>Ga0210400_10003590_pt1 | contig 13709 bp, 13 predicted proteins | sample IncBWH26MmetaG_FD_155456 | JGI IMG/M metagenome (GOLD analysis project Ga0210400, IMG submission 155456) | Forest soil microbial communities from Barre Woods Harvard Forest LTER site, Petersham, Massachusetts, United States - Inc-BW-H-26-M | ecosystem: Environmental > Terrestrial > Soil >...
GCCATATCACTCGTGGGCTGGCTGATCGCGTTGAGCAGCACTTTCCTGATCAATCATTTCGAGCTGTTTGGATTGCACCAGGTCGCCAACAATTTATCCGGTCTCGAGATGCCGACGCCGCGTTTCCGGACACCGCTGTATTACAAATTCGTGCGACACCCGATCTATCTGGGCTTTGTCATCGCGTTTTGGGCGGCTCCCACGATGAGCGCAGGGCATTTGTTGTTCGCCGCGGTGACCACGGCCTACATCTTCGTCGGTATTTTCCTGGAAGAACGCGACCTGGTCGACACGTTCGGAGATGAATACCGCCGCTACAAGGAGCGCGTGTCGATGCTGTTGCCCTGGCGTTACCTGACCAAACGATGAAAACGTCATGATCAAGCCCTTTTGGCGGTCGAAAGATATTCTTTCGGCCGCCCTGAATGGCGGATGTGAATCACGCCAATCGGGTTCGATGTCGTTGCCGTCGGACCTGTCCAGAATTGGCTTGCTGGCCGATGCCGATCATCCTGAAAGGAAAAAACATGTCGTATGTGGGAAATTGCTTCTGCGGCGCCGTCAAACTAGAGGTCATGGGATCACCGGAGGCGATGGGCTACTGTCATTGCAGCTCCTGCCGTTCCTGGTCCGGAGGCCCCGTGAACGCCTTCAGCCTCTGGAAGCCGGAGGCGGTGCGGATCACGGCCGGAGCCGAGCATATTGCGACATTTCAAAAGACGGAGTTGAGCCAACGCAAATATTGCGCAAAATGCGGCGGTCACTTGATGACCAATCATCCGCCAATCGGCCTCGTCGATGTCTTCGTCTCGACCATTCCGGCGCTTGAGTTTACCCCCGGTGTTCACGTCAATTATGCCGAAAGCGTGCTGCCGATGCGGGATGGCCTGCCGAAACTGAAGGACTTTCCGGCCGAGCTTGGCGGTTCCGGGCAGATGGTCCCTGAGTAGTCGCTTGTCGACCCGCCAGTTCCCGTGGTGCGCGAGAACAGTCACGTCCACTACGCCGGTGGCGTTCCTTGATCGGCATCCAAATATCGGAAATATCGATAATAACGTAATAGTTTCAATTATCTAGAGGTCTGATCGTTGTTCTGGATTGGCTCGCCTTTGCCGCCTTCCCGGAGCGGTTGCGGCGAAATCCGGCCGATCTTGCCCGTAACCAAGCCATGGCGCTTTGGCCTGTCTTGGCCTAAAGCATCCATTAAATCCGCCATCCACGCCATTGTGCATCTGCCGGGCACGCAAGCTTCAACCACCGGGGTTCGAGGCCCTGTTTTGATGTTTGCGTCAACGCCAACCAAGGTCTGCCATCCCGTGACATTTTCGACCATAAGCCCGCCGCTCGCCCGTGCCTTGACGGCGCGTAGCTACGAAAAGCCGACTCCCGTCCAGACCGCGGTGCTTGCGGATGCCGCTGTCGATCGCGACCTCCTTGTTTCGGCGCAAACCGGCTCGGGCAAAACCGTCGCGTACGGCTTGGCGATCGCAAAGGACCTTCTGGGACATGCCGAGCGATTCGAGCGGGCGGCCGCGCCGCTCGCCCTGATCGTCGCGCCAACGCGCGAACTCGCCTTGCAGGTTCATCGCGAACTGGCGTGGCTCTATGAATATGCGGATGCGCGCGTGGTGTCCTGCGTCGGCGGCATGGACCCGCGCCGCGAACAGCGCGAACTGGCCGGGGGCGCTCACATCGTGGTCGGCACGCCGGGGCGACTGTGCGACCATTTGCGGCGCGGGCGCCTCGATGTCTCGGAATTGAAGGCTGTCGTGCTCGACGAGGCCGACGAAATGCTCGATCTGGGTTTTCGCGAGGATATGGAATTCATCCTCAAGACCACCCCGGACACAAGGCGAACGTTATTGTTCTCGGCGACGTTGCCGCGTGGCATCGTCGCGCTGGCAAAGCAGTATCAGCAGCAGGCCTTTCGCGTCGAGGTCGCGGGCGACGAAGGCGGCCATGCCGATATCGAATACCGCGCGATCCGGATCGCCGCCGGCGACGTGGAGCACGCGGTCGTCAATGTATTGCGCTTTTTCGAATCGCCGGGCGCGCTGGTGTTTTGCAATACCAGAGAGGCGGTCCGGCATTTGCAGGCGACGCTTCTGGAGCGCGGGTTCTCCGTGGTCGCGCTCTCGGGCGAATTGACGCAGAACGAGCGAACCCAGGCGCTGCAGGCGTTGCGCGACGGACGCGCCCGCGTCTGCGTGGCCACCGACGTGGCGGCACGCGGCATCGATCTGCCGAACCTTGACCTGGTCATTCACGCCGATCTGCCGAATGACGCGGAGGTGATGCAGCACCGCTCCGGCCGCACCGGTCGTGCGGGCCGCAAGGGTGTCAGCGTCCTGCTGGTGCCGCCGGCGCGAAAGCGGCGCGCGGAGTTGCTGCTGAATCTGGCCGGCATCGAGGCCATCTCGGGTACGGCTCCCACCGCCGATGAAATTCGCAAGCTCGATCAGGAACGAATGCTGCAGGATTCCTTGTTCGCCGAGGAGACCACCGCCGACGACCTGGTACTGGCGCGGGCCTTGCTCGCCGAGCGCTCGCCCGAGGATATTGCCGCCGCGTTGGCGCGGCTGTACCGGGCGCGGCTTCCTTCGCCCGAGGACATTCTCGATCCCGGCCAGGGCGCCGCCCGGTCGCGCGACGATCGCGGCCGGGAAAGGGATGGCCGCACGCCGCGCGGCGACGGTCACGCCGGCGGACCGCGATCGAAGAGCGGAAAATCCTCGCCGCGTCACGCCATTGCCGAGGGCAGCGTGTGGTTTCGCGCCGCCATCGGTCGACGAAAAAACGCGGAAGCGCGTTGGCTGTTGCCGATGATTTGCCGCCGTGGCGGCATCGACAAGCAAGACATCGGCGCTATCCGCATCATGGACACCACCACCGAGTTCGAAATCTCCGATCGTGTGGCCGAGTCCTTCGCGGCCAAGATCCGGCGCCCCGACAAGGAAGACAACATCCGCATCGAGCCACTGACGGCAGCGCCACAGGGGCAGGCAGCTCCGGAGCCCCGGTCGCACGCGCCTCGGCACAAGGGCGAGGAGACCGACCGCGGCCCGCGTCACGACGACAGGTCTCGCGATGAGAGCGGACCGAAACACCATGGCAGGTCTCACAGAGAAGGCAGCCCGAGATTTGCCCAGGACGCGCCTCCCAGGAAGAAAAAGCGCCATGGGCCGGCCCACGCCGGACAGAAGCAGCCTGCCGGCGCGTCCGCCGCGAAGGCCGGTTTCGGAAAGAAGGCCAAGAAGAATCGTCGCGGCTGATGGTTGTGAATGGCACGCAGCGCCATTCGTTGGGTCAGCGCCTGCTCCGCGTCGGTTCAGCCAATCTTTAGCTGGCGCTTTTTTGCTCCATTAGCTGCACCTCGACAGAGCCGATTTGCGCAAGATCAAAACGGTAACTGGCGTCTTCTTCCGGAAACACGGTTTTCATGACGCTTCCAGTCATCACGACTTGACCGGCTTTCAGTCCCACGCCCCTCGACGCCAGTTGCGAGGCCAGCCATGCGACCGAATTGAAGGGATGTCCGAGGATGTCGCGCCCGTGTCCTTCACCGATCGCAACACGGTCTTTCGTTGCGCGTCCCAGTACGCTCTCCAGATCAGGCCATGTCGCTGCAAATTCCGACAGCACGATGCCGCCGTTCCAGGAATTGTCCGCAACAAGCGAAAGAACATCGAGATTGGCATAGTCGGCGCTGCGATCATCGACAAGTTCGATGGCTGCGCAAATGCCGTCGATGTAAGGTGCGATCAAATCGGCGGTAAGCGGCCCGCTCTTGACCGGGACGTCCGACTTGATGCGAACGGCGATTTCAAATTCCAGGCCCAGTCGCCCATAATGCGAACGCCGGACCGTCGCGCCCGATCGATAGACGCGTCCCGCGAGCACGACACCCGCGATGGGATGGTCAATGCCGCAAAACGCCTGCATCGTCGCCGATGTAAGCCCGACCTTATAGCCCACGGTGGCGCCGTGCTCGCTGTGGAGCAGCGCCACATATTTGTCCTGGATATCATAGGCGTCCGAGATCGTCGCGGGCGCGTCCTGCGGGCCGAGTGTCTTGAAGCGCGAATTGGCCTTGTGTTCAGCGAGCAGCGCTTCGGCTGCACGCCCGGCAGCGATGTTCTCCATGGAGCCTCTCCCTTTTCGCAAATCCTAGCGTGCTATGGGCTGCGGTCAAACAGGCTTCGCGAAGGTGATAGCGCTCGATCGCTCCGGTTGGCTCGGGCCGATCGTGCGCGCGGATCATTGCCCGCCGGGCAAATCAGTCACTTGCTCTATTGTTGACCTGTCCAGCCCCATCACAAAAAATATTCTGCTTCGCGGATGGGTAGAAACAGCAATACATCAGGCAAATCCCGTCCCGATCAGAGGGGCGTTTCGCGATCGTCACGGACGTTGGGTGCGGGATGCGATGGACGTGATGGCGCCTTTGACGAACGGCGCCAAAGCGGACGGCGAAGTCGTGTGGTCCTGACGCCCCGACGCTGGCGTCAAGTTTCGCGGAAGTGTCCGCGAGGCGACGGTGACAAAAAAGCCCGGTCACCGGGGAGATCACGAAGGAAACCGTTAAAACCATTGCGCGGGGAATGCCGGGTGTTTCCGGTGTGACCGTGGTGACTAACGCGCGTGTTTACTACAAACCACGCGCGGCTGCGGGCGCTCCGGGCGCCCGGCATTCCCTGCGCCCTCTATTTTTCGAGGGCAGAAGTTCTTGCACAACTCGGGCGTATCGCGCCGCGAGAATGCGATGACATGTGCGGAATGAGCTTGCTTTATTTCGCGTCGTCCCTTTGAGGCAGTGCGTTCGCAGGGACGACGTTGAGAGAGGATCGCGCGTTGTTCATCGCCTTGAGTTGAATCGGCCGGCGCAACCGTGCAAGGTGACCGCCATTCTCTGCAGACCCGCCATCCATGACCGTACCCTCCGTCACGCCTTCGCAAGTCCGCCGCGCGCTGTTGTTGCGCGATGAAATCGCGCTGCTTGATCTGCGGCACGAGGCGGCCTTTGCCAGCGGCCATCCAGTGTTCGCCGCCAACATGGCGGCCGATCGGATCGCGCTCGAAGCCGCGACGCGGCTGCCGCGCAAGGATGTGCCTGTCGTGCTTTACGACGCCGGCGAAGGCCTCATTCCCTCGGCGGCGGATCGTCTTGGAATACGAGGGTACACCGATGTCCACCAGATCGACGGCGGGCTCCAGGTCTGGGAGAGCGCGGGCTATGAAGTTTTCCAGGACGTGAATTCTTACGCCAAGGCCTTTGGCGAACTGGTGGAGTCGCGCCGTATTGGGAATATGGCCTCGTTGAGCAACTCAGGCGCGACGCCACCCACGGGTTCGTCGTGATTTGATATGGGTTCTTCGCCAGCGGTGATGCGTTATGCAATCTCTCATTGGTGACCAATCCGGATCGAGAGAGTAGTGTGCGCCGCGGCTCGTTTTGGAGCCGCTGATGCGAAGGAAGTGTTGAAATATGACGATCGAGAAAATTCAGCCGGATGCCCTGTTCAAGCGCAATGTCGGCGGGCACCTGCTGTATTCCCACGTGGTTGTCGCCTCCGGCGAAAAGATGGTTTTCGTCTCCGGCCAGCTGGCGCGCAACAAGCATGGCGAGATCGTCGGGGCCGGCGATATGCGCGCCCAGATCCAGCAGGTCGGCGAAAACCTCAAGAACGCGCTGGAAGCCGCCGGCGCCACGCTGGACGATCTGGTCAAGACCACGACCTTCGTGACCAACATCGACGAGTTTTTCAGGCATGTCGATATCCGGCACGACTATCTCGGCGTCAGTCTGCCGGCGAGCACGACCGTTGAAGTGCGCCGGTTGTCGCACCCCGACCTCTTGGTTGAAATCGAGGCCATGGCTGTTCTCAAGAGCTGAAATGGCTGTTCTCAAGGGCTGAGGCAGGTCCGATGACCCCGGGCCCTCACATAAAGGAAAACCGATGAAGCCGTCCTCCGACAGAATTTCGCGCCGTGCCTGGATGCTGGGCGCGGCCGGCGCCGCGATCGCGTCTCCCTTTGTTTCCCGGACGCCAGCCTTTGCCGCTGACATCCCTCATATCCGCTATGCGACCGGTGGCGGCATCGGCCCGAACGAGATGGAGACCATCATCTTTCTGGACCACCTCAAGCAGAACGTGCTCAAGAACTACGGCAAGTCCTACACCCTCGACATCACCTTCACACGCGGCACGCCCGAAGCGGCGGCGCTGCTGGCGGCGGGGCAGGCCGATCTGGCGACCCTGTCCGGGCCGGCCTTTGCCACCATCATCGTCAAGGACGCCGTGCCGAGCGGGCTCACGATCATCTCGGACAATTACCAGGATGGGCATCCCGGCAACGCGACCAACAGTTTCATGGTGCTGAAGGACGCGCCGATCAAGAGCGTGACCGATCTGAAAGGCAAGAAGATCGGCATCAACGCATTTGCCTCGGCGGTCGATCTGGCCTTGCGGGTAATGCTCAAGAAGAACGGCATCGATCCCCGGCGAGACGTCGAAATCGTCGAGATCGCGTTTCCGAATATTGCCTCCGCCATTCGCGAGAAGCGCATCGATTGCGGCGCTTGTCATTCCCCATTCCTGGCCGTGGAGAGCCCCAAGGGTGATTTGCGGCCGGTGTTTACCGGTGGCGATGCGTTCGGGCCGTCCTCGGTGATCTTTCAGGTCACGACCAACACCTTCCTGAAAGATCATCCCGACGCCGTGCGCGGCTTCCTGGCCGATTATATCGATGGTCTGGCCTGGTATTATGATCGGGCCAACCGGGAGCAGGCGATCCAGATTGTTTCGGACTTCACGAAGTCGCCCAAGGAAGTCTTGAATTCTTACTTCGCGACCGACCGCGACTATTATCGCGATCCCGGCGGGTGCGTTTCAGCATCCACCATCCAAAAGCCGCTCGATGCCATGTTTGGAGAGAAACTGATCGGCCGCAGCATCGACGCGTCCAAATATCTCAATCTCAGTTTGCTGCCGAAACCATGCGCGCTGTGACCGACAACAAGGCCGGGAATTCGCAAACCGAAATCCCGAAAGTTCAGATCCAGGGGCTTTCCAAATCCTATCCCGGCGATAAAAGTCCGGTACTGGCGCTCAGAGCCGTCGACATCTCGATCGCGGAGGGTGAGTTCGTGTCGATCGTCGGACCTTCCGGCTGCGGCAAGAGCACCTTGCTGTACGTGCTGGGCGGTTTTCTGACGGCCGACGGGAAGGTTCTCGTCGACGGCAAGGCGATAGAGGGTCCCGGCACCGACCGCGGCGTCGTCTTTCAGGAATATGCGCTGTTTCCCTGGCTTACGGTGCGCAACAACATCCTGTATGGCCTGGAGCGCGGTCCGCTGCCACCGGACGAGCGCGCGCGCATAACGGACCGGCTGATCGGCGTCATCGGACTAAAGGGATTTGAGGACCGGTATCCCCGTGAACTGTCCGGCGGCATGAAGCAGCGCGTCGCCATTGCGCGCACGCTGGCCTGTGATCCCGCCATTCTTCTGCTTGACGAGCCTTTCGGGGCGCTCGACGCGCAGACCCGCGAAGTGATGCAGGACGAATTGCTCCGGATCTGGCTCGAGACGCGGAAAACGGTGTTGATGATCACGCATGACGTCAGCGAGGCGGTCTATCTCTCCAATCGCATCTGTGTGATGTCGGCCAGGCCGGGACAGATCGTCGACGAGTTCAAGATCGATCTCGACCGAACCATCCCGCGCGAGCAGCTGTTCACCTCGGATGCCTTCAACAAGACCCGCAACGAGGTCTGGATTTCGGTCCGGCGCGAGGCGCTTGCCGCGGAAAAGTTGAATGCAAAGGTCTGATCGCCGTTCGGTTTTTTGGTCACCTGCGGGACGGATTGTCCCGCTGATTGTGATTTGTTTGATCTGGCAGGCGGTCAGCGCCGCCAAACTGGTCGACCCGTCTTTCCTGCCGTCGCCGGTGCGGGTGGGCTACGCCATGTACGATCTTCTGGCGGGCCGGGAGATCAGGGACAATCTTCTGGTTACGCTGGCGCGGGCAGCCATTGGTCTCGTTCTGGGCTCCGCGGCCGGCATATGGCTCGGCCTGATGATGGCGCGCTCCGAGAGGTTTCGCGCCTATGCGGCGCCGATCGTCGGCGGCACGTATTCACTGCCGAAATCGGCGCTGATCCCCCTGCTCATTCTGTGGTTCGGAATCGGCACCGCGACGACGGTCTGCGCGGTGTTCCTCGCCTGCCTGCTGCCGATGGTCGTCAATACGTCCCAGGGGGTCGCCTCGACGCCGCGCGTGCTGGTCTGGGGCGCAGAAGCGCTCGGCACGCGGCCGCGAGAGATGCTGCTGCGGGTATTCCTGCCGCACGCCCTTCCCGACATTTTTACCGGCCTGCGGGTGGCGCTTGGATTCTCGTTTGTGCTGGCGATCTCTTCGGAAATGATCGCCGCGACCAACGGCATCGGAAAATTGATCTTCATGTACGGCGAGAACGGCGCCTACGATTACATGTTTGCCGCCATCGGCTGCGTGGTCGTGGTGGCCTTCCTGGCCGACCGCCTGCTGCTGGTTCTGACCGGAAAATGTCTGCGCTGGCACGAGTCGACGGTCTCGCAAGTCGCGTCATGAGCAAGGCCGTCATGAGCAAGGTCCGATGATGGAGAACACAGCCAACAAGCGGGCGTTGCAGATCCGCTCCGTGATCTCAGTCCTCACCATCGTCGTGCTGTGGGAGGCGGTCGCGCGGGCAGGGCTGGCGTCGCCCTTGTTTTTGCCGGCGTTCACGACGGTGCTGGCGGAATGGTGGACGGTGTGCGCCGATGGCTCGCTGCCGAGCGATCTCCTCACCAGTCTGTTCCGCGCGTTTGCGGGGCTATTCGCCGCGACCGTCGTCGGCGTCCTGCTGGGCATTGCGATGGCGCGCAGCCGGCTGGTTCACTGGATGTTCGATCCGGTGATCGCGCTGGCGTTTCCGTCGCCGAAGATCGCTTTCCTGCCGATCTTCATCCTGTGGTTCGGCATCTACAGTATCTCCAAAATATTGCTGGTCGCCTTTGCCTGCGTTTTTCCGATCGTGATCGGAACCTACGCTGCGGCTTCCGCGGTCAATCGGGTCTGGATCTGGTCGGCCTATTCGCTGGGGACATCGAACCTTGCTTTATTGTTCCGTGTCGTGCTGCCCGCGGCGTGGCCGCGGATCTTCGCGGCGCTTCGGGTCGCGCTGCCGGTCTCGCTGGTCACGACCTTCACCGCGGAGATGGTCGGTGGTGGCGGCGGCATGGGCGCAACGCTGATGTATTCGCAGCGGTTTTTCGAAAGCCCGACGGTGTTCGCCTATATCCTGACCATGCTGGTCGTCGGTCTGGTGCTCGACGCGATGATGCTGAAAATCCAGCAGGCCTTCCCGGCCTGGCACGGAAATGTGTGATGGATGGGTGTGCACGTGCCAACCGCTTCTGGAAATTACATATCAATATCAACTACATGCGAATTGGGGCCCGGTTGTTCTGTAGGTTCGAACGATTTCCCGCGTTGCGTCTCGATCAACGGAGCGTTCAGAACTCTCTAATTGTTAGATGCGCCGGCTTTGGCTAAGCCAGCAGGAAAGCCGCTGGCGTTCCGCAAGTGGCGTTAGAAATGTTGTCCATGCTCGAACACGCTACGCGCCCACCGGGCGCGGAATCACAATCGCTCCGAAGCTATTTGGATTCCCTGCCGACCGAGGATGTCGTTCGGATCTTTGACCCTATTGACATCGACTACCATCCGACAGCTCTCGTCCTCGAGTTCGAAAGTCGTCGCCAAACACCAGTCGTCAGGATTGAGCGGCCGATCGGATTCGATATGCCGGTCGTGGCCAATCTGTTCGCCTGCCGCGACCGAATCGCTCGTATGGTCGGCGCCGAGCCAGGGGGGTTTAACGAGGCCTGGGTGAAGGCCCTCGCCAACCTCCTGCCTGCGAGGATCGTTGAGGTTGGGGCGGTGCAGGAGGTTGTCCGGATCGGGTCGGAGATCGACGCCGCAACGCTGCCTATCAGTCGTCACTTCGAGAAGGATGCCGGTCGCTACATCGGATCCGGCATCCTTGTGTGCAAGGATCCCGACACCGGCACTCGTAACCTCAGCTATCAGCGGCTCCAGCTCAAGCGCCCGAAAAAGTTTGGGGCGAGTCTGCACTCACGCGGGCATATCTGGGAACATTTGCAACGCTGCGAAGCACGTGGCCGTAACCTGGAAGTCGCGATCGTTATCGGTGTTCACCCGGCGATCAATATAGCGGCAGCCGCCAAGGTGGCGATGGAGATTGACGAATTCGAGATTGCAGGCGCCCTGCTCGGGCAGCCCATCGAACTGGTCAAGTGCAAGACCATTGATGTCGAGGTGCCCGCGCAGGCAGAGATCGTGATCGAGGGCGAGATTCTGGCCGGCCAGCACGAGGAAGAAGGACCTTTTGGCGAGTATACCGGTTACTCGACCTTTCGTTCGACCAAGAACGTCTTTGTCGTCAAGGCAATCACCCACAGGGCGGCTCCGATCTTCCACGACATCATCCCGGGCTACTCGATCGAACATCTGCTTCTCGGCCGTGCCGCCAAGGAGGCGCACACGTTCATGCGCCTCAAGGAAATGGTGCCGGGGCTCAAGGCGCTGAACTTCCCGAAATCAGGCACCCATTTTCACGCCTATATGTCATTCAAGAAGACTGCGGAGGGCCAGGCCCGCCACGCGCTCATGCTGCTTCTCGGTCTCGATTCGTACCTGAAATTGGTGATCGCGGTCGATGAGGACGTGAACGTCTTCAACGAGGAGGAGGTGCTCTGGGCCGTGGCTACCCGTTTCCAGGCGGACACCGACATGTTCATGGTCCCGGACGTCTTCTGCAATCGCCTCGATCCCTCGTCCCGCGACGGAATGTCTGCCAAGCTCGCGCTTGACGCGACGGCTCCGCTGAACTCGGATGCGGAACGCGCGATCGTTCCGTCCGAGGCCGCCGCCTGGGCCAAATTGTTTCTGGACAAGCGCTAGCCATGCTGTTTATCCCGCCGTTTCAGAAAGGAGACAGGTCATGTATTCGTGGTCGCGCCGGCTCGGATTGGTGATTGCCGCCGTCCTCGCCTGCGGCTCCTGCCAGGCTATCGCTCAATCCGCATCGCCCGCCAAGGCGAGCCTCCGGCTCGATTGGAAGGGGGGCGGCCAGCACGCGCCATTCTACCTGGCCAGGGAACGCGGCTACTACAAAGATGAGGGGATCGATCTCGATATCATTTCTGGATCGGGCTCGTCCGATGTCGTCAAGCAGGTCGGGTCGAAAGCGGTCGAATTCGGTATCGCAGATGCGCTGGTTCTGGTCCAGGCGGCGGAGCAACGCGTGCCACTGACAGCCGTCGCGGCCTATTACCAGCGCACCCCCATCGTCGTGCTGAGCCCTCGATCGAAGCCGGTCACCGATCCCCTCCAGCTTACCCAAGGCGTCAAGCTGGGTTCGAAGAAAGGCAGCGCAACCTTCCAGGGCTTGAGGGCTTTCCTCGCCGCGAACGATATCCCGTTGGAGAAGGTTTCGCTGGTCGATATCGGGTTCGGGGTGCAGCCACTACTGGTGAAGCAGGTGGATGCCATGATGGGCTTCTCGATGAACGAGCCGATCGAAGCCGAAAGTGCCGGCCTGCCGGTCACGGTCATGGCGATTTCGGATCACGGCGTTGATGCCTACGGCCTCATGATCGTTTCGAATCCTGACCTGATCGCCAAAAATCCCGCGCTCGTGAAGGGTTTCCTCAAGGCGACGGCACGCGGGCTAAGCGACGCGACGAAGGACCCCGCCGCCGCCGTTGCGGCCCTGGCCAGGGCGGTATCCGAGAGCGATGCCGCGCGTGAAGCCAAGGTCCTCGATCGCAGCCTTCCTTATTTCCAAAGTGACGACAAAGGCGCCCCCGGCCCCGGCTGGCAGAGCGGGGACCGCTGGGAGCACACGATCGCCATCGCCCGGAAGCTGGGTCTCGTCGACCATGAACTTTCGGCCCGTCGGTTGTTTTCGAACGACATGCTATCCCAGTAAAATGCCCCGTCATCCTCCAGCGCCGGCTTTTGCATGAACCTCGGGCAAGCACCCAAAGCCGTCGAGAGCGCAACGGCTGCCGGCGCCTCAAGCGAACCGTGCATCCGGTTGCGCGGGGTCGGCTTGCGATATCAGGCTGAGCGCGGCGAGACCGAGGCATTATCGAATGTTGATCTCGATATTGCGGAGGGGGAGTTTGTTGCGTTCCTCGGTCCGACCGGATGCGGCAAGAGTTCACTGTTGCGGTTGGTGAGCGACCTGATCGAGCCCACTTCGGGCACGGTGGCGGTCCGCGGCGGCCCGGCGATCGCGGCAAGGCGGGCGAACCAATTCGGCTTTGTATTTCAGGACCCGGCTCTGCTGTCCTGGCGCACCGCGATTGGGAACGTTCAGCTTCCGCTTGAGGTGGTCAGCTATCCTGTCGAACAGCGGCGGGCGCATTGTGAGGCCCTGCTCGATTCGGTCGGGCTTCTGAAATTCAAGGACGCCTATCCGCATGAATTGTCTGGCGGGATGAAGCAGCGCGTCGCGATCGTCAGGGCACTGGCCTGGAATGCGTCCATTCTCCTGATGGACGAACCGTTTAGCGCGCTCGATGAACTGACGAAGACCCAGCTACAGGACGATTTGCTCCGGATCTGGAGCGCGGAACGCAAGACCGTTCTATTCGTCACCCACAATATCTCGGAAGCGGTCTATCTAGCCGATCGGGTCGTCGTGATGTCACCGCATCCTGGACGTATCGCGAGGATCCTGCCGGTTGATCTGCCGCGCCCTCGGACCGAAGACTTGCGCGAGCAGCCGGAGTTTCTGAGCCGGGTACGGGCGGCCCGCGAGGCCTTACGCGCATGAGCGCTGGTACGCGGCGGCTACGCTTTCCGGGCTGGCTCGATCGAGCGCTGCCGCCGGCCATCATTCTGGTCGTGCTCCTGATCGTTTGGCAAGGAGCCGTACGCGCGCTTGATCTGCCGCCCTGGCTGCTGCCGGCACCGTCGGATATCGCCGCGCGGTTCGGGCGGACCGGCAATCTCGGTTATCACACCGGGATGACCGTCCTCGAAGCGCTTTCGGGTTTTGTGATCGCCGCTATCTTCGGCGTCGGTCTCTCGGGCGGCATCGTTCACTCCCGATTTCTCGAGCGCGGCCTGTTGCCCTACATCATCGTATCGAACGCGATTCCGATCATCGCGATCATGCCGCTGCTTACGATCTGGTTTGGGTTCGGCATCATTCCGAAAATCGTGATCTGCGCGATCATTTCGTTCTTCCCAATCGTCACCAACACGACCCGGGGCCTGCGCTCGGCCGACTACCGGGTCATCGAGTTCATGCGGTCCATCAACGCGACGCCGCTGCAGGTCTTCCTGAAGGTGCAGCTTCCGAGTGCGCTTCCGTTCATCTTTGCCGGGTTCAAGATCGCCGCTTCGCTCGCGTTGGTCGGTGCCGTCGTCGCAGAGTTCTACAGCTCGGACCGGGGGCTCGGGTATCTCATCATTACCTCGGCGACGGAGCTGCGCACAGACCTGCTCTTCGTTGCGATCACAATCCTTGCGGTACTGGGAGTGATCTCGTTTGCTGTCTTCGGGCGACTGGAGCGGTGGGCTACGCGCGGACAAGAGGCGAGGGCGATCATCTGATGTCTCGATCGATTGTGATCCGGAACGCGCTCA
>Ga0210400_10003592_pt1 | contig 13706 bp, 7 predicted proteins | sample IncBWH26MmetaG_FD_155456 | JGI IMG/M metagenome (GOLD analysis project Ga0210400, IMG submission 155456) | Forest soil microbial communities from Barre Woods Harvard Forest LTER site, Petersham, Massachusetts, United States - Inc-BW-H-26-M | ecosystem: Environmental > Terrestrial > Soil >...
ACCTACGACGGCACCAGTTTTCAGGCTCCCACCTTTCAACTCGGTATGGCTCCCGCCGGCAGCATGTATTCCACCGTGACCGACTTGGGACGCTTCGTCAGTGTGCTCCTGGCGCAGGGCAAAACCGAAAGCGGTGCCATCCTGAAGCCGGCAACCCTGGAAGAAATGTGGTCGCCACAGTTCCCCAACCCGGGAGGGCGCGTTTTTGGCCTGGGATTTATCGTTCGCTCTCTCGACGGCCATCGCTTGGTTGGACACGGCGGAGCGATTTATGGGTTCGCAACCACTGTGGACCTGCTGCCTGAGGACAAGGTAGGAGTGGTCGTCGTCGGGAGCAAAGACGCAGTGAACGCCGTGACCGAGCGGATCGGTGAGGAAACCCTGCGCCTGATCCTTGCGCATCGCGCCGGTAAACCACTGGCACTCCCTCCTTCCACCTCGCCGGTACCTCCTGAGATTGGCCGCCCACTAGTAGGACGCTATGGGACCGGCGACGACGCCTTGGACATCGACTATCTCGATGGACACCTGACGATGCTGAAGTCAGGCGGCGGTGCCCAAATGGAGTTGCGCAAACTCGGCGACGACCTGATTGTGGATGGGGCCACCGGCAACGGAACGAGAGTAACGCCAGTAAGCGATGGAATTCGCATCGATTCGAAAATCCTGACGAAGATCAACGCGCCGAAACCTTCCCAGCTTCCCGCGAAGTGGCAAGGATTGATCGGGGAATATGGCTGGGACCATGACGTGCTCTACGTCTTCGAAAAAGACGCGCGTCTGAATGTCCTTATTGAATGGACGGAATTTGACGCGCTTACCCAGGTTTCGGATGACGTCTTTAATTTTCCTTCCCATGGACTATACGACGGCGAGCAGGCCGTCTTCAGTCGAGACGCGGCGGGCAATGCCACTCAGGTGAAGGTCAGCGGCGTGGCCTTCAAGCGTCGCCCGATCGGCGGCGTTTCCGGCGGAATTTTTCGGATTACCCCACTCAAGAGTTCCGCAGAACTCCGCGAACAGGCGCTCGCAGATCAGCCTCCCGCCGAGGCCGGCGAGTTTCGCAAGCCCGATTTTGTGGAGCTCTCGACTCTGGATCCCTCGATCAAACTCGATATTCGATATGCAACAACCAACAATTTCTTGAGCACACCGGTTTACTCCGAGCCGCGCGCCTTCCTTCAGCGGCCGGCCGCCCAAGCGCTCTTGCGTGCGCAGAGAAAATTGAAAGAACTGGGATACGGTTTGCTGATTCATGACGCATACCGGCCTTGGTACGTCACGAAAATGTTCTGGGAAGCTACTCCATTGGACAAACGCATCTTCGTGGCCGATCCCAGCCAAGGCTCGCGGCACAACCGCGGATGTGCCGTGGATTTGAGCCTCTATGAACTGAGTACCGGAAAGCCGGTGGAAATGACAGGCGTGTACGACGAAATGTCCGAGCGGTCTTATCCGGGATATCCCGGCGGCACTTCGCTGCAACGTTGGCGCCGGGAATTGCTGCGCCACGCCATGGAAGAAGAAGGATTTCTCGTTTATCCCTTCGAGTGGTGGCATTTCGACTATGGCGATTGGAAGAAATATCCCATCTTCAATCTTACGTTTGAGCAGCTTTCGCCTAAGTCAAACCCGGGAACGATGTAAGCGAATGTGACTTCGTCGCCGCAAACACCAGACGTTTTTTTGACTCGAAGCAGAAGTGGAAATGAGCAAGACCTTGGGGAGGCAAAGCATGCGCACCACAAACGTTGTTCGACCATTTATCCTCAGCTTTCTGATTGGCATCATTGCCTGTTGCGGCAGCTCGGTTCGTGCGCAAACCGGCGCCACGTTGGAGCAGCGCGTCAAAACAATTATGGAGCGGCCAGAGTTTGCTCACTCCAGGTTCGGCCTCAAGTTTATTGATGCGGGCACGGGCGAAACTCTGTATGAACTGAACTCCCCGCAGCTTTTCGTGCCGGGTTCCACAACGAAGCTGCTCACCACCGGGACCGCGCTCGAACTCCTGGGAGCGGATTACCGTTTTCACACCAAAATCTATCGCACGGGACCCATTCAGAAGGACGGGACGCTGCAGGGCGACCTGGTGCTGGTAGCTAGTGGCGACCTGAATCTCTCGAATCGTATTCAGCCCGATGGATCGCTGGCCTTTGAAGATGAAGATCATTCCTATGGCGGACCGGACAGCAAGGGTTTGCCCGGCGACCCGTTGGCTGTGATCCGCGAGTTCGCGCGCCAGGTTGCCGCAAAAGGAATTAAACGCATCAATGGCAGAGTATTGGTGGATGCTTCGCTGTTTCCGGAAGGGGCACGTGAGCTGGGAACCGGTGTTGTCGTGTCGCCGGTCGTGGTCAACGACAACGTGATTGATGTAATTGTTACCCCGGGTCCCACGGAGACCTCGCCCGCCCAGGTAAAGATTGCTCCGCAGACGGCATATGTAACCATCGTCAACCAAGCCACCACCGGAAAGGCTGGCTCCAGAAAATCTCTCAAGTACGAGAATGAGAAACTCAATCCGGATGGCACGCGAAGCGTAACCCTCACCGGCACAATTGCCCTTGACGCCAAACCGACGATGGAGGCTTATCCCGTCCCGGAACCCAGCCGTTTCGCCGCCACTGTCTTGACCGAAGCACTAAAGGAACACGGAGTTGCTTGCTCTCTGGCTGCGCCGGCGGATGCGATCGATTTCAAGGCTCTCGCAGCGAACTACACTCCGGACAATGTCGTCGCCGAACACGTTTCGCCGCCATTCAAGGAAGAAGTGAAGGTTACGCTGAAGGTCAGCCAGAATCTCCACGCCAGCACGATGCCGTACATTCTTGGCGCCCTGGTCGCGCACAAGGACACGCAGATAGAACAGGCCGGTTTTGACGCGGAGCATGAATTCCTGACCAAGGCCAAGCTGGATCTCAGCAGCGCGGCCCAAAGCGATGGAGCCGGCGGGAACGCCTACTTCACCCCGGATTTCATGGTCCACTACTTACTCTTCATGTCCAGGCTAAAGGACTACAACGATTTTTATCGCGGCCTGCCAGTCCTTGGTAAGGATGGCACGCTGGTGAAAATTCAAGTCAATTCCCCCGCCGCCGGCCACGTGCATGCCAAGACGGGAACCTACGGCACTTACGATGCGTTGAACAAGAAAATGCTGGTCACCGGCAAGGGGCTCGCGGGGTACATGGATACCGCCGGCGGCCAACACTTGATTCTGGCCCTCTACGTGAACATGGTGTCTGTGTCGCGTGAAGATCCGGATGCTGTGCAGAAGGTCGCGGGAGAGGCATTGGGGGAAATTGCGGCGGCGGCTTACGACGCGCCGTTCGGACCCCAAGGGAGCGCATCAAGCAGCAACGAATACGACATGCTGATCACGAATGGCAGGATCATGGACGGCTCCGGCAATCCATGGGTATCGGGAGATATAGCGATTCGCGGAGAACGCATTGCCGCAATTGGAAAACTCGATGGCGTCCACGCTAAACGCGTAATTGACGCCAAAGGGCTGGTTGTTTCTCCCGGATTCATTGACATGTTGGGGCAATCGGAATATCCGTTACTCATCGACAATCGATCCGTGAGCAAGCTCGCGCAAGGCATCACCACGGAGATTACCGGTGAGGGCGGTTCGATTGCACCGCAAACGGAACTCACGCGTGCTTCACTACAACCCGCGCTCGATCACTACAATCTGAAAGTGGGATGGACCACGCTTGACGGTTACTTCAAGCGGCTGGAGCAGCAGGGCACGCCGCTCAATATCGGCACTTATGTGGGTGCGGCACAGGTTCGCGAAGCAGTGATGGGCAGTGCGGATCGCGCTCCCACTCAAGCCGAGTTGGAGAAAATGAAAGCGCTCGTCGATCAGGCCATGCAAGACGGCGCGTTCGGCATTTCCACGGCTCTAATTTATCCTCCGGGTCACTACGCCAAAACGGAAGAGTTGATTGAGTTGGCCAAGGTGGCCTCTCGCTATGGCGGCATCTACGGGACGCACATGCGTAGCGAAGGACAAACGGAGCCTCAGGCGATTGACGAGGCGATTCGCATCGGCCGCGAGGCAAATCTTCCCGTCGAGATTTTTCACCTTAAAGTTTCCGGAAAAACCCGCTGGGGCAACATGCCGAAGATTGTGGGTCAGATCCAAGCCGCACGCGACGCTGGACAGGACGTGACCGCCGACATGTACCCGTATGTCGCGGGCGGCACCGCCTTGGCGTCCAGTCTTCCGCCGTGGGTGGCCGATGGGGGAATGGAAAAACTTCTGCAACACCTGCAAGATCCCGCCACGCGCGCCAGGATTAAGGCCGATATGGCTGGGGACCACGCGAATTGGGAAAACCTGTTTTTCGATAGCGGGGGCGGTAGCGGCGTGATGGTTTCGGGAGTCGTAAACCCGGACTTGAAGAAATATGACGGCAAAACCGTTGCCCAGATCGCCGAAGCGCAGAAAAAATCCCAACTCGACGCTTTGTTCGATTTTATCCTTGCCGACAAGGGACAAACCGGCGCGCTCTATTTCATGGCCAATGAAAATGACCTGATCTACGGCTTGAAGCAGCCATGGACAAGTCTCTGCCTTGATGCAGGCGAGCTGTCGCTGGATGGCCCGCTCTACGAACCGCACACGCACCCACGCGCCTTTGGCGCCATGCCGCGCTTTCTCGGCCACTATGTCCGCGACCAACATTTGCTTTCTCTCGAGCAAGCCATCCGGAAAATGACCTCTCTTCCCGCCCAGCGCGAGCGCTTAGCCGATCGTGGGCTCCTCAGGGAAGGCTACTTTGCGGATATCACCGTGTTTGATCCCGCCACCATCAAAGATCTCGCGACTTATACAGAGCCTGCGCGGCTGGCCGAAGGAGTGAAATACGTCTTCGTGAATGGTCAATTGGAATTCGTCGATGGCAAGTTGACAGGCCGCACGGCGGGACGCGCCCTCCGCGGCCCCGGCTGGAAACCAGGCATTGCCGCTCATCCCTAAGCAGCAGTGTATGCCTGTGCCGGTCATCTTTTCTGAGATGGAGTCCAGAAGGAGCAGGCAGTTGCTTGTAAAGAGCCGGAAGCAGATTCTACTCGCGACGATTTGAGGTGGAGATGGCGCAAATTTCCGAGAGCTCTATTTTTCCAGCTGGCGAATTTCAGTTGGATGACACTCTGAAGGGCATTCCAGGAGGTACCAAACCCTTTCCACTGTCTCAAATCGGTCAGCGCGGGTGGAACGTCTTGCGCGAAGATCTCCCTCTTCCACTGATGGTCCTGAAACGTTCCGTACTGCACCACAACATTCGGGTCATGCAGTCCTTCCTCGAGGAGCACGGGCTTTCCCTGGCCCCTCACGCCAAAACACACATGTCGCCTCAACTCGTCCAATTGCAGCTTTCCAGTGGGGCGTGGGCGATTACGGCCGGAAACGTCTCCCAGGTGCAGGTCTTCCGTCGATTTGGCGTGCAAAGGATTATTCTCGCGAATCAATTGGTTGGCCGGCAGAACGTCCGTTATGTGGTGGAAGATTTGAATGCGGACAGGGGGTTCGAATTTTTCTGTCTGGTGGATTCGATAGCAGGCGTGAGACATCTGGCGTCACTGGCCGAGCAGTTTGGACTATCCCGCCCAATCAAGGTTTTGCTGGAGGGCGGCTATTGGGGAGGCCGAACAGGTTGCAGGACTTTACAACAAGCTTGTGAAGTCGTTGCGGAACTCCGAAATGCCCGGCGGTGGCTGACGCTGGCGGGGGTCGAGGGGTTCGAAGGTTCAATCTCGCGCGACAATCCTGCGGAAGCGCTCCAGCAGGTGAATCACTATCTCGGATTCCTGAAGGAACTGCTCGCAGCGTTGAATCCAGAAGATTTTGCCGGTGTCGAGGAAGTCATTTTCTCCGCTGGAGGTTCTGCTTACTTCGACGTCGTGGCCAAATCTTTTTCCGCGTTGGAGTTCCCCGTCCCCAAACGTATTGTTCTGCGAAGTGGTTGTTACCTTACGCATGATTCCCGGATGTATGCCGAATCCGCCAAAGAAATGCTGGCTCGCGGGTTGCGTGGACCGCAGTTGCAAGCCGCGTTGGAGGTATGGTCGTACGTCCAATCGATCCCCGAGAAGGGATCGGCCATTCTAAGCATGGGAAAGAGAGATTGCCCTTACGACTACTATCTTCCCACCCCGCTAAGACGCTACCGCTCTGACGAAGACACCCTGGATTTGTCGGCTTGCCGGATCACGCGATTGAATGATCAGCACGCCTATATGAGTTTCCCTGAAAGTTTGGACCTGCGATTCGGCGACCGGATCGCGTCCGGCATATCCCATCCATGCACTGCGTTTGACAAGTGGCGATTCATCCCCATCGTCAATGACGAATACGATGTCGTGGACGGGCTAATTACGCATTTCTAAAAAATCCTCAGCCAAACACCGCCGGATCGAGGTTCGAGAAGAACTCCCTATGCAGCGCCTCGGCAGCTTTCCCTGCATCCCTTCCGTCGACCACCACGCCTATGTTCAAAAGCGATGCACCCTGTGAAATCATGCGCACGTTTACATCGCGAAGAGCCCCGAAAACACGCGCCGCCACGCCAGGCGTGTGCCGTATGTTGTCGCCCACGACGCAGAGAATGGCTTGATCCCGTTCGATCGAGACTTCTGTGAACGGGGCGAGTTCCGCGCAGATCTCGGGAAACCGTGTGTCGTCATCCACCGTCAGCGATACGCTCACTTCGGACGTCGCCAGCATGTCCACGGACGTCTCGTACCGGGCGAAAACCTCAAAAATGCGCTGTAGAAATCCGTGAGCCATCAGCATACGGTTCGACCGCAGATTCACGATCGCGAGTCCCTGCTTGCACGCCACGGACTTCAGCAGGTTCATGCACGGCACCGCCTCGGCGACGATGATCGTTCCCGGGGCTGCGGGGCGTCGCGAGTTCAGTATCCGCACAGGAATGTTCTTTTCCTTTGCCGGCATCACCGTGGCCGGATGTAATACCTTTGCCCCGAAGTAGGCAAGTTCCGCGGCTTCGTCAAAAGAAATGGTCTTCACGGGACGCGCCTCTGGGACGATGCGCGGATCGCACGTCAGGACGCCGTCCACGTCCGTCCAAATCTGGATTTCCTGTGCGCTGATCGCCGCCCCTACTAGCGACGCGGTGAAGTCCGAGCCTCCGCGTCCGAGTGTTGTCGTGACTCCTGCGCGGTCTGCTCCAATGAACCCACCCATCACCGCGACAGTTCCCTTATCGAGGCCCCCGATCACACGGGAAGCGCGCTCATAGGTTTCCGGAATATCCGGCGCGGCCTCGGTGAAGTTTGAGTCGGTAACAATCACGTTTCTCGCATCGACGTGCACGGAGGCAACTCCGCGGCTTTTCAAGGCCAGCGCTACGATCTGGCTGGAAAGCCTCTCCCCGAAACTCGCCAGGGTGTCGAGCGATTGTGGCGTCACCAGGCGCAGGACGCACAATCTTTCGACGAGGTCACCGAGCGACTGGAAATCGTCTTTAAGAGTGGATTCCAGTTGCGATCGCTCCTGCGCCGACACCAGCGGCGCGGATTCCCGCCGGTGATACTCTTCGAGGGCCCGCAGCTTCTCCATGGCGCCGGTGCGGTTCCCTTTTTCCGCCTCCTCGGCGATGGCCAGCAGCCCATTGGTCGTCTTCCCCATGGCGGAAACAACCACAACGGGCTGCTGTTCCCGGCGGGCTTTCACGATCTCCAAAGCGCGGTCAATGGCCTCCGTCGACTCCAGTGAGGTCCCCCCGAATTTCATGACAATCATGGTTCGTTTCATCCTCATGGAAATGTGTGTGAACAACTTCGTGATGGAACGGAAGGAGAAGGGAGGGTGCGCGGGGAGTACGGCTCGAGTCCGGTCACCTCTCGATAGCGCTCCACCCGTTGGTCACGGATGACAGTGGACGGCCTTTAGGCCTGTCCACCAACCACAGCGGTTTCAGCGACCGCAATGATTTCGGCGGAGTTAAAAACCAGAACCCTTTTCCCCAGGTCTCCGAAGCTGCTCGGAATTCAAAACCCAGCTACTCGTGGCCTCCGCACCTCTACCAAGAACTGAAAAACTGGTACAGTCCACTTTAACAGAAATTCGAATACCCACCAAAAAATGCCGCTTATTTCGAGTTTCCTCGCGGCGAGTGTGGTTTGACCGTTTCCCCGAACGCATCGGAAACGCCTGTGCGATTCCCGTGGTGGCATCGTACCTGGCAGGATCCCGTGCACCTGCTGTGTACTTCAGTTTGGATAATGTCCCGGCCCAAGCCGGTCAAATGTAGTTCGAAATCAAGCGGCTTAGCAGTGCGAGGCAACTGGGCCATCAGTGAGCGACTCGAGACCTAGGTAACACTTTGTACCGGACGTGACACCGGAAACTCCGAGCCGCAAGGATCCCCCCTCGTTTAGGTCGGCGAAGTACTCATTCCCGCTGCGCTCAAAAATATTTCGCCAAGCCATCGAGGTCGCGCCAGATGGTACAGAGGGAATCACACGAAGACAGCGATCTGGCTCTCATCGGGCTAGCCTTGACGCTGCCGGCGGTCATGGGCTTGCTCGGAATGGCCGTTGGCGTCCAGCCAGGCCAGGAGGCAACGGATGCTGCCGCGCGCCAAGGCGATGCTCGAATCTGCCGCGCCGTAGTAGAGGTTGATGGTGTCGCCGTCCGCGTCCACCGTATAGCCGCAGGGGAAGACGACGTCCTGAACGTCACCTTGGTGTTCGTAGTCCGCTTCGGGGGCAAACATCCAGGAATCTCCACGAACCAAGCACTTCTCTGGTTGTTCCAGATCAAAAAGGGCCAGGCCGAGACGATAGATGGAGCTTGATGGCGTCCTGCGGACGCCGTGGTAGATCATCAGCCAGCCTCTGGGCGTTTCGATCGGCGGCGGAGACATGCCGATTTTGTTGGCGTCCCACCAGGCGCCGCGGCGGGCTTCCAGCATGAGCTTGTGGCTGCCCCAATGGCGCAGGTCTGGCGAGTAAGAGATCCAGATATGCGCTCCCAACGGGGTCATGGGGCGGTGAATCAACGCCCAGAATCCGCTGATTCTTCTGGACAGGAGAGCGGCATCCTTGTCGTCCGGCGACATGATGAGGCCAAATCTCTCGTAGGTACGGAAATCCTTGGTGAGCGCCAGGGATACGCCTGGGCCGCCGCGGGAGTAGGAGGTGTATACAACGGCATACTTTTGGAGTTCCGGCACGAAGGTGATACGGGGATCTTCGATGCCCCATAATTCTTCCGGATAGTTCTCCGGGTCGGCCGGCAAAGACGGTTTAGCGTCAATCTGCCAGGCATCGACTCCGTTTACCGAGCGCGCAGCACAAAGGTGAGAAAGGCCGCGGCGATCTTCCACGCGGCACAGGAGAAGCGTGGACTTGTCCGGCAGGAGTGTAGCTCCCGCGTTGAAGACGCTGTTAATGGAGTAAGGCCAATCTTTTGCCGTCAAAATTGGGTTCGCCGGGTGCCGGGTGAACAAAGTGTCGTGCTGGATCAAGGTTTCAATCAAGAAAAATCTCCCTATAAGAAAACTGACTGCCAGACAAAATCACAATGGGCCGAGAGGAACTGTGGTTCGGTCACGCCTTTCTGTCGGTGGTATCCGCTTCCTCCAACCTTCGCATTTCGAGCAGGGCCATCAGGAAAGAGAGGGTTGATTCCGCTCCCTGGTTCTCGTTGGCGCGGTCAGGATGCAAGCCATCGCGGCAGCCCCCCGTGATGGGGTCGTATAGGGCGATCTGCAGGTCGTTGTCGCCGAGGAACCAGTTAAAGGCGGTCCAGGCTTCTTTCCGCCAGCGTCCCTTCCCTGTTGCGCGATAGGCCTGGAGATAGGCGGAAACCGTGGCGCATGCTTCGATAGGTTGCTGGTCGAAACGGGCTTTTTCGGTTTTCTTCGAATAGAAGCCGTGCGAACCAATCGGGACAAAGTGGCCCTTAGTCTCACAGCGCTGCACCGCTGCGAGCCAATCGAGGGCTTCGAGCCCGGCCGAAACCATGGCGTCGTTGCCGCTGCGCGTTCCCGCGCGGATCAAGGCCTGGGGCAACCGGGCATTGGAGTACGAAAGCACGTTTTCAAACCATTTCCAGTCTCCGGAACGGGTGGCCTGGTAGGAGTCGAGCAGACGAGTTGCCAGCGCGTCAGCGGCATTGAGCGCCGCACGATCTCCCGGGAACGATTCGAGATATTCCAACAGCCCCAGCAAGGTGAATGCACAAGCACGGGGACTCTTGAATTCCACCGCGGCGGGAAGGGCCATTTCAAACAAACGGCCCGCGGCTCCTCGGAGACCGGCGTCATTGGTTCTGCCGAGGACGGTGCCCAAGCCCCACAATGCGCGCCCATGGCTATCTTCGGAGCCATGAAGTTCCTGCCAATGGCGTTCATAACTCAGACAGTTTCGGAATCGTTTGGTTGCTGGATCGAAAGCCAACCACAAAAATGCGAGATAGCGGGCAGCGAGATCCACCGAGCGAGTGGCGGAGGTGCTGCCAAGCTCTTCCAGCAGAATCGCGACAATGAGAGCGCGGGCGTTGTCATCGGTCGAATAGCCTTCCGGGTAGTTGGGCACGTTGAAAACCGCGTGCTCCACGATTCCCGTGCTGTCGGTCATCCGGCGCAAGTGATCGAGTTTTATGGAGGGTAACCGGTCGAGGGCCTTTTCCGTGTTCTGCGCGGAAAATGTTGCCCTTGGATTCCGCAACCGCTCGTTGTACACGCTTTCAAAACTGCCCATGTATTGCTGAGCTACGCGATCCCACACCATGTCGCGCGCGTACAGGAATGCGCGCTTCCTCATGGCATGGCGCGCGGTTCCGTTGTCCAGAAGCTCTATGGTCTTCGAGGCAATCGCCTGGGGATCGTTGAAGGGGACGAGGACGCCGCGTTCGTCGTCGAGCAATTCAATCGCATGCAAATAGGGAGTGGAGATGATTGCCTTCCCGGCGCTGAGGGCATAGGCGAGCGTGCCGGAAACTACTTGTCCCTTGTGCTTGTAAGGCGTGATGTAAATGTCAGCCGCGCCGATCAATTCCACAAGCTCTTGTGGACTGACAAAGCGGTTGCGGAAGATTACGTTGGCTTCGACGCCCAGGTCTTTCGCGAGCTTCTGCAAGGACTCCCTATACTTGTCACCTTCCCGGCGCAGGATATGCGGGTGGGTTACACCGGAGATCATGTAGACGACGTTGGGGTGGCGCGACAGGATTTCCGGGAGGGCTTGGATGACGTTCTCGATGCCCTTGTTCGGCGAGAGCAATCCAAACGTGAGCAAAACTTCTTTTCCTTCGGTTCCGAACGCGTCTTTGTAGAAATTGGGGTCGGTAAATGCCATATCCGGAATGCCGTGAGGGATCAGATCGATTTTGGAGGCCGGAACGTGGAACACTTCCTGCAAGATCTCCGACGATTGGCGGCTCATGACGATGAACCGATCCGATAGTGCTGCAATCTCTTCCATCACCGCGCGCTGATCCGGATTCGGTTCGCGGAGGACGGTATGCAAGGTGGTGACCACCGGCATCTGCAGCCGGCGCAGCAACTCCAGAATATGGGCACCCGCGGGTCCGCCAAAAATTCCGAACTCGTGCTGCAGGCATACCAGATCAATGTTGCTGAAATTCAGGAATTCCGCGGCTTGGCGGTACGATGCGACCTCATCCTGTGCAAGTTCGAATCGGATGCGGGCCGGATAGCTGTAGCCTTCTGGAACGTCGTTTACCGGAAGAGCCAGAAGCTCCGTGGCTTCGTATTGTGCGTGAATCGCGTCACACAAATCGGTGGTGAACGTGGCAATTCCACATTGCCGCGGCAGATAGTTGCCGATGATAGCCACCCTGCTCGGCAACATTGGACGCGGATGCATGGGCTGCAGCGCTACCGGCGTATTTTCCACAACCGATGTATCCAAGGTGATCACGTCTTCGAGACTGAATTGATCAATTACTCTAGAATTGTCCGAAGCGTGGATAGCGGGCGACCTTTCGATTGCAGGGATCATCTTGGGATTCGACATTTGATTCCTGTCCTGTGTTTGGTTTGTGCGTTTCCGCGGGATAAGAACGCATACTACGGGCGAAATGCTTTCTGGTTCTTCAGCCGCTCGACTTCCAGATCGTCAGCTTCTTTTTTCTTGAGGTCCGCGTCGCGCTGGGGTTTTTCCTGCTTTTCGAGTGTCACGGCGTCTGCAATGGCAATCTCGGCCTCCGCGTTAAGGCGCTTGGAGAAGATGATGAGGCCGAAGCGGTTGGTAAACGCAGAACGGACCAACTTGAAGAAATTTTGTGAATCCTCCCAGGTCGCGACGGTTTTATCGCTGTCGCTGAATCCCGCATACAAAGCGGGTTCGACCCGCGGCGGGGGTATCGTTGCCGGGCCATATTTTAGGGAGATGGATTTTACCATGTCGTCCGAGGTGAGCCCCTCCGTGGAAGAGGTATCGTAAGTCACGTAGATTTTGTAGAGCTCGCCGTTGAAGAAAGAGAAAAGCATCTGTTCGACGCTATCGGCGTGGTAAGAAGCGCCGGGAACAGCCGGCGGCCACCAGGTCAGCTCCTGGACAAGCGCTGGGTGAGCGTGGATCGTTTTCAGGTCGATTGGCTTCTTCTCGGTTTGCTTCAGGACGGTAGCCACGCTGGATCCCAGTGCTAATCCGCGGTACTTCGAAAAATCCTGCGCGCGGAGGACGGGAGAAGCAAGAAGAAGTGCACCAAGACAAAGAACCGAATTGCGTAAAGTTTTCATTTTCAGATCTCCCACGAATTCCTAAGAACTTGAAATTAAAGTTCCGTATTTATTTGCAGATATTGCGGCCTCTGGAGCAACAGAAATTCCCCGGGTGAAATCGTTCGCACGGTCCAGGGCCAGCCCCTGCTGGATGTGGCGGAAATTGGCGGTAACGATTACAAAAGGGATGCCGAGAAACCATCTTGAGCGGGTTTCTCTAATCTCCAGCGAATTGAATTTTCGCGCCGCCGGATTCGCCAGGATGGTGCGGAGCGCCCTGCGCAGGGCCGATGGTCCCTGGCGGCCAAGAACGATTGCCTTCAGTTCGCCGGCCAAATAGAAGAAGTTCCACTTCAATTCCTCGATTTTTCGGCCGAGCCGGTACCCATCGCAATTTCTGACCGCTCTCCAGCCAGGTAGAAATGTTTCCGTTTCGATGATCAAACCTCCGGGCAAGAGCGTGTTCTCGCGGATGAAAAGAGTTCCCGCAGATTCATTTGTTGGCATTTGGACCTTCCCGAACTAAAAAACGGGTGGACCTCAACGCAAAGAGGCCGGACTCGCTGACCCCAGTTAACCTGCTCGACTTGTAAGGGAAGCACGTTCTCCGGGTTGCAGATCGTCAGGAGGCTGGAACGACACACTCTGAACGAAGCGGCTTCACTGCAAATGCCGATTCCCTGCAGTTCCCGACACCCCATCGTACAAGCTGCCCAGGCGAAGCGCTGTCCACAATTGCACAGTTTTGGTTCGATCCGCTCGATGGCCTGGTGCAGGCCATCGAGCGGATCGTCGGTTACGAACTGCGGGCCGCCGAGCGGCGGGTGCGCTTAGGGTTTACGCTTCTTGGGTGGTTTTTTGGTTTCGCCGCCCTTGGTGCTGACAAGAGCGAGGAAATCCTTGGCGTTGAACGGGTAACGGCGGATGGACTGCTGCCCGGTGGTGCTCAATGTGATGTCGACCCGGCGGTTGTTG
>Ga0210400_10003594_pt1 | contig 13698 bp, 11 predicted proteins | sample IncBWH26MmetaG_FD_155456 | JGI IMG/M metagenome (GOLD analysis project Ga0210400, IMG submission 155456) | Forest soil microbial communities from Barre Woods Harvard Forest LTER site, Petersham, Massachusetts, United States - Inc-BW-H-26-M | ecosystem: Environmental > Terrestrial > Soil >...
GTCGAACACAGCGGTTTTTTCAATATATCCAGAGTAGGATCTGGCGGAAATTCTAACCGAATGCAAGCCAACAAGATGAGTATAGTGCGGCAAACCTTGAGAGACTGTAACTATGAGACTAGCCGCCTCGGGAGAGAACTCAATAGAAAGGGCCTTTTCTGCATTCTCTAGAATCTGGCGTAACTCCTGCGTTTCCATACGGGGCAGTAATATCTGAACTAAAGTGCGATTGATGGAGGCGTGGTCGGCTACCAAGCCATCCACAGTATCCGAGACCCCCACGAGAATTATCGTACAATCCACACCAAAATCAGAAAACGCTTTTATGAGGTCCGTGAATTCCCTAGACGCTTCCTGTGCTGCCCTATCAAACTCGTCTACGATGAATACGGGCCCACCCGAAATCCGCGACACAATCCTGCGAACGTCGTCTACTCCCAAAACATCTGAAAGCTCAAACGCATCACGTAACGTGACGCGCCCCCTTATTCTTGTTTCGTATCCGATTCCTTGGTTATCATCCAGCCAAGTCAAATCTTCGAAAAGCTTATCCCAGATAGAGGAGAAGGCGTCGTCACTGTTTGCGTTCGCTTTAATTACAATTCTGCCTGGAGGCTTCGAAGTTTCATTTTGGCTCGGGGACCTGGTGCTGCTCTGCGCACCCATTTCGTCAAAAGCCTCGATAATGGGCTTTACGACATTGGCGAGCGAAGTCTTGCCGACGCCGCGTTCCCCGTAGATTACGACATGCAAGCCAGTTTGGCTCACAGCGTCAGCTAGTGTCGTGATCTGGGTCCACCGACCAGCAAAGAACTCTCGCGCACTTATGGGAGCGCGAGGCTGAAACACTTTAGCCGCTTGCACTTCTAGCTTTTGGGCTTGTTCAGCACTAAGCCTTAGGTCTTCTCTCAGGTGCGACATTTTATAAGTATAGCGTCACTTTTCCAAGTAGCGGGCACTTTTATATAAGTATCGTTGTTTTTTGCCATCGCACATCACCCTTGGTACCCCGTTGGCTACCGTTTCGACCCACGCGTCCAATGGACAAGTGACACTGCTTCGCACCTAGTCCGGAATGAAACGCCGTTGCGGGTTGGGACCATATCAGCTATATTGTTATTACCGTTCAATGGAAGATATTCGTATAATTTCTATTTCAAAGGACGGTCCCATGCCGGTCTCCAAAAAATCGAAGCATGTTGGTGTCCGTTGGATTGCTCGCGCCGAAGCTAACACTATAGTGGATGAAAGGGCTAGAAGTGTGCTTGGGATTTCGGGTGATCAATTCGTTGCCGACTGGAAGTCCGGAAAGTTTCGCAAACTGGATTCGGATGAGTGCCCAGGGGTTATCGAGCTAGCGTTGTTAGCGCCTCTACCGAGGCATTCCAGTGGCCGGAAAAAACAAAAAAGAAGCAGTCGATAAATTTGCCGGATACATAAGAGAATCCCTGTCTTCCATCTCTGAAGCCTATGTGCTTGTTTATCAAGCGTCTGCCAATATCTTTAAAATCTTCTACGAACAGCCCGTCAGACTCAACTCGGAAGAAGGCCTCTATCTGTTCTCCGTCGTCCAGATTTGCTCTGCTCTGGAAGATGCAAAATATGGTGGATTCAAAGCTACGACCCGGAATTATAGCTACACGCTCATTCGCGTGCCGATCGAGGGAGAACCAGAAGAAGTATTGTCCTATCACTGGCATCCGGACGATAGCGCGTTACGCGATCCACATCTGCATCTGGGATGCATCCCCCGAATCCACTTTCCGACATCTCGGGTATGCCTAGAAGACGTAGTTGTCATGCTCATAAAATATTATGGCATCGTGCCGCAACTTGCTCATTCAGAATGGACGAGGATTCTCGAAAAGAATAAACGGGCTTTCAATCGAATGGCGACTTGGAAATGACTCCGCCCAGCATTGTGCTGAGATCCACAATTGCAACCCTGCATAAAGAAAGCCAAATAAAATAAGGTTGTGTCGGTCAGTTCATCGGCGGCGCAGGGACCAGCGGCAAACGTTCCGGTTCACCGCGTGCGCCATGAACTTCTACGTCGTCGAAAAGCAGCGAGGGCGCAATCACGGTTGCCGGAACTCCCGAGTCGGCTGAACCGAAGGCGGCTAGCGCGGTTCCGGCAAAACCTGCCTGCTGGCTCTGCGTGAAATTGAACGGTGTGGCATCGCTTCCAACGCCGGCGATGTTTCGTATCGCGCGCAGCGTAAGTCCCGCGAGCCGCGCGCCGCGAACCAGGGATTCCCTTCCATCCTCGACGTTGACTCGATACACCAGCAACGGCAAACGGTCGCCGGTGGCGGCTCCGGAGGCCGCGCCCATTACGAGTTCGGAGAGATCGTCCTGTTCGCGCACGCCCAGGACGGGATTGTCCATCGCGCGCACGACCAGGCACCATTTATTTCCGTTCTGCTTGCACGTATCCAGGAATTTCTTCTTCAGGTCGGCGGAAGACTCGGCCGCTGTCGAACTAAAGAAAAGATTGCTGATCAAGGGGCGTGGGTCCGCGAGATACGCGGCGCGACCGTGTCCATTCGAGTGGACGAGATCGGGACCCGGGCGGCGCGACATCAGCAGATCCCGCAAGGTTCCATTCTCGACCACTTGCACGCGTTCCGCTTTCACGCCTTCTTCATCCACCGCATACGCGCCGAGCAAATCCTGTCCGCCGAACTGCTTCACAGTTGGATCGTCGACAATAGACACCTTCGCCGGCAAAACGCGTGTGCCCAGCTTGCCGGTCCATTCGCTGCGTCCACCCAGCCGGTCCATCAATTGCTCGAAGCCCGATTGCGTTGCCAGCGGGCCGCGCGCCCCGGACAGAGACGGTCCGAGCATCTGCGCCAGCAGCGAACCGGCCGCGGGAGGCTCAAAAAACACCGGGCCGTCATAATCGGCCGCGGGGGGCGAAACCCGGAGCGTGATCAACTGCTCTCCGGCTTGCTCGACGTCTCTGCGCACGGCGTCAGCGGCGGGCAATTGATCCGGGCGGCTGCGATAAACGGCATAGAAATTATGCAAGGGCATGCCGTCGTCCGATTCCGTTTCCATGCTCGCTTCCACCGCCGCCAGGCTGTGATTGGCGCGAATTTTGGTCCCTTCGCTGTTGAGTAGATAACTCGTCGTGTAGATCAAGTGATAGGTGACGCGAGAACTGTATAGTTGCGGAAACTCGCGCAAAGCCGCGGAAACCGATTTGGCTTCCTGCTCCCAATTTCGTGTCGTCCAGTCAGGTTCGCGGAGAGGTTCCACGGACACGGTCGGAGACGCGGGGGAATAATCGGGAATGCTTGGAGCTTTCGCCAAACGCGAAACAAACGCCTGCTTCTTGGAAAGATTTTCCACGGCCGCCTTGAAAGCCTGATCCGAGGCCAGCCAGAGGTCCTGGCGCAGGGACTCGTAGTCGCGGTCGATTCCCACCGTGCCGGTTGAGCCGAGGAATCCGCTGAAGCCTTCGTCAGTAATGAAATTAGAGCTGTCGAGGTTATAGTCACCGACTCGGATGTCCACGCTCATGATGCGGTTGCGCCCGGAGGTCGACGAAATCAGCGCGCCGAATTCCGCGACAATCGTGTGGACGTCCAGATCGAGTATTCGATACTGGATATAGTACGGACGCGCGGGTTCGCCCGTGCCCGGAATTTTCAACTCGAGGCGCTGGCGGGATCGGTCGAGCTCATCCTGCATGGCGGAAAGCGTCTTGTCTGCATCGGCCGCTGCTGCGGGTTGCTGCTGCGCCGGGGAAGGCTTCGCGGCCAGGTTTTTGGCGGGTGCGGGTGCGGCGGGTGTCGTCGGAACCACCAGAAGGGCCAGCGCTGCAAACGAAACAATCACGGCCACGAAATATTTTCCAAATCTGTTGTCGGCGCGATTCATTGACGCGCTCCTTTCACATCGTGCGCGGGTGGCGGCAGAATCGGCGGCTTGTCGGTAGAAGTTTCCTTCTTCTGCACTTCCATCTCGGAAATCAGGATCGCCGGAGCGATCGCTGCAACAGGCACGGAACCCGATTCCGCGCCGCAATATCCGTTGAAAATTTCCGGTGTATCGCCGGTCGCAAGAATCTTAGTGAGCGAAACCAGCGGCGTCCCAACGATGTCCACGCCTCGGACCAGCTGATCGGGTTGTCCATTCGCGAAGACTTTGTATACAACCAGAGGTTGCACCTGAAACGCTTGCGGCTGGCCGCGGCCAGTGAAGGTAAAGCCGCCGGCGATGTCGTCAATCAGTAAGCCAAATTGTTTTCCCTGGCGTTTGATTTCCTCAACCAGTTTCTTGCGCAGCTCGGCGTTAGTCACGGCGAGGCTGCTCTGAACAATCAAATTTCCCTGGCGGGAAACCGGTTGAGCGCCGATTTGACGTCTCCCGTGGCCGTTCGAACGTGGAAATCCAGTAAGAGGTTGGCGTGACATTTCGAAATTGCGCAGGATTCCGCGATCCACCAGCGTGACGCGCTCGGCAGGAGTTCCTTCGTCATCAAATGGATAGTAGCCAAGCAGCGTTTCCTTGCCGATGGTCTTCATGGTTGGGTCGTCGTAGATCGAAAGGAATGAAGGAAGTATTGGTTCGCCAACTTTCCGCGCGAAGGTCTGTCCCTCATTGATATCTTTCTGGCGGAAACCTTCGGAGCGATGTCCGAAAACTTCGTGAAAGAAAACCGCGGTGGCGCGTCCGGTAAGAAGCGCGGGACCCGCGTAGGGTTCGACCAGCGGCGCGGCCACGAGCGCTTCGAGTTCCTTACGCAGGACTTGTCCCTGGGCAAGCACGGTCTTATCGTCTGGGGCGTCGGCTGGATTGGTCCAGTCAAAGTTAAAGTAACGGTTGATGTCCATCCCATCGGGCGCCTTACCCTGGATGAACAATTCAAGCCGGTAATGAATCTGACCGAATTGGAGGCGGGTCCCTTCGCTGTTGACCTGATATTGGTTTTCTCCGAGCGCGCTGAACGTGACGATTGAATTCAGGATTTGCGGCGACGCGCGAAACGCGTGCGTGTACAGCCGGACTTTCTCCTCCCAAGGTTTTCGGTCGGGATGAACGGAAACTTCCGGACCATAAAACACATGCGGCTGCTCGCGGGAAAAATCCGGCGCGTGCTCTTCGAGGGTCTGCGCCTGCACTTCCTTGCTCGTAGTGATCTTAATCAAACCTTGTGAAGCGGAGGTGAATTGTTTTTCCGTCTGCAGCCACATCGCGCGGCGGAGCACTGCGGCGTCATCCTCTATCGGCACGGATACGCCGTAGCTCGTCTGGGTCGGGGCGGAGTTGCCAACTTTATGCGTATTGTCCAGGTCGTAGCTGCCGACACGCACCTGCGTCTCAAGCCATCTGGCACGGCTTTCCTGGCTCGAAAGCAAGGCTCCGTTCGAGCCCATGACTTCGGCTCGCTGCGTTGACGTCAGCGTGTAGTTGATGAAGTATGCCGGCGGAGAGGCCTTCGAAAGAATGGGCATCTCGCGATCGAGCTCCTGGCCCATTGTCACAAGGACTGGAGAGGGTGCGGCCTGCCCCTGTTCCGCGACCGCTAGCGGCGCCGGAACAGGCACCGGCTTCTTGGCTGCCAGCGCGTTCACGGAAACTAATATTGCGAGACCTGCAAGAGTGAATGTTTTCATGAGGGATGCTCCAGGACGCTGATTCATCGCTGATACGAAGCTAATAGTGTATGCCCATGCGCCACTAATCTCAAAACACGCGTTCACAGGGGGTTGCTATCGCGGCCGCTGCGGGCATGCACGTATCCAAAACGTACGATGCATTCGAACGGCTAGAAGTCGCCGCAGGTTCACCCGTTATTTAGCGTGGGGAAATCGAACCTGGCCATCCGCGAAAACAGCACGCCGCGGCCAGGAATTTCAGCTGGCGCGTTCTAAGATCTTACGCGGCAACAGCCTGCGACCCGATCAGCAGAACTGAGGATTAGTTTTGCAGTTGTTCCCTGGGCTGATGACGGGGGGCGCAGTGCCTCCGCCGCGCGTGGCTATCGGGATGACGAGCGCCGGCACGGCTACTAGCACAGTCAAGCCTACCCAGGTCCACGGGGCGATATGATGCACGGGAATTTCGCCCACTGCCGTTGCGCCAATCATCGTCGCGTTCGCGGCCTCGGTCAGTTCCGTAGGAGTGGCTTGCGACGGCTGCTCGGGAGATTGATGGCCGTCACGGATCGTGGCGATCTGTCCTGCCAGGACGTCCACGCATACACCATCCAGATTGCAGATTTGACCTGGCCATCAAAAACGATCAACTGGAAAATCCCATTCAAATAGCCAGAAAAGAAATCCGTACCCACCACTCCGGCGACGCCCACGGTTTGACGACCCGGGAAATACAGATGCCCCGCAATCGGTAACGGCCAGCGCGCTGAAATTGGAATCGAATGGTAACCTTGAGATGTTTTTTGTCGGGCTGAAGAATGTTTGTGAGAACTCGCGTTAAACACTCTTGTCGCAACGGCCGCCAGGCAGACATTGTAGATGCAAGCGGATGCCCGCCTGAAGGCGGGCGCTACATATAACTTCACGCGCACTCGTGAGGGGTGGCGGTCAGGATTTCGGTTGGGCACTCTGCGAGATTCCTGCGCTCCGGGCGGCACGTGAGGTCCAGTAGCGGCGCAGGTCGCCGACCAGGTACAGCGATCCGGTGACGAAAATGACGTCATCCGGAGAAGCAAGCTCAAGCGCGCGTTCGAACGCCAGATTCGGGTCGGGAATGACGTCCACCTGCCGGGCGTGGTGCCGGGTCATTTCGGCAAGCACGGAAGCCGAGATGGCGCGGGACTGCGCGGGTGACGTCAGGATCACCGCCGAGGCTTGCGGGAAAAGCAGGCCGGCGATTTCGTCGACGGCTTTGTCGCGCAGAGCGCCATAGACGAGGACAATTTTTCGCCCCTCCAAATGCGTTTCCCAGAACACGGCGATTTCGCGCGCCCCTGAGGGGTTATGGGCACCGTCGAGATAGATTTCAGGTTGCGTGGCGATGCGCTCCAGGCGGCCGGGCCATACCGTCGAGGCGATACCGCGCGAAATGGCACCGTCGTCGACGGGCGCGCCGCGCTCGGCAAGCATTCGCGCGGCGGCCAGCGCCGTGAGCGCGTTGCGCACCTGGAACCGTCCCGGCAAAGGGACAGTCAGCGGAATGCTCACTCCCGAATCATTGGAGATGGCTGTGAATGCGAAACAGCCATCGTGTGAGGTGACGTTCTCGATGCGGAATTCGTTCTCGATTTCGACCAGAAATGCGTACTGCTCCGCGACGCGATGCCGGACCACTACACGCGCGATCAGATGTTCGGCGGCGCTGACGACTCGCGCCCCGGGCTTGATGATGCCGGCCTTTTCCCCGGCGATTTCCTCGATGGAATGGCCGAGATAATTTTCGTGATCGAAATCTATCTGCGTAATCACGGCGACCTCGGGCACCAGAATGTTTGTGGCGTCCAGGCGGCCTCCCATTCCAACCTCACAAACAGCGAACTGCGCGCCCGCGTGCGCGAAAAACTCAAATGCCAAAGCGGTGACGCATTCAAAAAATGTCGGGTGAGCGGCCAATTTTCCCGCGGCAAGCAATTCCTCGATCAACCTGTGAATCCGCGTGAATGTAGAGGCGAAATCCGCGTCCGAAATTTCCTGGCCATTGAGGCGGATGCGTTCGTTGACGCGTTCGAGGTGTGGCGAGGTGTAGAGGCCTGTGCGCAGCCCCGCTGCGCGCAGGATCGAGTCAAGCATCGCGGCGGTCGAGCCCTTTCCGTTTGTGCCGGCGACGTGCACCGATTGGAACGCACGCTGCGGCTGGCCGAGCTGCTCGCACAGCGTGGTGATATTCGCCAAATCGAACTTCGCCACGCTCGCCTGCTGCGGCGAGGCGAGTTCCCGTCCCAAAGTGAGCAGGTACCGGACCGATTCTTCGTAAGTCATGGGGTTAGGCCAGGAAAAAATCGAGCGCGGACGAAATATAAGTCTTCAAGTCCTTGCGATGAACGACCGCGTCGAGGAACCCGTGCTCCAGAAGAAACTCGGCCGTCTGGAAACCTTTGGGCAGTTTTTGACGGATGGTTTGTTCGATGACGCGCGGCCCGGCGAAACCGATCAGCGCTCCGGGCTCGGCAATATTGATGTCGCCCAGCATGGCATAGCTCGCGGTGACGCCGCCGGTGGTGGGATCGGTGAGAACGGAAATAAACGGCAGACGAACCTCATCAAGGCGCGCGAGTGCGGCGGACACTTTCGCGAGTTGCATCAGGCTGATCGTGCCTTCCATCATGCGCGCGCCGCCCGAGCAAGAAATAATCACGAGCGGGACGCGTTTGGCGATGGCGGCTTCAATCGCGCGCGTCACTTTCTCGCCGACCACCGCGCCCATCGAGCCGCCGATGAAGTTGAACTCCATCGAGCAGCAGAGGACCGGCCGGCCACCGAGCAGCCCCTCCGCCGTGACAATGGCGTCGGCCATGCCGAGCTTCTTGCGCGCGTCCTTCAATCGCGACGCGTAAGGCTTGGTGTCGGTAAAGTGCAGCGGATCGTTTGAGGCGAGCGACGCGTCGTGCTCGACCCATCGCGAATCTAGCAGGAGCACGAGCCTTTGCGTCGCGTTCAAACGGAAATGATGCTGGCACTTGGGGCATACGCGCCAGTTCGCTTCGAGGTCCTTCTTCCAGACAATCGCGCGGCAGCTCTCACACTTGGTCCACAGCCCTTCGGTCTTCACGCGGCGCTCATCAGGCGGCGTGGGCTGATCGATGCGCTTTTTCTCTCTCTTAAACCAGGCCATGGAAGATTTAGTAGTCGATCCCGCGCTGGGCGAGAATACCTTTCGTATAAGGATGCTTGACCTCGCGCATCTCGGTGACCAAGTCAGCAGCTTCGATCAACGCCGGATGCGCGTTGCGTCCCGTGCAGATCACATGCACGCGCTCGGGACGCGAAACGAGCGCGGCGGCGACCTTTTCCGGGTCCAGCATGTGATAGCTGATCACATAATTGATTTCATCGAGCACAACCAGATCGTACTGCTCACTCTGAATTCGCGCCAGTGCGAACGACCACGCTTCCTCGCAAAGGCGCACGTCCTCGGGATCGGTCTCCGCCCCGCCCACCTTCACGAAACCGCGCCCCATGGGCAGAATTTCCATCTTATCGTCGCCCAGCATTTTGGCGGCATCGAGCTCCCCGTAATGCCAGGAGCCCTTAATGAACTGTACCATGAGCACACGCAGGCCCTGACCCACGGCGCGAAACGCCGTACCCAGCGCGCAGGTCGTCTTGCCCTTGCCCGGGCCAGTGTAAACGATGAGCAGACCTTTATTGTCGGACATGGGATTCAGACTCGACGCTTGCGACTTGAAGCGAAAGTGTTCGTGCGGTGATCAAGGCAGCATACTGACGGCAGGCCATGGAAACGTCAAGCTCGGGCCACCCCGCAGGTGGGTCTGTCTGCGATTTACGATTCGGGGATTGGGGTTCTTTTCGATGGGCAACTCTGAATGGGCCAGTCCTCGGATTTACCGAAACAGAAGGTAGAGACTTGAGGAATACTCCGACACATAAACACGATGACGCGCCAACGGCGCGGAGAATGCCAGCCCGGCGCAACGCCCCGGGCTGTGTCCGAGTATATCTTCCACCCTGAAAAGGGTGGAGGATTCCTTCGCCCTTTCAGGGCGCACCGATCGGTTCCAAAACCCAGGGCGTTGCCCTGGGCTGGAGTGCGGCGGCGCTTTCAGTGCCGGAATCAAAGTTGGTGAACAAGAGCGATTGGCCAGCAGCGCAATTTTTCTCGCTGCTGGCCAATCGCCTGACGTTTTTTCAATTCGCTTTATACAACTCCGGCCTCTTTTTTCAGGTCGGAGAATGGCACGACAATACCATGTAGCGGAGCGACTGTGGCCGGTTCCAGCTTCAGCTTTTGGATGTCCTTATACAAGTTTGAGCAGAAGATGCGCGGGCGGGCTCCCGATGGAGCCGGGACGGTAGGAGTGTCCGGCGTGAAATCGTCGGCTTCCACTAGAATTTTCTCCTTGGGGAGATAGACCACCATGAGACCGGCATTGTGAGTGTCGCCGTCAACGTGGTAGATCTCAAGCGAGCGCCCGCCATCCTCCAGAGCGTACTTCTCCTTCACGGGAACGAATTCCGGCTTCTTTGGATTCTTGGAGAGCATGTCCGGGGCCAGCGTGCGAGGCGCGTTCCAGGCTTTCTGATAGAAGGATATATTCATCTCGTTCGTGATGACCGTGGCGCCTTCCGCGACGTACGTCCGGACTCCTCCGGCGTGGTCGAAATGACTGTGCGTGTTGATCAAGTACTTGATGGGCTTGTTGGGCACGAGTTTCTTCGCTTCCTCGATGACGGCAAGCGATCGAGCCTCGCTCAGCGGCGCCTCAATCATGACCAGGTAGTTTGGGTACTCGAGCAGGACGCTGTTGTGCGACCCGCCGGCGATAAACCAGGTGTTATCGGCTATTTTTTGCGACGTTACTTTGACCGGCGGCATCGCGGCCGTTTTGACGGCGTCGGGCACCGAGAGATTCAGGCCGGGGCTGGACCTCACGGTTGTGACTTTCAGCTCGAACGTGGGGAAGCCTCCCTGTTTTTGCACGATCGTGGTTGGGAACTTCACGCCGTTGTAGTCCTCGTAGCCGGAGAAAGTCGTTTCCACCAACATGTCTCCGAGAACCGGGTTGGGAAGCCAGGTTTCCGTCTTGGCGACCAAATTTTGCGCGTCAATCGTGCCGTTCACCTTGTACTTGCCGGAAGTGAAAGACACCACGGTTCCTCCTGGACCTTTCTTGGCGGCGGCGTTGTTCTCCCCGGCGGCCTTCAGAAAGCCGTGGGGAGTAAGCCAAATCTGCAGTTGACGTTCGTCGGCTGCGGCAACCTGCGGCACAGGATTGCTTCCAGGCTGGTCCCATGCATATTGGCCGCTGACGAAATTAACTTGCTTGTCCTCTCCGGCAAAGGGACGCCCTCCTCCCTTGACCGGCGGAGTGGGTTCCACGCGAGTCAATTCTTCTTTTGCGGACCGCGATGTGTAGTCGATGGTTTTCGTATAGGTAGTGACATTGGTTTCGGGCCACGCTGTGCCGGGCGAGAAGGCCTGTCCCAATTGGTCGAGATGACCGGTTCCCGAATATTGAATCGAGTTGACGTCGCCCATCGTTTTCGTGGCGGATTGCAAAACGGATTTAACGTCCTGCGCCGACGCGACTCCTCCCAAAAGCGCCAATACAGCAAGCGCAAACAACATTTTTTTGGTCATAGCTCCTCCTGACGGAATACCCCGATTAGCGCGGATGATACGCCAAAGATTCGTGCAAGGGAAGCAGCAGCGGGGATGGGCGGGGATGGGCAGGCTTCGGAAGGAGGGCTTATCAGGCACTGGAATGTGTAGCGTCGAAGTAGATGTCAGTTCTGAGTTGTCTTAGGCTTCTCCTGATGGCCCCCTTGTTCTGTGCGTTTGTTTTCATTGTAATCTTCTCGTGGCCGTATTTTCGCGTGCGATCGATGTTTCAGAAGTATCCGGCACTACGGCGTTCGCGTCGTGTTTCCTTCAGTAGGGAAGGAATGCGCGTTGAGTCCGAGGATGCGCAAGGCGACTACAAATGGTCACTGTTTTACCAGATTTGGGAGACTCCAAAAACGTTCCTGTTTATGCAGACTGCCATGGAGACATCTCCATTCCGAAACGATGCCTCCCCAAATCAGATGACATCCTGATTTTGCGTCGGCTAATTCGAGATAATTTTACGGGTAAACGCAGGCTGCGCTCGGACTGAATGCCCCATACCTACAAGGCGCTCGATGGATCCCGCTCAATACCGTAATGCAGATGATCGAGTTTGTCTTCGCCAGTGAACAGTTAGACTGTTCCCTAGCGGCCGGCTTCTTGCTCTCGTCACTTACTAGCTTGAGGTAGGCGAAGCGTTCCTCAGCAAGAAAAAGACCCACCCTTTCGCAACCTCGCGAAAGGATGGGCCATTGATCTGTCCTTTACTTGGAAAGTTTTTTGTTAGCTTCGGCGGCGCCAGAGGACATTTCCGAATCCTCTTCCAACATGTCCTTTGCGATGCGGCGTTCTGGTTCGACCGGCTTCACCAGCGCATACTCCGGCTTGCCCTGTTCCGATTGAAGGAGAGTCAACTTGCCGTGCCCTTTCCACGCTCCTGCTTCTTCGTCAATGCGAATGTAATAGTCCTGACCCGGCTTTACATCGAGTGAGACAGAGGAAGACTTGTCATCCGAACGAATGCCGTGCGTACCCGGCGTGAGCTTGGCCGTAAAGCGCCGCCCGTTCCCGACACGCGCCACTTGCTGGTCATCGACATAAATGGAAGGAGCGAGAGCAGAGCCGACGAAACGGCGCTGGCGATAAACGTGGAGCAAGCCAACCGAGGCCGCCGCTGGAGCTGAGTGGGTGGCGGGTGCTTTTTCCGTAGTCGCGTCCTGTTCGACAGATTTTAGATCAACGGTCTTAGATTCCTGAGCGAAGAGCGAATGTGCGAAGAGTACCATCACAAGGGCGATCAAGGGCCGAGACATGATTCCTCCGTTTAGTTGGAAAGTTCGATTTTGCGGTGCTTTCTAGCTACAGGTCGAGACTATTCAGTGAGGGAAATCACACCAATAGTACTCTCGTACTACGTTGCCCAAAAATATAGTCGAGAACTTGAGTCTTATCTCGCGCAAACTTATGGCACTCGCGCGCTAACGACCGGAACCATCCATACAGCGTAGCCTTGCGGGTCGCGGATGTTGGCAATCATCTGATTGAAGTACGCCACGGCCGATTCGCTTGAGATCGGCGTTAGCTCGCCGATCGACTCGGCGTATCCGTCACGCCAAGCTTCCAGGATAGCCGCAATGTTTCTCGCGGGACGCGCAGCGTGTCCACGACAACGTAATCGACCTTAATCTCGTCGAGCTTCATCGCGGCGAGGATCCCGAAGGCATTGCGGCCGATGAACAGGTCGGTGCCGGTGCGTTCTCCGAAGCTGGCGGCGGCCTGATACCAAAAGTCCCGCGGATCGAGAGGGGCACGCTGGAAGTGCAACATGCCGTAGTCTTCGGGAATCAGGTGCAGGTATCCTCCGCGGCGGGTAACACGAGCGAGCTCGGCGATCACCTGGTCCGCGTGGGGAATGGAGTGAAGCACATGGCGGCATACAGTGAGATCGAAGCTGCGGCCAGCGGCTTGGAGTTCGAAAATACTTTGATGCTCGAACGTCAGGCGCGGCGCGAGGCTTGCATACCGGCCACGCGCAAGTTCCAGATGGTGATCGACGATGTCGACTCCGAGTACCTGAGCGCGAGGAAAGAGTTCGGCAAGGCGCGAGGCTCCTTCGCCCGTGCCGCAGCCGGCATCGAGAATGCGAGGGGCCGCCGGCAGCGCGTAGCGAAGAAGCAGCGGAATTTCCTGCGGCCAGATGGCGCGCGCCTGCGCGTCCAGGTTTCGCACCATGGACTCGTCGGCCATCTGCTTCGCCTGTGGGTTGAGATCGGTCATGACATACTTCAGTGATCCTCTGTAGAGCCCACCCGCTTGAAGTCCAAGGCCACGTTCCATCTATAACGACGTCGGCTCTGTCAAGACACACTTCTCCGTGCACTTGCCGGGAAGTGCTTTTTCTTTAACCCGAAATCTTTTTCTGCGACCAAGGTTCGTTGCTCGAATCGTTCGATGGAACCGTCT
>Ga0210400_10003595_pt1 | contig 13696 bp, 8 predicted proteins | sample IncBWH26MmetaG_FD_155456 | JGI IMG/M metagenome (GOLD analysis project Ga0210400, IMG submission 155456) | Forest soil microbial communities from Barre Woods Harvard Forest LTER site, Petersham, Massachusetts, United States - Inc-BW-H-26-M | ecosystem: Environmental > Terrestrial > Soil >...
CCACGAAATCAAGAATAAAATCCTCGAGGCTTTGGCGGATTTCAATCGCTCCAACTGGCACGATGACGTCACCCTGCTCATCCTCGCGGTTTCCTAAGAGTTCCCGGGTGCGGTTTGCAGGGGGTGTTGCGTCTTGGACTGCGCGGGTAGTGTACTTTCGCGTGGCAACGGCGGGCTGAACTTCTCTTCCCAGCGAATTCGTCCCGTCATTTGCATCACCACAAACAGCGTGAGGATGGCTCCAATCGTCACCGCCAATCCTGTGAATCCTTCAAAGAAAAACGCGTACGAAAACAACACCAGGTAGATCAGTTGCGTTAGTCCCGCATCCACTACCGCGAAGCGCAAATCCACCACGAGTCGCAAATAACTTACGACCAGCGCAATCGAAACGACCGACGAAATCACGAACGCCAGATGAATCGAAATATGATCCGCGAGATACGCCAGCAGCAGGTGAAATGCAAAGAACGCGCATGCCAGGAAAAAATAGTTCATCGGGTGCAGATTGTTGCCGCGCAGCGCGGACAGAATGAATACCAGGAAGAAAAAGAAGAACAGCGACACGGGGCCGAAATAGCTGATGCGCCCCGCCAGCGGACCGGGTTGCAGTTTCTGCGGCATCTTCAAGGCGATGTCGAATCCGGATACCAGACTCTGATAATTCCACTCCAGCTCCCAGCCGTTTGCCGTCTGCCGTTTTTCGGTCGGCGAAAGCGAATTGTCCGGGAAATCGAAACCGGAAAAATCCGTTTTCACCAGCAGGTGGAAGTCGCGCGCCTGCGAGATTTCCTTGCCGTCCCCGTCCGCATTTCCGCGGCCAGTCGAACGCTCGGCGTTCGCGCGTGAAAATGTGTATCGCCAGTTGTCGAGCCCCTGCGAGCGATAGGCCGCGTGCAGCACGGACTTCGCACCGGCTGCTAGGCGTGTCCGCGCCACGGCCTGCGATCCGCTGAACGTCACAGGCAAAGGCTTGTCGTCCAAAAGCAGTTGTACGTTGTCGTACACCGCCTGTTGCGCGGGAAACGGCAGTTGAAACACGAAATCTTCCTCCCGCGAAGTGGGATTCTGAAACGTGTAAGCTCCGTCGAAATCCACTTTGTACGTGCTGAACCACAGCAGCCCCTTTTGCCGGTAATCGATGTGCAAGGTCGCCGCAATGTGGCTCGCATCAATTTTCACCGCCTCCGAGTGCGTCTGCTTCTCCGTGCGCGTGGTTTTCTTTCCCTTCTCTTCCACCTCGACGGTCTTTTCCTCTTGCCACTCCCGCGCGATCGCGGGCGGCGCCTGCGCTTGCGGCGCTCCCCACGTCGAGGCCACCCGCCCGGAAAGACCGGACTCCGCGTTATACGTTCTGTAGAAAATGGTGGATCCCAGAATGGCCCACGCCACCGCCGTGCAAACGAAAATCGCAATGATCGCCGCAATCCGTTTCAACATGGTGATTTGTGCCTCGATTCTCTCCGGCACACCTCAACCTACTTCGTCTAGTTGGCATTGTCAAGTACTTTTCAATGTAAAGTACAAGCTTTGCGCGATTCTGCCTCGCTCCACGCAGGGACGGACTTCAGTCCGCCCTCTCTACTCCTTCCTCCCATCGCGCTACCCAGAGCCGTCATTCCGAGCGAAGAGAGGAATCTCTCTTCACTCTTCTTGCCTTCCCTTCGACCTTCAACAGTGAACTGTCGACCCGCCGGATTGGAACTGCTGAGGGACACCGAGTTGTGCTAGATTGGCGGGCACCCGGTCTAGGCGCAGCGGCGCTGGGAACTGCCGCCTGTAAACTCTCCCTGAACGCTTCTCACATTGGTCCGCGGTAATCTGCAGGAGGCTCCGTGAAAATGTCGAGTTTGATGGGACTGCTGGCTTGCGAAACGTGGAAGAAGTCCGCGGCAGGGACGCGCACTTTCGCCCTGCTATGCGGTGCGTTGTTGATGGCCACGCCGGTGAAGGCGCAAGGCCCCGGGCCGCTGCCGGCCACACCGAAAAAACCGGTCGTGGATGAGTATCACGGCGTCAAAGTCACCGACGACTACCGCTGGCTGGAGAATGGGGACGATCCCGCGGTGCGGGCATGGAGCGACGAACAAAACCAGCGGACGCGCGCGTATCTGGATGGTCTGGCGCTGCGCGAGCCGATCCGCAAGTGGCTGCGCGAGGTGGCCGACGCGACTTCGGTGAATTACTTCGCGATTCGCCTGTCGCGCGACATCTTTTTTGCCATGAAGACGCAACCGCCGAAGAACCAGCCGTTCCTGATTACGTTGAAATCTCTTGATGACCCGGCCTCGGAACACGTGATTCTCGATCCCAATCAACTCAATTCCAAGGGCACTACGGCGATCGATTTCTACGTGCCCTCACTTGACGGTCGATATGTGGCCGCATCGCTCTCGCAAGGAGGCAGCGAAGAAGGAACTGTTCATGTGTACGACGTGGCCACTGGAAAAGAGACGGGAGACGTGATCCCGCGAGTCAACAAGGGCACGGGCGGCGGAAGCGTCGCGTGGAATGGCGACGGCACCGGTTTCTTTTACACCCGCTATCCGGCGGACGGCGAGCGGCCGAAGGAAGACCTGGACTTTTATCAGCAGATTTACTTTCACAAAATGGGCGCTCCGGTGAGCGCGGACACGTACTCCATCGGAAAAGACTTTCCGCGCATCGCGGAAATTTTGATGCACACGTCTGACGATGGCCGCTACGTGCTGGCGCAAGTGGCAAATGGCGACGGTGGTGAATTCGCTCATTACTTGATGGATTTCACCGCTGAACGGGCGAACACGTGGATACAAGTGACGCATTTCATCGAAAGGGTCAGCCAAGCCGTTTTTGGGAAGGACCATACCCTGTATCTCCTCTCCCGGAACAATGCACCGCGCGGAAAGGTGCTGAGGGTGCCGCTGGGCAAACCGGTATTGGCAAACGCGGAGACGGTGGTGCCGCAGAGCGAGGCCGCGATCGAAGCGTTTGTGCCATCAGAAACACTCCTCTACGTGATTGATTCGATGGGAGGGCCGTCGCGTGTCCGCGTTTTTGACCAGAAAGGCCACTCCAAGGGAGTGGTGCCCATGCTGCCGGCGTCGGCCGTGTACGGCGCAAGTTCGCCGCGAGGCGATGACCTGATTTACAACAATGTTTCCTACCTGACCCCGGGCGCGTGGTATCGGTATGACCCCGCGACCGGCAAAGCAACCCGCACGGCATTGTTTCAGACTTCACCGGTTGATTTCAGTGACGCGGAAGTCTCACGGGAGTGGGCGGTATCGAAGGACGGCACAAAGATCCCCATGAGCGTGATCCGGAGGAAAGGGATCAAACTCGACGGGACGGCGCCCACGCTGCTCACGGGCTACGGCGGCTACAACATCAGCTTGGCGCCGTACTTTGATCCGGCCCTGCGGCTATGGCTGGATCGCCGCGGCGTTTCGGTGGTGGCGAATCTGCGAGGCGGCGGCGAATACGGCGAGGAATGGCATCAAGCGGGGAAGCTAACAAAGAAGCAGAACGTCTTTGATGACTTTGCGGCATGCGCGAAGCATTTGATAGACGCCGGGTACACGAAGCCGGCGAATCTCGCCATCATCGGCGGAAGCAACGGCGGATTGTTGATGGGCGCGGCGATGGTGCAGCATCCGGAGATGTACCGCGCCGTCGTGTCCTACGTGGGAATCTACGACATGTTGCGAAGCGAGGCCATCACCGCGAATGCGGTCTTCAACATCACGGAGTACGGCACGGTGAAGGATCCCGCGCAGTTCAAAGCGCTGTACGCTTATTCACCCTATCAACATGTGACGGACGGAACGGCGTATCCGGCGGTGTTGTTTCTGACCGGCGCGAACGATCCGCGCGTGAATCCCGCAAACTCCCGAAAGATGACGGCCCGGCTGCAAGCGGCGACCAGTTCCAAAGCCCCGGTGCTCTTGCGGACGAGCTCCAGCACAGGGCACGGAATCGACTCCGGTCTGGACGAACAGGTCGAAGAAGGCGCAGACGTGTGGGCGTTCTTGTTCGACCAGTTGGGCTTGCGAATGGACGCGGCCAAGAAGAAGTAACGGCACGGCCTAGTCGCGAATCCCTATGGGCAGGACTCATCCTTGCCTCGATCGTACCTAAACCCCAAGGAGCCCCATGCAGTCGCTTCGCCTGAACCCCATCCTCAACACGGACTCCTACAAGCTCACCCACTGGTGGCAGTATCCCCCGGACACGCGCCATATTTATTCTTACCTCGAATCCCGCGGCGGCATGTTCGGCGAGACCATGCTCGCTATGCTGCAATACATCATCAAATCCAATTTTGCCGGCCAGGTCTTCACACTCGACGATGTCGAAGAAGCCCGCCGCATCGCGCACGCTCATTTCTCTGGCCATCCCAAGACTTTCAACTACGAAGGTTTCAAATCTCTCTATGCGAAACACGGCGGCCGCTTGCCTCTCCGCATCCGCGCCGTCAAGGAAGGCACCGTCGTCAGGACGCACAACGCGCTCATCACCATCGAAAACACCGACCCCGAGTTCTACTGGCTCACCAACTGGGCGGAAACGCTTCTTGTCCAGGTCTGGTATCCGATCACCGTCGCCACGCTGTCTCGTGCGATTAAGCAGGTCATCGGCAAAGCCCTTGTGCGCACCGGCGATCCTTCGCTTCTTCCCTTCAAGCTGCACGACTTCGGATTCCGCGGCGTCTCTTCCAAGGAATCCGCCGCCATCGGCGGCGCCGCGCACCTGTTGAATTTTCTCGGCACGGACACGCTTGCCGCCATTCAGCTCCTCAACCAGTTCTATTCGGCGGATCTCTCGAGCAGCGATCCAATGAATTGCGCGGCCTACAGCATCCCTGCTTCCGAGCATTCCACGATCACCGCGTGGGGTGAAGCTCACGAATTGGACGCTTACGCCAACATCCTCGAAAACTGTCCCGAAGGACTCGTCGCCTGCGTCAGCGATTCCTACGACATTTACAACGCCGTCCGCAATCTATGGGGAGGCGCGCTGCATGACAAAGTTCTTCAGCGCGCAGGCACGCTGGTGATCCGCCCGGATTCCGGCGAAGCCGTCACCGTCCTCGAGGAGCTCTTCAAAATTGTCAGCGAAAAATTCGGCTTCGAAGTAAACCGCAAAGGCTGGAAGACCACCGTTCCGTGCGTGCGCTTTATCCAGGGCGACGGCGTCAACTTCTACACCATTCAGAACATTACCGCGCAGCTCACCCGCAAAGGCTGGTCGCAGGACATTTGGAGCTACGGCATGGGGGGCGCGCTGTTGCAACAAGTCAATCGCGACACACTCAAATTCGCGTTGAAATGTTCCGCCATCGACCGCAACGGCCAATGGCACAACGTTTACAAGAATCCCAAAACCGATCCCAGCAAGGCCAGCAAGGGAGGCCGCTTCAACCTCATTCAGAATGGCAAGGATTTCGCCACCGTCGAGGTCGTTGACGGCGCTCCGCTTCCGTTCAACAATGCTCTCGAAACCATTCTCGAAGACGGCAAGATTTTGCGCGATCAAACTCTCGCGGAAGTTCGCACCATCGCTGCTTCGTATGACAACTACAATGACGCTGCCTAATCGCTTCCGGTGTGTAGTGTGTAGGGGCGGGGCTTGGCCCGCCCGTATTCACTCACGCGCCGCGCAGCTTGAAGCGCTGAATTTTTCCTGTCACGGTTTTTGGCAGCTCGCCGCAAAATCGCACTTCGCGCGGCACTTTGTACGATACGAGTCTTGCCTTAACATGTTCGCAAATTTCTGCGGCGAGTTCCTTCGAGCCGTGGGCATTCCCGCGCAGTACGACGTGGGCCACGGAATACGCTAAGCCCAGCTCATCGGTCGCGCCAACCACGGCGGCCTCGGCTACGTGCGGATGCCCGAGCAGGGTGTTCTCCACCTCCACCGGGGAAACCCACATGCCCGCGACTTTCAACATGTCGTCCGTGCGCCCGCAGTAGTGGTAGTAACCGTGCGAATCGCAAAAGAATTTGTCGCCGGTCGCTACCCAATCGCCGCGTTTCGTGCCCGCTGTCAATTCGGGGATGCGCCAATACTCCGCAAACGCGCTCGCGCCGCGCACCCAAAGATTTCCGATCTCGCCGTCGCGCACCAATTCTTCTTTGTCATCGACGATCTTCACTTCGTAACCCGGCACGGGAAAACCACAACTGCCTGGCTTGCATTTTCCGGGAACGCTCGAAATGAAAATATGCAGCATCTCGGTCGAGCCAATGCCGTCGAGGATTTCGATTCCGAATTGCCGCTTCCACGCGTTGAAGATTTCCGCCGGCAGCGTTTCACCGGCGGATACGCACTGGCGCACTGAAGAAAAATCGATGGTGGAGCGCGGTCCATGCGCTTCCCGCAGAATCGCGGCGTAGAGCGTGGGCACGGCAAAAAAGACTGTGGGGCGGTCCCGGGCGACAATCTCAATGACTCGCTCTACTTTTGTTTTTTCAGGATTGAGAATCGTCCGGGCCCCTACCGAGAGCGGAAAATACATCCCGTTTCCCAAGCCGTAGGCAAAGAAAAGTTTCGACGCGGAAAATGTGACGTCTTCAGCTCGCAATCCAAGGATGCCTCGCGCATAGTTCCTGCTCGCAACTGCCATGTGCGCGTGGCGATGAACGGCGGCTTTTGGCGTGCCGCCGCTCCCGGAGGTGTAAAGCATGAATGCCGGATCGCGAGGCGAAGTGTTTGCCGCTACGAGATGCTCCGCGGCCGCCGCTGTCCACGCGCTCCACTTTTCGCAGGCCACACCCTTCGAATCCATTTTTTCGTCGCCGACAATGACAATCGGCATTTGCGGACGCGCGCCCGATGCCGGCAAAAATTCAGCGAGGGCGCTCGAATGAATAATCGCCGCGCGTGGCTCGCTATTTTCAAGGTAATGAATGTAATCGGAAGATCGCGCGAAGGGATTCACGGGCACGGCCATCGCGCCTATTTTTGCGGCGCCGAAAAAAGCGGCCACGAACTCCGCCGAATCCGGGAGCACAATCAGAACGCGCTCGCCCCGGGAAACGCCATTCGAACGCAGCGCGTTCCCCGCGCGATTGGCGAGCGCGGAGAGTTCGCCGTAGGTTACTTCGCGCGGTTCGCCGACGATGGCAAGGCGCTCTGGGTGAAGTGCTGCCGGCGTTTCCAGAAAATGAGCCGCCACATTGAAATATTCAGGCAATTCTCCGGGCATAGATTTTTCTGACGGCGCTGCACTGTGCCTTTAGTCCACACCGATATCTTCGTTCCAAATTTCCGGATGGTCCGCAATGTATTTCGCGAGCATTCGAACGCACTCCTCGAAATGTAGGTCGATGACCTCGATTCCGTTTTCGACCAGCCAATCAATCCCGCCGCGGAAATTCACGGACTCCCCGACCACTACCGTGCCGATTCCAAACTGGCGAATCAGCCCGCTGCAATACCAGCACGGCGCCAGCGTCGTCACCATGATTTTGTCGCGATAACTCCGCTGCCGGCCCGCTTTGCGAAAAGCATCCGTTTCGCCATGCGCGGAGGGGTCGCCCTGCTGCACTCGCCGGTTGTGGCCACGTCCGAGCAGTTTTCCATTGCGTTCGAATAGTGCCGCACCGATGGGGATTCCTCCTTCACTTAGCCCAATGCGCGCCTCTTCCACCGCTGTCTTCAGCATGGCGAAATATTTTTCCCGATTCTTTTCCGCGTCCGTGCCCATTTTCTCCCGCTCCTGATTTCCCTGCCTCGTCACTTCATTTCGCAGCACCTGCCACCGGAAACATCCAGCTCAAGAGAAGATGGGTCGGCCAGTAAAGAAGCGCGACTGCTCCAACAAAAATCACGGTGAGGTGTACGGGAGCAGGTCCCCAGGAGCGATGAAAGAGAGGATCCTGGTACGCATAGTTCATATTGAACTCCGAGGGCAAAAACCGCGAGGCGACAAGAAGCCCCGCCGCAATCGCTGCCTGTAACGCCAGAGCGCGTCGGTCGTATCCTATCTTCCGCATGGCCCAGAGCAGCACCAAGGGAAGACCGAGATGAAAGCTCGATAGCAACCTGACGAAGATCGGGGCGCGCGCATCCCACATGTACTCCGTACCGCCCAGGAGAAATCTTCCCGTCAGCAGCCGCGAACCCACGTCCAGGCCCCAGAGAATACCCGCTGCCAGCGAACTCACCGCCTGGCTGGAAATCAACAGCGAACTCCCCCACCACAATCCGGCGCATCCGAGGATCACGGCTACGTCACACAAATGCAAAAGATTCGCCCATCCCCATACGCGCATATAGGCGGGAAGCCACACCACCATCCAAACCAACCCGACCCATCGCAGAACTGGAAACACGGCCGTGCCAGTGGTCATGCGTTTTCTCCGCTTGAGGTTTCCAATGCGGCACAGCCTACCACAGGCGGTTGCTCTTGCATGTAGCGAGTCATGTCCCGCCATTCGAAGCGAGTGAGCACCGGAACAATTGTGGCAGGCAACACCTTGGAGCTTGCGGCAGGAAGACGCGATGGCAGGTCCGAGGACTGGAGCTCGCGGAAAAAAGATAGCGACGATCGAGGTGAAGAAGCAGCACGCTGGAAAATCGTTTTAGGAGCTTGACTCGACATCCCCCCGGTAGTAAAACCGGGACGTCTTGGGGTGAACCGTCCGCGCCTGCGGACGGGGAGACGGACACTGGGACCAGGGGTGGTGTCATGAGAAGAAATTCCCTAGCGCTATTTTTGTTGGTGTCTCTGTGTATTTGCGCAGCGATTGTTTCCGCACAGGAAATCACCGGCTCGATCGTGGGCACGGTGACTGACAAGTCGGGAGCGCTGATCGTTGGCGCGAGCGTGTCAATTGTGAATGCGGACAAGAACGACGTAGTCGTTCGAATCGTATCCACAAATGAGAATGGGGAATTCGTGGCACCGTTCCTGCCCATCGGACACTACCGTCTGGTCGCGGAGGCGAAGGGCTTTAAGAAACTCGAACGGCACGGGATCACGTTGAACGTGAATGACAACCTGACTGTGAACTTTTCTTTTGAGCCCGGCTCTATCAGCGAAACAGTCACGGTGGACGCAGAGGCGTCACCGGTGGAATTGCAGACAGCAACGGCATCGGGTCTGATTACCGGGACGCAGATCCGCGAGCTGGCAATCAATACGCGAAACTACGAACAGCTCGTGGCTTTGACGCCAGGGGTGTCCACAAACTTGGCCTCCGACCAGCTCTATGTAGGTGTGAGCAGCCCGACCGGGCTTTCAAACCAGATTAATTTTTCCGTGAACGGCGGGCGGCCGACGCAGAACAACTGGTCCATCGATGGCGCGGACAATGTGGACCGTGGCGCAAACTTGACGCTCCTTTCGTATCCGAGCGTCGATTCGATTGAAGAGTTCCGCGTTGTTCGCGGGCAGTATGATGCGGAATACGGGCGGAGTTCGAGCGGGCAAATCAACGTGATCACGCGTTCGGGGACGAGCGCCTTCCACGGGGATCTCTACGAGTTCTTCCGGAACAACGTGTTGAACGCGAATTCCTTCTTCAACAATCGGAGCGCCATTGTCCGGCCGCCATTGCGGTACAACGACTTCGGCGGAACGATCGGTGGGCCTTTATTCATTCCCGGCGTCTACAACGCGGACAAGAAGAAGACGTTTTTCTTTTTCTCGGAAGAAGTTCGCCGGGTGATTACCTACACGAATTTTGATCCAATTCTTCCTTCACAAGCGAACATTGCGGGCAATTTCCTGACGCCAGTTTGTACGCAACACGACCCCAACACGGGGGCTTGCACAAGTCAGACGGCGCAAATCCTTCCCTCGCAGTTCAACACGGGAGCCGCGGCCTATATCAAGGACATCTACTCAAAGCTGCCCTTGCCCGCGCTCGGGAACGCAAACGGGACGGGGGTTGACGTACCATTTGTGGCGCGCAACACATTCAACCTCCGCCAGGAAATTGTGAAGGTCGACCACATATTCAGCCCCAAATTGGCGCTGATGGGGAGATTTGAGAACGACAGTATTCCGACCGAGGAGCCGGGGGGGTTGTTTACGGGGTCTGCCTTGCCGGGAGTGGCCACCACGAGCACAAATTCTCCGGGCAGACAATTTACGATTCGTGGGACGTCCACGATCAGGCCTACGATCGTAAACGAAGCCGGATACAACTATTCTTACGGCGGGGTAACGAGCGATCCAACGGGATTGGGGGCAGCGAAAAACTCGGCGGATGTGATTATGGCGATTACGCTGGCGTTTCCCTCGCAGGTACCCCGGGTGCCAAACTTGAGCTTTAATGATTCCACAGGCTTGTTCGGATTCGGGTCCTACCGGGACTTTAACCGCAATCACAATTGGTTCGACAATCTGTCCTTAAGTCACGGCAAACACACTTTCAAATTTGGCTTCCAGGAAAACTGGTATCAAAAATCGGAGAATGCGGGTTCGGGCAACGAAGGAACGTTTTCATTCGACGACACGAATCCCGCTGGAAAAGCGACCTTGGATCAGGAGTGGGCGAATTTCTTGCTGGGCAACGTCACCACCTTTACGCAAAGGAATTCCGATTTCCACGCGGAGATCCGCCAGCACCAATGGGAACTTTACGCGCAGGACTCATTCCGCTGGAAACCAAACCTGACGGTAACGTACGGCGTGAGATATTCCCGGTTTAATCAGCCCACGGATGCCAAGGGCCAGGCCACCGGTTTTGATCCCGCGATGTTCGATCCGGCGAAGGCTCCCCAGATTAATTCCAGCAACGGCCACATCGTCGCCGGCACGGGAACGGCGCTAAACGGCATCATTGTCGGCGGGCAAAGTTCTCCCTTCGGGGACCAGGTGGCCCGGCACGACACGAAAGACTTCGGGCCGCGAATCGGCCTGGCTTGGGATCCCTTTAAGACCGGCAAGACTTCGGTACGCGCGGGCTATGGGATCTTTTATGACGCGCCTTCCGTCGGAACGCAGGAGAATGGCGAGTTCTCCAATCCTCCGTTCGTTCGGAACGTGACCATTAGCAGCACGGTGCTGAACAATCCTGCCAGTGTGGTCGCGAATTTGAATCTTTTGCCGCCTGCTCTGACGGTGCAGCAAGCGGATTGGAAGCAGCCGTACGTGCAGGAATGGAGCCTGGACGTGCAACGCGAGGTGAGCCCGAGGCTCTTTGTTGACGTCGGTTATTTCGGTAACAAAGGCACCCATCTGGTCGGCATTATCGACATTAACGAGCCCCAGCCCCTGGCTTATGTTGCAGCGGGGATTCCGGCGCCCATCAGGTCCGGAACATCAACGGCTCGCCTGAATGCGGTCCGGCCGTTTCTGGGGTATGACGCCATTAACGTTTTTTCCTCCCGGTTTGATTCCGATTATCACGCGCTCCAAGTTAGCGTTCAGAAACGCTTTACTGCGAATTCCCTGATTGCCGCGAATTACACGTATTCGCATGGGATCACAAACGCACAAACTGATTTCCGCACCCCACAGAATACGTATAATCTTTCCGCAGAGCGCGGCGAAAGCCAACTGGACCGCCGCCACGTTCTGACTGCCAGCTACATTTATGAGTTGCCCTTCCAGAAAGGCCAGCAAGGGATTACTGGTCACTTGCTCGGCGGTTGGGAAATCTCTGGGATCGTTTACGCAAATAGCGGACTGCCATTAACTGTGACGGGCGGCACAAGCATTGATCCCGCGGGGTTGGGACTGCTCGATGGAAACAGTTTTGCCGGCCGGCGCCCAAATCAGATCAGTAATCCAAATAGCGGCGCTCCACACACGTTTAGCCAGTGGTTTAACACTGCAGCGTTTGTCAATCCACCAAGCGCGGCTGGACCGCCGGGCAACACGCCCCGCGCATCCGTTCGCGGACCAGGTCTGCAGCGCTGGGACTTCTCGCTCTTCAAGAACACTAAAGTGCGCGAGGGCATGAGTGTTCAATTTCGAGCAGAGGCATTCAATATCTTCAACCACACAAACTTCGATCTAGTCCGTCTTACCAGGCAATCAGGCAGTTTTGGGCAGATCATCGGCACACGCGATCCTAGAATTATGCAGCTTGCGTTGAAGCTGTATTTCTAGCGAGGCCGGGAAAACCGAGCTGAGATCGAGCCACGGCCCCGAGCGATTCGGGGCCGTTCTTTTTTTGCAAAGCTCAAAACGGGATTTACGCGGCATGCACCAATATGGCGCTTGGCGTCACCGCCGTGGCCTTCTAGCATGACGGCTGATGAGCAAAGCAAAGAGCAGCGATGCCACGCGAATCGGTACGCTTCAGTCGTGGCTGGGGCAGCGCGAGAACGAGATGGCCGCGCTGCTGACGGAGCTGGTTGCCATTCCCACGGAGAACCCACCGGGGAAGAATTATCGCGCTTGTGCCGACCTTCTCGAAAACCGATTGCGGCGAGTGGGCCTCGACTGTGAGCGCCTGGAAGCTGGCGATTCGAAAGAGGCTACGAGCGACAGCCCCATCTGTCTGATTGCGACCTATGGACGGGGAGAACGCGTTTTCTACTTTCACGGACATTACGATGTGGTTCCCGCGCAGTCGAGGGAGCAATTTCAGCCTTCGCGCAAAGAACATTTCTTGTTTGGCCGCGGCTCTTGCGACATGAAGGGCGGGATTGTCGCCATGCTCTATGCCATTCTCGCACTGAAAGAATGTGGCGCCCGAATAGACGGGAGAATCGCTTTGACTCTTGTTCCCAATGAAGAGACGGGAGGCGAAGGCGGCTCAGCGTGGCTGGCGGCGCAGGGACGATTGGGCCGCGGCGGCATCGGCATGCTCTTGGCAGAACCGACCAGCGGCGCCGTTTGGAACGCGAACCGCGGAGCAATTTCGTTGCGCGTCCGGGTGATGGGGAAATCCGCACACGTTGGTTTGCAGCATCAGGGCGAGAACGCGTTCGAACGCATGCACCGTGTCGTTGAGCGGCTTCAGGAGCTGAAGAAAGAGGTGGAGCGGCGCGCCACCAATTTCAACATCGGGGCGAATCAAGCCCGCCATTCGATTCTGATGCTGGGAGGACAAAGCGGCGGTGGCGCAAACTTCAACGTGGTACCGGAGGAGTGCTGGTTCACCATCGACCGGCGCATCAATCCCGAGGAAAATCTGAAGCAAGAGAAGGCCAAGTTGATCGCGGTTCTGGAGAGCTGCAAGCACGAAGGCATCCGATTGGAATGGGAGATCCTGCAAGAGGGGCAATCCTCCGCGTGCCATGAGGAGGAACCGCTCGGGGAAGCGCTGGCGCGCAGTGTTCGAGCCATTACGGGCAATGCACCACGTTTTGAGATGTGCCCCGGGCTGCTGGAGACTCGCTTCTACGCCGCGCAGGGCGTCCCGGCCTACGCCTATGGTCCCGGCCTGCTGTCCGTGGCGCATGGACCGAAGGAATACGTCGGCCTGCGAAAAGTGAACGATTGCGCCGCGATCTACGCGCTGACCGCAATGGAGACGCTCAAGCCTTGACATCCTCCTCTCCCTAAAGGGAACCGCCTTACTTCAGCGGAGGACAACGAAGAGGCTTTACTTTCGGGCTATCCGCCCGTAGGTCTTTTGGACGCGAAGAGGATAGAACAAACCGAAGAAAAAAGAAAGCAGCCGTATCGCGCCATCTAAAATGTAACCCGAGGGGACAACGTCGCGCCATTTAAGATGTAACCCGAGACAAAGACGATTTTGGGAGGGTTCATTTGGGGCGCAAGGGGAAATGGGAGTATTTCCGAGTT
>Ga0210400_10003596_pt1 | contig 13694 bp, 13 predicted proteins | sample IncBWH26MmetaG_FD_155456 | JGI IMG/M metagenome (GOLD analysis project Ga0210400, IMG submission 155456) | Forest soil microbial communities from Barre Woods Harvard Forest LTER site, Petersham, Massachusetts, United States - Inc-BW-H-26-M | ecosystem: Environmental > Terrestrial > Soil >...
CACGGACCTTCGCCTGACACGCGAAATCGCGCCGATCGGTGCGGCCCACTACATGTCGCCCGAGCAAATCCGTGGCGCGCGGGACATCGACGCCCGCACGGACATCTATTCGAGCGGAGTCGTCCTCTACGAGCTCGTCACCGGGAAAAAGCCCTTTGACGGTGACGATACCTTCACCATCATGAAGGCCCACACCGAACAGCCACCTGCGTCACCGGCCGCGGCGGATCCCCCGATATCCGCTCCGCTATCGGAAATCGTCCTGCGGGCATTGGCGAAGAGACCGGAAGAACGTTTCCAGTCCGCGGATGCTTTCCTCCAGGCAATTCAAAACGCGCAAACAGGACCTGTACAGGCGAGCGGGCAGTGGTCTCTTAAGCGTCTCGGGCTGGTCGCGGCGCTCGCGATCGTGATCGGCAGTTTTGCCGCTGCCGTCATTACAAACCGCGTCCGCAGTGCGCAATCCTCAACCGACAAATCGTTCGCCGTTCCGCCGCCGCCCGCGAACGTAACAGCGGCCCCGGTTCCTCCCGCGCGCGAAATGCCCACATCAGCGCGTACGGACACGGCCAGCCAGCGGCATAAGATGCCGGCGGCAAGTGCCGAACCGGTTGAGCAAGCGAACGTAGTTGAGCAAGCGAGCGTAGAGGAAGCCGATGGCACGCAAACACCGGCGAGCGTCTCTCCCGACGGGAAGCCGCGCAGTTCGGTGGTCAAACTCGGCGGTGCTTTAAAGCGTTTGAATCCTTTTCGGAGGAACAGCGCAGCCTCGAACAAGGACAAAAAGGTAGAGTGATCCGCTTCTTGGATGCCCAAATCGCCCCGATCATGCGATCAGCATCCCGGCAGTAGCAGCGGTCATAACCGCGAACGTGCACCAGCCGACGAAGCGCAACAACAGCGAATTGACATGTGATCCCATGACCCGCCGGTTGCTGGTCAGCAGGATAACGACCAGGATCAGCGGAGGGGCGAGGGCGCCGTTAATCACGGCGGCCCAGAACAACATCTTCACGGCGTCGAGCCCCATGAAGTTTATGGCCAGCCCCCCGACCATGGCGGCCGCCAGCACCGCATAGAATTTCCGCGCGTCGCGCGGCTTTTTCTCCAGAGATCCTTTCCAGGCGCTCGCCTCGGCCATGGCATAGGCGGAAGAGCCGGCCAGTACCGGCACGCCGAGCATGCCCGTGCCGATCAGGCCGAGTGTAAACAGCCAGTAGGCCGCGTTGCCGGCGAGCGGACGCAAGACTTCCGCGGCCTGACGCGCCGTGTCGATATGCGTCGTGCCGTGAGCGTGCAGCGTCGCCGCCGTCGTCAGAATGATGAAATACATGACGAAATTCGAGACGAACATGCCCGTGAAGATATCGACGCGCAGGCGCCGGAGCTCATCAGCGGTCGCTCCCTTGCGCTGCGCGAGGTGGCGCCCCTGCGCGCGCTCCTCCTCGACTTCCTGCGCCGCCTGCCAGAAGAACAGGTAAGGCGAGATCGTCGTGCCAAGAATGCCGACCAGCACGGATAGAGAGTTGCGGGAAAAGGAAATCCGCGGCAGCAGGGTGGCACGGAGCGCCGCTCTCCAGTCAACATGCGCGAAAAACGCGGTGATTACGTAAGCGAGAAGCACCAGGGTGATCCACTTGAAGATCCTGGCGATCTGGCGATAAGAAGACCAAAAGAGGAAACTCGTGATCAGGATCGTCATGACGGGCGTCCAAAAGATTTTGCTGACGCCGGTCACCATCTCGGCCGCCTCGCCCATGCCCCCGAGATCGGCTGCGATATTGATGACATTTGCCGTAATCAACAAGAAGCAGGAGCCCCACAGAACCCACCTTGGGTAATGCAGGCGAATCACAGCGGCAAGGCCCCGGCCCGTGGCCATGCCGAGACGTCCGCACATCATCTGCACCGATATCATCAGCGGCAGAGAAAGCAGTGCTGTCCAAAGGGTGCCGTAGCCAAAGGCGGCGCCGGCAACTGAATAAGTCGAAATCCCCGAGGGGTCGTCATCGGCGCAGCCGGTAATAAGGCCCGGTCCCAGGTCGCGAAAAAACAGATCGAGGCGGTTCTTGGGCGGGTTGGCGAGCGCGTTCGAGGTCTGTTTCATAGTCTGGCCAGCGGTAGGTGCACCGCGACACAATAAACCACTGGCAATCCGGGGGCCGATCTTTAAGCAACGGAGTTCTGCCGCAGCGGCCGATCCATGGAACGGGACAAGCCCTGGAATTTTCGCGGTATGAGCGAAGGCGCTCCCGCCAAAAACCAGATCGCGATCAGCGCGTCAAAAATCATGCAGCCGAACGAGGATGTCCGCATGAAGGGCCAGATAGGATTTCCCCAAAGGTGATGAGCAAGATCCCAGGCAGCGTGCATCAACCAGGCCACCCCAATACATCGGTGTGACTGAAGGCCACGATAGACAACGGGAGTGGCAAGGGCCGGGTAAAGAAGCTCCCACGCTCCGAATCCTCCATTCAGGTACGCACCGACCGCGCCGGCAGCCAAGATAGCGTTGAGTTTTCGTCGCGCCGGCTCGGGCACGAATGACATGATGAGCACAAAAACGATAGCACTGATCGCTGGGCCGAAGTAGTCCATTGCAAGCAGACTGGGTTGTATCGACTTAAACACGGGTCGTCTCCTCGACTCGATCCTAAGAAATCCGGGATAATACGACCAGTGGCTAGAAAGACAGTCTTCGCAGGAATCAAGCCAACTCGCGGCGTCGCGCCGGTGCGGCGGCGCCTGGTCGCGGTTGTCGCCTTTGACGGCGTGGTCCTCGGGGACCTGGGCACGCCGGTGGAGATCTTCGGGCTGGTCCGAAACGGACGCGGTGAACCGTGTTACGAAGTGCGCGTTTGCAGTCACCGGCCGGAGGTCAAGTCGGAACACGTGATGCTCAAAGTGCCCTGGCGGCTTGCCGCGGTGAAGCGCGCCGACATTGTGATCGTTCCTGGAATCGACACTATCGACCGGATGGTTCCCGAGGAACTCCTTCGCGCTCTAACCGTGGCGCTTAAGCGTGGCGCGTGCGTCGCTTCAATCTGCACCGGCGCGTTCGTCCTTGCGCGAACTGGCGCGCTCGACGGTCTTAAAGCTACGACGCACTGGCTTGTGGCTCAGGAACTGGCCTGCCGCCATCCCACAATAGACGTCGACCCTGACGTGCTCTACGTGGATAACGGTGCCGTGCTAACATCTGCAGGCGCGGCCGCGGGGATGGATCTGTGCCTGCACCTGGTGCGGCGTGATCTGGGCGCGGAAGTCGCGGCCCGTGCCGCTCGTGCCGCCGTGATGCCGCTCGCGCGCTCGGGCGGACAGGCTCAGTATATTGTTTACGAACCACCTGCAGCCGCCGAGTCCATGGGACCGCTGCTGCAATGGATCGAGCGGAATCTCCAGAGCAGACTCCCGCTGTCCGTGATTGCGCGGCATGCGGCCATGAGCACCCGGACGTTGAGCAGACGGTTCCTCGAACAAGTGGGCGCGACAACGGCCCTATGGGTGGCGCACGCGCGGGTACGCCGGGCACAGCAGTTGCTGGAAACAACCAGTCAATCGATCGAGGACGTCGCTACCAAGTCGGGTTTCCGATCCGCCTCCGTGCTGAGAGAGCATTTCGCCGGGATTGTGGGGACGACGCCCCTGGCCTATCGGCGTGCTTTCGGCAGCTCCCCGAATCAATGACATTTTGGCGAGCGGTCAACGGAGTCGCACCAACCTGTTATTCCTCCCGCTGGCTGTCTATGTTACTCTGCTGCGAATGGGTTTGAGTATTTTTATCATACGGGGTCTTTGGTCAGGGAAGGGGCGAAAATGCCGCTGAGTGTGCGAAACGTTGAGTATTTCTACGTCAGAATCCACGACGGCTCCGACAAGGCGTACGCGCTACTGGCTCAGTTGGCTTCGGAAGACGTCAACCTGCTGGCATTCAGCGCCGTGCCCTTCGGACCGAGCCACGTGGAGTTAACGATCTTCCCCGACCGGAGCGAGACCTTCGTTCAGCTTGCTGACAAACTCGGCTGGAAGATGACCGGTCCGCTACATGCGTTGCTCGTACAGGGCGACGATCACCTTGGCACTCTGGCCGAGATTCAGCGGATGCTTCTCGACGCTGGGGTCAGCATCTATGCTTCAAGTGGCGTCACCGACGGCAGCGGCCGTTATGGATACGTGATTTACGTGAAAGAAGAAGATCACCAGAGGGCGGCCAACGCCCTTGGAGCCGTGACACCTCCGGGCTCCTCGACTCACCTGTCACAGCCCTAAGGTTGCAGCACGGACTCAGTAAGCCAGTCTTAGCGATCCAAATCGATACCGGCCTCTAACTGTTGAACGACTTGTTCGAAAAATCTGGCTGCTACGGCGCCCGTAGTCAATTCTCGATGCCATGACATCGACAGCATCGCGGATTCGCGGGGGACGCAGCGATCGTCCACTACCATCGGTCGAGCCTTCACCTTGCCGAATGCAAACTGGACCGGCCAGCATGTTTTCACGAGAACACTTTCGACGCCATACTTAGCCGGTGAGGTGATAGCACAGCTGCCGCCTCGAAACCGAACCCACAACTTGGGGTGCAGACCGGTAACGCGGGCGAGCACTGCTACCAGTGCCGCTGGGAAGCGCTTAAGGCGTTTGAGTTGAAGGTCATGAGCGGGCGCAGACGCCAATCGCGATAAAGCCTCAGCAATCCCGTCCAGGCCAAGCTCATCCACGTTCCGAATGATGCTCGCATAAGCGATATCCAGATCTCCTTCGATCACTTCCACCCCCACTGCCATATCGATGTGCTCAAACTGAACCCAGCGATAACCGGTGAGACTTCGATACACGAAACGATTAAGTTTTGGGTGATCTTTCAGGGCGCGAGCGATCGAAGCCATAACAAACGCTGTATAGCTAGGCTTTAATCTGCCTTCAGACTGCCGACGAGCGCGCACCCATTCCACTGCAGTGAAATCGACCAACTGCGAAAAAGCCACCACATCCTGATCTCGCCATTCCTTCACCAGACCAACCAGGGTACTCAGGTAGTGGTTCCGCCGTAGTATCCGGTATGTCTCCATATGCGATAGCATACGCTGACTGCATGGCTAAGTTCGGATCTACTCTATCGATCTGTGGGAGCTAAGCGGGGCGTGACTCGCGGGCCGCAGGTAGCAACTCGCAGTGTTACTTCTTGGGCAGACTCTTGAGATCGGCGCCCTGCGACTCCAGCGTGTACTTCTCCGTGACGTCGTGCTCACCTTCCCAGCACGAGAATTCCATGTTGCGATAACCCGGCGTCATGTCCCGAGTGATGTTGAATGCGACCTTCCAAGGCCGCGTGTACACCTTCGGGTCTTCGATTAGTGCATCCCACCCGATGCGGTTTTCATCCATCGGCGAGAAGCGTTCCACCACATGAATCTGGTCGCTGTGGAAGTTCGCGGCGATGTCGAACCATGTGCGCGCGTTTTGGTTGGTGTCGTCGACCACGAGCACATCGCCGTCCCAATGACCCTTTGGATCGCCGGCGAACAGATGCACTGAAGCTGGCAGGACGTGGGGACGGTTATCGGTCGGGATTATGCGGTAGTTGTGCATATATTCCCAGAGCATGATGACGTATTGAGCCGGGCCCTCCGGCTGAAGAATCTGAAAGGAGCTCTGCGCCCCCACCATGTGGGGAATCCCCGACGTGTAGCAATGCGCGTCAGACTCTTCGATGGTATGGTTCTCCGAAAGATCGATTTCTTTTTCGCGAGCCCAAGGCTGATAGGGAATCTTGCCGTCCGCGGGGTCCGTGATGATTCCCTTCCCCGCATTCACTCCGATCTGCTTGCGAGCGTCCGTGGCTTCGATGGAGAAGAGCCCGCCACCATTTCCTTTCCAATATCCCTGAACATCGGGTTTGCCGTTGGGGAGACGGCGGACGGGTCCCGCTGGAACCGCGGGCGCTCCCTTGCCACCGCCCTTACCGCCTTTGCCGCCAAAACCACCCTTGCCGCCACCCGGGCCGCCAGGTCCGCCTTTGGGTGCGTCGCCCTGTGGGGCTGGCGCGGGATCTTGTCCATGGAGCTGGGGGACATCCAAAGCCCAGAAGAATGCCGCTGCGGTAGCGGTCGCCATCAATGATCCAGCCAAATACCTTCCAAATCGTATTCGCATTCTAGTTCTTGGCCTCCCGATGCGGATCGGGCCTGGATCCTTCGGTTACCGTCGGCCCTTCCTGCTTGTAATTGCACTCGTTCTCGAGAATCTGCGCGTCCTTGGCCGTATTCATGGTTAACGGAAAGCTGACTTTCCAATCCTTGGTGAACGTCTCGGGATCGGACATGTTCGCTTCATAGGTAATGGTCGTGGGACCCGTCCTGGTGAACCGCTCTACCGTATGGAGCTCATCGCTGTGGTGGTTGCCGGCCATATCGAACCAGGTCTTGTCATTGAAGTCGACTGTGTCCACTGTGAACGTATCGCCTTCCCAGTTTCCGCGGGAATCGCCTTGCCACAGATCGATGTCGGCCAGGTGCTTGCTGCCATCCACCGGAATATTTCGAACCTCATGCATGAACTGTGAAAGAATCGCGACGAATCCGGGTGTCTGAACGATCATGAATGGATCCGGCATGTACATCAAGCGGGGAACGCCAGGCATGAAACAGTGGTTTACGGGGTCGAGCTGCTTACGGTCGGCGGCATTCTTCTTCAGCTGCGCAGCCCCTTCAGGGGTATACGGGAGCTTGCCGTTCGCTGGATCGATAATGATGTTCTTGCCGTTGATCTTCGCGCCCTGGATGTCGTTATTGATCGAGGCCGGTCCGTTCCAGATCCCATTCAAATCCGGCTTTCCGTCGGAGAGACGCGGCGGATCGAATTGCTTGCCCTTGCTCTGGGCCGGGAGAGTCGCCGGAACCAATAAGGCAACTGCCAAGGCCGCACAACCCAGCACAGCCTTCGACTGGATTTGCATGGCTACTGCTTCCCTGCATTATTGCCTTCGGAGGAACCGGCGAATAGCCGCTTGCCGTCCGAGGTCATGATGTTATTTGCGTTGATGGTGGGAGAACCGTTCTTGGCGAGAGATCCGGCGACGGTTATAGTGTCGCCGACGCTTACCGACTTTTTCGTCCAGCCTTGACGGTAGAGACCGTTAGGCGGTCCGAACTCGCACGCCCAATCCTGCATCTTGCCGTCCGGACCAGCAGCTTGCACGTGAATCCAGGAATGGGGGTTTACCAGTTCAACGGACAGAACCTTGCCGGTGAGCGTAATGCGCTTTTCCGAATCGTACTCCGCCGCAAACGAATGATGCGCCCAAATTGGAGTCGTAGCGGAGACTATAGTGAACCAGGATGCCAGAAATATGGGGCGCGTCGTCTTCATGTATCAATCCTCCTGCGGAATTATCATCAATAAAACCGATCCGGCCTAAAGCTTTGAGTAACTTGCAGATTCGTCTTGAATCCTAGACTGAGATCGAGTTCAGTGTCAAGTTGGGGTCGAGCGGACGCCGCCGCGTAACAACATACCCGCTCACCGCCGTTGTACACTTGCCCGTGGAGGATGTTCCCGTGATACGCAAGCCAGCGCAGATGATCTTGCTCCTGCCAATCCTCCTATTAATGTGGAAGCCCGTATCGGCCGCCGACCGCTCCTTCGCCACCTGGAGCCAGTACCTTGGCGGCGCGGATTCCTCACAGTACTCGTCCGTGAAGCAGATCAATAAATCGAACGTCAAGCAACTCCAAGTCGCTTGGACGTATCCCACCGGGCCCGGAACCTACACCTTCGATCCACTCGTAATTGACGGAATCATGTATGTTCTGGCGCAAAACAACTCCGTGGTGGCTCTGGATGCCGCCATTGGAAAAGAACTGTGGGTTCATCCCAACATGGGAGCGGTGGGCGCCCGCGGGATGAACTACTGGGAAAGCAAGGACCGCTCCGACCGGCGTCTGTTTTTCATCAACGCCGGTTTCCTGACGTCGATCGACGCCAAAACGGGGAAGACCGAAAACGGCTTCGGTGATAACGGCCGCGTGGACATCCGAAACGGGCTCGACCGCGATCCAGGGCGTCCGCTCCAGACCAGCAACCCCGGCCGCATCTTCAGAACCTGATTATCACGCCCTTGCCCGCCGGCGGCGCGAGTTACGATTCCACGCCCGCCGACATTCACGCCTACGACGTGCTTACCGGCAAGCCGGTCTGGACCTTCCATGTCATCCCCCACCCCGGCGAGTTCGGGTACGAAACGTGGCCTCCCGACGCCTGGAAAACCGTGGGAGGCGTCCACAACTGGAATGAGATGACCGTCGATGAGAAGCGCGGCATCGCGTACTTTCCGCTGGGAACGGCTCGCTACGATTTCTACGGCGCCAACCGCAAAGGCAACGACCTGTTCGCAAATTCGCTGCTGGCGCTGGACGCCCGCACCGGAAAGCGCCTATGGCACTTCCAACTGATTCACCATGATCTCTGGGATTACGACCTTCCGGTGGCGCCAAAGCTGCTCACCGTGAAACACAACGGGAAGAACGTGGACGTCGTGGCGCAGGCGACTAAATTCGGCTTCTTGTTTGTCTTCGACCGGATGACGGGCGAGCCGCTGTGGCCCATTGAGGAGCGCCCGGTCCCGCAATCCGATGTGCCCGGTGAATGGAGCTCGCCGACACAACCTTTCCCGACCAAGCCGCCGGCCTTCGCGCGCCAGTCCTTCACCGAGAAGGACATCAATCAGTTCGCGACAGAAGCCGAGCAGGCGGCGATCCGCGAGGTCCTGAAAAACTCGCGCAACGAAGGTCTGTTCACGCCGCCGAGCTTGCGCGGCTCGATTTCGGCGCCGGGTCACAATGGCGGAGCGAATTGGGGAATGGCCGCGGTGAATCCTGAAAAGGGGTACTTCTACGTGATCACGAAGGAGCATCCCACATTGGATAAGTTGCAGTTGCCGGGTGAGGGCCGAGGAGCAAAAGGCGGTGGCAAGAGCGGGCCGCCTCCCGTAGCTCCCGCCCCGCCCGTGGCTCCTGCTCCGCCCGCGCCTGCTCCTCTACAACAAGACGGGTTTATCCGCTACAACTCGCCGGTGAACTTCATGACCCAGGCCAACGGACAGTCCGCCATGGGTCCGCCGTGGGTCCGCCGTGGTCAAACCTTACCGCCTACGACCTCAATTCCGGAACCATCCGATGGCAGGTTCCCAATGGCGGCGTCCTGGAGTTAGAGAAGGACGGCCACACCGGCACGGGCGCTCGTGATCCTCGCGGAGGGCCGGTGGTCACGGCGGGCGGGCTGATCTTCGCGGCCACGGCTTCTGATCACAAAGTTCGCGCTTACGACGAAGACACGGGCAAGGTCCTCCGGGAGCACGAATTGCCGACCGGCTCGGATGGAATTCCCGCGGTGTATGAGGTCGGCGGCCGGGAGTACATCGCGTTTTGCGTGGCCGCCGGGGACGGCCTCAACTTGGGAGGCAGGCGCGGGAACCAAAGTGGTCCGCCCCCGAGCGCATACATGATCTTCGCTTTGCCGAGGAAGTAAGGCCTCCGCGTGAGCGTGGCTGCCGAGCCGGTTCTCTACGGGAGGCTGTACACGACCACGCGCCCGGTGATTTTCGGTACGGGCCAGTTTGCGGGACTCATGCCGGCAGCCACGGCTATGCGTTGGTGTCCGCCGGTTTGATAAGTGATGACACCGCCGCCTAAGGCTGCGCCAGTGGCGTTGCGCCACAGAACCGACCCGTTGTTGGCGTCCAGGGCCAGCACATCGCCGTTCAAATCCCCCGTGAAAACCAAGCCGCTCGCGGTGGGTGTGACGGCCGCCAGCATGGGCGTGGATGATTTGTACTTCCAGCGCACGCGTCCCGTATCGGCGTCGATGGCGGTGAGCCAGCCGCCCCACATTTCCTTGGGATCGGTGCGGCCGAAGGGATGTTGAGGATCGCCCGAACCGGGCCAAATGGAGCCGCGCTTGCCGGTGATGGTGGCAGCGTCGGCGATCTTCACCGAAGCGCACCAATCCACGGAATTGACCAGCAGCAAATTCAAAGGGGGATGAAACGCCGGGCCATTCCATTCGGTACCGCCTTGCGTTCCCGGGCAAAATCGTGTTTCCGTCGTGGTGTTAAATGGCGTGGTGACGTTGCGGCGCGTAGTGACCGGCGTCGCATAAACGATTTTGAGCGGCGCTTGCGAGGACTCGCCTCCCGCGGTCACGCCGGAGCGGTCGATGCCGTACAGGATTCCGTCTTTGCCGGCGGCTGCGGCGATTTGGCGTCCGCCCTTGGTTCGAATCAGCGCGGGCGGAGACGTCATGTCCCAATCGTGAAAATCCTTCTTGACCGGCTGAACGTAGCGCAGCAAGGTTCCGGTTTTGGCGTCCAGCGCGATGACGGAGGTGGTGTAAAGATTGTCGCCGGGATGCAGAGCGAGAAGAAAATCGGGCGCAACATTTCCGGTGGAAACCCACAGCACGCCCGCCTCGGAATCCAGGCTGTAGCTGGTCCAGGTGGCGCCGCCGGTGGGAGGGTTACGGTCGCTTAAATTCTTCCAAGTCTCGCGCGCGGGTCCGGAATCGGGCACCACGTTAAAGCGCCAGAGCTGGTGGCCATCGGTGGCGCTCAAGGCGTAGATACGTCCGGTGACCGCAAAATTGTCGCCGCCCGCATTACCCGCGAAGACCATTCCGTTCCACGCCAGGGGAGCGATCGGAACGGTGTCGCCGCTGGCCGGATCGCCCAGAGTTGCGTCCCAAGCAGGCTTGCCGGTGGCGGCATCCAGCGCGAAAACGTGCGCGTCCCCGGTTCCTCGAAACAACTTGCCGTCGAGGTAGGCGGCTCCGCGGTTGACGCCGAGCCCTCCCGCCGGTCCTGGCCGGCTGTACTTCCATTTCAAGGCGCAGGTGGACGCATCCACGGCGTAAGTGGTGTTGTAGGTCGTGAAGTAGAGCACCCCCTGCACCATCAGAAGGCCGCTTTGGAAGGCGGTGGTTTCGCCCGTGTCATAGGTGCAGGCGGGGCGCAGGGTTTTCACGTTGCCGGGGGTGATCTCGTTGAGAGTTGAGAACCGGGTTGCACTCAGGTCGCCGTTGTAAGAAGGCCACTCAACCGGCTGCGAGAGCCCCGCTTGAGCGACGAATCCCAGAGAAAGAACAATCGAATACAGCTTCGTTCGAGGCATACGTTTCACAGGATTGATTCTCCGCCATCGCCGGGAGTAATGCAACGCAATCGCGCGACGCCGATGAGCTATCGTTGAAAAATGAAAAATCTCGATTGGGACAAGATCCCCAGCTTCGATCAATTACCGGTCCAAAAGGGCGCGCCGCCGGAATCCTCCTGGGGCGTGTTTGGCGAAGACGACCAGTTCGGCTGCCTGAACTTCCTGACGCCTCAGGGCGTAATCGAGGCTGCACGCCTGGTACAGACCGGCAAGGTCTTCCGGTTGGACGCGAGAATCGGTTTCGCCAAGCCAACGTTGTTCGGCCGGGCCACGGTCACCCACAAGATAGTTCCATTGGCCCCGTTTGCGAATGACGATGTGGTGGACAATTTCAACACGCAGGAAGGGAGCCAGTGGGATGGATTGGCGCACGTCGGCCATCGGTGGGTGGAGCGCTATTACAACGGCGTCCAATCCAGCGAAATTGGTCCGGGTGGGAAGCTCAGCATCCATCAGTGGGCCGCGAGATTCGTGGGCCGGGGCGTTCTGATCGACGCGTTTGGATTCCGCAAGGCCAAGGGTCGCGACCTTCGTCCCTTGGAGCGGGACGTCATCACGCTCGCCGATCTGAAAGGCGCGCTGGAGTATCAAGGCACGACGCTACAGCCCGGCACGATTCTGCTGGTCCGTACGGGCTGGATGGAGTGCTACGAACGGTGTACTCCGGATCAGAAACAGCCTCTGACGTCGTTTGAAAACGTAAAAGCCGTGGGGATCGAGGCCACGCGGGAAATGGCCGCCTGGCTGTGGAACCAGCGCGTGGCCGCGATCGGAACGGATAGCCCTGGCGTGGAGCCGCTGCCCGCCGATTTCTCCGATCCGGGGATTCTGCATTACCGGGCTCTACCCTTGCTGGGGCTGCCCTTGGGAGAATTGTTTGTCCTTGCGCCGCTGGCCGAGGATTGCGCGCGCGACCGGCGTTACGAATTCATGGTGGTGTCGGCGCCGATGGTTCTGGAAGGCGGAATAGCCACGCCACCCAACGCGGTAGCCATCAAATAGCAAGACGCACCTCCGCCCGGAGGGCCGTGGTACACCACTTTTGCTGTAGACTGACAAAGTCCCTTCAAGTCTGACCGGGTTTCGGGTGGCCTTAAACGACCTGGAAAGGATGGGTGTCCCTTGAAACGCAACTATGTGATGCGGGGAAAACGCATCGAGGTTGACGAGCTGGAGAACCTCGCGGCAGTTAAGTTGAAGACTCCGAGAACACTCCGGGAAGATATCTCTGGCACGTTCGGGGAAATCGTACGAGCTCAGAGTGTGATCCCGCAGTCGGCGGGTTGGGTGCACTTCGCGAGAGCCGGTTGGGTTCTTGTTCGTCCCAATCAACGCCTCAGTCAGGCGCTCGACGGGACCGCGCCCGCGCCGTGGGAAGCCTCCGCAGTCCAACGAATCTTTCTTCACTCCGGAGGCCGCCTCTACCTTGGACTAGATCAGCTCGTAGTACGACTGCATGAGAGCATGGCGCACGACGATGCCGTAAAGGTTCTGGATCGCACCGGCCTTAAGCTGATTCGCCAGCTTACCTTCGCGCCCAACCTCTTTCAAGTTCGGGCAGGACCGGGCGGGAGCTACTTTGATACCGTGCGGGACATGTCCGCCCGAGCTGAGTTCGCGTATGCGGAACCGCAATTCATTGAGCACTTTCCACCGCGATTCGCGCCGACCGATCCCAAGTTCGGATTGCAATGGCACTTGAAAAACACCGGGCAAATGGGAAACGACAATTACGCGGGGAACGTTGGATGCGACATCTGCGCCGAACCGGCTTGGGACATCGCGCGGGGCGCCGGCGTTCGCATTGCGATCATCGACAACGGATTCGATCTGACGGATCCGGATCTTGCGCCAGCCGTAGACGGCAATTCCGGATACTTCGACGAAGACGACCACGGATTAGCCACCTTCTACCCGGGTCCTTTTCTCCGCCCTGATATGCCGCATGGATCTTTTTGCGCCGGCATGGCGCTGGCGCGCGCTTCGAATGGGGCAGGAGGATGTGGTGTCGCGAATGAGGCCGATTTCATTGCCATAGCCTGTATGGATGATCAGACGGGATCCCAGGTAACGCTCGCTCGCGCCGTCGCCTATGCGGCCAATCCGACAAAGGAGGTTAAGGGCGCCAGTGCTCAAGACGGGGCTGACGTCATCTCCTGCAGCCTGGGATGCAATGACCTCCCGATCCCGATGACACAATGTCTGCAGGATGCGATCGACTTCGCGGTCACCTCGGGGCGCAATGGGTTGGGAACGCCGGTTTTTTGGTCGACTCAGAATGCGCTGGTCAGCATATCCCGGGACGAGATTGCTGCGTATGGGAATATCATCGCCGTGGGCAGCTCAACGCGCCTGGATCTGCGAGGCCCCGCCGCGAGCGGCCCGGAACTCGAGTTTCTAGCTACGGGTGAAGATGTCTACAACACGACCGGAGACGGCGGTTTCGGACCATATGGAGGAACCAGCTTTGCTGCTCCCACGGCAGCCGGG
>Ga0210400_10003597_pt1 | contig 13693 bp, 19 predicted proteins | sample IncBWH26MmetaG_FD_155456 | JGI IMG/M metagenome (GOLD analysis project Ga0210400, IMG submission 155456) | Forest soil microbial communities from Barre Woods Harvard Forest LTER site, Petersham, Massachusetts, United States - Inc-BW-H-26-M | ecosystem: Environmental > Terrestrial > Soil >...
CTCGACCCACAGTTGGGGGGTCGAGGTTCGCCAGGTGGAGATCAGAGACATCGTCCTGCCCCCCGAGCTCCTCCGGGCCATGGCCCGGCAAGCCGAGGCCGAGCGGGAGCGGCGGGCGAAGGTCATCGCCGCCACCGGCGAGCTGGGAGCCAGCAAGGAGCTGGCCGAGGCGGCAGCCACGCTGTACGAGTCTCCGGGGGCCATGCAGCTCCGCACCCTGCAGACGCTGGCCGAGGTGGCCAGCGAGAACAACTCGACGCTCGTCTTCCCGCTGCCCATCGAGATCCTGGCCGGCTTCGTCAACGGCACCATCGGCATGAGCTCGTCCGGGCCCGGGCCGGCGGGCTCGGCCACCGTGCCACTGTCCACCGTGATGCCGGCGCCTTCGGTGGTCAAGGGCTCGGGGGCCGTCGGGGCCGGTGCCAAGACGGAATCAGCCGCCGGGCCCGTCTCTGACGCCGCAGCCGGGGCTGCCGATGGGCTGAGCGACGACGGTGAACCGACCGATGACGGCCGGCCCCCCGAGAGGGGGGTGGACGCCGACGGGGTCTCTCAGTCGGCGTAGCGGGCTTGGACCTCAGCATTCATGGTGTGCACCTGATCGGCCAACTCGCTCCGGAACTGATCCTGCTTGGCCGCTAGGCCTTCGTCGCTGAGGGCCAGGATTCGTACGGCGAGAAGGGCGGCGTTCCTGGCCCCGTTGACGGCGACGGTGGCCACGGGCACACCCTTGGGCATCTGAACCATGGCGAGGAGCGAATCCAGGCCTCCCAGGTTGGCCAGGGCCACCGGCACGCCAATGACCGGAATCGGGGTGGCGGCGGCCAGCACGCCGGCCAGGTGGGCTGCACCGCCAGCGGCGGCGATGAGGACCTGCACCCCTCGCTCGACCGCCGTGCGGGCGAACTCGATGGCGTCGTCAGGGGTCCGATGAGCGGAGATGACCCGCACTTCCACCGGCACCCCGAACGAGCGGAGGGTCTGGACCGCATCGTCCATGATCGATGCGTCGGATGAGCTTCCCATGACTATGGCGACTGACATGACCCGTATTCTGTCCGACCGATCCGGTTTCGACACATCGAGTCGCCACCGTCTCTGACCGGTACGGTATCCAGGGACCGGCCCACCTGGTCGACGGTCGTCGGGAGGCAGTGATGAAAATCGGTGTGATGTTCGATGTGGGCCAGTCGGTCGACGATGTCATCGCTCAGGTCAAGGGCGTCCACGATGCCGGCCTGGACTCGGCCTGGACCTCGCAGATCTTCGGGTACGACGCCTTGACCCTTCTGGCCGTGGTCGGCCGCGAGGTGCCCGATATCGAACTGGGCACGGCGGTGGTGCCCACCTATCCACGCAACCCGGTGATGTTGGCCGGACAGGCCCTCACCGTGCAGGCCGCCATCGGGGGGCGACTCACGCTGGGTATCGGACTCTCGCACCAGGTGGTCATCGAGAACGTGTTCGGGCAGTCCTTCGACCGCCCGGCGCGGCACATGCGGGAGTACCTGGAGATCCTCATGCCCACGCTTCTGGGCGAGCAGGTCGCCTTTACCGGCGAGACGCTCAAGGCGGCCACGTTCGGGCCCCTCGAGATCGAAGCCGCCGCCCCTCCCGTCCTGGTGGCGGCGCTCGGCCCCACCATGTTGGGGTTGGCCGCCCGGCTGGCGTCGGGAACGGTCACGTGGATGACCGGTCCGTCCACCATCGAGTCCCATGTTGTGCCGGTCATCCGGAAGGCGGCTACCGAGGCCGGGCGGGGCGAGCCCAGGGTGGCCGTCGGACTGCCGGTATGCGTGACCAGCGACGTCGCTGCCGCCCGAGAGAAGGCAGCCGAGCTCTTCGCCATCTACGGCAGCCTTCCCTCCTACCGGGCCATGCTGGATCGAGAAGGAGCGGCCGGCCCAGCCGACGTCGCCATTGTGGGCACGAAGGACGAGGTCTCCGCCCAGGTCCGCCGGTTCGCCGACATCGGCACCTCCGATTTCGTGGGAGCACCGTTCGGCACCGCCGACGAGATCAGGGCCTCGGTCGGGGCTCTCGCTGAATTGGTCGGCTCCTAAGCCGGCCCTCGCTCGTACCCGTCACCGCCCCAAACCGGAAAGCGCCCGTCGACGACCGCCGCGCCAGCGTCCGGTTCAGCGCATGCGCCAACGGAGACGTCAGCCGAAGGATCGCTCCCTCAACGGGAAATGCGGGTGTGCTTGAACTCGTTCAGCTCGGGATGGTCGACCAGCAGGGCCAGCACCCGGTCGATGGTCTCTCGGGCCAGGGCCCCGTTACCCTCGGGCCTGGTCATCAGCCGGGCGAATACGGCGTCGTCGCCGATGATGAAGGTGGGGACCCCGAACACCTCGTGGCTGTTTACGTACTGCTCGTGCTCGGTGCGGGCCACGACCCTCGGCCAACCGTCGTCCACTTCGGCCAGGATGGCGTCGACGGGCGCTCCGACCCGCTCCAGCGCTTTGCGGACCACGTCGCGCTCACGGAGATCGCCGCCCTCGTCGTGCCGGGCCGCGAACAACGAACGGTGTACCTCGAGGAAATGTTCGGGAAAGCGGTCTCGCACGACGATGCCCGCTTCCAGGGACAACAGGTCGGGCGTGTGGCGTGGGTCCTCCCAGGCCGGTGTGCCCCCTTCGGCCACGTGGCTCTGGTTCAAGAAGAACGGGAGGTAGGTAACGTCCCAGTCCGCCCCGTCAGCCAGGCCGTCGAGCAGGTGCTCGTGGGCATTCCTGGCAAAAGGGCATCGGTAGTCCCAGGTCACTGCAAAAGAGGTCGGAGTCGTCATGTACCTACCAACAGCACCGAGGTCCGGGTCATTCCGCCCAGCCCCGGGACTTTCCCGGCTCGACCGGAGAAGCGGTCAGACAAACCGACGACCGACCACGCCCAGTGCGGTCCCGATGAAGACGCCACCGAGGACGTCGGAGGCGTGGTGGGCCTGGAGGTGGATGCGGCTCACTCCCACCAACCCGGCACAAGTGAACAGCAGGACATTGCCGCCCAGATCGCCGTGCTCGGACAGGACGGTGGCCGCGCAGAAGGCGGCCAGCGTGTGACCACTGGGAAAGCTGCTGGTTCGGGGCTCGCGAAGGGGGATGACATTGTCGCCCAGCCGGAGGTCGTTCGGATCGGGACGGGGTCGCCCCACGAACGCCTTCAGGGCGGCATTGACCACGCTGGACTCGACCCCGGCCACGGCCAGGGCACGCACGGCTCGATTCCGTCTCGCTCCGGAACGTCGTGCCCGCCACGCCGTGGACACCGCCCACACCAGGCCGTGATCGCCGAGGCCAGAGACGATGCGAGCGCCGGTATCGATCGACGGGACACCTCGGAACGGGGCGAACCAGGCATCGACCTGCTCATCGAACAGGCGGACGGCATCCTTCACCGTCAGCGTGCTGAGGTCACCGATCTTGGCCAAGACGCCGCTCCGGCCCACGGTCGGCTGCTCCCTGGCTGCTTCGGGACTCATGCTGCACCTCGGCGGACGATCGGAGGGGCCAACAGGGTCGGTGCGGCCAGGGCCGGGTCGCCACCAAATGCGGGACAGAAGGGCTGGAAGTGGCAGTGCTTGCACAACGGCCCGGTCTTGGGCCGAAAGTCCTCTTTCTGGCACGCTCGCTCGATGGCCGACCAGACGGCCGTGGTCCGTTGCCGGTGGCCCCGGATGGCCTGCTCGGACGGGCGGGCCGTGATCACGGTCGGCTCCCGGAGGTGGAGGAGCTCCACTCGCACCGGCCGCCGACCCAGCAATTCCTCGCACAACATGGCATAGATGTGGACGCCGACCAGCTTGGACTGCTCGTAGGCCTCCGACGGGGCCCGACCCGTCTTGTAGTCGATCACCACCAATTCGCCATCGTCGGTGACGTCGAGGCGGTCAATGATGCCCCGGAGGCGTACGTTCCCCAGCTTGGCATCGAGAGTGAGCTCGGTCCCGACCGCCCGGACCTGGTTGGGATCCTCCAGGCGAAAGTAGTTGCGGACCAGGGTGGCCCCATCCTCGCGGAAGGCCTCGGCCTGGTCAGCTGTGAGTCCGAGAGAGACGTATTCGGGGTCCGACTGCAGCTCGTCCCAGGCCACGGCCAGCTCGGCCACACCCACCGATTCGGACCGATCGCCCTGCTCGTGGAACCAGAAGAGCCGCTCCAATGCCGCGTGGACCAGGGTGCCTTTGACCATGGCCGGCGAGTAGGGCTCGGGGAGCCGCTCGATGGCCGAGAACCGAAAGGCCAGGGCGCAGTCCCGAAAGCTCGTCACCTTCGAGGGTGAGAGCGAACGAGGCAATTCGAAGGACATGGCTGACAGGTTACGACGGGGGTGTGTCACGGTCGGGGATCAACGCGTCCCGCAGCGATTCGGCGACCTGGCCCGGCCCCTCCATGGGGCCGAAGTGGCCCAGGCCGGCAAAGACCCGGACGGCGGGGCGCGGCAGTCGGGCCGCGTACTGCTCCAGGACGGGAGGGCCGAAGACATCCGTCTCCTCGCCGCAGGCCAGGGTCACCGGACATGTGACGCCACTGAGATGGGCGAACGCGTCGTGCCGGAAGCTCTGGGCGTAGACGGCCGCTTCGTCCTCACGTCGGCAGCACAGCCGCACGAGGCTGCCGTCGCCGCCGTCTTCGGGCGGCACCAGTTCGAACCCGCCGTCGACATAGCCGGCCAGGGCCGAGGGGTCGAGCACGCTGAAAGGAGGTTTGGACTGGAAGTTGGCCAGCGCATCAGCTCGTGAGGGGAACGTCTCCCGGCGTCGCAGCGCCCCCATCGACAGGGGATTGTTCATCCCGATGTCCTCGACCGGCTCGTCGGAGGGAAACACGATGGGCTCGAAGCAGTAGAGACCGCGGAAGGTACCCGGTCGAGCCTGCTCGGCCAACAGGATGGAGGCCCCGCCACACGAGTGCCCGAAGGCAAACGGCTGATGCAAGCCGAGGTGGTCGACGGCGGCCAGCACGTCGAGGGCGAAGCCGGACCAGGCGAAGTTGCCGTCAGCCGGGCGCTCGGAGTGCCCGTGGCCGCGTAGATCGAGTCCCCAGCAGTGAAAGGTCCCAGCCAGGCCCTTGGCCAACGGGGCCAGGACGGCAGCACAGAACCCGGTGGCGTGGGCCAGAAGGAGATCAGGACCACGGCCGCCGAAGTCGGTGAGGGCGATGGTCAACCCGTCGTCGGTGAGGCACTGAAGTGCACGCTCATCGTCCCTTGTCGTGTCATTTCGCACTCCGGCGACCGTAGTCGCGGCGACGTGACATGAGAGCGGGCTGAGAAGTGTCACCATTTTCGCCTGAGTTACCAACTAGAACAGGGGCCTATGGAGCACTTCCTGCAGTCGTGGGGCTACCTGGCCATCTTCGGCGCCACCCTCATCTCGTCCATGGGCATTCCCATCGGCTCCGAGGTGGCCATCGCCTACGGAGGAGTGCTGGCCAGCGGCCAGGTCGCCGCCGGCACCGGCCACGACCATCTCAGCTTGTTCTTGGTGATCGTGGTGGCCACGGTAGGCGAGCTGATCGGCTCGTTCCTCGGCTACGGCATCGGCTACTTCGGCGGCCGACCGTTGGTCGACCGGGTGGGCAAGTTCGTGCTGCTCACCCATAAGGACCTCGATCGAGCGGAAGAGTGGTTCAACGCCCGAGGCGAGTGGACCGTGCTGTTCGCCCGTTTCATTCCGCTGGTCCGGTCGTTCATTTCGCTCGCTGCCGGCTTGGCGGAGATGACCCTGGGCAAGTTCACCGTGTTCACCGTCATCGGCTGCACGGCGTGGTGCGCGGCGTTGGCCAGCATCGGCTACAGCCTCGGTGCCAGCTACGAGCATGTCCTCAAGGCGTTCAGCTACGCCGGGTACATCGCCGCCGTGCTGGTGGTGCTGGCCATCCTCGTCCTCATCTTCCACCGCCTCCGGGTCGTCCGGGACGAGCGGGCCGGCGTTGCGCCTCGTCGGAGGGGTGCTCACACCCGTCGCTGACCTACGTCCGGTAGGTTCCGTGCATGCTCGATTTCTGCGACATGGCGACGGATCGACGCCCTCCGACGACCTCCTCGGATTCCTGACCGAGATGGGAACCGACAGCTCAGTGACGGGCTGACCGTGGCGCCTCGACCCTCGGCCAAGCGGGCCGCCGCTGATGCCGCGGCACACCTGCGCCGCTCCGAGACCTGGCACGGACTGCGGGCCGGAGATCCCGTCTCGATCGAGGGAGTGCGGGGGCGCGGCTCGACTTGGGAATTTCGGGCCTGGGTGGTGAACGAGCACAACGGCTCCGAGTCGATCGAGGTCGTGGGCGGGCGACCAGGCGACAGGAAGGTGCGCTCGTTCGCACCAGATCGGGTCTACGCCCTCGCCCGTCGCCGTCGCGGTCGAGCCGCCAGCAGCGAGCCCCAGCTCTCGCTGGCTGACGAGCCCCAGCTGCCGTTCGGCTGACCCCGGGAGGCCCGCACGCCCCGGGCGGCGAGCCCGGGCCCGGGTCAGGACCCGGCTGCAGCCCTGGTTTTCGGTGCGTCCCGGTAGCCTCGCCCTATGGCCACCATTGTTTTTCTCCATGCCCATCCCGACGACGAGGTGACCACCACAGGTGGGACCATCGCCCGACTGGCGGCTGAGGGCCACCGTGTGGTGCTGGTGACAGCGACCCGGGGCGAACTGGGCGAGGTGCCCGCAGGCCTGCTGGCCGAAGGGGAGGCACTGCCGGATCGCCGGGAGGCGGAACTGGCCGAGTCGTGCCGTGTGCTGGGCATCGCTCGCCAGGTGTTCCTGGGGTACGGCGACTCAGGCATGGCCGGTGAAGAGTCGAACGAGAGCCCCGGTGCCTTTGCCGCCGCCGATGTGGACGAGGCGGCACTGCTGCTGGCCGGCATCCTCCGCGATGAGCGCGCCGACGTGCTGGTCGCCTACGACGAGCATGGCGGCTACGGCCATCCTGATCACGTCATGGTCCATCGGGTGGGACTACGCGCCGCCGAGCTGGCCGGCACGCACCGGGTGTTCATGGCCACCGTTGACCGCACCTATCTGCAGGACCTCATGCCGTCGGTTCAGGGCGCCGGTCTCGAGGTGACGCCGGAGATGACCGCCATGTTCGAGACCATCGGCGTGCCCGGGACGAGAGTGACAACCGAGATCGACGTGCGAGGGTATCTCGACGTCAAGCGCTCGGCCATGCGGGCTCATGCCTCGCAGATCGGAGACACTGGGTTCTTCCTGGCCATGTCCGACGACGTGTTCACTGCGGTGTGGGGCAACGAGTGGTACGTGCGGGTGAAACCCGACATAGGATCCGGCGGCAGGACGCGCGAGCCCTCCCTGCTGTCCTGAGGTCGAGCGGAGCCAGGGCCAAGGCCGGCGGTATCCTTCCCCTGTGAGCCCCTCCCATCGAGTCCTGCGCATCCATGGTGGTCGGCTGGTGAACGCCGAACCACGTCGAGCACTCGAGGAAGAGCTCGATGCACAAGGTGCCGAGGGCTACGAGGTGGTCAACTCCTTCGCCGTGGATGACAACGTCTACCTGGTCCTTCGAAATCCGGGCTGACCGCGCCGACGCCCGACGAGGCCGGCGGAGATCGCGCCACGAGGGTTCGGGCTCAGCTCGTCGGGGTATGGGCCAAAAAGATGGTTGCTGTATCCCGATCCCTCCCGGCCGAGCCTGCGGCGGTGAGCGAGGCCCGCTCAGTGGTCCGCTTGTCGCTGGAGCCGACCGACGAAGACCTGGTCGACCTGGTGGTGCTGCTGGCCGACGAGGTGGTCACCAACGCCGTCGTCCATGGGGCGGGTCCTATCGACCTTGCCGTTGATGCCAACGAGGAGCGGGTGAAGGTGATGGTTGGCGACCGGTCCGAGATTCGTCCGTTGCCCCGCCGGGCGCTCCGGTACGCCGAAGATGGTCGTGGGTTGTCCATCGTCGAAGCCATTGCCTCTCGATGGGGAGTATCGGTCACCGAGGTGGGTAAATCGGTGTGGTTCGAGATCGACCGGGCCTGTTGAGGAAGGCTGGCGGCCACCAGGCCGTTAGCTGCTGAGCAGCGCTATGGCTGCCTCGGCGACGGCGTGTCGGGACCGTCCGGTGCAGGACGCAGCCCGGTCGACCATGCCATGCAAATAGATGGCCAACCCGAGTGTTGCCGTCCGATCGTCTCCTGCGAGTAGGGGAATCGGTTCATGGTCGGGATCGAGACCCGAGGTCTCGATCAGGGCATCTCGGACCGTCAACAAGATGGCGCAGGCGTCGGTGAGGGGCAGGTCGGCTCGCTGCATCCACAGGCTTAACCCCAGCTCAAGCCCAAGATTTCCAGTAGAGAGGTCGTCGGGGATCAACGTGGCAATGCCGCGCGCGAGCCCGATGGCACGATCCGCGTCGGTCAAAGCTGATCCGAAAGACATGGGTCCAGTTTGACGAATGGGTGTGACAGGGTGGTGGATTGCCCCCGACCTGGGTAAAACTAGGGGCGTGGCACGCACAATTTGGAAGGGATCGCTGAGTTTCGGACTGGTCAATGTACCGGTCGGTCTCTACCCGGCGACCAAGGACAAGACGATCCACTTCAACCAGTTCGAGGAGGGAACCTCGGACAGGATCCGCTACAAGAAGATCAACGAGCGGACAGGCGACGAGGTCGAGTCGTCCCGCATCGTCAAGGGAGCCGACGTCGGAGGGGGCGACTTCGTGATCCTCAGCCCCGAGGAGCTGGCCTCGGCCGAGCCCGAGCGGTCGCGCACCATCGAGATCACCGATTTCGTAGAGCTCGAGGACATCGATCCCACCTACTACCGGACCACCTACTACCTGGCCCCCGAGGGTGAGGCGGCAGCCAAGGCCTACGCACTGCTGCGGCGAGCCATGCGGGATGCCCACAAGGTAGGGGTGGCCACCTTCGTCATGCGCAACAAGGAGTACCTGGTGGCCATCAGGCCCGACCGCGACGTCCTGGCTTTGGAGACCATGTACTTCGCCGACGAGGTGCTCTCGCCGGCCGACGAGCTCCCTCGAATCAGCGAGGAAGAGGACTTCACCAAGCGCGAGCTCGAAATGGCCGACCTGCTCATCGACTCCATGGTGACGGACTGGGATCCGAGCAACTACGCCGATACCCACCGGGAGAAGGTGCAGAGCATGATCGACCGCAAGCGCGAGGGCGAAGAGGTCGTGACTGAGATGGCGCCGCGTGAGCCGACCAAGGTCATCGACCTGATGGACGCGCTCAACGCCAGCGTCAAGGCGGCCAGTGGTGGACGCGCCGGTGCGTCGCGCTCACGGGCATCGAGCACCCGCTCGAAGCCGGCGGCCGACGAGAAGAAGGCGACGGCGAGCAAGAAGGTCACTCCGGTCAAGCGGGCGGCCAAAGCCAAGAAGCAACCCGTCGCGGCGACGAGGAGCCGACGAAAGGCGTCGTAGGGATCCATGCGCGCCTGGACGGTGGACCGTCCCTCGCCCATCGATCAGGGTCCCTTGCGCCTGGTGGAGCGGGAGCCGCCGGAGCCTGGTCGCCACGAGGTGCGGGTCCGGGTGTCGGTGTGCGGGGTCTGCCGCACCGACCTCCATGTCGCCGAGGGAGACCTGCCCCCGCACCGGATCGGAGTCGTCCCCGGGCACGAGATCGTCGGACTGGTCGACGCCGTGGGTCCTGGCGCCACTCGCTTCGAGTTGGGCCAACGGATCGGAATCGCCTGGTTGCGCTGGACCTGTGGGATCTGCCGTTTCTGTCGGCGGGGCGACGAGAACCTCTGTGTCGCCCCCCGTTTCACCGGCTGGGACGACGACGGCGGATTCGCCGAATACGCAACGGTGCACGAGGACTACGGCTACAACCTTCCCGCCAGCATCCCCGATGAGCAGGCCGCCCCACTGCTGTGCGCCGGCATCATCGGCTACCGGGCCCTTCGGCGGGCCAACCTGCGCGCCGGCGGCTCACTGGGCATCTACGGGTTCGGGGCATCGGCTCACCTTGCCGCCCAGGTGGCGATGTCCGAGGGGGCGACGGTGCACGTCATGACCCGAAGCGCCGAGGCACGACAGTTGGCTCTGGACCTCGGGGTGGCCTCGGCTCAAGAGCGGGAGCCACCTGAGCCCCTCGACGGCGCCATCCTGTTCGCTCCGGTGGGAACACTGGTCCCGCCCGCCCTGGCCGCACTGGATCGGGGTGGGACGCTCTCGGTGGCCGGCATCTACCTCACCGATGTGCCCCCGCTGTCCTACCAGACGCACCTGTTCGAGGAACGGGCTCTGGTCAGCGTGACAGCCAATACGCGTCGGGACGGTGAGGCGCTCCTGGCTCTGGCCTCCGAGATTCCCATCCGCGTCATCACCACCCCCTACCGACTGGACGAGGCACCGCGTGCCCTGTCCGACTTGGCCGGGGACCGAGTGTCGGGGGCAGCCGTACTGGACTGCCGATCGCCGGCACCAACGGGATGAGCGGGGCGCGGGCATGGCCATGACCGGGGAACCGTCGTTTGAGATCCCGCGGATTCCGGCGTCGGCCGGCGCGCTGCTTTCCGACCAGGACGGTCGATTGCTCGTCTTGAAGCCGAACTACAAGTCAGGCTGGACCATTCCCGGCGGCATGATGGAAGCCGATGGCGAGACGCCATGGGAGGCCTGTCGCCGTGAGGTGGCCGAGGAGACCGGGCTGGCGGTGGAGGCCGGCCATCTGGTGGTCGTCGACTTCCTTCGCCCTCGAGAGCGCAAGCCGGGCGGCATGCGGTTCCTGTTCGACTGCGGCCGATTCGACGCGGCCTACTTCGACGGCATCGCGCTCCAGGTCGAGGAGATCTCCGAGTACCGGTTCGTTGAGCCCTCCGCCGCCCTCGAGCTCCTGAGCGGTCCCCTCCGGCGCCGGGTGGGCGCCTCGTTCGACGCCGCCAGCTGTCGCTACCTCGAAGACGGTGTCCCCGTTTCCGGGATAACGACGTAATCGAGGCCCGCCAAGAGCGGGCGGCTCAGGGAGGCGGCGGCTCGAGGAGGCCGACCAGCTCGACGTGCTCGGTCATGGGGAACAGGTCGAACGCCCGCAGCGATGGCATGGTCCATCCCGCGTTGAGCATGAGTCGCAGGTCGCGGGCGAACGATGCCGGGTCGCACGAGACGTAGACGATTCGTCGCGGTAGGGGATCGAGGGCGGCCAGGGCAGCCATGACCGGCTTACCCGCTCCCTCACGGGCCGGGTCCAAGACGACGAGGTCCGGCCGCCCGACGTGGTCGGCGACCAAGCTGGGGCTGACACTGGCCCGGCGGATCTCGACGTGTTCGAGGCCGGCGACGTTGTGCACCGCGTCGGCGCAGGCGCGGCGGTCTCGCTCGACGGCGAGCACCGAGCCGGTCGCCCCCACGGCGTCGCCCAGCAATGCGGTGAAGAGCCCAACCCCGGCGTACAGGTCGAGGACGTGGTCTCCGACCTTCGGCTCGAGCACATCGAGGACCACGGTGGCCAACAGCGTTGCCGCGCCGATGTGCACTTGCCAGAATGACCCGGCCGTCACCCGATACGAGCGGCCGTGCACCTTGAAGTGCACGAAGTTTGGTTGGCGACGGGTTCGACCGTCGACGACGAGGCCGGCCTCGACACGAGGCAGGGTCCGGAGCCGCTGCCGTCCAGAGCTGACCGAGACGACCTGCGCACCGTCGGCCGACGCTCGCACGTCGACCTCGGTTGCCCCTGGCCATCGCAGTCGCTCGAGCTCGAGCGACTCCACCTCGGTGGTGGCGATCAAGCAGTGGTCAATGGGCTCGATATCGTGCGATCGATGCCGACGGAGGCCGAGCTGCCCGGCCCGGTCGACGGCGAAGCGGACGTGGGTTCGCCAGGCCAGTCCGGTCGGTGCTCCCGGTACCTCTTCGACGATGACCTCGAGGTCGGTGTCGGCCAACCGCCGCAGCTGCTCGGCGATGAGCGAGGCCTTCAGGGTGCGCTGGGCGGCCAGGTCGACGTGCTGCCAGTCGCAGCCTCCGCAACGACCAGGTCCGGCGTAGGGACACGGTGGCTCCACCCGCTGTGGTGAGGCAGCGAGGATCTCGACGGCATCGGCCCGGAGGAACGACGACGTCTCGGCGGTGATCATGGCCATGACCCGTTCCCCGGGAAGGGCATGGCGCACGAACACGACGCGTCCGTCGTCCGCTCGGGCCACGCACCCTCCGCCGGCGGCGATGGCTCCAGTGTGCAGTTCGATGAGCGCCATGGTCCCGCTCATCGTACGCAGCAACCCGCACCCCCTCGAACCCCCTGGTCCCGTGGGTGCAGCACTGGTCTTACTGTACGTACATGACGTACAGTAAGACCCATGAACATCGTCGTGAGCAACGTCAAAGGTGGCGTGGGCAAAACCACTACGTCCGTGTACCTGGCCGCCGCAGCCGTCGAACAGGGCTATGCCTCGGTGGTGCTCGTCGACTCTGATCGACAGGCATCGTCGGCCGAGTGGTTCGAGGACAGTCCTGTCGATGGTGTCGATCTGGTGGAAGCACCGTCTGAACGGACGGTCAGCCGGGCCATGGCCGATTCCGACAGCATGGTGATCGTGGACACGCCCCCCGGCGACGAGCGAATCGTCAAGGCGGCCCTGGCTCGAGCCGATGCGGTGGTGGTCCCGACCCGAGCCGGGGGAGTGGAGCCAACCCGCGTAGCCGCCACCTTGGACATGGTGCCCGACGGCATCCCCTTTGGGATCGTGGTGTGCGCGGCGCGTTTGGGGACGAACGACCTGAGCGAGACGGTCGAGGGCTGGACGGCTGAGAAGGTGCCCGTCTGGGGGATCATCCCCGAGCGCGTGGGCATCGCCTCCGGTCCGGCGGCGCGGCTCTACCGGGAAGGCCTCGACGCCTATACGTCGGTGTTGAAACGGGCAACCAGACGGCGATCGCGATGACGCGAAGGATCGCCGAGAAGATCGCCGGGACTGCGAGCCGTCCGAGCGAGGCATTTCGAAGCACCAGTGGAAGGGAGCGACGGCCCCATAATCTCCCCCTGTACCTCGACCACCATCAGCGCGAGTGGTTACGCGAGGCGGCATGGGAGTCGAGGACCAGCGCTTCTGGGTTGTTGCGGGCGATGATCCGTGCCTGCGAGGCCGATCCGGTGGTGCGCCGGGCCATCGAAGCCCATCTTGAGCGCTGACGCGACTCCGCTCGCCCAAGGGTGGTGACGGGGGCGGCAAGCCGTGGGAGCGGCCGCCCGCTGTCGCCTGGAGATTGTAGGAGCGGGCACAAGGTCTGTCCCCCTGATTCGTTCCCATCCTTATGACAGCTGGCCCTTCGGAACGTCCGTCTACGACTGTTCATGTCGTTCCGGTCCCCGTCACTCGTGTCGTCGCGGTCCCCGTCAGGCACGGTTGGCCGACGACGGCTCCATGAGGCGCGCCATGGAACCCGACTCTGGCGAACGGGCGGTGGCCGACGAAGGACGACCGGAATGGATGGATCGGGGAGTCTGTCGGGGCGAACCGATCGAGACCTTCTTCGCCGATCGCGGCGGTGATGCCTACAAACGCGCCCAGCGACTCTGCCATCGGTGTCCGGTCCGGCGCGAGTGCGCCGACTATGCCGTCGCCGACCCGCTGATCCTCGGGTGGTGGGGCGGGATGTCCGAACGAGAACGGCGGAGGGTGCGGGCCAGTCGGGCGGCGTGAGGCTCGGTTTCGACCCTGAGCGGTGAAGCCGGCACCCGTCGGGAAATCGACACGCAGCTTCACGCCCCTTTC
>Ga0210400_10003598_pt1 | contig 13692 bp, 8 predicted proteins | sample IncBWH26MmetaG_FD_155456 | JGI IMG/M metagenome (GOLD analysis project Ga0210400, IMG submission 155456) | Forest soil microbial communities from Barre Woods Harvard Forest LTER site, Petersham, Massachusetts, United States - Inc-BW-H-26-M | ecosystem: Environmental > Terrestrial > Soil >...
GATGGATGTAAATCGATACCAGCAAGATTTGGCAGCGCTGGCGCCGAGTCATCAGCTCTCACTGTTGAGTCTGTCCGGGATCGACCGGCGCTTCGGCAATGGCTACCTGCAAACCTGGACGCTGGGGCTGGAGCGGGCTTTCGGCGGCCTCACGGCTGACGTCGCGTATGTGGGAACAACGGCGTTTCGACTTCCCAGAATGTCATATCCAAACGCGTATCCCGGAGCGGATTCGGAATTTGCGCGGTTTACAAACTTCGACGCTAGCGGAACCGCGACTGGGGGTTTCGGATTCGAGTCTGTGCTGACAGGGACGTCGCACTCGTCGTACAACGCATTGCAGACCTCGTTGTCGGGAAATATTGGACACGGCGGTCCGTCACTTCAGGCAGGATATACCTGGGGCAAATCGCTGGATGATGTCAGCGGCATCCTGGGAGGAACAGGATCCACCGGAGCCGTGACGCTCTTTAGTCCGCAAAACCCGTTCGATACAAAAGCGGAAAGAGGGCCGTCAAGCTTTGACGTGACGCACTCCTTCACGTTGAGCGCAGCCCAGGGCTTGCATTTCGAACATTTGGGACTTCAGTCGGATCGAACCCAGTTGTTGACGAAGGGCTGGGAGTTGCTGAGCATCTCGACGATCACGAGTGGTTCGCCGTTTACGGTGTATTCGGGAATCCAGCAAACGGGCGCGGGAACGATTGGCGCGGACCGTCCGGACCAGGTGGGAACACCGGACCTTTCGAGCGCCGGCAATTCGACGCGGCCGCGCGACGACTATTTTGGGCGGGGGGCGAACAACGCGAGCTTCTTTTCTATTCCCACCGGAATCGCAGGCGGGACTGGGCCAAACTCCGGGCGCTTTGGAACGCTCGGTCGTAATACATTTCGCGGCCCGGCATATTATGATTTCGATTTTGCGCTCATCAAGACAACTCCGATTGGCCACCGGGAAAATGGCTTGGAGCGAGCGGACCTGCAATTCCGCGGGGAGTTCTTTAATCTGTTTAATATCGTCAACATGGGGCTTCCTGCCAATATCATCGAGGGTACAGGATTTGGCATGATCAGCAAGACGGCCGGAACTTCGCGGCAAATTCAGTTTTCGCTGAAGCTCATCTATTGAGGCACGTCCTGCAGTGAGTCAGGCTTACGGGAGGAAGAAACGTGCCTTTCCAGTCACTCAGTAGGCGTACATGAGTATGTGTTCGGTGTACTCGCGCTAAAGAGTGAACCCGTCGATCCAAAGCTGTGACCACCAAGGCTGTGACTAAGCAGTTGTCGAGCGCGGGTTCCCTTAGTACCCAGCCATTAGCCGTTCTCATTCTCTTTATCTTTACCGGGGTTTGATCGACAATCTTGCCGATTGTGCGACCGAAGGCACCTGCGGGAAGGATCACACGTATGGTCCGAATCGTGAATGCTGTGAATTACAATACATCCATTGGGCCTTGAGTCGTAGTCTTACCCAGGAGAATGATACAGACGACGGAGCTTGGCGAAGTGCTCGTTAAGTTCGAGCCCCCGTTCGAGATCAGTTGCGCCAGGGTCAGTGCGCTTTGATCTCGACCCTTACGCCATCCAGATACGTTCGGATATTCGCCCTGGCGGCGATATTTCTCCTGCCGCTGGTCGGGGCAGTCACTGCGCAAAATACAAGCCTGATCAGCCTTGATCAGGCCATTGATCTGGCGCTGGCGCACAACCATTCCATAAAGGCCACGCGAACTCTGATTCTGCAGAATCAGGCGCAGGAGATTACCGCGAACCTGCGCCCCAATCCGACTCTTGGAGCGGATAGCCAGTTCGTCCCATTTTTCAGTCCGCAAGATTTTTCCGGGGAAAATCTCAACGAGACTCAGCAGTTCGATATTGGGATCGGGTACCTGTTCGAACGTGGGCACAAGCGGCAGCGTCGACTGCAAGCGGCTCGCGATCAAACCGCCGTTACCCGCGCCCAGGTCACTGACGCGGAACGCACCCTGGCGTTCAATGTGGGGCAGCAGTTCATCAGCGTTTTACTCGCGGAATCCACTCTCCAGTTCGCGCTGCAAGACCTAAAGGGCTTCCAGCAGACGGTCGATATTGGCGAGGCACAGCTCAAGGCGGGATACATCGGAGAAGGCGACTATCTTAAGATCAAACTGCAGCTTCTGCAGTTTCAGACCGATGTGTCCTCTGCCCGGCTGGCGAAAGTGCAAGCGCTTGTCGGCCTGCGTCAGTTTCTCGGCTACAACGTGGTACCGGCTGATTATGACGTGATTGGCGACCTGGAGTATCAACAGCTCAAGGCGAACCTTGAAGACTTGCAGATGAAGGCAATGCGTGAGCGTCCCGATTTTCGTGCGGCGGAATTGGGGATAACCGCGGCACAGAGTCAGATCCTGTTGGCCAAGGCGAACGCCAAGGTGGACGTCAATGGCACCTACGACTTTACGCATGTCTCGGGTGAGAACACGGCGTCGATCTTTGCGAATTTTGAGTTGCCGATCTTCAACCGTAATCAAGGAGAGATCGCGCGCACTGGTTATGTGCTGACCCAGGCCCAGGAGCAGCAGCAAGCGGCCAGCGATACAGTTCTCTCGGATGTTGCCAATGCCTATGAAGCAGTCAAGAGCAATGACGAAGTGGTGCAGCTTTATACTTCGGGATACCTCAAGCAGGCACAGGATTCGCGTGACATCAGCGAATATGCGTATAAGCGCGGAGCAGCCAGCCTGTTGGACTTCCTCGACGCGGAGCGCAGTTACCGCTCCGTTCAGTTGGCTTATCGCCAGGCGCTGGCCGCGTATATGACCGCTCTGGAGCAACTGAAAGAAGCTGTGGGAACGAGGAACCTGCCATGAAGGCCCTCACTGCTCGTTGGCAGCTATTGGCTGCGCTGGCTGTGTCGGGGGCGATGTTGCTCGTGCTTGCGTCTTGTCAGGGGTCCGTCTCGAATCCCGCCGGCAACTATGGCAGTGCAAACAGCTCAAGCAAGCCTGAGCTGTTTACTATCCCGCAAGACCAGATGTCGCACATTCAGGTGCTAGCGGTACAGCCCACGATTCTGGCTCGATCCCTTCGCCTGACTGGGGCAGTGGCGTACAACAGTTTTCGCACCACGCCGGTCATCACGCAGGTAAGCGGACCGGTCAGCAGGGTAGTGGTCGTTCCGGGGCAAAAAGTAACTCAGGGCGATCCTATGTTGTACGTGGCGAGTCCCGATTATTCGCAACTGCGCACGAATTTCTTGAAAGCCAAATCTGCGTACTCTCTTGCCCAAATGGCTTTTGCGCGCGCCCAGGACTTGTATCAGCATCACGCAATCGCAGAACAGACTCTGGAGCAGGCCGAATCCGCCGAGGTGCAGGCCAGCGGCGATCTGGTTGCAGCCCAAGCAGCACTGAAAGTCATGGGTGTCATCGATCCCGATGCGCTGGTGAAAGCTCCGCCCTCTTTTGAGGTTCCGGTAAAGGCGCCCATTGGCGGCCTGGTGGTTGAGCAGGATGTGTCTGCCGGACAACTGATTCAGCCCGGCATCACGCAGTGTTTCATGATCTCCGACGTAAGCACCGTGTGGGTCCTGGTGAATGTCTACCAGAAGGACTTGCCCTATGTGCGCGTGGGAGATCAGGTGACTATTCAGACGGATACTTATCCTGAAGTGTTTCATGGGCGCATTGCGTACGTGGCGGCATCGCTCGATCCGAGCACGCGCACACTGCAGGCACGCATCGAGACCAATAATCCAGGCGAGAAACTGAAGAAGGATATGTATGTGGTTGCCACCGTAAACGCGGGCACCATACAAGATGCCATTGCGCTTCCGGATGCGGCCGTCCTGCGCGATACCGAGAACCAGCCTTTTGTTTACGCCGCGGCATCTGCGGACCAGTTCGGCAGACGCTCAGTGACGCTGGGAGAGAGCTTGAACGGACAGACGCAGATTACCAGTGGGCTGAAAGCTGGCGACCGGGTCATCGGAAATGGCAGCTTGTTCCTGCAGTTCGCGAACTCACTGCAGCGCTAGCAGCATGGCGCAGACTTTGGAGAAACACCTCAACGCTCTGGCAGTGATAGTGATAGTGTCCACCACAACCGAATGATCCATCGAATCGTCCAAGCGGCCCTGCGGCAACGGTTTCTGGTTCTGATGCTGACCGCGTTCATCACGGTCGGGGGAATCCTGTCTTTTCAGCGTATGCCGGTGGACGCGTATCCCGACCTCGCGCCTCCGCAGGTCGAAATCATTACCCAATGGCCGGACCACGCCGCGGAGGAAGTCGAACGCCTGGTTACCCTTCCGCTCGAATTGGAGATGAACGGCGTCCCCCACATGGTGGTAATGCGTTCTATTTCTCTGTATGGGCTGTCCGACGTAATTCTTACATTCGAAGAAAGCACCGACAGTTACTTTGCGCGGCAAATTGTTTTTGAACGCCTCGCTCAAGCCACGCTGCCAACCGGAGTAACTCCAAGCCTCGCGCCCCTCTTTAGCCCCAGTGGCCTGGTGTACCGGTACGTGCTGGAGAGTCCTGACCGCAGCCCTCAGGAGCTGAAAACGATTGAAGACTGGGTGATTGAGAGAGCTTATCGTTCGGTCCACGGTGTAGCCGACGACTCAGGCTTCGGCGGAACGGTAATGCAATACCAAGTGCTGCTCGACCCGGCGCGCATCTATGGCTATCACCTGACCATTCCGCAAATCACCACGGCTCTGGCGGCCAATAACTCAAATGCCGGTGGCGGGTTTTATTCGCAAGGTGGCCAGTTCTACTACATTCGCGGCATCGGACTGGTCCGGAACACAGAGGACATTGGAAATATCGTGGTTGGTGCCAACAAAGGCGTGCCCATCCGAGTACGCGATGTTGGAGATGTGACGATCGGGCATGCGCCCCGACTGGGGGAATTCGGCTTCCAGAGGAATGACGATTCCGTTGAGGGCGTCATTCTCATGCTGCGCGGGGAGCAGACGCAGAACGTCCTCAAGGGAGTTGAAGCCAAGACGGAGGAACTGAACCATCAGATCCTGCCGCCTGACGTCAGGATCCATCCCTATTACGACCGCAGCGAATTGGTTGAGTTGACCACGGACACGGTGGAAGCGAACCTGCTTCGCGGCATGGTGCTGGTCCTGGTCGTGTTGATTTTTTTCCTGGTCAGCTTCCGCGCTGCCGTCATCGTCGCCCTGACGATTCCACTCTCGCTGTTGTTCGCTTTCATCGTGCTCCACGCGCACGACGTTGCCGCGAATTTGCTTTCCATCGGCGCCATTGATTTCGGAATTGTCATCGACGGCACCGTGGTAATGATTGAAAACATCTACCGCGAGTTGGCCGCGCGCGAAGGACAGAACTACAACCTGAACGAGGTTATTCTTGCCGCCGCGAAAGATGTAGATCGCCCCATCTTCTATTCGGTCGCTGTCATCCTCGCTGGATATCTGCCGATCTACGCTCTGAGCGGGCCGTCGGGCAAGCTGTTTCATCCGATGGCTGAGACCATGTCGTTTGCCCTGATCGGCGCGCTCATACTGACGCTCACGCTGATTCCCGTACTCGCCTCCTACTGGTTCAAGAGTGGCGTACGCGAAAAACCAAATCGTGCTTTCGAATGGATGAAGCGGAAATACGCAGGGCAGTTGGATTGGGCGCTCGACCGGCCCAAGACCACGATCGCCATCTCCGCCCTGATCTTCGGGGCGACTCTCCTGCTAGTGCCCTTCATCGGCGGCGAGTTCATGCCTCACCTCGATGAAGGCGCGCTCTGGGTGCGGGCGACCATGCCCTACACCATTTCTTTTGAGGAGGCCAGCAGCATTGCCCCTCAAATCCGCGACATTCTCATGTCTTATCCTCAGGTCACCGTCGTGGGGTCAGAGTTGGGGCGTCCCGACGATGGCACTGACCCCACCGGATTTTTTAACTGTGAGTTCTACGTTGGCCTCAAGCCCTACAAAGACAAAGCCTGGACCGGGGAGATCAGCGAGAAAAAAAAGCTCATCGAATCGATCAACAAGAAGCTCACCGCCTTTCCCGGGATCATCTTTAACTATACCCAGCCTGCGGAAGATGCTGTAGACGAAGCACTCACCGGTCTCAAGAGTTCTTTGGCAGTCAAGATATATGGTGACGACTTGAATGTATTGCAGGACAAAGCGATCCAGATCAAGAACGCGCTTGCCAATGTGCCGGGGTTTACCGACCTTACAGTGGTGCGTGAGCTTGGTCAGCCCAGCCTTCTGGTCGACGTGGATCGGAACAAGATCGCGCGGTACGGGATCAATGTCGCGGATGTAGAGGCTGTGATTTCAGCCGCAGTCGGCGGGCAGGCCGTCACGCAGGTCATCCAAGGGGAAAAGCTGTTCGACCTGGTTGTCCGAATGCAACCTCAATTCCGCAGCAGCGCGCATGAGATCGGAAATCTGTTGGTGGGTACACCCGACGGGCAGCAGATCCCGCTCAGCCAGCTCGCCAACATCACCCAGGGGAATGGCGCTTCCTTCATTTATCGCGAAAACAACTCCCGCTACATCGGTGTGCAGTACAGTGTGGAAGGTCGCGATTTGGAGCGGGCGGTGCGAGACGGCCAAAGCGCTGTCAAGAAGGTGGTGAGGCTGCCGCAGGGCTACCGGATGGAGTGGGGCGGCGAATACAGCCAGTTTCTGGAGGCCAGATCGCAGATGTACTTTATTGGTCCTCTGGCCGTGGTCCTGATTTTCATGATCTTGTTTGCTCTCTACGGGAATTTCAAATTTCCCGTCACCATCGCTCTAGGTGTAATCATGACTGAACCGGTGGGGGCTCTGGTGGCGTTGAAGCTCACGCATACTCCTTTCAGCGTCTCCTCAGTTCTTGGTCTTCTGGCATTACTCGGGGTATCAGTGGAAACCGCCGTGATTCTCGTCTCCTACATCAACAAGTTGCGCCGGGAAGGTATGGAGATCCGCCCGGCCACCCGGGAAGCTTCGCTCTTGCGGCTTCGCCCCATTATGATGACTGCGCTAGTTGCGTGCCTGGGATTGCTGCCAGCCGCGCTTTCCACCGGCATTGGATCAGATACTCAAAGGCCGTTCGCCATCGTTATCGTGGCCGGCCTCATCTCCCGGCTCTTCATCGGATTCTTCGTCAATCCTGTCCTGTACGAGATGGTTGCCCGCGAGGGCGACGTTCTTCAGGTCTAGGCGGAAACCCAGAGTCGGGACACTCACCGGAGTGTGGCGGCTACCAATGGCGCACACGCCCGACGTCTACATGCACAAAGTCCGAGCTGCGATAGTATCCGACTCCTCCGCGATGCAGGCGCAGGGCTGCGTCACGCAGCTCCGGCGTCGGAATTCCAGGTAACCGAATGTCGATCGCTTCGGCTTGCATATGCAGGCTGTGCTGGGCCACGCCGGTGTGCAGGTTGCGCGCGCGCAGGAATTCGTTGCTCCAGGGGGTACGGTAGCCGCAAATCACATTGATTTCACCACCGGAATCGCGGAGCGATGCGGTCAGGTCGTAGAGAAGGTCGAAGAGGCGAGGATCGAAATGACGAACATCTCCGGTACGGTGGTCGCGCAGATAATGGTCGAGCTGGTCCAGCGCTTCGGGGATGTATTGGTCACCGCGACGATAGACGACATCCAGCCGCTCGCCCGTGTGAGTGTGATAGAAGCGGAGCCGGTATTCGTGCGCGGCTGGGGACGTGGATTCGGCGCCACCGCGCCCGAGCAGCGGCACCAGAAACAGCAGCGGAAACAAAAGAATTAGTGACAAACAACGGAGGTTGGATTTGCTCTTTTTTTTCGCCGATGACACTGATGTTGCTTCACTCCCATTCAAAATGTCGTGCTGCATTAAATCCATTCTATGTTAGATGCGGTTTACTGGTGACCTTGTTTAAGGGCCATTAGGTCTAGCGATAAACGGCGGCCAACGCTTTGTCGAGGTCGGCGTCATAACCATAGATATCGTCGAAAAAACGAATCTGGTTTTCCTCGTTCACTGTAGCCGTGCCGTAGACAATCAGAACCGGAATTCGCGTGACGAGGTTCACCTGAAGATTGTTTTTCTCGCCGTTCATCGTTGCCTTCACCCTCTCCAAATCCCAGCCCGGATTGTTTCGCAACACCCAGGCAACGAGGTCTGCTGGATTCTCCACCCGAACGCATCCGTGGCTAAAGTCGCGGACATCCTGCGAGAACAGTCCCGGAGCATCTGTGCCATGCAGGTAGACGTTCTCCGGATTCGGAAAGATGATCTTCACCAGGCCCAAAGAATTGGTGTCGCCCGGCTTTTGCCGCACCATCAGGTGAAGCGATCTGATGCCTTCTAGAACCTCCGGGCTCACCTGATTGTCGGTTACGACCTCGCCTTTGGGCGTGACCACTTCAAAATTATGCTTTGCGATATAGTTCGGGTCCTTCGTGGGGCACGATTTCGCCCCGCTGAATGCTGGGAGTCACCTCCCAGTAGGGCCGGAAGACCACGTATTGGATATCTTTCTCGAAGACCGGAGACTTGTGACCGTAGGCTTTTCCGATGATGACGTTCTTGTAGAAGGCGACGGAGCCATCCGGGTTCATCGCGCGTACACGATACTCGGGAAGGTTGACCACCACGGGCGGTTGTGGAAAGGAATGCGGAATCCAGCGCCACCGTTCGAGCGTTAACTTAATCTGGCGAATGCGGACTGCCGGCGGCGTATTGAGTTCGTTGATCGTGCGTGCGTCCAGGTCACCGGTGGGAGTTTCCCCATGTCTGTCCTGGTAATGCTTCACGCCCTCGACGAGGGCACCATCATAGAGGGTTGCATTCGGATTCAGTTGTGCGCCGGCAGGAATGTCGCCGATGACTTGCAGAAACCGCCCCAGGCGGGCCACGCCAGCGTAGGGTTGGCCGGGCCGCACGGTCTTTGTGACCGTTGGCAGCTTCGGCTCGTCAGCCCGTTTTGCGTATCCTTCATAAACCGGCAAGAGCGCGAGCAGCTTCCGGTAGCCCATGAAAGGCGGTTCCAGCTTCTGGATTTCGGCGGCTGGATCGCCCGTATTCACAACCTGCGTCTGAATGAATTCCGCCAACGGGAGTTGTTCCCCGCCCATATCGAGCTGAAACTTGAACTCCTTGGGATTCACGCGACCACAGTGGATGGCACGAATGTAGCGCATTGCAGAGACCGTAAGCGCGGTATCGAACGAAACCAAGTCCTGTTCAGATGTCGTTTGACCGAGATTCCTTTGCCCTAGCTTGAGGAGGCGGCTCTGCCATCGCGAGCCGTCGTAATCTTCGGGGTCGAGTCCTTTAGCGTCGGCATTTTGTAAGAGAGTGATCACGGCCTGCCCCTGGGGACGGACGCGGCCGTTCTGAACCCAAAGCAAGGAATAACCGTTCGTCTCGTAAAGTTTGGCGACCTCTGTTTTGTAGGCAGTAAAGTCGGGCCAGCGAAGATCGGCATTACGAGCCGAATCCACAATACCGTGGAGCGCGGGAAGACCCGAGGCAGACGACGTCTGGCCTGCAGTAGAGGAATGCTCTGCGGAGAACGCAGGGAACGTCTCTCCGTTCGCAACAGCCATTCCGGCAACGACGCCTACGCTTGTCAGAACAATCATCAACCGAGGCCGAAAAACAGGCTTCCTCATGCAACCTCCGCTCGATGTTTGATTTGAGTATCGAAAGCCATTGCAGGTTTCTTAGTTGGAAGGAATTTCTTGCGCCAGTATGGTCGCGATCGAACGCTTGAGGATTGGCTCTGGCGATTTTGGGCCCAAAAGATTTTAACAAGGCTCCGAAATGGCGTATACGCTGGCCCGGTCTAATCACGTGGTCAGGCCGGTAAGTCGCGGCACCGGAGAGATCGATGAGGATTCGATAGCGCGCGTGTTCGTGGCCCGCGTGAAAGCGTTGCCGAATCTCGCCCCAAATCTCGCCTTAGATTACGATGTAGAAGAGTCGGGCCGAACAACGTCGTGGCTTCAGAGTCAACGGGCGAAAACGTGGGCGATATTTCGTCAACCAGCTCAAAGCCGAACCCAATGAATACTGAGGTTGACCGTATATCATGGATGTGCCCGATCACCGAAATCGTCTCATCGCTCTCAGATGTACCTGGAAACGAGTGGATATTCCATGGCAATGCCAAGCCTAAAGACTGGCCATGATGCCGCTCGCCGCCGATTCTGGTTGGCGATTGCGGGATTTGTCATGGCGCTTGCGCTACTGCCCTTTTCCTACAAAATCGAACGTCGCCTGCAGACAGCTGCTCACATCAAGGGCGGAGAATCCGAAAGCGTTGACCAGGAACTAGCGCAGCGTTTTCAGTCTCCGTACGCCCACCGCCTGGTTCTGGTGATCAGCGGTATTCCCGATCCGGATTCAGCCAAAAGCGCAGATGCGTTGGGCTTCTTAACCAGTTCATTGCGCAGCGTGCCAGGAGTGTCGGGTGCCATCTCGAGTCTTGATTTGCCAGATCCCGTATTTACTGGAAACAATGGCGGCGCCTTGATCATCGTCGGGTTGGATCCGCACGACGAAGCGGTCGAGGCTTTGGTCCCCAAACTGAGGGCAAAAGCAGACTGGATGGAAGGTCAGCTTAGGTCGCAATACCCCAAGATCAAACTGGAGATTACGGGGGAAACGCCACTTGCCTTCGATCTTCGCAAGGTCAGTGCAGATGACGTGAACCACGCCGAGGAACGAGCGATGCCGGTAACTCTCTTTCTTCTGTTGCTTGCCTTCGGCAGTCTTGTGGCCGCGCTATTGCCACTGGGAGTTGGCGTACTCTCAATCTCGATGGCACTGGGTGCGGCTGCACTACTCGCATATTATCTGCAGCTGTCGATTCTGGTGCAGAATCTGGCGACGATGCTCGGCCTGGGCTTGGGCATCGACTATGCATTGCTGATGGTGAGCCGGTTTCGCGAAGCATTGGCCGAGGGATATGATCCCGGCCCCGCTGCCGATATCGCTGCCGGGCAAGCGGGACGAACGCTGATCATCTCGGCCACGACAGTGGCCATCGGCTTTTCCGCCCTGCTGACCGTGCCCATCAGCGAACTGCGTTCAATCGGGATCGCGGGCCTGCTGGTGACCGTTTCAAGTGTCATGCTTTGCACATTCATTCTGCCCTGGGTGCTTGGTCTGCTGGGGCATCGCATCAATGCCGCGAGAGTGGGGCTTCCCGCAAGACGAATCAAAACGCGGGACAGTCTGTGCGCAGCGAGCGAGCGGTGGGTGCGGTGGGGCAGCTTCGTTACCCGCAGGCCCTGGACCGCTCTATTGGTCGCCGGAATTCCTCTGCTAATCCTTGCATTCCAGGCACGGAGAATCTCTGCCGGCATTCCTGACGATGACTCGCTGCCCGCGGCAGCCGAGTCGGTGCAGGCACTGCACACTCTTCAACGCATGGGGCGGTCGGGTCTTGTGCAGTCCCTCCGAGTGGTCCTGGAGTTGCCACCGCAGTCTCCGCCGCTCTCGCCGGCCGGCTGGATTGCTGTCAGTCGCTTAACCAAGAGCTTCCAAAACGATCCTCGAGCGGAAGAGGTTGTATCTCTTCCAGCCCTGACGGGAATGTCTGACACCGCGGATGCGGTCAACGATGTGCCCGAGGCAATCCGCAAGAGTTTCCTTCGCAGCGATAGCCAAGCTACCTTGATTGAGTTGCTGCCCACCTCCACTCTTTCGCCCAACCAGCAGATACGATGGGTCCGAGAGGTGCGTTCCTCCGATGTCGCGGCGATAACCGGCATGCCAGGCGCTGTGCTGCGCGTCGGCGGCGTTCCAGCATTCGACGCAGATTATGACGCGGTGGTAAGAGAGCGCTTGCCAAGAGTGGTCCTTGGCGTCGTGTTGGGAAGCTTGTTGGCGCTGCTAATCGGGTTACGTTCTCTATTTGCGGCTGTCAAAGCAATTCTGCTTAACCTGCTTTCCGTTGGCGCTTCATTCGGTGCGTTAGTTGTCGTCTTCCAGGACGGCCACGGCAGCAAACTCTTTGGACTCGACGGACCGAGCGGCAGCGTATACCCGATCGTGCCGATTCTCTCCTTTGCCATCGTCTTCGGATTGAGCATGGACTATGAGGTCTTCCTGGTGGCCCGAGTCCTCGAAGAACGGCGGCGCGGTCTATCCGAGAAATCCGCGGTGATCGAGGGCCTGGCGCGGACGGCCGGGCTCATCACGAGCGCCGCAGCAATTATGATTGCAGTCTTCACCGCATTCACCGTGGGAAGCTTTCTGGTCGTCCAGATGTTGGGCTTTACGCTCGCCGTGGCGGTGTTCATTGACGCGACAGTGGTGCGGATGGTCGTCGGGCCGGCATTGTTGCACCTCGCTGGCGACTGGAATTGGTGGCCCTTTGGCTTATATGGGGCCCAGGCGACGCCTGAAAAGGAGCTTATCTCGTGACGCGAAAGTCGTGGATGCTCCAGTGACAGCCCAGCAACTTGCATCTGCCCGAAGGAGGCGCTGCGACTTTATTTCGCTTTCTCCTCTTGCGCGCCGGAGTGGCTGATATCAAAGTCCTTGCGTCCAAGATGCGCCTTTCCCGAGCCAAATTCGATTACAAGAAGCGATGAGCCGGGCTTGCCTTGAAGCTTTGCCTCCACTTGGGACGCGGACCAAGCGCCGCCGACCTGCCGCAGCCCAAAGTAAACAAATTCCTTCTGCTGTCCCGTCCCGCGGAGCGTCTTCACCACATGCACGGGATACAAAATGCCGCGGTCAATCCACGACGTCACCGAATCATAGTAGGTCCGGTCCTGAGCGCCAGACGTGCTCTTAAGAACAAAGCAATCCCGTGCGCCGTATTTCTCCGGTGTCAGGAGTTGCTGATTCTTCCAGAAGAACTGGCTCTCCAGCATGTCTTCATAGGAGAAGTCTGTTCCCACGAGAGGGTCGTTCCACCGTTCGAATGGCAACACAGTAGCGGCCTTCTCGCCAGGGTGTAACGCCTCGATGGACACATGCCCACTCACGCTCATGTACAGAAGAAGGGTCGTCTTCTCTGAGCCAGGCCCCGCGATCTCGCAGAGCAGGCGCAGACCATCGGGAAACCAGTGAGCCTTGGCGACAAACTTGTAGCTCGTACGCTTGCCATCGCCTTCCACCCGAGTGAGGCGCCCGGTCACGCGGTAGTCCAATTTCTCAATACGCTGGCGCGAGCCAGTCAGCACAGTCTCAAGGTCAGGATTCGCCGCGAATGCCCGCGATGCATGCACTAGCGATACCAGCACCAGCAGAGCGATCAACGATCGAATCGTCCCAAGGCGCAATTTGTCCATCTGGCCTCTAGATACCGGCCACACTTGCGGTTGCGAGAGAGCATTACGACGCGGCACAGAAAGGGTCATATCTATAGATACACCCGAAGTCCGTATGGCGCCCATCGAGGCCCTCCGGTAGTGACTCTATTGGCGCTCCAGATTCGCGCTAGCGCCAAGCAGCTAATTCGTAGAGCGGGATGAAGCGCCTTTACGGGCGCCGGGTCAACTTTCAACTCAGCCATGCTGGCAGGTGGAGAGTCACGAAACTCTATTGAAATTCGATCATCACAATCTCGGGATTGGATCCCAGCCGCAGGGGCGGTCCCCAGGTTCCTACGCCGCTCGAAGTGAAAACCTGCATCTTACCGATCCGGCTCAAGCCATACACAAACTGCCGATACATCCGCCGCGCCATCCAACTCCATGGTATGAACTGCCCAAGGTGCGTGTGCCCCGACAGT
>Ga0210400_10003599_pt1 | contig 13691 bp, 11 predicted proteins | sample IncBWH26MmetaG_FD_155456 | JGI IMG/M metagenome (GOLD analysis project Ga0210400, IMG submission 155456) | Forest soil microbial communities from Barre Woods Harvard Forest LTER site, Petersham, Massachusetts, United States - Inc-BW-H-26-M | ecosystem: Environmental > Terrestrial > Soil >...
CGGGCACAATGATGACGCTCGAGTCGAGCGTCACGGAATGCCGCATGAGAGTATAGGTGGCTTTGGACCAGACCCCGGTGCGGTAGAGCTGGCGCTCCAGATCCGAGGTCTTCTTCACATCCTGGCCATTGACGGCGATCAACTGATCATCGGCCTTGATGCCCGCCTTAGCGCCCGGCTGGTCGGGATCGACTCGATCCGCGACCAGACGCCCATCATGCTCCACCCACCACACTCCATCGTAGGGCTGGAGAGCAGACTCGCGTTCTTTCTGCAAATTGAAGCCGGCAAAGACCACCGCAGCCACTGTCAGCAGGAATAACAGGACTGCAACAAAGCGAGCTTGGCTTTCCCGATTCATGGGCTTCGGCGCTGGCTCCGAACCCCTGGGGGGCGGCGGAGACGGGGAAGAGACTTCCCACCGATTCTCATAGAGCAACTTCGCTGCCACGTCGAGTACCCATTCCCGGACCGCTAAGTCCCGCAGATAAAACCACTTCCGAAATTATAGATGCATTTTCGAACAGTAAGTATGTATTTTGGAATGTTTCTGTGTAATTCGGTATGCGCTTTCCGTTGAGGCGATTGGGTTTAGCGGCGGCCAGTTCGTTTGACGGATTCACTCATCTGCAGGAAATATGATGTTCAAGAGGCCTTACGGGATGTTGGCGGGCATTCGAACGGAGTTTTTTGTTTTTTTGAACCCGGGCTTGTAGCAACTTCGGCTGTTCGACGTTCGACCGCGAACGGCTCCTGCCACCCAACAAAACATCGATGAACAGAACGCTAAACAGAACGCTGAACGACTTCCTTCGTGATCCTTCGTGTCCTTAGTGGCTTATCGTTTTTTCGCTTCCTCAAACTGATGCGACACACTACTTCGTCTGCAGAATTGCTTCCAGCGTCCCGAGCTTGCCATCAATCGGACCAGTCTTCAAGTTGGCGATGTCCAAGCCAAGAATCCGGGCGACCAGCGGATACACATTCACATTCTCAAACGGCTCCAGCGTAACTCCATGCCGAATGTCGGGCCCGGCAGCGAAGAATATCGCCTTCATCTCCGGCATGCGGGTGACGTCAAATCCATGCGAGCCCACCGGAGTGCGCTCCGGCCCATTCAAATCCGCAGCCACCGTGATGGAATATGGCCCGTTGGGCACAATCACCGGATCGCCCTCGCGCGGATTACTGTCAAAATGCAGATAGGCCGGCACCTGCGCGCGCCGATAAACCGCAAATTTGTCGCTTTTGCCGCGCATCGCTTCGAAAGCTTTCTCGGCATCGTCCTCTGACTTGGGATACAGCCCCAACCCGATGATCGGCGCAAACCCTGAAGGATTCAATCCGAAGTGATCAAGGTTGATCGGAGCGCCCTTTAGCTCCACCATCCCATGGTCGGCCAGCACAATCAAATCAATGGGCAGCTTGGATTCCTTGATCCCTTCCATCAACTTGCCGATTTCAGAGTCGAGTTCATGAACCGCATCGGCCACCTGCTGGCTGTCGGGGCCGTAGCGATGTCCAGCCGTGTCGGTATCAGAAAAATACAGCGTGATCATGTGCGGCCGCTGCTCCGGCGGCATATGCAGCCAGGCCAGTACCTGCTCGACCCGTTTGGGATTGGGAAAGCTTCCGTCAAATTTCAGATAGTAGGAAGGCCGCACTCCCTGAATATCCGCTTCTGAACCAACCCAGAAAAACGAAGCCGACCGCATCCCCTGCTGCTCGGCTAGCACCCACAGCGGAGTTCCGCCATACCACGTCCCATCCCCGACCGCCTTGCTGTCGTGATAACTGTAAGTCTCCTTGCGCGCCGGATCATAAAAATTATTGGCCACAATCCCATGATGCTCCGGATAGAGCCCCGTCACGATCGTGTAGTGGTTGGGAAATGTGATGGAAGGATAAGAGGGAAGCATCCCCTCCGGCGCGCTCGCACCTTCAGCCCCGAGGGCGAGCAAATGCTCGGCATGATACCGCTTAGCATAGTCGTACCGAAAGCCATCCAGCGAAACCAGAATCACATAAGGCTTCGCCATCTGCTGCGCGGAATTCGGCCCGTGATCGACAGTAATAACCGGAGCAATCGCCTGCCCGAAGCAAGCCACCACGAGCGAGCAGGCCACAAGCGCGACACACAGAATGCGATTCGAAATGCATTTGAAGGGATCGTGCATGAATGTCTCCATTGGGTTCGGAAATCCACCACCGCCAGGGTTTGGAAATCTACCGTGCGGGGGTGCCCCATTTCTCGCGTCCTTTGCGAGAAGTGGGGATTTTGATCTTGGCTTTTTACCTTGCGCGCAAGCTCTACCCCGCCTTGCGCTCATCCTTCTTGGGAACCTCGATCACCGGATCATCATCCCACTCAAAGGAAAGCGCCCGCGCCGTAGTCTCAATCGGCTCCAACTCCGGGATATCTTCCGCCACCGAAGCGCCCAACTCCGAGAACTTCCGCGCCGAAACCAGCACACGATTTTCCAGCGACCCCACTGCCTGGTTGTAAGCCTCAACCGCGCGGTCAAGATTTGTGCCGACTCCGGTAATGTGTCCCGCCAGCTTGCGCAGACGTTCGTGCAGTTCCTTGCCCAGAGCGCTGATCTGCTGCGCGTTGCGCGCGAGCTTCTCCTGGTTCCATCCGTAAGCAACTGCCTTGAGCAGAGCAATGAGAGTCGTCGGCGAGGCCGGAATCACACGCTGCAAGACTCCCTGTTCGATCAGTCCAGGATCCTGCTCCAGCGCGGCGCTGAAAAATGTTTCTCCGGGAAGAAACATCACCACAAATTCCGGCGTGGCCTCGAATTGCTCCCAATATTTCTTGCTGCTCAAAGTCTCCATGTGATCGCGGACCTGCCGCGCATGATTCAGCAGAGACTTGCGGCGCACTTCTTCATCCGTGGTCTCAAACGCCCCGAGAAACGCATCCAGCGGCGTCTTGGCATCAACCACGACATTCTTCCCGCCCGGCAGTTTCACTACCAGATCGGGACGGAACCGTCCGGCTTCGGTGTTCACCGTCTCCTGCTCGGCAAAATCGCAGTAGGGAAGCATGCCCGCAATCTCAACCACGCGCCGCAACTGGATTTCTCCCCAGCGCCCGCGCACATTCGGCGTGCGCAGAGCGCGTACCAGGTTTCCGGTTTCCGACTGCAATTCTTTTTGCGTGGTGATGAGCGACTGCACTTGCGCTTTCAGATCGCCGTAGGCCTCGCCGCGCGCGATTTCCATCTGCTGAATCTGCGCGTCGACTTTGCTCAGCGACTCGCGCACCGGCGTGACCAGATCGGCGACAGCTTTCTGGCGGGCGTCAAGATCGCCCCGTGCGTCGCTCTGAAACCGCTTCAGGGTTTCTTGCGCGATCTGCAGAAACGTTGAATTGTTGGTCTGCAGCGCCTCGGCCGCCAGCGCTTTGAACGCGTTTTGCAAGTCGGCGGCGGCGCGATCCCCGGATTTCGCCAATAATTCGATCTTTTCGTTGCTGGTCTTTCGTTCCGATTCGAGAGCGGATTCTAATCTCGCGCGGCTCTCCACCAGTTCCCGCTGATCGGCTGAAAGCCGCGCCAGATCAGCCTTTTCGTCCGCTAATTCCTTTTCTGTCAACGCTAAACGAGTCTGCAGCGCTGCGGTGCGCGAGCGCAGCACCAGCCATGCAAGCAGGCTGCCAAACAATAGGCCAATGACCCCACTGATCCCTAGTTCCATAGACGCAGGTAACTACTCGACCTCTCTTCCCACCCCTAGCCTAGCACCAGCAACAAAATTTGCGCCGGATAACGAATATCGGGTTTGAAACGGCGGAAGTGAAACCGATCCCTCCCAGGGTCTAAGTGGACAGGCCAAAGCTTGATGCATAGAGCCCCCAGACTACTGTTGGCATTCCTGCTCGGCACGGGCGCCGCGACCATGCAGCCCGCGACTCGCGCGATGGCCTTCCCCGCCGAAGGCGAAGGAAGCGGCCAGCCCGCTCCGCAAGCGCAGCAGAGGCAGCACGCGACGTTGAAACCAGCGGCTGCAAAAGCTTCCGACATTCCGTTTGGAAATTATGAATCCCAGACCGAGCAGCAGCTTCTGGCCCTAGCTAATCAGTCGCGAAAGCAAGCCGGCGCCCCGCCGCTCACGCTCGACGCCGGACTTTCTCAAGCCGCGCGCATTCACGCGCAAGCCATGCTCGAAGCACGCCGGCTTTCGCATCAATTTGATGGCGAGCCCTCCCTCCCTATTCGTTTGGCCGATCGCACCGACCTGCAACTCGATCAGGAGGGAGAAAACGTTGCGCTCGACTACAGCGCCGAGGGCGGCAACCAACATCTCATGCTCTCCCCCCCGCATCGCGCCAACCTGCTCAACCCGGCCTATAACGTGGTCGGGTTGGGCGTGGTTCGCAGCGGCGACCAGCTGTACATCGTGCAGGACTTCGGCCACGCCCTCCCCAGCTATTCCTCCGCCGAAGTAAAGGACCGTGTCGCCACGGCGGTCAACCAGAGGCGACAGCGGTCGGGTCAGCCCGCACTGCAGCGCCGCGATCTACAGTCCGCGGACGCCGCCGCCTGCTCCATGGCCCAGGCCGACAAGCTTGGAACCGCTTCCGTTCGCGCCCTCGCCGAACGCTACACCGTCCTCACCTTTACCAGCCTGCACCCTGAAACGCTGCCCGCCGGAACCGGCCACGCCCTCACTAGCCGCAACCTGCACAGCTTCTCCATCGGCGAATGCTACGGTCGCACCGACACCTATCCCACGGGCGTGTATTGGGTTGTTTTGACGCTGGAGTAGCGGGATTCCTTTTCTTAACGCAGCACTACCGCGCCGGCTATGAAGCCTTAAATTCCGCCGCTTCCCTCACCAGAAATCCCATCTTCGGATGAGTCGGCTCCAGGGTCACAGGAATCCCGTATTCGCCCAGCGCCTCGGAAGTCACCGGACCGATCGACGCAACCTTGATTTTTCGCAGCGCCGCGACCAGAGAATCTTTGCAACTCATCTCCTCCGCCACCTGCAGCAGATGATGCACCTGAATCGCCGCCGTGAACAGAACCACATCGACACTCCCAGCGAGCAACGCCGTAATCGCGTTTTTCAGAGGCGCGGTGTCTTCCGGCAGAGCCCAGTCATAAACATGAACTGCGAGCACCTCCGCGCCTCGATCTTCGAGTCCGCGCACCAAGTCCTTGCTCGGAGTCCCATACTCCTGCACTGCAACAAGTTTTCCCGCCAAAACCACTTTGTTCTGATCTAGCACCCGCAGAATTTCCCGCCAAGTGTTCGGCTCCGGAACATTCCACCGGATCGGCACGCCCAGTTCCTTGAGCGCTGCGGTCGGCTTGGGCCCGCGGGCGAGAACCGGTACTTTGCTCAGAGCGTCAACGAACTGATCGCGTGCACAAAGCGGCTCCATGGCGCGAGCCAGCGCGCGCGTTCCCACGCCAGTCAGGAAAACGACCAAATCGAGTTTGCCTTTCAGCAGAGCGCTGGCAAAGCGCGCAACGTCCGCACCGTCGCTCGCCGGAACTTCCCGCGTAGCGGGCGCAACTATGGCGCGCCCTCCGCAGTTCTCAATCAGGATGGCGATTTCCGACGACCGTCGGCTCTCGAACGAGAGCACGGTGCGTCCACCGAATCCACCTGCGGTTTGAGTTTGTTCTGAAGCCATCTTGCCCGTCATGGAGAAATCGTAGCACCTGAGAGCGCTGAAAACCTCTGATCCTCAGTCGCTTTGAACTCGGTGGCATCGAGCGAAGCCCGGTTTTTGCAAAGAACTGTAAATTGTGTGGATTTTATTCGCGGATTGAGTCAAGCTACGAGTTCGTCGCCAGTTTGGTCAGGCCGCCCGTTTGGCCCGATTGACGCGCCGTCCTGGTTGGTCCTTCTGACTGGCAGTTTCGTTGCGATCCACCTATCTGGATTTTGCCCGGAGAGTTGCACAATGTCTCGACGAGGGAGTTCCTTCTCGACCGTTCACGTAATGGTAGTGAGCTGGCTCTTGCTGGCCTGTCCATTGCTGGCAGCGGCTCAGCGTCACGGCGGAGGCGGAGCAACCGCGGGCAGCGGCAGCCTCTCCAGCTACAGTCGTCCCACGGGAGTCGACGAGAAGGACAGTCTCAAAGACTTTCACCAGACCATGGCGGTGCAGGCCACCAGCCAGCAGGTCGCGGAGTTTCAGGCACTGGTGAAAACAACTGAGGCCGCGCAAGCCGGCCTCGAGTCTTTTCTCCAACTCCTGCGCACGCAGAACGCTGCGGCAGAGCCCGCGCGACCCGATGATCCGAACCGCGCGCTGGACAATGTCCGTAGTGCGACCAGGAAGTTTCAGGAAGGATTCTCGCCGGCGCAGAAGGCCGGGCTGAAAGATATTGCCCGGAGGCTGGCAAAAACGGACCTCGATCTGGAACAGGAAGAAGAGCGGCTGGATCAAGTTTTGGAGAGCAAGGCCGCAGCCCCCGAGATTATCGCGCACGCTGAGAGCCTGCAAAAGGCGGTCACCGAATGCCAGAATCAACAATTCGCGCTCGGTCGGGAGATGAGCATCACGCAAGCCAGCGGCCAGGATATTGCTTTCGTTCTTCCGCAAGCGAAGAGCACGGTCAGCATCGGCAGCCAGACCATCCCCGTTGCGGCTTCGGGCGTGCTGACCAAGATCACAGAGCAGGGCAGCCAGCGCACCTTCAAACTCGAACTTGCTGCCGACCTGTCGGAGTTGCAGCAGAACATTTTCGAAATCCTGCAAGCCCAACTCGACACGTCTCAGATGTGCGGGCAACGGGTCGCCATCCGGCAGGCAACGCTGACGCCGGCGACGCCCGCGAGCCTGGTGGTGGTCCGGTTGCACTTTGAGCGCTGGATGTGTACTCAAACGCTCGGCAGGCAGACTGCGAACGAACTTGCGGAAGGCGACGGAAGAGTTGAAATCAAACTGACAGCGGCCATGGAAACGCCGAATGCGGCGGGGCCGAGCGCGCTGAAGATCACTGCCGCCTTCGGTCGCATCGATGCCGCCGGCATGTTAGGGGAAGAGTTACGCTCGGGCTCGCTCGGCGAGGATTTGCGGAATCAGGTTGTACAATCGGTTTTGTCAGCAGCCCGAGCTGGATCGGATTTCAAGACCACGCTTCCGCCGGCCGCGCAAAGCTCCGCCGTAATCCAGAGCGTGAAATTTCAGGATGTGGGCGTTGGCGGACTAAGCATTGTGCTGGAAGGGCAGGTCGAACTCTCCAACGAACAGGCCGACCAGTTGGCCGGTCAGATCAATCAGACTTTGCAAACGCAGTCCGCGCTGAGTCCCGCTGCGCGATAGAGCCATAGAGTGAACGTGCGACCGAAAGTTACTGCTTGGTCGGAATGCCGTAGTGCGACGCCACCAGGAGCCACTTCCCGCCGGACCTCATCCACACATCCGTGAACCGGTCGCGATAGTCGTAGGCGCCGCCCTTGTCCACTCCTCGTTCGTGATACCACCCAGTCAGTATCGCCGTGTTTCCGTGCATCCGGACCTTGACGTCTGACATTTCCGCCACGTCCACCCGAATCGTAGATGTGCCGCTGAAGCTGATGTATCCCGTCTTGCCATAGATGCTGCCATCCTCAAACGTAATGACGAAGTCTTCGTCCAGCAGAGAAGCAAGAAGATCGAATTGCCGCTGCTTATAGGCTTCCGTCAATTTAAGATCCAGCGCCCGAACCTTCGCTGAATCCGATTCCTCTTGCGCCGCCGGTCGGACGAACGGAATGCTCACCAAACACAGGATCACAACCGAAAACAGGATCTTGCGCATACTCTCTATGTTTCATGAATCCACCCTCTGCGGCAAGTTCCGAAGGTGGTGCCATTTGAGGTAAGGATCTTCAACTCCCGGATCAGTCCGTCTGCCGACTTGGGAAGGCGCGTCTGCTATGCTGCCGGGCATGGCAGCGAAGCCGCGGGTCGCGATTGTCGGGGCGGGGAACTGGGGGACAGCTCTTGCCCTGGCGCTGCGGTGTGCGGGATATGAGATTGAAGCAATAGTTGCGCATTCGGGAGGAGCAGGGTTGAAGAAGGCACGAAATTTGTCGAAGCAGGTAGGCACGCGTGCCGTGGTCGATCTGTCGGAGGTGCGTGCCGAACTGATTTGGTTTTGCGTACCGGACGCGGCGATCGAGGAGGCGGCGCGCTCGCTGGCGGCAAAAGTCGAATGGAAGGGACGATTCGCGCTGCATTCCAGCGGTGCGCTTACCAGCGATGTGCTGGGTGTGCTGCGGCGGCGCGGAGCGGGCGTGGCGTCGGTGCATCCGATGATGACGTTTGTGCAGGGGGCGTATTTGTTGAACTCGCGTTTATCGGACGCACGGCCCGCGCTGTTCGGAGTGCCGTTTGCCGTGGAGGGCGACCCCGCAGCGGTACGAGTAGCGCGGCGCGTGATTCGCGATCTGGGAGGTCACGCCTATGCCATTCTCAAGAAGGACAAGGCTGCCTACCACGCGTGGGGAACTTTTGCGTCGCCCCTTTTCACCGCGCTTCTGGCCACGACCGAGCAGGTCGCGATGCTGGCGGGAGTGAATCGGAAAGAAGCGAAACGGCGCATGATTCCGATCCTGCAGCAGACGCTGGCGAATTATGAGGCCCTGGGCGCGGCGGGTGGGTTCAGCGGGCCGATCGTCCGCGGCGATGTGGATACGGTGAAAGGACATCTGCGCGCTTTGCGCGGCACGCCGGTTGCGCGCGAAGTCTACTCGGCACTGGCACGCAGCGCGCTGCAGTATTTGCCGGCCAAGAACAAGAAATTGCTCAAGCAGCTTCTTGATTCCCAGCGAGATTGAGTTTTTTAGCGTAGGCAAGCAAGGCGAGAGCTGCGAAGGGAAGCGATGCCGCGGTTCGAATGGGCAGAGCGAACACCGCCGGAGACTCAAAAACTCCGGGCGTCAACCACGGGTGGATCGCGATCAACCCGAATGCGGCCGCCCACGGCCAGAAGAGAATGAGAGCGCCGATCGCCAGCAGCGTGCGCGGGACCATCCCCGCCTCGCGCAGTTCCCGCCAGTGGCGCAGTAGTAGAAATATTCCGGGGAGAAGAATCACGTGGTCGTAGATTGCCTGCCCGGGAAGAAGGGTGACGGATGTGATGGCGAGCAACCAGCTCAGAGTCAACCAGAAACTCGGATCTTCGGCATTCGCCAGCCGTCCTCGCCACGCCCACGCCGAGCCGACTCCGAGGAGGACGACGATTGCCACTGACCCGAAATAAGGCCCGAGAGTCGCGCCGGGCAGAAGCGCGACGAGGGGAGGATCCGCGTAGCGGTGGTATCCCAGCAGAACTTTCATCCACTGTCCGATCCAGTGCGGCCAGATCCAGAGGGAAACGCTTACCAGAAAAAGCGTGGTGCTGAGAAAGCCGATCCAGAAACCGGCGCGTCGGCGGTCGGAAAAACTCCACAGCAAGAGAAACAGAATCGCCAGCACGGTCATTTGCGGCTTGATCAGAGTCAGAGCCATCAGAATTCCGGCCAGAGAGTTTCGGTTTCGCCGAAGCGCGAGGGCGCCGGCGGCCAGCAGGAAACCTACGATCAATCCTGGCTGTTCGGCAAATAGGGCTTCGAGGATCTGATAGTTGCAGAGTCCGAGGGCGGTGAGCACGGCGATCCAGATGGAACGGACAGGCCAGTGCAATGCCCGCAGCCAGAGCCAGAAGCTTGCGGCAGTGATCAGGGGCAGCAACACCGCGAGGACCACACGAAGGTCGGGGAAGTCGAGCGCCGCGGTCGGCCAGAAGATCACTAGCGTGAACGCGGGATAGGCGAACTCACGATAGCCGGCCGGCGGATCGGTGGGGATGCGCGGGTCGAGCGGACGTCCGAAGAGGCCCGTCTGAATCTGGCGCGTCATTTCGGGGCTATACGGATCGCGGTGCTCGGTCCTCCACGCGAGCTCGGTGAGCCAGACGGGATAGAAGTCGTCGCCGAAGGCGTAGCCATTGCCCAGTCCGAGTGACCCGCGGAGTTCGAGCGAGCGAGGGAGGAACAATCCGACGTGGTAGTAAAGCATGGAGGCCGATCCGAGCAAGGCGAGGGTCAAGGCGATTGCGGCCACGCGGGATGACGAGCGAGTGTCGGAGTTGAGAGCAGCCATTCGTGAAAGTGAGTCAGCGCATTAGAGCATGGCGCGGAGGATCCCGCAAAATGGCGTTCGCACGCACGGCCATTGTCATCCTGAGCGGCGTTCTTTGCCGCGAAGGATCCATGCAACGCATCGCCGCTGGCAGGTTACATAGGTCCGTCGCGGCAAAATGCGCCGCTCAGGATGACAGAGCGATTAAGTGAACAGGTGCCCGAGCTTCTCTTTTTTCGTCTTGAGATATTCTTCGGCGTGCGGGCTGGGGGTGACTTCGCAGGGGACGCGCTCCACAACTTCGACTCCGGCGCGCTCCAGCGCGTCGACCTTTTCAGGATTGTTCGAGAGCAGACGCACGCGGGTTACGCCCAACGATTTCAGAATCTGGGCGGGAAGCGTGAAGTCGCGATAGTCGTTCTTGAAGCCGAGGCGCTCGTTGGCTTCGACCGTGTCGAGTCCGGAATCTTGCAGTTCGTAGGCTTGCAGTTTGGCCATCAGGCCAATGCCGCGGCCTTCCTGCTGTTCGTAGATGAGGATGCCGGCGCCCTCTTCGCGCATCATCGCGAGCGAGAGTTCGAGTTGCTGGCGACAGTCGCAGCGCAAGGAATGAAAAACGTCGCCGGTCAGGCACTGCGAATGAATGCGGACTAGCGGCGGCGTGGATTTGATGTCGCCGGTGACCAGGGCGACCGCCTCTTCGACCGCGTCCGACGCCAGGTGCTGGCGGAAGCCGTAGATACGGAACTTGCCCCAGCGGGTGGGAAAATCCGCCGAGGCGACTTGCTCGATTGCGTTCTCGCTCACGTTTTTATTATAGCGGCTGAGTATGCTGTCCCTCAGGGCTGACCCTGGTCTTCTTGAGGCATGGTCGGCGGGCTTGAAGCCGCGCCCTTTCAAATCAGACCGGAATTGTCCGCGACTCGTGAACGCACATCGTCCACAATGCACTAGGGAACTCGTCGGTGCTAGCCGCGCGCACGGAACGGGAAAACGGCATCTTGCTTGGAGGCGATGGGGGCGCCGTTGCGGGTGGCGGGCTGGAAGTGCCAGTTGTCAAGCGCGGCCAGACATTTGCTGTCGATGTCAGGGCCCAGGCTTTGCAGCACGGTCTTGCGGACAATTTCTCCCCGCTCGTCGATGGTGATTTCGATCACCTCGTTGCCGCCGGCATCGGGCAATTGCCACGGATAGACTGCGGGATCGGAAGTTTTGATGGGCAGCGCGGGACGAACTTCGTTACCAAAAAATGGCCCGCCGACCAGCGTTCCGTAGCGAAGTCCGGCCTGCGCGCCGTGACCCTGAGCTGAAAGAGTTTGGGTTTTGGATTCGTCTTCGGCGTTGGTGCGAGCCAGCGTACTCTGCGGGATCGGCAACGTCGGCGGAGGTGCGGGCGCTCGAAAAGTCAGCTTGTCATGGCTCAGGCGCTGGTGACGGTAGCGTGCGGTCGCGCTGTCGGAGGAACTTCGGCTGCTGTCGTCGGGAGACTTGCTCGGCCAGTAGAGGCGCGTCACGGAGTTGCCGTTCTCTCCCAGCGCCACCGATGATGGATTGAGCAGCAGGGGCTCGGGTGAGTGCAGCAGAAACGCCAGCAATCCGCCATGCAAGGCAAGCGAACCGATCCGGAGCCAGCGCTGCCGGCGCGCGGTCACGGGATTCATCTGGCTGAACATCTTTGCGGCCAAAGCTCGACAGCAAGCGGCGAACTGGTTTCTGGGACAGTTATCCCTTGCTTGCTAATGCTAGTTAGACGTAAACGCCGGGATTTCGTCAAGCGGTTTTTCGAGATGGTTGGCGGCAAGGTATGTTGAAAACGCCCTCTAGGGATTGGTGTGCGGTTGGTGCCGATTCTGGATCGCTGATAAAATACTGGAGCAGCACACCCATCCACACGTGGGGCTATAGCTCAGCTGGGAGAGCGCGTCGTTCGCAACGACGAGGCCGTCGGTTCGATCCCGACTAGCTCCACCAAAATTTTAAAATTCTCAATTATCTGCGGCGCGCGCTTTCGCTTTCCGAGCGAAGCAAAAAAGCCGTACATGGCCCATTCGTGGCATTACGCAAGTTACCTGGCTTGGTACAGAATAGGAACGCGATCTGAGAGTTGCTGAGGGCGGATTGGAGCGGTCGGATACCACGAAATGCGATCGGCGGTTCCCGATTCGCTACTGTGCCTTCCAATTGTTGAACATATTTTGTGCAAAGGGCTGCACTGTCTGTTAGCATGCTCGCACTTGGAAGTAACATCCCCAGCGTTTCGTAGGGGTTGAGCGTCCGGCGATGGGCCCTCGAACTGCAAGTTAGTGCGCAGCGAGAGAGTTCATTGATTGCGAGTCATGATCGCGAGTATCGATCGCGGGTCATGACCCGCGAGCCCAGGAGACCGGTCGCCGAAGGTAGGTAGCAGTTGTTGAATCCACGGGGAGCAGGGAGAGTTGGGAAGGTGATCCGGCGTCGCCGGACCAGCCGCCATCGCCGGAATCGCCAGATTCGGCGCGTCCTATTGGCCGTATTCTTAGTCGGACTGGCGATTGGGATCGCTGGGGTTGCGCTTCCCTATCTGAGTCCATCTCTTTTCCACGCATCCCACTCTGTCCGTCCGGATCCGCAGGCTCTCGAGGCCAGCCGCAACCTTCTGTTGCAGGTCGAGCAGGAATCGCTGCGCCAGATGCAGAGGGAAAACCGTCCGGTCTATCCATATTCGGTGGTGCCGGGCGGTGTGAGGGATGTGAGCGAGTTGAAGCGGGCTGCGGAACATGATCGCGTAGTCGCGGCTCACTACGCGGCCTTCAATTTCGGTCGTGCCCGGGTGTTGCGTTTGGATCGGGCGCGTACAGCCTACGTCTCTTATCGCATCGGCAACAAAGTCTTTTGGACGCGGCATCGAGTCACGCTCAAGCAAGGCGAGATGCTGATCACCGATGGCAAGATCACAGCGCGCTCGCGCTGCGGCAATCAAGTAATGGAAGTTCCTCAGCAGGAAACCAGCACGTCGGAGCCTCCGGCGGCTAAGTTTGACGAACCGGTGCATCCGGCAACCGGCACGGCCTTCGCGAATCCTCCCGCTCCGTTCCAGACGTCACTGCTGAATCGTCCAGCGTTGCCGGGATTCGGACCGGCTCCGCCGTTGAGCATGTACGATCCGTTCACTGGCGGCAGCTGGGTTCCGCTCGCTCCGCCGCCGCTTCCCGGCGTTTGCGGAGTCGGAAAAAAGCCGACCAGCGGCACTGTCACCACAACCGGTAAGAAAGGGAAGGGAGATCCCTGCGGCAATGGTGGCACTGGCGGCGAAGTTCCTGAACCCGGCACCTGGCTGCTGGTCGCCTCTGGCTTGGCCGTGATCGGCTGGAAGGCTCGCCGAAGATTTGCTCGGACTGAGCCTACCACGACTTAGGTCGTCGGACGCCCACGAACTCGTACCTGGAGCGGGTGCTCGAACAACCCGACATTTTGGGAGATTTTTGAAGCCGCTGACGCACGAGCGGAGGCCAGCGGCAGCACTGAAAGCGAACCTTGGTACTAATACCAACGTAAGGCCTTCCCGCAAAGATCGCTGCTACAATCGCGCTAGAACCTTCCAAACCATCGCCCTGGGCGCAGGCATTCATGTACAGTT
>Ga0210400_10003601_pt1 | contig 13689 bp, 1 predicted proteins | sample IncBWH26MmetaG_FD_155456 | JGI IMG/M metagenome (GOLD analysis project Ga0210400, IMG submission 155456) | Forest soil microbial communities from Barre Woods Harvard Forest LTER site, Petersham, Massachusetts, United States - Inc-BW-H-26-M | ecosystem: Environmental > Terrestrial > Soil >...
CGGTCACGATCACTCGGATTTGTTCTCCGTTGAAGTTCGCATTCGTGGCCATGGTGGTGTAGCTAGCTGTGTTAAAGCCCGTTCCCGTGGCCCAATTGTGCCACGTGCCACCTGAGAAGTACTGCCAGACGTAGGTGAGTGTCGGCGTACCGGTTGCCGTCACGCTGAAGGTTGCGGTGTTCCCCAAGGTTGTCGTTTGGCTGGTTGGTTGCTGAGTGATGACCGGCGGAGGAGGAGGAGTGATCTCGATCGCGCCGACGGTGACGTTACCGGTAGTGGGCCGCGCCGCCCCGAAGAAGTCCTTGGCCAGATCCGGGAAGGTGGCCGTTGGAAGGCTGCTTTGAGGGACAACGTTGATCATTGCGGAAGTCGGAGCGTAGTTGCCGAAGGCAGCGCCGCCGCCGTAGTAGCCGTTGACTCCGCCTGTCACCGCGTCGTTGCTGAGGGCCATGGGGCCCCAGCTGACGTTGATCCAGTTATTGCCCTCGTCCACCGTTGCCGAAGGAGTGAGGGTGAAAACCGGATTCGGAGTGGTGGCGTCAGCAACACCTGGAGGTACACCGTATCCGCTTGGTCCGCCGCAGCCGTCTGCCACGCTGCACTCCGGCGGTACACGCGAACCGTTGCAGTACTGGGCGACGAAGCTGGGGTTGACTCCCAGGTTGTTCTGGCCTGAGTAGTCGCCCGGATCGTCGATGACCGAGTAGATCGGGGTGAGCTGATACACACCGCGGCCGCTTTGCGATGTGTCGCCGCGAACTCCGATGTCCCAGTAGCTGGCGGTGCCGCAAACGCGGCTACGGTTTTGGACCGGGGAGGCTGCACCAGTGAAGGCGTTATACAGCTTGACGAGGTTCTGCTGGTTCTGGGTTCCCGTACCCGATGGCGCGGTAGCTGTTCCGGAGACCCCCACGATGAACGAGCGGTTCTGCCAGATCAGGTTGTTCCTCAGCACCGGATTGGAGAATTTGCTGCAGTTCGCCATTCCTGGCGGGCAGGTAATGGTTAAGTTGGTCAGCGAGCTGGTGAAGTTGGTTTCGTTCAGTTCGGCGGTCAGGCCGGACGATTGCGGGCAGGATGCCTGTGTTGCACCAGAGGGGGTCCCGGTCGAGAGCACGCAGCTTCCTGCCGGACCGCTGGCTTGCGGCGTTCCCAGGCTTTGCGTGAGCACGCCCGAGGACGCCAGGCTGTCGTTGCTGACGATGGTGTTGTTGATGATGGAGACATTCACTGAATCTTCCAGCGAGATGCCGGCGCCATCCCAACCCGCCACGTTGTTGACGATGATGTTGTTGGTGACCGAAGCACTGTTCCAGTAGCTGTACGCCGGGGGCCTGCCTGTGCAACCAGTGGTGACCAGGAGGCCCTGGGAGTTAATGCACCCGTTCGGGAACGTGGAGATATCGGTTCCGTTCACCTGCTGGAAGCGGATACCACCGCCGGCGCCGCTCTCAGCCGTGTTGGCCTGGATCAGGTTGGCGTTGATGACCAGGTTCGGGCCGGTGCCGTCGCTGAGTCCCGGCGGGCAATCGGCGTCAAGCTGAGTACCGCAGATCGGATCGGTATCGGGCGTGCCCATTACGATCAGTCCGCCACCGTTGGTGGGAATGGTGGGGTTGGTGCTCTGGTTCAGAGCGATGGTGTTGTGCTCGATGTCGCCATCGAAGATGAACCCGAGGTGAGCGAGACCGCCGCCCTCAGCCGAGCTCAAGTTTCCGCAAACCCAGTTGTACTGGAATTTGTAGTAGTCGGAGCCGGTGCAGAAGCTGGCGCCGCCGCCGCCCGCCAGCGTGCCGGAGAACAGTTCATCGCCGAGCGAGGAGTTGGAGGTGATGTAGTTGTTGTGGACGTTGACGTTCAGGTCGAGGCAGTACGGCAGTCTCTCGCCGACCGCATTGCCGTTCTGGCAGGACGGAGGTGAGTCCAGCGAAAACTGCCCGATCGGTGGAGTGGTGCCCGTTGCCACCATTTGGATGGAGGGCGGGAATTCACCCTGTCCAATGGTAATGCCGCCTGAGAGTGTTCCAGCGTTGTTGTAGACGCGGTTGTTGGCGATTTGCAGGTTATGCGCCCAGCCGTGGACGAAGACGCCGCCACCGCCCTGGGAGCTGTCCCTGATGGTAAGGCCGTCAATCGACGACGGGTTGCACTCGTAGTTGCTGGGATACAGATTGGGCGAGTATTCCGTCGTTGTTGACAGTCCATTCCTGGAATTGATGGTGAAGCAGTAGGAGTTTTGCGGCCCAATGGTTGCACCTTCATCGTCTGAAGGGAATTGCGCAACATCCTGCAGCAGCAAGGCGTCGGCCGGGAACGCGCCGGGCTCGGAGCCGTCAGTCCAGGGGCTCTCTCCTTGTGGAACCCTTACGCCCTTGGCGAGAACCGTGATTCCGGCTCCCTCATAGGCGCCCATCAGCGAGGGCTCCTGCAGCTGTTCGGCCAGGTTGCCGTTGACCGTGGCATCCCAACCCACCACCGCTTCGAGCGGCAGGCGATCGACCTGAGGAGCATCGGGCACGGCGACGAAGTTAGACCACGTCTTTTCAGGGCAATTGTAGGTGCCGGTTGAATCGTACACCGCTGAGTTGCCAGTGGCGGACAGCGTCCCGAGCGGCACACCCTGCAGTGACAAGCCGAAGAGGCAGTTGACATGCCGCCGCCAGGGATCGAGCAGGTTGCCCGGCGGGAATGCGTTGGCGTCGATGACGGAGGTGGCCGCGCCGACACCCTGCAGGCGCACGGGCTTCCACATCAGGAGCATTTCGTTGTGAGCTGCCACCGCCTTGCTGGTGATGGTTCCGACGGCAACCTTGTTGACAGTTCCTTCGCACGCAGACCCCGTGGAAGCTGAGGTGCTGGTGGTGCAAGTCGGGTCAACAATAATCAGATCGCCCGGAGCAGCTGCGTCAATCGCGCTCTGGACGGTCTGGGTGGAGGGAACGTGCGTTGGAGCCTTGCCGCCGATGATTACGGTGACGGAGTCGATCGACTGCTTGCTGTTGCCGGCGGTCACCACAAGTTCGCCGCAGTATGCAAAGCTGCGTCCGGCGGGAGGATTCGACTTTGCGGGGCTGCCGAAGGAGCCGCCCACCTTGCCCGGGCCACCGTACTGTACCTGCTGTTGCACGGCGCACGGTTGCACCTGGTTGGCTGCGGTACCCGTGGCAGGCACCGTGACGGTGATCGACGTATCGGACCAATTGGTGATCGCGGCCGGGACTCCGCCAATGGTGACTGCGGAGACTGCTGTGCAGGCGCCGCTAACGGCGGTGCATCGCGCCCCAAACCCATAGTGGCGGGAGATGGTCTTCTGGTTAAACGGCGCCACGCTTGCCGAGGGACCGGAGTAGGCGCTGTTATTCACCTGCTGATCGCCCAGCGAACTGATGACGAGGGTCTTGCCGGAGGCGCTGACCCAGGGGCCGATACCGTCGCCGTCCACTTCAGAGACTGCCGGCGTGGCATCGGGGTAGCTGCAATCCACGTTGTTGTATCCCGCGCCGACGAATGCCTGCGTGGGCACAACGGGAGTGTCGTTGTATGTCGTCACGCCCGGCATGAACGGGTTGACGTAGCAGAAATTGCTGTACGCCGGGTTGTAGAGAGGATCGTTGATTAACTGCCCGTTGATCGTCGTCGGACCCGGGTCGTTCATGCACTGCGTCATCATCGCCGGGGAATAGCCGGTGATGTTGGGCGGGTTCACATCCCAGCTGGAGAAGGTCAGGCCGTCATAGGCGCCCCAGTGGTCGGAGTACACGCGGGACAGCTCGTTTCCGAGGTAATCCCTTGTGGAAACCGGCATGTTGGGCGGTCCGAACTTCTCGCCGAACTGCGGAGCGAACGGATCGAACTCCGACGTGTAGTCGTCGGTGATCACGCCGGTGTACTTCGCAGCGATGTGGGTTGAGGTGAAGATGAAGAAGCGGGCGTTCACCGCCATCTGGTTGGTCAGGTTCACTTCTTTGCGATCGCAGAGAGGACGAGTCGCTCCAGCGAACGGAGCCGTTTCCAGGTTCTGCGGGAACAGGCTCAGGTAGTCAGGTACGATGCGCTTCTCGCCCACGCACGGCCAAACCGGATCGGTATAGCCGGGGAAGCCCGGGACGCCGGACATCATGCCTCCCTGCAGCGACAGGGACGTTGTCGAGTCCTGGTAGTTGCTCGAGTTGAAACCAGTGGCATTGGCGTCGTACATCGAAGCCACGGAGGCCTGGTCGGGGAGAATGAACACGTCACCACCGACCCCGGCGAACTCCTGTACGGCAGGAGCGATGAAGTTGTCGCCGATCAGCAGGTTCTTGTCTTCTTCCTTGTAGACCTCGTAGCCCGGAGGCATGATCACTTCAACCACATACTTGCCCGGGGGCAGCATCGGTGTGCCGACGCGATATACGTCCGTGGTGTCCGGATTGGCAACGCAGATGGTGCAGTTGGTGCCAGGCATGTTGGCCGACACGCCGTTGGTAGATCCCACTGTGGCAACTGGCTTTCCATTCGTCGGGTTGATGCCCAGCGAGCTGGGGAAGTAGTACCTGCCGTCGTAGGGAGCCGGCTGGAGCTGGTTCCCGATGTGCATTGAGTCATAGCACCTGTACTGGGAGTTGTAGGGCAGCGTGGTTGGCGCCGGAAGCGCCGTAGTTCCAAGAGCCACGCTGTGCGCCTTCTCGTACCAGTCAAGGTAGTTCGGCTGATCATAGAGGGTGAAGTAGAACACGTCGGCGTTGTTGCCGGTGCTCTGGCCCTGGCCGGGGCAGTTCATGTAAGGCCTGGCTGCTCCCGAGCCCGCCGTGGCGCCCGGATAGAACCCTTGTGCCCAGGCATCCCAGCTGCTGGTTTGGGTCGTGTCCACCATGGTCAGGGTCGGCGTGATGCCATCGGTCGTTGAAACGTCTTCCCGATACAGGTTCACCGTCACGTTGGGAACGTTAGGCTCCCAAGGCTGCTGGATCATCTGCGACGCATCATCAAACGGACGCGTTGAGGCGTAGCTGACGTTGCCGTAGATGCCGCCGTTCTCAGTTGGCGCATAGGGCGCCTTGGCGAACTCAATCCAGTTGCTCTGGCCTGTGAGTCCCGACCAGCCCTCGGCCCAAACCCAGGGCGGATCGATGCGGCCGGTGGAGACCGCTGTTGAACTCGGGATGGCGGTGCCGGCTGCGAACGAAGCGGCCTCTGCCTTGCAATCCGCCTTGGCGCAATAGACCGCGCCGGGGACGGACAGATCCGTGGGCAAGGGAACAGCCTCGAAGGAGTTGGTCATGGCGCCGTAGGCAGTGGAAGTACCGCACGCGCGGGCTCCATTGCCGGGCCCGCAGGAGGTGCTGCCGTCAGCAGGGCCGCCTGCGTCGTAAACGGTGTGAATGCCCGTCGTCTTGTAACGGGTTGAATCGGCTTCAACCACGTACCAGTTGAACAGCGGGAACGACTCGTTGAAGTTGGCAACGCCGTCGAAGTCCGTCGTCAGAGCGTTGGCATTGTGGCCATCGCGGTAGTGGACCATTGTGTAGATCAGCGGAATGCCGATCTCACCCGGATCGCAGATGCCGTTCTTGTTGTCATCGATGCAGGTCTTGGTGTAGACATTCGACTGCCACTGTTGGACGCCGATGCTGCCCATATTCAACGTCGCGTTGCCGGGGCAGGTGGTGGCGTTAGTGGCGGGGTTGCCGTTGGGCGTAGTGCTGCTGGTTGTGCAGCCCACGTTGGCCGGAATCGACAAACCATCGATGATCTGATCGTTCCACTGGTCGCCGATGGTCAGTCTCCAGTAGCCTCCGGGAACGGTGGTGAACTTGAAGTTACCGTCGGCGTCGCAGAAGGTGAACTGGAAGTCTTCACCGTCCGGGTCACCGAGGCTGACCCAGCACTGGGTCCACGCAAGGGCATCGTGGGAGCCGCTGGGATAGAGTCTCTGGTCCGGGGTACGGCTATTGCGCTGCACGTTAATCTGTCCGGTAATGGTGTTGGTGCAGGGGCCCACCGCACCGGGGCTGCCATTGCCGGCGCACACGTCATCGTGGCGAGCGTTGATGATGGCCGGGTTGGCAAAGCCGATCATTACGTGATAGCCGGCGGGGCCGTACTCCTGGAAGTAGCTCGGGCCGCCGATGGGAATGAACGCATCGTGGGGATGCTGTCCATCCAGGGTGTTGGTCTGGATCCACTGCTCCCCGCGCGCAATCCGGTCTGCACCCGGATAAGCCTGAACGCTGAATTTGTCAGGCATCAGGTTGGCGATGACCGCCTGGCCTGCCAGAGGCGACAGCGTGGCGTTATCCGATTCGTACTTCGGGCAGGTAACGATCATACCGGTGATGCCCGCCTGGGTCGGATCGTTTGTAGCCTGGACCGAGATGGGGCAGGCGTCCATGCCCGTGACAGGATCGATAGTTCCCGAAAGGCTGTTCGACAGGGACTGGTTGAACATGTCGTTGGTGTCCTGGCCGGTTCCATCGCCGAGCGAGCCGAAGGTATCCCACAGGACCAGGTTGAAGCCACCCAGGCCGGGCTCAATGGGCGCAACCGTGGCGTTTCCGCCGCCGCCATCCTGCTCGCCGTTCAGCGGGTAGTCGTCTTCGAAGACGATCACCGAAAGCTTACCGGTGGGAAGCGGCGTGGGCAGCACCAGCACGCTGACAGGTTGAGTAAACGCGGAACTCGCGGTGCACGCATTCGGTCCGCCCAACAGGTTACAGGCCGCCGGAATGGGAGCACCGCTCATGGCGTGTCCGCATTGCGTTTGCGTTGGATCGACTCCAATCGACCCTGCCTCCAGGCCATTGCAAGCCGGTGCGCTTGTGTTGCCGGGGAACGGGTTGGCCGCGTCACCGGGGAGCACCGAGATGTAATAGCGCTTGGAAGGATCGAGCACCACCTGGCTGGGGGTCACATAGGTGGTACCGCCAGTCGCGCACGGCAGGGAGCTGCAGTTCGGGTCAGGCCGGCAAGCGCCGTTTCCAAGGTCGCAGACCGCGGGAATGTGGGTGCCCGAGCCAGCAGGATCCAGCATCGTCTGGCCGGCCTCGCACGAAAGCGGTCCCGTGCAACCCTGCGCCACGAAGCCCATGGTGCTGGTGTGGAAGTTCGCGCCGAAGGTCGGAATGGTGCCCCCCGAACCCACCAGAGCGGCGCAGCCCGCTGTGGTAGCGCTGCTATTGGTTGTGCAATTCGGGTCGATAAAGAACGTCTTATCTTCCTCGATGATCCAGCGATAATCGCCCATGGCCGTCAGCCCGGCGATGCAGGCGCTGTTGCCGGCGCAAGTGTTGTACGCCTGCGCATCCAGCACCTTGACCGTCAAATTGCTGGGAGCCGGGAAATTGACCGTGACTATCCCGGTGGAGCTCGCCCTTCCTTGGGAGTTCACCACCTGGTAGTTGAAGTTGGCAGTTGTGGCTGCAGTATGCGCTGGTATCTGAAGCGTGAATCCGCCGTCCGGATCCACGTTGCCGCAACCGTTCGCGGGGGGAGTTGTGCCCGTGCAGGCCGGGAGACTCACGCCCGTCGCGGCAATTGTGATGGGCAGGTTGCCCGGATCGGAGTTGAACTGCAGGATACCGGGCGATGGAATCTTGATGAACGTCGCAATCTGCGAAGTCCAGGTCAGATTGATCGCGCTGGGATTGCCGGCGATTTTAGACGCGCTCAGGGTAACCGTGGTGCATGCGGTGTTCCCACCGTTCGCGCAGTACCCGAAGGTATCCGCCCCCGCCGTGTTCCCCGCGTTCGGCGTATAGGTAAACGTACCGTTCGCGCAAATGCCTGCCACAGGGCTGGCTGAAATCGCGCTGCAGGTCAGCGTGCCGTTGCTGGGAGGCGAGGACAGTGCCACGCCGTAAACATTGACGTCATTCGCGATCAAACCTTTGGAGGTATCGGAAATGACCATGGAAGCGCACGAGGTGGACAGGGCCGCGCATGGGACAACCCCGGCATAGGTGTCCGGGTTGGCTTTCGGTGCTCCGAGTCCGCCTCCCGCCGTGACGGCGGGAATGCCAGCGCCGTTGACGCCGAGGTAAGCCAGCATGCCGGCATCGCGCACCGAAGAGTTGGCCGACAGGCTCAATTCGCGGTCGTAGATCGGCAGCGCAGGAGACGTGCTTAACGGCAAATTGATCATCACGTCATACGTCTTGCCCGCGGCCATGAATACTTCGGTCTTGACGCGCGGGGCTAGCAGGTTCGGAACCGGGTTGCCGTCTTCAGCGATCAGCTTGAACCCGGCAACAGTAGTCGCAGCGCCCGTGCCGTCGAAGCCCGTGGTTTGCGATCCGACGATCTGGGGGACGTGCATATGCAGGCCGGCGTTCACCATGCGCACCAAAACGGGGCCGGCGTCTGTACCAGCCGGGGTGGCGGACAACAGCGACCTATTCGAATTCGTCCTGTCAAAGGCCTGCCCGTTGATCAAGTAATAGAACGGCGTGTAATTCACCGCGGGCGGATAACACTGGTGATACGTGGTCGATTGCGGGTTGCCGCAGCCGGGATTACCATCCGGGCCCGTCGGCAGACCGGACCAAACCATCGTCTCTTTGAAGCCCGAAGTACGTACAGCTATGTCGACCGCCTTGTTCTGCACCGGATCGATTTCGCTGAACTCGACGGGGACTTCCGCGCCGTACGAAACGGCAGGAATCGCGGCCGTCTTGCCTGCCGCAACCGCCGGATAAGCTGTGCCCAATGCACCGGCCGAAGCAGGGGCATTGGTGACCACCAGCATGCCGATCAGGCCCATGGGTACCTGAATGGAAGGATGTGTGCCGGACTCAAGCAGGTACGTACCGGGTTTCAGGTACGGCCAAGCGAGGGTGACAGCCGACCCGCCTGCCGTGGCTTCCGACGCCATCGACCGCACGCGATTTCCCTGCACCGGCGGTAGCTGTCCAGACGAACTAGTAGTGCTATTGCACGGAGTGCCAGGCGCGTTGGCGGCAATAAACCACGACACGCACCCCTGTGCGTTGGAGTGGTCGGGACTGCCCGCGCTTGTCGCGGAAGTGCCGAGGCCGCCGCCCACCTGGCCGATAATAACGATCGATGTGGGAACGTTACTGTCTCCAGTCCCGAACGAGAGGTTGTTGGTCAGGTTGATGGTCAGGCTTCCAGTCGCCGGGGCAGTGCCCGCCGGAACCGTGATCAGGATGGGAGACCAGGCCGGTGCGGCCGCCGCAGTAGCTCCGGTTCCTCCGCCACCTGAGAGAGCCACGGTCGGCGCCGACGTGTAGCCGGAACCGTAAGTGGTCATATTGATGCTAACCACCTGCCCGTTGCTGACCTCCGCTGTCGCGGCGGCGCCAGTGCCGCCACCTCCGGTAAACGACACGCTAGGTGCAGACGCGTAGCCCGTGCCGCCATTCAGCACGTAAGCTCCGCCCAGTGCCCCAGTGGCTGCCCCGGAGCTGGGGCCGGCCAGCGGCGCGCAGGTAGCAGAGGCCGTAGGGGCCGTAACCGAACTGCAGGTGTAGCCCCACATGGGCAGGGTCGTGCCATCAGGCAGGGTCGTGGTGTTCGGCCCTGCCGTCAAGGTGACCGTCTGGCCGAAGCCCGTCGCGACCGCAAAGAGAAGGAATACGATCACTCGAAATGCGGCCTTCAGTGTAGTCTTCGACTTGAAATCGTTAATCCGGATCATCGTTTTCGCCTCTCGTTCTTGCGTCCTCACACAAAAACTCTGTTCTTAGTCGCCGCTTGCCGGCCAATAGGGGGATATTCAACTGATCGATTGGCGCAGGTACTCACCTGCCGCTAGTTCGATTCGTCAATCGGAAATTCTCGTGAATCGACCAGCAGCATCATCAGCATGCCGCCCGGAAAGACGTTGTTTGTGGTAATCTCGCGCTCGTTGTGCGAGTGCCACATGAACGCCCATCCGCGCTCGTTGGCCGGATTGGCTTGAGTGTTTACTGGCATCAGGGTTGTGCAGTTGGCGCTGGAGTTGGTGGCGTTGGTGGTGCCTGCGCAGGCAGGCATTGTCGCGCGCAAACTTGCATCCGGGCCGAGGTAGGGAGTACCGCCGTACCATTGCCCGTTCGTGAGAACGTTCGGATCAGGAAAAGTTGCGGGACCGCCGGCTGCCACATCGCCGAAAGGCGCCACCTGTACTGGCTTGTCGTGGTCCTGACACCACTCGTAATAATTCAGCGCGGACTTATTCCCCGTGTTAAAGCCGTTTGCATCGGGAGTACACGTCAATATCGCCAGAGGATCGGTGCTGGTGCCAGGATGGTGACCATAGGCGTCCCAGTTCAGACCCCTGCCGCTGAAGTAGAAGATGCCGTCGAACGATTCGCCCGGAGTGGTGTCGGTGTTGAACATCAGCGTACCGGCGAGACTCGAAGTCGGATTGGTCGGGCTGAGAATCAGGTTTCCGTCGCGAGCCAGGATGCGCACGTGATTGGCGTGCTCGTGGAACGGATGCTGCCAGCGGCCCTGGCCGATGGTGCGGATGAGCATCTGTTCACCCGGATGGATGTGCGGGTTGCCATTGTAGGGCTGGTGCGGATACTCGGACGCGTAGTTGGGGTCCATAAGATCAGGCATGGAACGCCCGTTGATCAGGAAGTACGCAGGATGGTACGGCTCAGTCTGGACATCGAGACTGCATCCCATGCTTCCAACCGCACAGGCTCCCTTGGCTTGAACCTCTGCCGCTGCCTGAAGGTGGATCCTGGGATCCATCTCGGCCCACTGGAACAGGTATTCCCGGTCGTAGCAGCTCTTGGGGTGGTCGTACGCTGCCGTAGACAGGCGGAAATCCTTCTCGGGAAATCCCGAAATGCCATTCGCCGTACCGTAATCCTGCAGCCCGTACAGGTTGGTTACGCCCTGAGCGCAGCCAGCCGCTCCACCTGGAGTCTTGGGCAACACGATGATGGCGCCGTAAAGCCCCATCTCGACCTGGAGGTCGCCCTGCGTGCCGCTGTAATACGCGTGCGTGCCTGGCGCCGAGGCGGTGAATGTGTAGCTCACCGTGGCCCCCGGGGTCGCTTCGCACGTCAGCAAGCCTTGCGGATTGGTGGCGCTATTGGCACAAGTCGACGTCAGCGTAAACCCCGGAAACAGGATCGACGTGTTGCCGGCCGCTGTGGGCAGGTTATTGGTCAGGTTGATCGTGACTGCCGAGCCCTCCGTCACGATAAGCGTGGGCCCGGGGACCTGCATGGTTGGACAGGCCTCCGGGAAGGCAAAAAAGCTCTGGTCGTGCGAGAACGTTGGTTTCGCAGTGGCGACGCAGCCGTATCCCCACGAGTACACGGCGTTGCCGTCAGGCTGATTCAGATAGGCGTCCTGCGCGGTAAGGCTGAAGGTGTTTGCAGTACCGGTGTCCTTGATTCCAGGAACTGCAGCGAAGGCGACCGGCGACAGAGTGAGAGCCAGCACCAGCGCCAGGAACAGTTGCGTCTTGAGCGTTGCGTTTTTCATGTTCATCGGCCTCATTGCTGCTCTCCTAGTTGTTGCAGACATTTCCGTAGGTGTCTCCGTTCGTCACGGTTTTGCAGATGTGAACCTCGGTCATCATTCCGCCGAAGTTCTCGGCGTCATTGGACAACCTGAAGAGGTCGGGTTCATAGAGATAGAACGTGCTGCCCGCGGGATAAAGCGTCGCGCCGCATCCCGCCCCCATAAAGCTGCTGCAGCTGTCGTCGCTGGCATCAAGAATCACGTCCAGCGCTTCGCCGCCACCCAGCGTGATGGAGTTGGTGTAGAACTCGGTGTTGTTGCCGTCCTGATCGCGCAGCAGCTTGGCGTTGAATCCCACCTCGTGCATGGGAACGCCGAGGCTCTGCAGCGTGAAGTACTCGGCAACCGAGAGGTTGGCCAGGCGCAGGGAAGCTTTTCCCCCTACCGGAATGTTGACGATGGCCGGCAGCGGCTGCGAATAGTGCATCTGACCATCGCTGGCGACGGTGGCCTGCGGGCCGGGCGTCACCGTGTCTGGATAGCTGCGTCCATTCAACAGGAAGTACTTGTCGTTCATGTCCGCGAACATCTCGGGATTGAAGGTCATGCCCACAAAGTGGAAGTTCGGATCGAACCCATGCATCTGCATGGGATAGACCTCGTCGTAGCAGGTCGAGCCGTCCCCGTCGTTGAACACGAAGTTCGACGTGGTGGATACTTCGCCCGAGCTGCCGTTGCACAGAACCCCGGCTCCCAGCCTGGTGGCGCCGGTATTGATGGCCGGCGTGGTTGCGCTGCAAAGGATATCGGTCGCGGGATTGCAAACCGTGCGCAGATCCGCATACTGTCCGCTAGGCAATTGAAGGGCAGGTAACCCTCCCACCGTCACCGCCGTAGCCCCGAGAGCATTCTGGTAACCGAGATAGGTGTAAAGGTCTCCGGCAAGCGGTACACGATCCTGACGAGGCCGCACATAAAGCTGTCCGACCATGCCCATCTGCAAGTGCTCCGGCGGCGTGATATGGCAATGCCAGAAGTACGTGCCCGCGTCGGGAGCCAGATAGTAGTACGTGAAGCTGGCGCCGATGTTGATGGCAACCGATGCGTCAGGCACACCGTCATAGAACGACGAGGCGTTGGGATAGCCGTGGAAGTGGACCGTGTGCTGCTCGAAAAGGTCCGGGCGCATGATCATGCCCACGTTGGTGAGCGTCAGGAAGAACTCGTCGTCCTCGTCAAACGCAAACAGAGGAGCCGGAATGTTTCCGTTCATCACGCCGACGTCCATGATGGGGCGTGGATCCACGTGACCATCGATGGCGGAAACCGAAGAAGCAGTACCCGCCGCGTCATTCCCCGTATCTGCCGCCAGGTTTGAGTTGGTGTCGGTAAACTGAAAGACCGGTTGGGCGACATCGCTAGGGCTTATACCGACCCCCGTGGACACGCACGTAATGGTCCAGGTTCCCGCGTAGCCCGGTGGAGTGGTTACGCCGCCATCACCAGTGGCATTTGTGATCACCACCTGCTGGCCGACTGCAAGACCAAGAGGGGCGTCAGTCCATCCCGTTATCGTGTTGCCCCCAGCGGTCGCGGTGGGGCAGCCGGGCGCCGTGGCAACAGGATTATTAATGTCGCCAGTCGCAGCGGTAGCCGCGGTGATCGGACCTTCCATCATGTCCGACACGTTCACAATCGTTGTGATTTCAGGCGTCAAGCCCACAGCACCGTTCCATGTAAACGCCGGACCGTTGGACAAACCCAGGGCCGTCGGGGGATTGGTCGAGGGGAATGGTGACGCGCCTGTGGCTGCCCCATCGGTCATGGCCGGATCCCCGCGCACCAGAGTGCCCGGATACGGCGTGTTAAATGCATAGGGGAACTCGGTCCCTGGATGGCCCGCAGCAATGTCTGCCAGGCCGGAAAGAGGACCGAACGCGAACATGAAAACCTGGTTCCCGTCGGCCATCGTCGAATACCCGTCACCGCCGGAAATCTGTTCGCACTTGATGGCGCCATTCACAGTGCTGCTCGTCGGCACCATGAAACCACCCGAATTCCCGGTGATAGCCTGGCGGGTGAACTGCGTCGGCCCGTTGTACGCCGGTTCCGAGTTGTTGCAACCCGCGCTAGTCGGGCTCGTACCGCAGCTGGACCCCGTAATTGGGTGCGTAATTGTGTTCGTTGGGCACTGCACGCGAAACGATTGCGCGTTCGCGGCGAAACACCCGAAGACGACAGCGAGTGTGGAGATCCAAACCCGGTACGGCTTCCTCATGGTTG
>Ga0210400_10003602_pt1 | contig 13686 bp, 7 predicted proteins | sample IncBWH26MmetaG_FD_155456 | JGI IMG/M metagenome (GOLD analysis project Ga0210400, IMG submission 155456) | Forest soil microbial communities from Barre Woods Harvard Forest LTER site, Petersham, Massachusetts, United States - Inc-BW-H-26-M | ecosystem: Environmental > Terrestrial > Soil >...
CGTGATTGTTGCGGTAGAGATGGCTGGTGGGAGCTTTGCCGGAGGGCAGGCCTTCCAGTTTCGTACCGTTCACGACAAAAATGTCGGGCCAGCCGTCATTGTCATAATCGAAGATGGCGACTCCGGTGCCCGTCGTTTCAATGATGTATTTTTTTGTGTTTTCGCCGCCGAAAATCACCGGCGCGGTGAGCCCTGCTTTCTGCGCCACATCTGTGAAATGCCCGATGGGCTTCGCGTTTGCGCTCTCGGAATTACCAGTGCTGACGCTCGGAGAACTTGCAGATTGAATTGAAAGCCAACCGCAAAGCCCAAGAAAGCAGATAAGCCGGAGAAAAGAGAAATGGAGAATCATCAGTCGCTAATGATAGCAAGGTCTGTTCCGGCACGGGGCAACCTAGCTGGAGATGTCAACCTAACAGCTTGTGGAGAGATGCACGGCTGCGAACATGCTAGTATTTTTGAGAACGCTCTACAGGTATTTTTTGCGTGGCATTGATTCTCGTTCATCGCCGGCCGCCTTTCCTTCGACTCTGCACCGCGCTGCTATTTTTCTTCTGCGCGGCTGCGGTAATGCGCGCTGCGCAATCCGCGGGGTCTTCGAAGGCGGATTCAGCTTCGCGGGCGAGTGCGACTTACCAGCAAGGTATGTCGGCTCTGCAGAAGGGCGATCTGGTTTCCGCTCGCGCAGCTTTCGAAAAAGTGGTGCGGCTCGCACCGAGGAGCCCCGAGGGACACAACTCTCTCGGCTGGGTCTTGCTCGCGCAAGGAGAGATCGATGCTGCAACCGTTCACTTCCGGTCTGCGGTGAAACTGAATCCCGATTTTGCGCTGGCCCACATGAATTTCTCCAGCGCGCTAGTCCGGAAAGGTGATGTGCTTGCCGCGCTCCAGGAGGCAAAGGAGGCGGTGCGGCTAGCCCCGGGCGACTCCGAGACTCATCACATTTTGGCGCGCGCGCTCGACTTTTCCGGGGATCTCGACGGCGCCACCAGTGAGTTTCGGCGGGCCATCGAGCTTGAGCCTCAAAGGGCGGAATTACATGACGATCTCGGGGCTGTGTTGGTGCAAAAGTCTGACTCGCAAGGCGCAGCCGCGGAATTTTCCGACGCTCTACGCCTGCAGCCTGATTTCGCTCAAGCGCATTTTCATCTCGGCGTTTTGCGTTACCAGGAAAAATCCCTCGAAGAGGCCACGCAACACCTGCAAGCTGCCGTGCAACTGAATTCCGCGGACCCAGGCGGGCACTATTATTTCTCGCAAGTTCTAAAGAGCAGGGGCGAGACGGGTGCGGCGATCCGCGAGCTACAAGCTTGTGTTGCACTGAAGCCAGACTACCCTGACGCGCAAAATAGCCTAGGCTTGCTGCTCCAACACAACGGCGAGGCCGAGCAAGGCATAAAGGCGTTTCGTCAGGCAGTGAAGCAGCAACCGGAAAGCCCGGACACACACAATAATCTGGGTCTCGCCTTGTTGCAGACTGGTGACGGCAATGGGGCCATCGCCGAGTTCGAAACGGCAGTCCGTTTGCGGCCCGATGACAGCGCATATAAAGGGAACCTGGGAGCAGCGCATCTGCAAGTGGCAGACTTCGACGCCGCCATTTCTGAATTCGAATCGGCACTCAAGCTTTCCCCCCAGGATGCAACTCTGCACTACGATCTTGGGCTCGCGCTCAAATTGAAAGACAAACTGCCGGAGGCCATGGTCGAACTGCGCAAGGCAGAAGAATTGGATCCCGGGCAAGCGGATGTGCACTACACGCTGGGGGTGACGCTTTGGCAGCAAGGCGACTTTGCTGCAGCCGCGGAGGAACTCCACGCAGCTATTCATGCGAAACCGGACTATGCCGAGGCCTATTACACGCTGGGAACGGTGCTGAAGCAGAAGGGCGAACTCCAAGAGGCTGCAACTGTTTTGCGGGAAGCGATTCGCCTGCAGCCGGAGTTTGCGGGCGCTCATACAACTCTGGCAGCCGTGCTCCGGCAACTCGGAGACTCAGAGGGTGCCGCCGCGGAAAGCCGGACCGGAATGGAAATGGCAAAACAGAAGACCAGCGATCAGGCCGCCCTCTTTGCAACAAATTCGGGGCGCAGGCTTCTCAACGCGGGAGACTTGGAGGGCGCCATGTCGCAATTTCGCGCCGCGATCAGCTCTTCGCCAAAGTATGCGGCCGCACACTTTGAACTGGGGATGGCTCTGCGTCAGCAGGGCAAATCCGAGGAGGCGCAAGAAGAATTTCAAAAAGCCGCAGCACTCGATCCTCACCTGACGCCGCCGTCTCCAAAGAAATAGCAAAACAGAAGCTACGGAATTTTTTGGGATGAGGCGCTTCTGGCAAGTAGGGATTGGTTCTTCGAATGAGGCTATCGAGGGCTCTTGCGGAGCGCAACGAGTTCCGTGCCCACGGGCACTCCGCGGGCGACTTTTACGCGGATTACCGCTTCGAACGGCTTGAGCTCACCTGAGTTCGAAACCGAGAGCCGCAAGAGCAACTCTTCCAAAGAATTCTGCTGGCAGACATATTCCACGGCAGCTTGCGTGCCGATCGTGGTGGCCCCTGCCAGGATCAGGACCGAATGTGCAGGATTCAATCCTCTCTTGAGCGCTATTACGGAATAGTCTTCCGTCAGGGTTTCGTCCGGCAGGGACGGGAGAAACTCTTTTGGCTCTCCTGATTCCGGATGAAAATTGATGATCTCCATGGTGCCCATGCGCGGCCCAGAAGTGATCTGCCGGAAGTTGAATTCCTGGATATTTGGCAACTCCAAGAGGGTCAGATTTTCCGAGGGCGAGCCGATGAAGATGAGATCGTTGTTTTTTGCGTCATCCAGGGAAAACAAGCTGCCGCGCTTGACGCGAATTTGCTGATGAAGCTTCCCGAAAACATTATCCAGCGCGTGTACCGCCAGCACTTCGCCGACTCCGGTGTAGTGATCCAGGATCACCGAGCTGGAATCCCTGGCACGATCGTAATAGCGCATGCCAGTGTACGGCCGGCCGACGAAGGCTGCGTTACTGAAGATGACCCACGGCTCTTGCGGCCCGGTAAGAAACCCTCTCCAGAAAAGGTGAAAAGCCACCGGTAAATCCGTGCTGTCGCTGGTCAGCCGGGCTTCGGCGGTCCTGCGCGTCAGAAATCGGTCCGTGGCGACAGCAACAGCGGCGGCGAGGAAGACCGACAGTACGATTACGGCAACGAACCATTTACGGGAAGGCTGGCCATGACCCGGCAGAGTGTCTGAAGCGTCATGGGAAGATGCCGCATGGTCGTGCCCAGTCCCAGGGGAGCGCTGATGGAACGTTAGGAGATAGTTGCCCTTGGGCATTTCGACCAAAATCGAATCCTCCGTTCCTTCTGAACCATAGTACTCAGCGAGTTTGGCGCGCAGGCGTCCCGCTTGTACGCGTACCATCGAGTCCAGGTGCGGGTCGAAGTCCTTCTGGCGCCCGAAGACCTCCGTCGCAATCTGGTACTCCTTTGGGGAAGCAGCTGGATGGTCCAAGGAATGATTTGCCAGGTAGCGCAGCAGCTTGCAAAGGGACTCTGAGCCATGGAGAGTATGGCTGCTAAGAAGCTTTTCGATTTGTCCGAGATATTGAGCTCTCTCAGTCAAGGGACCCGCCGTCCGGGCATTGTAACACCAAGGTTACGCGCACGGCATCTCTTTGTGAGATCACAACTTACCTCGCGTAACCGTATCAGACCTATGGACACTATCCGCGTAACTCAAAAAACTGATAGAACGCATCATAATTCTTCGTCGCCCCTGGTTCGGGTGCGGGCCTTTTTGTGTGGAGCGGGCTCAAGAGTGATTGTCGTGCGGTGGTGACGAAGCGAGAGAAGTTCGAGGAGTTTGGGGGCTGTTCGCCGCGGACCGTTGGGGTCCAACAGGTTGCCGTTTATTCCATTTTTATTTTGAAGAGTGCCCAGGTGTGCTCGGTGTAATCGAGGCGCGGGCCGTGCACCTGTTGTACCAGGCAAGCTTACGAACGTGGCGGATTCCCTATTCAATATGGCGAGCGGTTCTATTCGAAGGAAAAAAGGGTGCTCAGGAGGGGTGTAATGAGAAAACAAGCAATTGTGGGATGCGTTTTGGTTCTTTGTCTCGCGCTAGGGTTGGGTGCGAGCACGGCATTGGGACAGGCCGTGTACGGGAGCCTTGTTGGAGCCGTGACGGACCCGCAGGGGAACGCAGTGGCGGGGGCAAAGGTCACCGTGACAAACACCGCTAAAGGCACGACGGAAGAAACGACGACGAATGAGAGCGGAAACTACTCGGTCACGCATTTGATCCCGGACAGTTACAAAATCAGAATCGAGGCGCCCGGATTCAAGGCGAACGACATTGCGAGTGTTCGCGTTGACGCCGACACGACTGTGCGTGTTGACGCTGCGTTGCAGGTCGGTACTGTAGCTCAAACGGTTGAAGTGACAGGAGAAGTTCCGCAACTGCAGACTGACAGGTCAGACGTGGCAACCATCTTTTCGGACCAGCAGATTGAGAGCATCCCGATTTTCAATCGGAATTTTACTACATTTCAATTGTTGGCGCCGGGGGCTCAACTTCAGGGCTGGGGGCACGCGGCCAGCGAGAACCCTCAGGCCTCAAGGCAAATATTGACGAACGGCCAGCATTTCGCGGGAACCGGCTTCGAATTGGACGGCACGGATAACCAGGATCCGATTCTCGGGATCATTGTGATCAATCCGAACCTCGAGTCGATCAACGAGGTCAAGGTTACTACGCAGGATTACGACGCCGAATTCGGAAAGGCCATTGGGTCCATCGTAACTTCCCAAACCAAGTCCGGCACCAACGAGCTGCACGGGTCGGCGTTCGATTTCGAACGTTCGAATTCCAATTTTGCCAAAGACCCCTTCGCTCAGACCACCACTGGGGTACCCAGCGGAAACTGGAACCAGTTTGGCGGCACACTGGGTGGTCCGATCGTCAAGAATAAGCTCTTCCTCTTCGGAGATTACCAAGGGCAACGGGCTCACGTAGGAGGGACAGCGCGTGATCGGATCCCTACCGCCGCAGAACGGGGCGGCGACCTGAGCGATTTGGGCACACCAATCTACGACCCCTACATGACGTCGGACCCGGCGCACTGCGTTCTCGTGCTTACAGGAGGACAGCCCACGCCCGTGGGGCTTGCGAACCGCACCCAATTCCCAGGCAACAAGATCCCGACGGCGGCGGATTGTGCTGGAACAGCGAACCCAAACGGCCGTTTGTCGACGCAAGCTCAGAATCTCCTTAAGCTGATTCCGACGGGGGCAACACTTGCCGATCCAACGTTGAACAATTTTTCCGGTTCGGGCAGCAACGTTTTGAATGCGGACAATTTTGATGTGCGGTCCGACTACGTCTTGAACTCCAAGACGCAGGTTTTCGGGCGGTACAGCTACCAGAAGTTCCTTCGCTCAGGACCAGGCTTGTTTGGGGCAGTCGCTGGCGGTGCAGCGCTTCCAGCAGACTCGGGAGGACAATTTGCCGGGAGTTCGCACGTCAAGAACCAAAGCCTCGCTACCGGTTTTGACTACGTGTTCAGCCCCACCTTGCTAACCGACTTCCGGTTCGGATACATGCGCTACAATGTCGCCGTAGCCCCGGGAGGCGTAGGCACCACACCAGCGAAAGACGCTGGCATCCCGGGATTGAACATTGATCCGCTATATTCCTCTGGAATGCCATTTTTCACAGTGAAGGGTGCAGGTGGTGCACCGGACTTCAATTTCGGATACTCGCTGGGTGCGAATCAGTGCAACTGCCCGCTTACGGAACAAGAACACCAGTACCAGTTCGTGAATAACTGGACTAAAATCCGAGGGAACCACACCTTTAAATTCGGAGCGGATATCCGACGTGCGTACAATCTGCGCATCCCCAGCGACAAGCATCGCGCTGGTGAACTCACTTTCTCCGGAGACCAGACCCAAGGCCAAATTCCGGACCCTAAGAATCCCGGCAAGTTTCTCACCGTTGGGGGAGCGGGTTTAGGAGCTTTCCTCTTAGGTGACGTAACTTTCTTCGAACGCTACGTAAGCGTCTCAACCGACGCTACCGAAACTCAGCCGCGCTTTTTCTTCTTTGGGCAGGACACGTGGCGAGTCACTAACAAGCTGAGCGTAAACATGGGACTCCGGTGGGAAATTTACAGGCCGGAGTCCGTGGCAGGTGCTGGTAAAGGCGGCTGGGTTGATGCAGGCACGGGGGAGGTTCGCATCGCCGGCACGCAAGGCGTAAACCTGCAAGGCAATACGAGTACGAATTATAAACACTTCGCACCCCGTTTGGGTATTGCTTACCAATGGAACCCGAAGACGGTGGTCCGGCTGGGCTACGGCCGCAGCTATGACATCGGCGTTTTCGGGTCTATCTTCGGCCACGCCGTTACGCAAAACGTGCCAGTCCTGGCGAGCCAGCAGACAAATACCACTAACGGGCAGGACTTCAACACTGCCTTTTTCCTCTCGAACGGGCCTGTCACGGCGAATCCAGCGACGGCGCTCGGCGGGACTCTGGCGACGAGCAACTGCAACGCGATTACTGACCCGAGCGGTGTCGTTGGTGGTGTGTTTACTCCCGACAAAGCACAGTGCGTCGGGGTCAACGGCCGGCCACTCTTGCCGGATGGCCTCAATGCCTTTGTGCGTCCCTTCAATAACAGGCTGCCGAGTGTCGATGCATGGAACGCCACGGTACAGCGGCAAGTCACATCAACGATCAGCGCGACCGTTGCCTATGTGGGCAATAAAGGGACGCACACCATTGGCGGTGGCCCAGACTATCCGTTTAACAACCCTAAGCTAGTGGGGTACGATCCCACCCTCTCAGGCGCAGCCGCAACGCTGGCGCAGAATCAGCGCAGACCGTATTATTCCCTATATGGCTGGACGCAGGGCTTCCGTTACTTCGGGAACGACTTCAATAACAAATACAACGCGCTGCAGTTGACCGTGGAGAAGCGCTTTGCGTCCGGGTTGTCCTTCAATGGGAACTACACTTGGCAGCATGCCCGAGCAGACCTCGATGGGGGAACGGCGGGCTATGACAAGAGTGTTAACTACGGTCCGAACGACAACTATCGCAACCACGTGTTCATCTTCACGCAAGTCTACCAACTGCCCTTCGGCAAAGGAAAGAAGTACGCCGGAGACGTGGGCCGGGTTGGCGATTTGCTCATCGGGGGTTGGGAGTTGAATGGCACAACGAATTTTTCGAGTGGGTTGCCCTTCACACCGAGCCTTAAAAATTGCCAAGCCTCCAGCGATACGGGGCCATGCCGGCCGGACCTCGTCGGCCCAGTAAAAGCCGGTAGGCGCTCTGGGGATCCAAATGTCCCCGGGTACTGGTTCCAAACCACAAACGGGGTTACGCTTTTAGCGGCCGGGCAGTCTGACGGATCGTGGGCACAGCCTAAGGTGGATACCTTCGGGAACGTTGGGCGCAACTCGTTGCGTGGGCCGAGATATTTCGACTCGGACATAGCCTTGTTCAAGAACTTTAGCATCACGGAAAAGGCCAAGGCTCAATTCCAATTCCAGTTCTACAACATATTTAACCACGTTAATCTCGCGAATCCAGACGGGTGCGTCGACTGTGTGGATTCAAATTCGGGTTTGAATACGGGTGGCAAGATCACCGGTATTGCTGCTAACTCCCAACTGCGCTCGTTGACATACGGGTTCAAGCTCAGCTTCTAACAAGGACGAAGAAAGCCCACCACCCCGACGGGGAGCCTTTACCGGCTCCCCGTTTTGTTGTAAGCACCTTGCGAAGCAGATTGTCGATATCGGTTAAAGTGCTGAGGGGTTGCGCAGTGTCATGCCAACAGAAACTGATTCGAATCCCATTCGCGAGCCTCCTGCTCTTTGTGCCTCGCCTCCTCGGTGAATCGATCCCGACCCTCCCAACTAACGGAGCGCCCAGTGGCTACGTTGGCAACGAAGCTTGCGCACGCTGCCATTCTTCCATAGTCGAATCCTACAAGCGGACCGCCATGGCTCGCGCCAGCGGCCCCGCAGAGGCGAACCTCATTTCAGGCGATTTCACCCACCAGAAATCGGCTGTCCACTATCGCATCTACAGCGAGAATGGGCGTGTCTGGTTAAGCTTCGAGCGTCGAGGTGCTGCGTCTGTCAGTGGCAAGCGGCAGCTGCTCTTCTACATCGGGTCAGGGCGCCGCGGTCGCAGCTATCTTTTCGCCACAGACGGCTTCCTGTTCGAATCGCCAGTGAATTGGTATGCCGACGAGCATGTCTGGGATATGACGCCTGCTTATCAGGAGGTGAAGGAGATTCCGCTAAATCTTCCCGCCAGCCCAAGTTGCTTGCATTGCCATGTCAGCGGAATGCGGCCCCCTTTAAAGGGGACGGAAAACCGTTATGGGGAGCCCATCTTTGGGTATAACGGCGTCGCCTGCGAGAGGTGCCATGGACCGGGCGAAGCTCATGTCAATGGCGGACCGATCATTAATCCCGCAAAGTTGTCACCAGCGCAGCGGGACTCCATCTGCATGGAATGCCACCTCGAGGGCAATGTCGCCGTCGAGCGCGCCGGGCGGCATGCCTATGACTTTCGTCCCGGTGACTTGCTTACTGACTATGTCCGCCATTACGTCCTCGCCAGCACAGAACAGAAGAGTTTGGGTGCGGTCACCCAAGTAGAGGCGCTGTCGCAGAGCGCATGCAAAAGAAAAAGCGGCGAAGCAATGTCTTGCACCAGTTGTCATAATCCGCACGCGTCGCCTTCCGCAGAAGAGCGTATCTCCTACTACCGCGGAAAATGTCTTGCATGCCACGGCGAAGCATTCGGGGCCAAGCATCACCCGGAGCAGGCGGATTGCACGCGATGCCACATGCCGGCGTCGCTCAGCACGGACATTGCCCACACCCAAGTCACAGATCATCGCATTCCGCGGCGGAGTGATACCCAGGCGTTGCATCCGTTGTTAGATTCAAACACGAGGCCGTACTCACCACGTTTGGTCCCGTTCCCCTATTCCGAGGATGCGGAGCAAGATATTCGAGACCTTGCGCTTGCCTGGGCATTCTTGGCACAAACGGGGAAGGATGGTGCTGGGTCGGAAGCCCAGCGGCTACTCCACATAGCGGTGATGCAATCACCAAATGATCCCGCTCTTCTTTCGGCACTTGGTTTCATCGAGCAGGAACGCGGTGCGGTTGACCGCGCGCGCCAGTTATACCAGAAGGCGCTCGCCTTAGAGCCTGATTTAATCGACGCAGCGGCAAACCTTGGAGTGATCGAGGCAAACCAGGGGCGCTTGCGCGAGTCGCTCAGATTATGGCAAAACGCCTTTGAGAGAGCCCCGGCAAGAAGCGCTATTGGCATGAACGTGGCTCGCGTCTTATGCGGCGCTGGGGAATTCGAACGTGCCCGGTCAAGCGTTTTGCGAGTACTCGAATTTAATCCGGACATGGCGGCTGCAAAGGAGATGTTGCAGCATCTGAATCGCACGCCTCCTGTGTGTGAGCAGTGATTCTAACGCGCGTTTGACGATGCGCGAGAAATCGAGGTCTAATCTTTCCCGGATACGGGTTGTGGATTTTCCCATGAAAAAAATTGTTTGTGGTTCTTTTCTATTACTCGTGATTCCAATGATTTCTTTCGGCCACGTCGCGTTCGCGCAACTGTCGTCTGGGATCGGTTTTGCACAGTCCAGTCCATCCGAATTAGGCGGCTCTGAGTTCAGTGAACCGCGGCGGCTCTTGGAGCAAGGCAGGTACGACGAGGCCCTCGCGGCGCTCCATGAACTGGAGACAAGACTTCCCGCGACGAAGGGACTCTCGCATGAGTTGGGGCTCGCGTATTACAAGAAAAGCGACTACATGAACGCAATCGCCTGCTTCCAGAAAGCTCAAAGAGAAGATCCTGGCAACAATGAAGCGGTGCAGTTGCTGGGTCTGTCCTATTATTTCGCGGGCAGGCCTACCGAGGCGATTCCACTTCTCGAAAAAGTGCAAACGTGGTTTCCCAGCGTAAATGTCGACGGGTCGTACGTTTTGGGCATTTGCTACATTCAGACCAAAGATTATCCGCGTGCGCGGGGCGCGTTTGCGAAAATGTTTGCGGTGCCAGCTGATTCGGCAGCCAGTTATTTGTTTACCGCTCGGATGCTCTTGCGGCAGGATTTTGCCCCCATTGCGGAGGAGTATGCGAAGAAGGCCGTGGAACTCGATCCGAAACTTCCGCGCGTGCATATGTTGCTCGGAGAGATCTACCTCTATAAGTCCCGCGTCCCGGAGGCCATCGAGCAGTTTCAGAAGGAACTAGAGCTGAATCCAGGGGAAGCCGCCGTGTACTACAAGCTGGCGGATGCTTATAGCCGATTGCAGAAATACGAGGAGGCGGAAAGACTTCTTCAGCGCTCCATCTGGCTGGATGCCACATCGACGGGGCCTTATATCCTGATGGGAAAGGTCCTGGAGAAGAAAGGCGAGACCGCCCTTGCCGTGCGCGCCTTGCAGCGCGCGATCGCCATGGATCCTAATAACCCGATGCCTCACCATCTGCTCGGACAGGCCTATCGGGAAATAGGCCGGACAGAAGAGGCGGAGCGCGAACTTAAGTTAGCGGAGCAATTGCAGATTCATCAAGACGCAAAGCCTTGAGCAACACAGTCGAGGCGTAACAGAATCAGGGAGATCAACCGTGTCGAACCGCGTAAAGTGTATCTTTCTACTTATCACGATCGGACTTTGCCTCGCGGCAGGTTCCGGCCGGACACAGCAGGTTCCGCCCAAAAGCCCGAAAGCGGAGCACGCTGCTGAGAAGGCGCTGGATCCGTGGTGGAAGCACGCGGTGATTTACGAGATTTACCCGCGCAGCTTTCAGGATTCGAACGGCGACGGCGTCGGCGATATTAACGGGATAACGTCCCGGCTGGATTACCTTCGCGACCTGGGCATCGATGCCATTTGGATTAGCCCCATGTACCCATCACCCTTGGTGGATTTCGGTTACGACGTCTCCGACTACACAGCCCTCGATCCTCTTTATGGCACTCTCGCGGACTTCGATCGATTGGTCAGCGAAGCGAAGAAACGCAACATCCGTGTGATCATGGATTTTGTTCCCAATCACACCTCGGACCAGCATCCCTGGTTTGCGGAATCGCGTTCTTCGCGCACAAATCCGAAGCGCGACTGGTACATCTGGCGAGACGGCAAGGGGCCAGACCAGCCTCCCAACAACTGGCAATCGTGGTTTGGCCATTCCGCGTGGAAATTCGACCCAATCACCAACCAGTATTACTACCATCACTTCTACACGGAACAGCCCGATCTGAACTGGCGCAATCCCCAGGTCCGGAACGCGATGTACGACGCCATGCGCTTCTGGCTCAGCCGTGGCGTGGCTGGGTTTCGAATCGACGCCGTGTCGCGCTTGTTTGAGGACCCGAATCTGCATGACGACCCGCTCCTGCCCGGGAAGAATGCTTATGGCGATCCAAATATTGCGCACAAATACACGGACAATTTGCCGGAAGTTCATCAGGTGCTCCGCGAAATGAGAAGCGTGGTGAACGAGTTTCCAGGGAATCCGGTCCTGATCAGCGAGGCCGACGAGCCGAATATCGCTGAACTCACGAAGATGTATGGCAGCAAGAACGATGAAATCCAACTGCCGATGGACTTTCAGATTGCCGACGTCAACAAACTCTCCGCGCCGGATTTCCGCAGGTTGCTGGATGAAATCGACAAGAATCCGGCAGGCGGGCAGCCTCATTATTTTTTCAGCAATCACGATCAGCCGCGCCAGTGGGATCGTTACGGAGACGGCGTCCACAACGATCAGATCGCCAAGCTCATGGCGGCGCTCCTTCTAACCACGCGCGCGACGCCGCTCATGTACTATGGCGAAGAGATCGGCATGCGGACCACCGATCCCGTTCGCAAGGAAGACGTGCAGGATCCCATCGGAAAACTCGGCTGGCCGCAGGAGAAGGGCCGCGATGGTGAACGCACACCTATGCAATGGGACACCACGAAGGACGCGGGGTTCAGTACGGCGGAGAGCCCTTGGCTGCCAGTGGCGCCCAGTTCGGCCGAATACAATGTCAAGGTGGAATCGCAAGATCCCAACTCCATTCTGTCCTTTTACAAGCGACTGCTCGCGTTGCGCCGGAGCGAGCCTGCATTGCGAGATGGAAAATATCTGCCCCTGGATCGAGGGAACGCGGATGTCTTCAGTTTTCTGCGCAAGGCTCCCGGGAACGGCGATTCGATTCTTGTGGTGCTTAACATGAGCGCTGAACCAAGGACGGTCAGCCTGGCTCTCGATACTCACGGAGTCAAAGAAAGTTCTGCGAGGCCGCTAATTTCTGCTCCGAAAATTACTCGTGAGTCGGCAGTCCTTGCTCATTTCACCGTTCCCGCTTTCGGAGTTTTTGTGGGATCGGTTCACTGAAGGATTTCACGATTTCCTGGATTAAATCGGCGGCATTCTTCGTTCTGGTCACTGACAGCCGGCACGGACTATGGAACTCAGCTTTCTAGCTTGAAAATCCTTTCCATCGGCAGCCACTTCTCCCCCGGCCGCGCATCTGGCAAAGCCTTCTGAAACTTCCACATCAGTTTCTCCCACTCCTGCACTTTTTGATTCTTGCGGTCCGCCTCGGCTTTTTTCTCAAACGAAAAATTCTCGCTCACTTCCATGATCATGAACATTCGCGTTCCACGTAGATAAATCTCCAGGTCCTCGATTTCTGCTTCCTTGATGCTTTTCGTGATTTCCCGCCAAATTTTCTCGTGATACCGCTTATATTCGGCGATCAGCTTTGCATCGTCTTTCAAATCGAGCGTCAAGCAATAGCGTCTGCTCATAGCGGCGCGCTTTCATTTCCCATGGAAGCCCTCTCTAGGCCCGGTATGGCGGCGGGCTTATATCCTGACAGCCCAAAATAAAGGATAAACACGTAGCAGAGCAGCGGCACGACGAACGCTCTTTGAATACTCGCCGCATCGGAAATGCGCCCCATGATTGCAGGAAAAAATGCGCCGCCCACAATCGCCATGACCAGCAGCGATGAACCGCGCTTGGTGAGCGCACCCAGATTCTTGATACTCAGCGCGAAGATCGTAGGGAACATGATGGAGTGAAAAAAACCGATGACCACAACCGCCCACACCGGTATTACGCCGGTAGCCAGCAAAGCCACGGTGGCACAAACGAGAGATGCCCCGGCAAAAAGAGACAGTAGGCGCGGTGCCGCAATCTTTTTCATCAGCGCCGAGCCGATGAACCGCCCGGCCATGAATCCCACCTGGTGCAGCAACAAGTACAGCGCCGCCACTTTCGCCGTTGTTCCCGGAACTGAGAACTGCGCGTAGCGAATCACGAAACTCGCTACTCCAACCTGAGCACCCACATAAAAAAATTGCGCGATGACGCCTTTCACCAGATGCGCGTGAGACAGCACGCTCTCCGCGCTCTTTTCCATCCCCGCCGCTCCTCCTTCTACGGCCGTTTCCTTTACGTCGGGCAGGTGCGCCAATTGGATCAGCACCGCGACAACCACGAAAATGGCGGCCATCATCAAGTATGGACCCTTCACCGTGCTGGCTTCGGCGGCACGGTACGCTCCCAATTGCGCCGCACTCATCGCCGCAATCTGCGCCGGCGCATATTCAATACCCGTGAGAATGAACGTTCGTCC
>Ga0210400_10003605_pt1 | contig 13678 bp, 9 predicted proteins | sample IncBWH26MmetaG_FD_155456 | JGI IMG/M metagenome (GOLD analysis project Ga0210400, IMG submission 155456) | Forest soil microbial communities from Barre Woods Harvard Forest LTER site, Petersham, Massachusetts, United States - Inc-BW-H-26-M | ecosystem: Environmental > Terrestrial > Soil >...
GCCCCTCAAAAATCCTTTGCACGGTGGCTCCGTCCGTCAGCTCCGTCTCAATCTCCTCCCGCACCTTATGCCGCCGGTCTCCGCCGGTCCCCACATCTCCAATCGCCAACGACTCCGGTGGCGACTTAAATGTCAGCAGAGTTCGCCCAGCAATCTTGCTCCGCCCGGATTTCTTCATCGGCGCCGGCGTCTCCGTCCGAATGCGCAGCAGTTGCCCATGCTTCGCCAACCCGCCGTCCGGCGTATCAAATATTAAATTCATCTCATGCATCCGCGGTGCCTTCGGATTCTCGGGCTTGGCCCCCATCCGTTTCAGCGCCCGCGCCAGCGCCTTCCCATCCCGAATCGCCAGCTTGATCTCGATCTCAGTAGCCATAGCTTCGGTCCAACCTTTTGAGTGCGGAAGCCAGGCTTCCGCTTTTGCGCACAAAACCAGCCCGCCCAATCAAAACATACCAGCAAGCTGTAATCCCAGCCCGTCTTCGATTAATATGGCCTAGCAGGGTATTCCACCAGTTCCCAAAATCATGTAGTGGCCGACCTTCAGGTCGGCCACCGTGGCACGGGCTTTAGCCTGTGCTTCTGGGGTTCTCTGGCCTTTGTAGCGGACGCCTTCCGAGGCGGGCGCTTTTCGTGTTCCGATGTTGATGCAACATGTGCATCAAAAATGAATCGATGCTTCGTCCAATGACGCCCGACGCCAACTCGACCGCGGCCCACCTCTCCCCCGAAGCCGCCGCCCCCGCCAAATCCGGCCCCGCCGGACTCCAGCCCCCGCTCGCCCTCCGCGAACCCATCGAGCATGTCCTCCACTCCGACCGCCGCGTCGACCACTATGCCTGGCTCCGCGACAAAAAAGATCCCCGCGTCCTCTCCTACCTCGAAGCCGAAAACGCCTACGCCGACGCCTATCTGAAATCCACCGAAGCGTTCCAGGCCCATCTCTACCAGGAAATGCTCGGCCGCATCCTTCAAACCGATCTCAGCGTCCCCTACACCCTTCGCGGCTTTGAATACTACACCCGCACCGCCGAGGGCCTGCAATACTCCATCTACTGCCGCAAATCCGCGCAACATCCCGCCGAATACGTCCTCCTCGATCTAAATATTCTCGCCAAAGGCCACTCGTTCCTCGGCCTCGGCATCTTCGAAGTCAGCGACAACAATTCCCTCCTTGCCTACGCCACCGACACCACCGGCTTCCGCCAGTACACCCTCGAAATCAAGAATCTCGTCGACTCCGCAATGCTTCCCCTCCGCGTCGAGCGCGTCACCAGTGCCGCCTGGGCCTCCGACAATCGCACCCTCTTCTACGTCGTCGAAGACGAAGTCACCAAGCGTTCCCACCAACTTTATCGCCATGTCCTCGGCTCCAACGGCCCCGACACGCTCCTCTACGAAGAAAAAGACGAGCGCTTCCGCATCGACGTCGAACGCAGCCGCAGCGGCGCTTACATCTTCCTCGTCGCCAACAGTCACACCACCAGCGAAGTCCGCTATCTCCGCGCCGACAGCCCATCCGCCCAATTCCAGTTAATCCACGAACGCCTGGACGACCACGAATACTACGTTGACCATCATCCCGGTGGTTCCAGCGATCCCGCCGGCGGCGTCTTTTTCATCCGCACCAACGACGCTGGCCGCACCTTCCGCCTCATGACTGCGCCGACCGTCGATCCCGTCCGCTCCCGCTGGCACGAAGTCGTCCCCAACCGCCCCGGCGTCATGCTCTCTGGCGTAGCCGCCTTCCGCTCCCACCTCGTTCTCGTCGAGCGCGAAGAAGGCCTCCCCCACCTCCGCATCGTCGATCTCACGCACGAAGCTCTCACCGCCCTCGCCGCTTCCACCCGCATCACCTTCGCCGAGCCAGCCTACAACGCCGCCCTCGGCGCAAATCCCGAGTTCAACACCACCTTCGTGCGCTTCACTTACGAATCCTTCATCACCCCGCGTTCCGTCTTCGACCTCGACGTTCGCACCGGCGAGCGCACACTTCGCAAACAGCAACCCGTCCTCGGCGGCTACGATCCCACTCTTTATGCCAGCGAACGCCTCCACGCCATCGCCTCCGACGGCACCAAAATCCCCATCTCCGTCGTCTACCGCCACGACACCCCTCGCGACGGCAACGCCCCGCTTCTCCTCTACGGCTACGGCAGCTACGGCCTTTCCATGCCCGTCTCCTTCAGTTCCAATCGCCTCAGCCTGCTCGACCGGGGCGTCATCTTCGCCATCGCCCACATCCGCGGCGGCGGCGAACTTGGCAAACCCTGGCACGACGCCGGCCGGATGTTTCGCAAGATGAACACCTTTACCGATTTCATCGCCTGCGCCGAAGATCTGATCGCCTGGGGATTCGCCGCAAGAAACAAACTCATCATCGAAGGCGGCAGCGCCGGCGGCCTGCTCATGGGCGCGGTCACGAATCTTCGCCCCGATCTTTTCCGTGCCGTCGTCAGCCATGTTCCCTTCGTCGACGTGCTCAACACCATGCTCGATCCCACTCTTCCGCTTACCGTCGGCGAATACGAAGAATGGGGCAATCCCCAGCGCGCCGAAGATTATTTCTACATAAAATCCTACTGCCCCTATAGCCGCCTGGAGCGCAAAGACTATCCCGCCATGCTCATCAAAACCGGCCTCAACGACAGCCAGGTCATGTACTGGGAACCCGCCAAATACACCGCCAAGCTCCGCACCCTCAAAACCGACGGCAACGTCCTACTTCTGAAAACCAACATGGGCGCAGGCCACGGCGGCGCCAGCGGCCGCTACGACTACCTCAAAGAAATCGCCTTCGACTACGCCTTCGTCCTCTCCGAACTAGGCATCACCCAATGACGATCCACCCTTACGTTCAATCCGACAACGTCGTCATCCTGAGCCTATCCGACAAGGATAGGCGAAGGACCTCAACTTCAACTGTCCACATCAAGTTCAATCGAAGCAAACGCTCCTGCCGGGAGACTCGCCTCCTGGTCGCTGCTATCTGCTATCCGTTTTCCTCTTACCGATTACTGATTACTGATTACTGATTACTCTCAAATGTCCGAGCCCACCACACCCCTGATGCAGCAATACAACGCGGTCAAAACCCGCTATCCCCACGCCCTGCTCCTCTTCCGCCTCGGCGATTTCTACGAACTCTTCTACGAAGACGCCATGATCGCCGCCCGCGAGCTCCAGATCACTCTCACCTCCCGCAATCGAGAAAAGGGCCAGCCCATTCCCATGTGCGGCGTCCCGTACCACGCCGCCGACGGCTATATCGCCCGGCTTATCCGCGCCGGCTTCAAAATCGCCATCTGCGAACAGATGGAACAGCCCGGCCCCGGCAAAAAGCTCGTCCGCCGCGAAGTCACCCGCGTCATCACTCCCGGCACCGCCACCGACGTCGCCGTCCTCGACGCCCGCGAAAACAATTTCCTGGCTGCCGTCGCGCAAAACGCGTCCGCCGAAACCATCGGCCTCGCCCTTGTCGATCTCTCCACCGGCGAATTCCAGGCCACCGAATTCTCAGGCCCAAACGCGCAGGAATCTCTCCGCGATGAACTCCAGCTCATCCGTCCTCGCGAAACCCTGCTCCCGCGCCCGCAGCAGCTCTTTGAAACCGCGAAAACATCTCTCCTCGACGGCGTCGGCGGCGTCGAAACCCGCGTCGAAGACTGGGTTTTCCATCCCGACTACGCCGAGCGCATCCTCCGCGAACAATTCGGAGTCGCCGAACTCACCGGCTTCGGCCTCGACGATCATCCGCAAGCCCTCTCCGCTGCAGGCGCCGTAGTCCACTACCTCCGCGAAAATTCCGCCCGCGGCGACGACGCTCCAAGCATCGAAGCCCTCCGCCATCTCGATCGAATCCGCTTTTACGAACAGCACGATACGCTGATCCTCGATCCCGTTTCCGTCCGCAATCTCGAACTCGTCTCCCCCATCTTCACCGAAGAGTCCAAGTCCGCCGGCCCCACCACGCTGATCGCCGCGCTCGATTCCACAGTTACCGGCATGGGCGCCCGCATGCTCCGCGCGTGGTTGCTTCGCCCGCTCATCGATCCCGACGCCATCGAAGCCCGCCTCGGCGCCGTCGCCCACTTGCTCCAGCAAACCGTCGTGCGCGGAGAAATCCGCAAGGAACTCCGCGGCATTCAGGATCTCGAGCGCCTCACCAGCCGCATCACCCTCGGCCTGGCCACCCCGCGCGAGCTCCTCGCACTCCGCAAATCCCTCGCCCAACTCCCCGTCCTCAAGAATTTCCTCACCCCGCCGCAATCCGGCGGCAGCGATCTCCTCCGCGACCTCCACAAAGAAATCGACGAGCTCACCGACGTTCGTGAAAAACTCGAAAAATCCATCGCCGACGAGCCGCCAGCCTCCGCCGCCGAACCCGGCATGATCCGCTCCGGCTACCACGCCGAACTCGACGAGCTCCGCAACCTCAGTCAGCACAGCAAGCAAATCATTGCGAGCATGGAAGAGCGCGAACGCAAGCGCACCGGCATCAACTCCCTCAAAATCCGCTTCAACCAGGTCTTCGGCTACTACATCGAAATTTCGAAACCCAATCTCCCCAACGCCCCCGCCGATTACGAACGAAAGCAAACCCTCGTCAACGCCGAGCGTTTCACCTCTCCGGAATTAAAGGATTACGAAAGAAAAATTCTCGCCGCCGACGAGCGCATTCTCGAAATCGAACGCCAACTCTTCGTCGACGTTCGCTCCAGCATCGCCGCCAAAGCCGCGCGACTCCGCCGTACCGCCGCCGCCGTCGCCAAGCTCGACGTCCTCGCCTCGTTCGCCAAAATCGCCGCCGACCGCAGCTACATCCGCCCCGAATTCAATAACACCGGCGAACTCCTCATCGTCGGCGGCCGCCACCCCGTCATCGAAGAACTCCTCCGCCAAAAGGGCGAGCGCTTCGTTCCCAACGATCTCTGCTTCGAACCCGGCCGCCAGCAGCTCCTCTTGATCACCGGCCCCAACATGGGCGGCAAGTCCACCTATCTTCGCCAGGCCGCGCTCATTATCCTGATGGCTCAAATGGGCTGCTTCGTTCCCGCCCACCAGGCCAAGCTCCCCGTCACCGACCGCATCTTCACCCGCATTGGCGCTAGCGACAATCTCGCCCGCGGCCGCTCCACCTTCTTAGTCGAAATGAGCGAAGTCGCCGCCATCCTTCATCACGCCACGCCCTCAAGCCTCGTTCTCCTCGACGAAGTCGGCCGCGGCACTGCCACCTTCGACGGCCTCTCCATCGCCTGGGCCGTCGTAGAGCATCTTCAAAAGCACACCCGCGCCCGCACGCTCTTCGCCACCCACTATCACGAACTCACCGAGCTCGCCGAACTCCTGCCAGCCGTCAAAAACGTCCACGTCAGCGTGAAAGAAACTCCCAACGAAATCATCTTCCTCCGCCGCGTCGAGCCCGGCAGCGCCGACAAAAGCTACGGCATCGAAGTCGCCCGCTTAGCCGGCCTTCCTAAATCCGTAATCGAACGCGCCCGCGAAGTCCTGAAAAAACACGAACAAAGCGAGCACGAACTGAGCGAAACCCTGACTCCCGGCGCCGGCCATTCCCCCAACAACGGCCACCAAGCCGTCCTCTTCACCGCCCTCGACCGCGCCGTCCTCGATAAACTCCGCAACGCCGACCTCGACAACCTAAAACCCCTCGAAGCCCTAAACCTCCTCTCCGACCTGAAAAAACAAATCGAGTAGTCCCGGGAACGCCAATCTCCCGATTGGCGTTTTTCTCCTCGTCGCCTTGTTACGCCACCAATCACACGAACTTGAGGGTGCCCCACCTTTCGCGCCTTTTGCGATAGGTGGGATCTTACGATCGAACGCCACACTCTCTCCATTCTTCTCTTCCTCTTCTCTGCGCTCTCTGTGCCTCTGCGTTCAACTCATCTCTTTTCGTTTCTTCGTTACTTCTTTACTTCTTCCTTCTTAACTCTCATCCAATTCTCCATTCACCTGTGTTACAACCACTTCATGCCCAAAAATTCTCTCCTCGTCCTCGGCCTGATGTCCGGCACATCCGCCGACGGCATCGAAGCCGCTCTAGTCCGCATCTCCGGCGCTCCTCCAAATCTAAAATCCAAACTAGAAGGCCAAGACTCCTTACCCATCCCCAAACCAATCCGCGCCGCAATCCTCCGCGTAGCCGAAGGCACTCCCCTCCCCGCTGCCGAAATCAGCCAACTGAATTTCCGCCTCGGCCAACTCTTCGCCGACGCCGCCATCGCCGCCTGCAAAAAACTCCGCGTTTCCCTCAAATCCCTCGACCTGATCGCCTCCCATGGCCAAACCATCTTTCACCAAGGTCCACCGGTCCCCTTCCTCGGCGCCAAAACCTCTTCCACTCTCCAAATCGGCGAACCCTCCGTGATCGCCGCCCGCACCGGTATCACCACGATCGGCGATTTTCGCCCCGCCGACATGGCCGCCGGCGGCCAAGGCGCTCCACTCGTCCCTTTCGCCGACTACCTCCTCTACCGCCACGAAAAATTCGGCCGCGTCTCCCTCAATCTAGGCGGCATCGCCAACGTCACCGTAATCCCCGCCGCTGCCAAGCCTCAAGACGTCTTCGCCTTCGACACCGGCCCCGCCAACATCCTAATCGACGCCCTCGTCTCCCATTTCACCCACGGCCGCCAGCGCTTCGACAAAAACGCCCACATCGCCCAAACCGGCCGTTGCCTCGTTCCTCTCCTTGAAACTCTCCTCCGCGATTCTTACTTCCGCCTCCGTCCTCCCAAATCCACCGGCCGCGAATATTTCGGCCGCACCTTCGTCGAGAAAATTCTCCGCGAAGGCCGCAAACTCCGCGCCCGTCCCGAAGACCTAATCCACACCGCCACCATTTTCACCGCGCTGAGCGTAGTCGACGCCCTAAACCGCTTCGTCCTTCCCAACTCAAAAATCTCCCAACTAATCGTCTCCGGCGGCGGCACCCGCAACCCTCTCCTCATGGCCCAACTCCAAGCTCTACTCAGAATTGGAGCTTCCGCTCCTGCTCATCACTCGCCACCCGCCACTCGCCACTTTTCAGCAAATTCCATCGATGTCATTGAATCCTCGCATTTCCGCGTCCCCGAACAATCCAAAGAAGCCTACGCTTTCGCCCTCCTCGCCTACGAAACCTTCCACCACCGCCCCTCCAACCTCCCTTCCGCCACCGGCGCGCAACGCTCCGCCATCCTCGGCAAAATCTCCTATGCCTAATCCCCTATCTTTAATTCCCCTGTAGGCGGGTGCCCCACACGCCGGTTTTGCGTGTGGGTCTTGGGTTTCTCTTCTCTGCTTTCCCTGGGTGCCGCACCCTGCGGTCTTCAGGGTGCGGGTTTTTCTTCTCTGTACTCTCTGCGCGCTTCCTCTGCACCCTCTGTGTCAAATCTTCTCTTCCGATTTTCTGTTTTCCAGTTTCTATTTTCCAAACTCACGCCGGCACCGCGTCGTCCCCCTCCAGCGCCTCCTGAATCGTCTCCGCAGGTATCGCCCCTTCGCGCCCGATACACCAGTTTTCCCCGCGCAATTCCACAATCGTCGACGGCACCAGCTCCCCCGCCTCTCCCGTATCCAAAATCAAGGGAATCCGATCCCCCAGTTGCTCCAAAACTTCCGTCGCGCTCGCGCAAGTGCTCGATCCCGACAAATTCGCGCTGGTCCCTGTCAGTGGCACTCCCAGCTCTTCAATCAAGCTGCACACAACCTCATTTTTCGGCCACCGCAGCATAATCCGCCGCGTATTCGCCGTCACCTTCAGCGGCAACCGGTTCGACGCCTCCACCACCACCGTCAACGGCCCCGGCCAGCAAGCCTGCGCCAACCGGTAAAAATTTGCAGGGAGATCCCGCGAAAGCGCCCTCGCCTGCGCCAGAGAATTGATTAAAATCGGCAGCGCCCGCGATTCCGGCCGTCCCTTCACGCGAAAAATCTCTTCCACTGCCGCCAGGTTCACCGGATCCGCAGCCAGCGCGTACAGCGTGTCCGTTGGAATCGCCACCACCGCGCCCCGGCGCAGCCACGTAGCCGCATAACGAATCGTCCGTCTATCGGGGTTCTGCGAGTCGACTTTCAACACTTCGGCAGACAATGGTTAAACGCCATCCTCTTTGGAAAGTGCGGCTTTGTGCCCACTCAATATCCACTCAAAGCCCCTAAAAGCCGCTCGCACAGGACGCTACCACACGCCGCATACCCGCGCAATGATACCCGCCACCGGTAGCACAGGCTTCAGCCTGTGTTCTTCTCTTCTCCGATGGGTGCCGCACCCTGCGTTTTTCAGGGTGCGGGTTTTCTCTTCTCTGCGTTCTCTGTGTCTCTCCGTTCAGTCCTCTTACTCTACTCAGGGTACTCAGCGCTCTCAGCGAACTCTGCGTTAAGCCTTTCTCTTTTCTCTTTTCCATTTTCTATTTTCAATTTTCTATTTCACTTTATGCTACCCTGCCCTCCAATGCCCCCAACCCCCAAACCCGCGCCAGACTCCCTCCTCACCAGTCGCGACAATCGCTGGCTCAAGCAATTTCGGATCGCCCTGCGCGGTGGCCTCCAAACCGATTCCGGCAGCGTCGGCGTCGAAGGCCTCCGTCTCGTCGCAGAAGCCCTCGAATCCGGCTGCCAAATCGAAGCCGTCCTCTTCAGCGAATCCGGCGAACGCCATCGCGAAAAATTAGCTCATCTGATTTCCCGCCCGGAGATGGCCTTCCCTGTCCTGAAAACCACCGATCGCCTCTTCGAAGGCATCGCCGACACCGAGCATCCCCAAGGCGTAGCCGCCCTGGTAATTCCCCGCCAAACGCAACTCGAAGATCTCTTCGCCACACCACGCGGCGCCTGCTCTCCTCTGATAGTCGTTCTCGCAGGCGTTCAAGATCCCGGCAACGTCGGCACTATCCTGCGCACCGCCGCCGCTTTCGGCGCCACCGGAGCCGTCACTTCCGCCACCGGCCAAAGCGGCACCGCCAGCCCCTTTTCCCCCAAAGCTCTCCGCGCCTCCGCAGGCGCCGCCCTCCATCTTCCGCTTGTAGCCGGTGCAGCCCTCGGAATCTTGCTCACCCAATTCAAACTCAACGCCATCTCCACCATCGCCACCTGCGTCCACGAAAACAATTCCGCCGACTCTCCCTCCGCTCCCTGGGAACTCGACTGGTGCCAACCCATCGCTCTCCTCGTCGGCAACGAAGGCGCCGGCCTCCCCGAAGACATCGTCCACTCCGCCGACGCCCGCATCCAAATCCCCATGCAGCGCCACGTCGAATCCCTCAACGCCGCCGCCGCAGCCGCCGTCCTCTTCTACGAAGCCTTCCGCCAACGCCAACGCAAATAACTCGGGTAGCGCCGGCTTCCAGCCGGCCAGCCGGTAGCGCAGGCTTCAGCCTGTGTTCTTGGGTTCTCTTCTCAGCGAACTCTGTGCTCTTTCTCTGTGTTCTCTGTGTTAAGTCCGTCTCTTCGCCTTCTCCCCATTCGATTTCTCCTCCCAAAACTCTTACACTGGAATCGCAATGAGCCTCTTCCCCACCCTCCCCGAACCCGAAACCTCCGCGGCTCTCCAACCTCTTGCCGAGCGCATGCGCCCCCGCACGCTCGACGAATTCATCGGCCAGGAAAAACTCCTCGGCCCCGGCAAACCCCTCCGCGTCCAGATCGAATCCGACAATCTCTCCTCCATGCTCTTCTGGGGCCCTCCCGGCTGCGGCAAAACCACTCTCGCGCGCCTCATCGCCCGCCTCACCAAAAGCGAGTTCATTCCCTTCAGCGCCGTCACCAGCGGCATCAAGGAAATCAAGGAAGTCATGGCCGAAGCCGAAAAAAAATCCCGCGCTGGCCTCCGCACCATCGTCTTCGTCGACGAAGTCCACCGCTTCAACAAATCCCAGCAGGACGCCTTTCTGCCTCACGTCGAAGCCGGCCACATCCTCTTCATCGGCGCCACCACCGAAAATCCCTCCTTCGAAGTCATCTCCCCGCTCCTCTCCCGCACCAAGGTCTACGTCCTCGAAGCCCACACCACCCCGCAAATCGTAGAACTCCTCCATCGCGCGCTAGCCGACAAGGAACACGGCCTCGGCAACGAAAACATTTCCGCCAGCGAAGACCTCCTCTTCCGCATCGCCTCCTTCGCCAACGGCGACGCCCGCACCGCCTACAACACTCTCGAACTCTGCGCAAAAAGCGCCGGGCCCGATGCCGACGGCACCATCCACATCACGCCCGACCTCCTTGAGGCCCTCCTTCAACGCAAAATGCTCCGCTATGACAAAGCCGGCGAAGAGCACTACAATCTCATCTCCGCCCTCCACAAATCCGTCCGCAATTCCGATCCAGACGCCGCGCTCTACTGGCTCGCCCGCATGCTCGAATCCGGCGAAGAACCTCTCTATCTCGCCCGCCGCCTCGTCCGCATGGCCAGCGAAGACATCGGCCTCGCCGAACCCGGCGCGCTAGCTGTGACTCTCGCCGCCAAAGACGCCTTCGATTTTCTCGGCGCGCCCGAAGGCAATCTCGCTCTCGCGCAAGCCGCCGTCTATCTCTCGCTCGCCCCGAAATCCAACGCCCTCTACACCGCCTACGGCGAAGTCCTCGAAGACGTCCACAAAACCGAAGCCGATCCCGTCCCGCTGCATCTCCGCAACGCCGTCACCGGCCTCATGAAAAATATCGGCTATGCCCAGGGCTACAAATACGCTCATAATTTCGAAGACAAAGTCACCGACATGACCTGCCTCCCAGACAACCTTTCCTCGCGCACCTACTACAAACCTACTGACCAGGGCTTCGAAGCCCGGCTACGCACCCGAATGGACGAAATCCGCAAAATCAAATCCAAAGCCACAGGCAGCCCCAGGTAAACCGATGAGCAAACCAATCAGCCGCGTCCTGCTGTTCGCTCTAATCACTGTTCTTCTCTGCGCCTCCTCCCCTCTTCGCTCTGCGTTAAATCCTTCTGCTCCCACCCGTCCCAAAATCACTGGCATCGACCACGTCCGGATATATGTTTCCGATATCGAGAAGTCCCGCGAGTTTTATTCAAAGCTATTTGGTATCCGTCTCAAAGGAGGAATGTGTTTCGATACTTCCAATCGTTGCTTCACAGTCGGTTGGAGACACGGCCAGACAATTGATATAGAACAGACGCCCACTGCGGACACCAGAGACTTACTCGCCGAGATTGCTATCGCGACAGACAATATCGAGCAGATGCGAAACTACCTTGTATCGAATGGCGTAGCCGCTACGAAAATTACGAGGAACAACTACGGAAAGAGTCTCCTGGACGCTCATTTTGAAGTGCGCGACCCGGAAGGACACTTGGTGTCCTTTATCCAGCGTTCGTCCTTTCCTGTTGATGACCCTCCACCGGGCGCGCCATGGTACGTGCAGATTATTCACGCCGGCTTCGTGGTTCACGACCGACCGGCCGAGGATAAGTTCTACAAAGACATTTTGGGATTTCATGTGTACTGGCATGGCGGCATGAAGGAAGACGAAACCAACTGGATGGATATGCAATTTCCCGACGGCACCGACTGGCTCGAATATATGCTGAACGTTCCCGCGAACGCGGACCATCACACTCTCGGCGTCATGAACCACATCGCCCTCGGCGTTCCCGATATTCACGCCGCCCAACAACAGCTAATGAAAAATGGCTGGAAAGGCACCGAACAACCCAAAATCGGGCGCGACGGCAAATGGCAACTAAACCTCTACGACCCCGACGACACCCGCGTCGAACTCATGGAATTCACCCCAGTCGAAAAACCCTGCTGCAGCGAGTACACTGGTCCTCACCCGAAACCATGATCCCCGCGCCCAAAAACCCTCTCCGCCCTGTGAGTGCGAAAGCAAAGCTTTCGCTTTTACGCAATTACCCCGGACACCCAACCCATCGCCAAGCGCATGTCATCCTGAGGCTATCCGACCAGGATAGCCGAAGGACCTCAACTACTCCCCCATCGACCAACTTAAATCCATTTTCCAGGCTCTCCCGCAATCCGTTCCTTTACCTCCTTTACTTCCTTTACCTCCTGTACTTCGCCTCCCCCGCTTTCGCCCAAAACTTCGACAAGCCCGTAACCAACATCGACGAAGAAGTCACCGCCTTCGCCTACGCCCCCAACGGCAACGTCGTCTTCTCCGTCCGCCGCATGTTCAAAGCCAAAAAATACGATCTCCAGCGTGACGACATCTGGCTCCTCGATTCCGGCGGCAAACGCAAACGCCTCCTCGAAGGCCAGAAATTCACCCACGACGACAAGCTCTTTACCTACACCGTCGAATCCTTCACCTGGTCTCCCAACGCCCACATCATCGCCGTCCAACTCTTCACCACCACCATGGATCCCGACGCCGGCGCACGCGAAGACGCCCCCGCTCTCCTTCTCCTCGACGACTCTGGCCGCGAACTCCGCCCCAACGGCAAAGATTCACTCATCCTGCACGCGCAAAATCCCCTCTGGCTGCGCGACAATCAGACCCTCGTTTACCTCACCAATGAGGACACTCCTCAAGGTCTCTACGCCATGCAATATTTGAATATTTCCAGCGGCCCCGCGGGAAAAGCATTTGAGGGCCGCACGTTCGAAGGAGCCTCGCGCATCTCCGGTAGCAACGCCGCTATCGCTGTCGAGCGCAGCCGCACCTTCGACGGCCCGCCGCGCCTCCAGCGTCTCGATCTTCTCGCCCAGGACGACAAGGAAGTCGCCACCCTCGATGCCTATTCGGGTAGCATCCTCGTCTCGCCCAGCGGCACGCGCGTCGCCTATTTCCTCGACAAGGAAGTCCTCGAAATCCGCGATCTCACTGCGCCCGTCCGCATCGCCCGCCTGCGCGTCGGCCTCGGCGTGCTCCAGTGGTCCCACGACGAATCACAAATCTATCTCAAGCGCACCATCGAAAAAAAATCCGCCGACCTTGTCACCTTCCGCGTACCCGAACTCCGCGCTTACCAGCCCCACTCCGAAGTCCCCGTCCTCGAACCTGAACCCCGCATGCTCCTCCACGGCCTCACCATCCGCGAATACTCCCTCTCCCCAGACGGCCGCTTCCTCGCCGTAGTCCTCCCCGGCAAGCGCAACCTCCAAATCTTCTCCTTCTAGTTCCCGCTTCTCCGCTGGGTGCCCCATGTGCCGAATCTGCACGTGGGCTCTTGGGTTCCTCTTCTCAGCGAACTCTGTGTTCTCAGCGTCCTCTGCGTTATTTTTTCTCTCCCCACCAGTCACCAGTCACTATTCACCACTCACCGTCTTCTCCTCTTATGCTCCACCATCAAACAAGCATCCTCCACCACCACCAACCCCGCCGCCCGCGCCTTCTCCGCCGCCTCCGCATTCTCAATCCCCAACTGCATCCACAACACCTTCGCCCTGATCGCAATCGCGGATTCCGCCACCCCCGGCACCTCCTCCGCTCTCCGGAACACATCCACAATATCCACCGGCTCCGGAACATCCTCCAGCCGCCCGTAAGCCTTCTCCCCCAATACTTCCGTCTCATTCGGATTCACTGGAATAATCCGGTATCCCGCGCCTTTCAAATACTCCGCCACCCCATGCGAGGCCCGCATCGCATTCGAAGACAACCCCACCACCGCAATGGTCTTCGCCTGGCGCAAAATCTGCGTCACCACATCGCTGCCAACATTAAAATTTTCCGGAATATGTACTTTCATGCCCCT
>Ga0210400_10003606_pt1 | contig 13677 bp, 10 predicted proteins | sample IncBWH26MmetaG_FD_155456 | JGI IMG/M metagenome (GOLD analysis project Ga0210400, IMG submission 155456) | Forest soil microbial communities from Barre Woods Harvard Forest LTER site, Petersham, Massachusetts, United States - Inc-BW-H-26-M | ecosystem: Environmental > Terrestrial > Soil >...
GCAGCGGAAAATTCGCTTGATGTACAAAAAAGCTTTCGGTGAGCCGATTATAGCATCGCCCTTTCCAGCTCCCGAAGTGCTTGTGCGCACGGGAGTTATACTCTTTGGTCGTAGGCCTAACGGGTGGAAAGGCCGGTGTCCAGATCGGCTTCCGGCTTCCGCTATCCGGCTTCCGGGATTTTCCAAGCCTTTAGTCCCCGGAAGCCGGAAGCCGAGAGCCGGAAGCCGACCCATGCGCTAAGATAACTATTCCTGAACCCCATGGCCCGCCAAACCACGCACCAGACCAAGGCCAACCCGGAAAAATCCCCCCGTCGCGACCCTACCGCCTCGGGCGACCGCGACGCTGCCGTTAATAGGATCGCTTCACATAACTACTTCTTGCTGGAAAAATTTGAGGCCGGGGTTGTCCTGACCGGAACCGAGGTCAAATCGGTCCGCGGCGGCCTCGCCAACCTGAAAGACTCCTACGGCCTGGTCAAGGACGATGCCGTCTGGCTGCTCAACGCCCACATCGGCCCCTACGAGCACGGCAACATTCACAATCACGCCCCCCTACGCACCCGCAAGCTGCTGATGCATCGCGAAGAGATCCGCAAGCTGATCGGCAAAACCCAGCAAAAGGGCCTGACCCTGATCCCCACCCGCCTCTACTTCAAGAACGGCAGAGTGAAGGTGGAACTGGCGCTGGCTAAAGGTAAGCAACTCTGGGACAAGCGCGAAACCGAACGCCGCCGCACCGCAGACAAAGAGGCTCGCGACGCCATCGGGCGCAGCCGAAAGGCGTAGAAGGAAAAAATCATGTAGGGACAGCCGCCCCCGGCTTTCCGGCCGGGCAAAGCGCGGCAGTTAGCGTCGACCAAGCGGAGGGCTATGTCATCAAGACCGTAAACCTCAAGTCCGATATGCCGTCGGTGCAGGAGGCCCTACAACGCTTGGACCGCGAGATCGCTGCTGCACGCCAGGGCAAACTGGTTTTGCTCAAAGTCATCCACGGATACGGATCAACCGGCGCCGGCGGCGATATTCGCGTCGCGGTGCAGAAGCGTTTGCACCTGCTGGCGGAGGCTGGTCAGATTCGCGGCTGCATTTTCGGGGAAGACTGGTCGAAGACCGACGACGCGACCTGGCGACTGCTGCAATCGCAGTCTGAATTGAAAAGCGATTCCGATTTAGGCCGCCGCAATCGAGGCATCACAGTAGTAGTGCTGTGATGGGCTGACCCTACATAAATCGAAGGGGAATGATCCTCAGGCCTGCGGCGTCGCCGGCTGCGGATTCGGCGTCAGCGTGGGAGTCACAGGGGCACCGTCAGAAACAACCGATGCCGGCACCGGCTGCGGCTCTACCGGCCGCATTGGCACCACCGGCAACATCATGTTCTGCTTCCAGAACGATACCGCGACTCCGCGCTGCCAGAAGCGTGGGATCAACAGCAAGAGCAACGTGATCTGTCCGACCACAAACGCTCCGGCCACACTCTCTGGCGCGACGAACTTCATCCACACCCAGATGCCGCCCACCAGAATGATCGCCGCCACAAGCGTCACGACTACGTAACTTGCCAGCAGCCGCACCAAACTTCGGAGCGTATGCCGAAGGCCCTTCCAGATCGACTTGCGCACTGCCCGCTGGTCGCTCAATACAATGTCCGCCTCCGCCAGGTCGAACCAGATGCGGAAAACAGCCATCACGAGGAAGATTACCGCCAGCCCACCGTAACGTACTTCGGGCAGGAGTAGTTCGTTCGTGCTCTCCCCGGCCTTTCTCTCCAGCACGCCTTGCAGGGCGAACACGGCGAGCGTGGCCAGGAGCATCACAATACCGGCAATAATCAGCAGCCGGATATACCTCCACAAGTTCCGTCCGCAGGCGCGGAAGAAATCCTCGCGCGGCAACCGGTAGGTCGAAGCATATCCCTGAAATACTCCGGGGAGGAACAGCGCGGTTGCGACCATGAAGAGCACGGCAAAGAATATTGCCGGACCTCGGGAAGCGGTGGCCGGCCCGAACTCCGGTTGCGCAAACATCTCGGTCAGCACGCCCAAAGAGAAGCCGTGGACCAGGCGCTCCGACTGCAGGCTGCGATCCAGAATCTCCCCTGCCTGATTGGCGAAGGCGACTGTGCCGAACAAGCCCAGAAAAACATTCAACACATAGAACCAGACGATGTAGCGCTTGTTGCGCAGCACTATTCTCAACCCGCTACTCAAAAGTCCTTTTTCCTCACTCATGCGTGATGAACCTCAATTCCGCCCGTGGGTACACGTCCATGCAATCGACGCGCCGCGCTCGAACAACAAACTGTGAATTCGTTCATACCGCCCACCATCCTAGCGCCTGGCTGAAGACCTGGGTGAAGAACAGCCAGAAGTTGGCTACTTTATGCTTCGTTTTTCCATTTGGTTCGGCCAAGTAGCTGTTATTGAAATTGTTGCGGTCGATCTGAACCGTGTGGTCGGGATCGATCTCGGCCGATACTACTTTCGCTTTTTTCTGGTAACTAAATCTTGTCCAGCGGCTTTGCCCGTCCCAATGTTCGCGGACTTTCTCGCCGTTATCGAACCTGATCTCCACTTCGACCGGCATCGCGAAGTCGCCCTTCCGGTGCAGCGAAACATTGCACTGATACAGCGTGTCGTCCTTGGCGTCTTTCTTTGAGTCTTTCTTGTCTTTCTTTTCTTCGTACCAGTTGACCGGAAAGGAATCAACATTGAGCACTTCGTAATCCATCACTTTTGTTCCGTAGACCGCCTGGTTGAAATACCAGCGCAAGTCTTTGCCGGAAACTTCTTCGATCGTCTTCAGAAAATCTTCCTTCACTGGATGAGTGAAGCGATATTTCATGAAGTAGGCATGCATTGCCTTGGCCATGGTGTCTTCGCCGACGATTCCCTCCAGGGTCAGTAATACACTGGCGGTCTTGCCGTACGTGACGCCGCCGTAGGAGTTGGAGTTGTAGTAGTCGTAGGCCTTCTCCGCCATGGGGTCGTCGTCGGCGACGGAGATGTAGGAGAGCCTCTGCTCTTCCCGTTCGCCCATGGTGGCGCCTGCAAGGTTGAGAATGGAAGTAGTCTTGCCCAGAATCGAATCCAGAACTTTGACTTCGGTGTAACTGTTAATGCCCTCGTCCATCCACGCGTCTTCAAATTCGTTGGTGGCTACCATGCCATACCAGTACTGATGTCCGAATTCGTGCTCCACCACGATCTCTGGCAGGTGGAGGCCATCCGGCATAAACCAACTCGAGTCGCCCGTAATGAACGTTGGATATTCCATGCCGCCCGCCGCCGAATCCGGTTCCGGATCGACCACGGTCAGCGTCTTATAAGGATACGGACCATACCATTTCTCGAAATGATCAAGCGTTTCCCTGGTGATTTTGTCGTGCCGCTCCGCCTGGCTCCAGTGCGCGGGCTGCATCAGAAAGCGCAACTTGATCGGTCCCATCTGCGACTGGTACACGCTCTCGCGGACTTTGTAGCGCGGGCTGGCGGTCCAGGCGAAATCGTGGATGTCGTCGCCGTGATAGGTCATCGTCTTCGTGTTGTCCGGATTATTCTTTTCATCGACCAGCACCCCGCTAGCGCCTGCGACTTCATATTGCGGCAGCGTGAGCTTCACGTCGTACACGCCAAAGTCGGCGAAGAACTCGGTGGTGTTGTGATACTGATGGCAATTCCAGGCGTCGTGCCACCAAACCCCCACCTTCGGAAACCACTGCCCACCCAGCACGAAATCGCGCTTCCATCCCGATCGCGCCTGGGTCTCGGGAAACTTGGTTTGAAACGCAATTTTGAACTGAACGAATGCGCCCGGCGCGATGGGCTTGGCCAATGGCAGGTCGACCACTGTCTTGTCATCTTTATTGCCATCGTCCGGCGCCTGGTACTGCAGCCGCGAAGTTAGATCGCCCTGGCCGACAACCTCAATGCTCTTGATGTCCTCAGACCCGTAGTACTTGTCTTCCCACTTCGCGTAGCCAGTGTCGCGGCTACCCATCAGTTTGGCGTTGCGGACAAAGGTCGCGTTGGGCTGAAACGCATTCTGATAAAGATGGAAAGGGAAGTGGTCGAGCGCCTGCCCCGTCAGATTGTGGTAGGTGAGCACTTCGGTCGCGTCGACAACGTGCTTGGTCGCGTCGTACTTCGCGTCGATCTCGTAGTGCACCACGCGCTCGGACATGGGCTTGTCCGAATTAATCGCCAGCCTAGTGTCAGGGATGGACAACTCCGCGAGCACTGAACTCGCCGAGGGTGTCCCATTTCTCGCGTCCTTTGCGAGAACTGGGGTTTTTGTTGCCGGAGCCGTGGCCTGGAGTGGGGCCGCCGTAGCAGTGATCGTTTTGCGATTCACGAGTGCCACGACTACTAGAGCCAGTGCGACAACAATAAATACAATCTTCCACCGAATCTGCATGAAAACCTCACCTGTATAGGCTGCGGCCTGAATCATATCGCAGGCGTGCGAATGCTGCCACCACCCGACACTTTCGCCCACGCCGCAGCTATGCTGGATCGGCCTAGTTTTCAAAGCAACTCCCCAGACGCGTCGTGCCCGCTTGCCTAATCGCCTTCCCGCCGACGATACTGGAATCGTCGAATGCTGACTGCACCCTAATTATGAAGACGACAATTTCTCTCTCCGCGCCCGCCGAACTTGAAGCCGAATCCCTCGTCGCTGTAGTCCTCGACCACGCCGAGCCTGTGCCCACCGAAAAAGAAAGAGACAAGAAGCCGCAACTCAAAGTTGCCACCAGCGACCCCGCCGTGCAGTCGGTCGCAGCCGACCTGCTGGCCAGCGGCGAAGTTACGGGCAAGCCGTTTGAGACGAACCTGATGCACCGGCCGGTCACGCTGATGGCCAAGCGCCTGCTGCTGGTCAGCGGCGGCGGTGCGAAGAAATTTTCCAGTTACGATTTGCGCCGGCTGGCTGGCGTCGCTGTGCGCGCGCTCAAATCCCGTGGCATCCGCAGCTTTGCGTTCATCGCTCCCAGCGCCATTCCCGCAGAAGAAGCCGTCCGCGCCATTGTGGAAGGCGCGCACGTGGGAAACTTCGACCCCGACTACTACCGCAGTGACCGCAAAGATCAAAAGATTGACACGCTCACCGTCGTCGCCGCCGGCGACAAGGCAGTTCTCGAAAAGGCAGCCAACGAAGCGCAGATTATCGGCGAGTCGCAGAACTTTACCCGCGACCTGGTGAACGAACCGTCCAATCGCATGACGCCCACAATTCTTGGTGACCGCGCCAAGAAGATGTGCGCGGAGGTCGGCTTGAAGTGCGAGGTCTACGGCGCCGACAAAATTAAAGAATTAAAGATGGGCGCGTTCTGGAGCGTGGCCCAGGGCTCCGATGAACCGCCCGCGCTGATCGTCATGCGCTACGAACCCGCCGGCGCTCCCGCGAAGCCCGTCCTTGGTTTAGTCGGCAAGGGTGTGACCTTCGACACCGGCGGCATCTCCATCAAGCCCGCTGACGGCATGGAGAAAATGAAATACGACATGGCCGGCGGCGCCACCATGATCGGCGCCATGCGCGCCATCGCTCTGCTGAAGCCAAACGTCAAAGTCATCGGCATCGTGTGCGCCACGGAAAATATGCCGTCCGGCAAAGCGCAGAAACCCGGCGACGTGCAGATCGCCATGTCGGGTAAATCGATTGAGATTATTAACACCGACGCTGAGGGGCGCCTTGTCCTCGCCGATGGCTTGTTTTACGCGCGCCAGCTCGGCTGCACCAACCTGGTCGACGCCGCCACTCTGACCGGCGCCGTCGTCGTGGCGCTCGGCTATAGCAACGCGGGGATTTTCGCCAATGACGATGACATGTACAACCGCTTTCACGCCGCCAACGCCAAGGCCGGCGAAAAAATGTGGCGCATGCCGCTCGACGACGAATACAAAGAGCAGATCCGCAGTTCGATCGCGGACATCGTCAACTCCGGCGGACGCTGGGGCGGCGCCATCACTGCTGCCATGTTTCTCAAAGAATTCGCCGAAGATACTCCCTGGATCCACCTCGACATCGCCGGCACCGCCTGGATGGAAGATCAAAAGCCGTGGATCGCGAAAGGTCCGTCGGGCATCGCGCTACGCAGCTTGGTCGAGTTTGTGAAAGGCTTCGCCGGATAAATAATCAGCCGCGGAGTTTCACGAATCTCCACGGATGAGTCTTTTATGAATCCAGATGTTTTTCGTTTTATCCGTGAAAATCCGTAAAATCCGCGGTGTTCTTGTTTTTGCGTTTCGTTTATTCCAGGAAAGAAAAGAGCACTGAACGTTGAGCGAAATCCGCGCGGTTGCTATAATCAAGCTCGTTCCGCGCGCGTCCGGCATGCTGCAGTATTTCGCCCGGTCGCCAGTCCCGCCACAATCAGCGTGAAGCGACCGTCCTCGCAGCCCGGGACAGCGGGTTTCGAAACGTGGCCAGGTAGCTCAGGTGGTAGAGCGCAGCCCTGAAAAGGCTGGCGTCGGGGGTTCAACTCCCTCCCTGGCCACCATCATTCCAAACAACTTAGCGGAAATCTGCTGGTAGGAGATCGGCAGGATCACCCACGGACGATCACCCACGCCTACTGGATGAGCCGTTGAGCGGTTTCCTCGTTCAGACCCATGGCTTCGATCATCTTTGCCTGAGCCTCCATGGGCGAGACCGCGGCGGTGTTCACACAGTCGATGCTTCAGACCTCATGCGTCGGATAGTCAAGGAACAGTTACTCAAGTTCGATGGAACACGGTGAACGCGGAAGGAATCGAACCTTCAACCTACTGCGTGCTTTCAGAAGTGCGTGGCAAGAGTCTGGTGGAATTCAGAACGAAGGTCAATTCCGAGGTAACGTGAATGAAGGCCACGAGCAGCGGATTCAGAAGACCGAAAAGCCGCCATCCCCACTCCTACGCTTATCCACGACCAACGTACCGACAAAGTTCTGCGTTATGATCCCCCGGTAGCGGCGAGCGATGCGAAGAGTTTCGACTAATTTCGAGAGATCGCTTCCATTTAGCTGTGCCAAAAAAACCCGCTCGCTTGTTCAACTCAGTGTCGCCGCTTTCAGCAGTGTCGACGCAACTGCTGAGACCTCCAGCGCGACGAAGACGCTTGCCTCTTTATCGCCAAAGCTAATCTCAGTCGTTCCGCTTCCGTAATCGCTGACGTGGTTGACGCGGTCGGGGTTGACGAACGTTTCTCTGCCGTTGATGTCCTCAAATCTAACCAGCTTCATGTGAGCCTCCTCAGGAGCACGGGCTTGGTGTCGTCCCTCTGCATTCGTGTATGGAACTGGTGCCGTGTTTTGACATTAAGCTTTCACGAAACCAGCACATAGAATCCCAGCCCGACGAACACCAGTGGTACAGCCCAATGACCCCACTGATCTAGTGAACGCAAAATAAGCGGGTGGCTTCCGAGCCACCTGCCAACGAAACACCACAACGCAACCAGCGCGACATATGCAATCAGGATCAGCCACAGGAGCGACCGCCCGATGACGAAGAACGGCAGGTATACGCTGATGTTGTCGGCCCCGTTCGACAGCGTCACCAGAGCGATGGACGCGATGCTCTCCGTGCTGGCGAGCGGCTGCTCTGCATCAGTTCGGCGTGCCTGCAACAGGCGCTTGATGCCTTTGGCGAGCGGCAGCACTCCGAGTAAACGAAGCCACCGGTGCGGTACTGCCAGCGCACCCCAGACGCCGATCAGACTGATGCCAACGATGGCCGCAAAGCCAGCATATTGACCTGCCACGATGCGCCGCGTTGGAATCCGACGAGCAAAAAAGAAAGTCAAGAGAAACGCATCATCGATATTCGTGACGGCGAAAGTCGTTATGCTCGCGATCAGCACCTCCAGATATTGAGTCACAAAAAACTCTATCTTTCCGTACAGTGAGCCGGGGGAGCAGAATAAACTTCTTCAAGATCGGCTCTCCACCGAATCGTTTTCTACCCGCGTGCTCAACGGTCACGAGCGTTGCTAACCGCCTCCAGGAACCTGCGCGCGAGTTCGGCGATGCGGTCGGGCTGCCGCCGCCGGATGGCCTCTCTCGGAATCAACTCTCCGCCGACGCCCAGTGCGACCGCGCCTGCGGCAATGAAGCTGAACGCGGTCCTTTGATTCACGCCTCCCGCGGCGATCATGGGGACTTTGGGAAACATCGCTTTGAGATCCTGGATGTAACTGTATCCCCCGATGTGTCCGCAGGGCACAACTTTGACAAAATCCGGACCCAGTTTCCACGCCGCAATCACGCCGGTCGGCGTGAGCGTTCCGGGAATGACGACGACGTTTTGCTGCACAGCGAACGTAACGGTCTCGGGATCAAGGCCGTCGCTGGAAAGAAACTTTGCTCCCGCATCCAGGCAGCGGCGAGCCGTCTCGACATCGTGAACGCTCCCGGCGCCGACAATCACTTCAGGCGTGTGCTGTACTACTTGTGCAATGACTTTGATCGCTTCGGGAACTGTCAACGTAACTTCGAGAATGGGAATCCCGCCGCGGGCGATCGCCTCGGCAGCAAAAAGCGCATCCTCGGTCGTCGACACGCGAATGGAGGGAATGATTCCGAGTTCTTCGATCCGGTTCCGTACGTCTTGCTTATTCAACAATCCGGCTCCTTTGCCGCAGAATCAGGGCAGCGCCCTCGTGCCCACCGCCTGCCGCAACTGCTCCAGGGCGAGCAAGTATGAAGCCAGGGCTTGCCGGTAGGCAAGTTGCGTAGCCCGGTAGCTGCGCTCGGCATCCAGAAAAGTGAGCAGGCTGGTGCCTCCGCGCCGGTAAGCGTATTCGCTGATGTCGCGCGACCGCGTGGCCGCGTCCAGATACTTCGAAACGTACAGCAGCACCACCTTGTCGTTCGTTCGCAGGCCTTGATAGGCATCGTACACATCGGTGAGGGCCTGACCGTTTGTCGCCTTCTCCAGTTCCTGCGCCTGGATAATGGCAAAGCGCGCCCGAGCGATTTCGCCCTGGTTGCGATTAAAAATCGGCAGCGGGATGCTCCCATAAAATGTAGCGGCATTGATTCCATTGACGTGCGAGTAGTTGCCTTGAACCGTTACGTCTTGTTTGCCAATCGCCTTTTGCAAAGTCAACTGGCTGTTCGCAGCGGTCACGCCTTGCTGGGCTGCGCGCAGGTCGGAGCGATTCTGCAGGGCCTTTAGCTGCAGGTCCTCTAGATTACCTTTCACTGGTTGGTATTCGAAAGGACCAGCGACGTCGTAATTCTGAGACACGGACTCGTGTCCCAGCAGCTGCCTTAAATCCGACAGCGCCTGGACCCTGGCCAACTCCGCTTGTTCGAGGTCGCTTTCGAATTGCAGCAACTGCAGCTTGATCATCAGGTAGTCGTTCTCGCTGATGCCGCCTGCCTTGTATTGATGCTCGCTGATGTCGACCGTCTCCTGAAAGCTCTTCAGATCCTTCTGCGCCAGTTCGAGCGTCGATTCGGCGAGTTGCACGTTGTAAAACAGCGTGGCGACCTGAAACGTAAGACCGCGCCCGTTATCCGCCACCAGCGAGCGCGTCTGGGCCGTGATATCTTTCTGCGCCTGCCAGCGGGCATGGCGCTTCCCGCCACGTTCAATCAGGTAGCTGAGGCCGATGTCGCCTTCTGTATTGTTGTTCAGATACTCGTTGGTTGACTGTCCGCTGTAGATGCCGGGATTTTGCCTGGCTGGCGAGCCGAGGGGCAAATACTCCCAGTCCGCAAACAGCGTGGGATTGGGGCGCAGGTTTTGCGTGATTTCTTCGGCCTGGCTCTGCTGGATCGTGGTCATCATCGCCAACATGTTGTGGTTGTGCTGGAGCGCCATTTGGATGGCTTCGTCGAGCGTGATACTGGTTGGCCCGTTGCTTTGGCAGAATGCGGAATCCATCAACGCACACGCCAGCACTGAGGGAACGACCAACCCGGCACTAATCTTTCGGAGCAATGCAAAACTATTCAAGGGCCGCCTCCGGGAGCGGAAGTTGATCGCCATCTCTTGCGATCCAGACATAAAACGTCGGCAACAAGAAAATGCTGAGGAGCAAGTCGGAAATCAGGCCGCCGACGATCACGATCGCGAAGGGCCTTTGCGAGTCCGATCCAATATCATGCGATAGTGCCGCGGGCAGCAGTCCCAGCGTGGCCACCAGCATCGTCATCATGATGGGGCGAAGCCGCAGCACCGCGCCTTCGACGGCAGCGTCTGGGATTGAGTAGCCTCGGGCGCGCAACTGGTTGATGTATTCGAGCATGATCACGCCGGTTTGCACTGAGACTCCGAAGAGCGCCAGCATGCCAACGCCCGACGACACGCTGAGATAAGTGCCCGTCACCAGCAAGGCCAGAAAGCCGCCGATGCGCGCCAAGCCGACGTTCAACAAAATCAGCAGCGCCCATTTGTAGGAGCGAAACATGGTGTAGAGAATGATGAAGATGACGAGGATCGTAAGCGGAACGATCAGAGCCAGCCGCGCTTCCGCCCGCTTTTCACTCTCGTATTCGCCGGACCAGGCGAGGCTGTAGCCGGGTGGAAGTTTCACCTTCGCGCCGATCTGCTTGATCGCATCTTCGACCGTGGTGCCCAAATCGCGGCCTCTCACGTTGAAGGTGACGGCCACGTAGCGGGTGTTGCCCTCGCGGAAGATGTCGTATGCACCGTCTTTGACTTCCACGCTGGTCAGCTGCGCCAGGGATACGCGTTCGCCCGTGGGAGAGAGCAGGCGAACTCTTTCGATCGCTTGTTGCGTATTGCGATACGGAGCCTCGTATCGAACCACTACGTCGTAGCGTTGCTCGCCGATCAGCACCTGGCTCACCGCATTACCCCCTACCGCGGTTTGGACGGCGTCCTGGATGTCTGTCACATTGATCCCGAAGCGAGCTGCCTGGCGGCGGTCGATGGTAAAGTCAAGATTCGGCTGGCCGAAATCGCGTAACAGTTTGACGTCATGCATGCCCCGGATGTCCGACATGACGGCAGTGACTTCCTCGCCCTTCTGCTCGAGAAGTTTCAGGTCGTCCCCAAAGATCTTGAGCGCCAGCGAGCCCTTGGTGCCCGTCATGGTTTCGCCGACGTTATCTTCGATGGGCTGGGAGAAGTTCCAGATCGCGCCAGGATATTTTTCCAGCGCGCGGTTCATGGCCGCGATCAATTCTTCTTTGCTCTTGTGAAATACCGGGCGCCATTGATCGTGCGGTTTCAGGTCGACGAAGTATTCCGTGTTGCCGAATCCGCCCGTGTCGGTGCCATCGTCGGGGCGGCCAACCTCAGATACGACGGTCTTGACCTCGGGAAAAGAAGCGAACACATACCGGCAGTTGGTGGTGAACTTTTCTCCTTCCGAAAGACTTGTGCTGTTGGCGAGAGTGCCGCGCGCCCAGATCGCGCCTTCATCGAGGTGAGGCAAGAACTCCGCGCCGATCACGCCGCCAAAACCCAGGTAAAGCGTTCCGGCCAGAGCCGCAATGCCAACGCCCGCTACGACCCAACGATGCTGAACCGCCCAGCGCAGCCGCTCGCGGTAGCGCTCCGTCAAGTAATCAAGCACGCGGTTGCGCCGTTCATGGACGCCTTTGCGAAAAAATATGCCAGCAAGAACCGGCGCGACGAGAACCGAAAATGTCATGGCGCCCAGCAGCGCGAGTGCCACAGTCCAAGCCATGGGGCGGAAGAGCCGGCCCTCCACGCGCTGCAATGTGAAAATCGGCAAGTAGGCGGTGATGATGATGGCGATCGCGTAGAAGACGGGCCGCTGCACTTCATGCGCGGCTTCACGAATTGCTTCCGCCGGGGTCTTTCTGGTCGGTGATCCATGTCCATGTCCGTTGTTCAGGCGAGTCATGTGCCGGACGATGTTCTCCACCATGACCACCGCGCCGTCCACCACCATTCCGAAATCCAGCGCGCCGAGAGAAAGAAGATTCGCAGGAATATGACTCAAGTCCAGCCAGATCGAGGCAAAAAGTAGAGAAAATGGAATCGTCAGCGCAACGATAAGCGCCGCACGCACGTTCAGCAGAAACAGGAACAGAATCACGCTGACCAGGATCATGCCCTCGGCCAGGTTGTGCATGACCGTGTGCAGTGTGAAATAAAGCAGATCGCTGCGGTCGAGCATGGGAACGACCTTCACGCCCGGAGGCAAGAGGCCGTTGTTGAGTTCGGCTACTTTCTTGTGAATGGCATCGAGTGTGGGCTGTTCTTCGGCGCCCTCGCGCATCAGCACCGCACCCTGAATCACATCGGGCTCGTCGATGATGCGCCCGTCCTCCATGTGATTGGCTCTCGCCATGTGCCCCAGTCGGATTTTCGGACCCTGTGTGACTTCGGCGATATCTTTCACTCGCAGAGCAGTTCCGGTTTGAGTCTTTAAAACGGTCTCCTCGATATCACGCACGCGCGTAAAGAGCCCGAGCGCGCGAACATTCATCTGCTGCATCCCGACTTCAACAAAGCTGCCGCCGGCATTGATATTGTTGTTGGCGAGCTGCTGCTCCACCTGGCCAATGCTCAATCCGTAGGAGACGAGCTTGTTGGGATCGATGCGCACCTGGTACTCGCGTACCGTGCCACCAAAATCGGAAACGTCCACGACATTCGGAACGGATTTGAATTGCTTGAGCAGCACCCAGTCTTCGATCGACCTGAGTTCCATCAGGTCGTAACGAGGATTCGTACTTCGCAGCGTGTACCAATAGATCTGGCCAGTGGTGCTCCAGTCCGTGCCGATCTGCGGCTGAAGATCTTGTCCGGGCGGAAGGTTAACCTGAGTTAACCTCTCCAGGACTTTCTGGCGGTTCCAGTCGTTGACCGAGCTATCGTCGAAAATCATGATCACGAACGACAGACCAAAAATTGATTCGGAGCGCAGAAAGGTCATGTGCGGCATTCCCGACATTTGAATTTCGATCGGGATCGTGACCTGCTGTTCCACCTCCTCCGCGGAGCGGCCCGGCCATTGCGTAATGACCGTCACGTAGTTGTCGGCAATATCCGGATAGGCTTCGACGGGAAGATTGTGGAACGAGATGGCTCCCCAGCCGGCCAGCAGGACGGCAATGGCCAGCACCACAAATTTGTTGTTCAGCGCAAAATCGACGAGTGCCCGAATCATTCCTTGTCCTGCGTCGCTTTCCGATGCGCCCGCTCAACCGCTCTCTGGACGGCCGCTGATCCGGAATGTCCGCCGTGAGCCGTACCCGCGAAGCAGGATGGCTTTCGTCATCCGTTATTCGTTATTGAGCGAGCACGTGGTCCAAAACCAGAGCGTTGGTAACCACCTGCTGCCCTGGCTTGAGACCGGATTTGATTTCCTGCACATTCGTGTTCTCGGTCAACACGTCTCCACTGACAACTTCCACACGGCGAAACTTCTTGTCAGGCGCGGGAACGAAAACAAAATCGCGATCGTGCATGCGCAGCACGGAGGATGCTGGGACAATGGTGTGCATCTCCGTGGTTTGACCACGGAATGTGGCCTTCGCGAACATGCCGAGCCGCATCATCCCGGGATTCTCGACTTCGATGCGCACCTTGGCCGTGCGAATGCTGGGATCGAGGACAGCGCCAAGATTGCTGACTCTTCCCTTAATTGTTCGATCGGGATATGCGTTGAGCGTGATTTCCGCAGTATCGCCGAGGCGGACATTCGGCAGATCGTTCTCGTACACATCGCAGACGATCCAGACGG
>Ga0210400_10003608_pt1 | contig 13671 bp, 17 predicted proteins | sample IncBWH26MmetaG_FD_155456 | JGI IMG/M metagenome (GOLD analysis project Ga0210400, IMG submission 155456) | Forest soil microbial communities from Barre Woods Harvard Forest LTER site, Petersham, Massachusetts, United States - Inc-BW-H-26-M | ecosystem: Environmental > Terrestrial > Soil >...
GAAAGGCGACATGATCGCGCAAGTCGGCACCATCAGCGCCAACACCGACAAGCAAGTGGGCAGCATCATTGCCGAGGCCATGAAGAAGGTCGGCAAGGACGGCGTCATCACCGTCGAGGAATCGAAGACCATGGAGACCACGCTCGAAGTGGTGGAAGGGATGCAGTTTGATCGCGGATACCTCTCACCCTACTTCGTCACCGACCCGGCACGCATGGAGTGTGTGCTGGAGGAGGCGGTGATTCTGATTCACGAGAAGAAGATCAGTTCGATGAAGGACCTGCTGCCGTTGCTCGAGCAGACAGCTAAGGCAGGAAAGCCCTTGTTGATCATTGCTGAGGACGTGGAAGGCGAAGCTCTTGCAACGCTGGTGGTGAACAAGCTTCGCGGGACGCTGAAGTGCGCGGCTGTGAAAGCTCCCGGGTTTGGAGATCGCCGGAAGGCTATGCTCGAAGACATCGCCACGCTTACCGGCGGCAAGGCCATCACCGAAGACCTCGGCGTGAGGCTTGAGAATCTGAAGCTGGAGGAACTCGGTAGCGCAAAGAAAGTGATCATCGATAAAGACAACACCACAATCATCGGCGGCGCCGGTAAGCCCAGCGAGATCCAAAGCCGCATTAAGCAGCTTCGCATGCAGATCGAAGAAGCCACGTCGGACTACGACAAAGAAAAGCTGCAGGAACGCCTGGCGAAGCTTGTTGGAGGGGTGGCAGTAATCAAGGTAGGGGCGGCCACCGAGATGGAGCTGAAGGAGAAAAAGGCTCGCGTTGAGGATGCGATGCACGCCACACGCGCAGCTGTCGAAGAAGGCATCGTGCCAGGTGGCGGAACCGCTTATCTGCGCTGCATCCCAGTCTTGGAAAAACTCAAACTGCACGATGATGAAGCCACTGGCGTGAATATCGTAAGGCGTGCTCTTGAAGAACCCGTTCGTCAGATTGCACAGAACGCCGGACACGAGGGGGCACTGATCGTCGGACGGGTGCGCGAGTCGAAGGACGAGAACTTCGGCTTCAACGCGGAGACCGGTGAGTTTGAAGACATGATCAAGGCTGGAGTAATTGATCCTGCCAAGGTCACGCGCCTCGCACTCCAAAACGCCGCGTCCATAGTGTCGCTGATGCTCACAACGGAAGTCCTCATAGCCGACTTCAAGGAAGAGGAAACAGTCGCGGCGCACGCGGGTGGCACGGGAAGCGCTTACTAACCCAATTGTATTGAGGCACGGGAAGCGTCATACAGAAGGGATCCTTCGCAACTTAGCGATGATCGAGTCCACGCACTGAATGTGTGCCTTTTGCGACAGACGCTTCCCCACCGGACGCATTACCCTATTCAAGGATTCCGATTTTTCTGTTTTCCTCGGCATTGAGTCCGAAATGGTAACCGCGGCTAAATCCGGCGTGCAAATGTTCCTGCTCATGATCGCGGCTTCAACCGCACTCTTGGCTCAAAGCAGCGGGCCGGCGACACCTCAGAATTCTGCGAGCGTTGGGGACGCCCGTCAGGTCGTGCTCCCTTCCGTTTTGGCCACCGAACGCAGCTGGGCGATGCGTGACCATTACACATACATGGAGCGGGATGATGATCGACGGTTGAACTCGCTTGGGCAGTTGAAATCAGAAAGTGTCGACGTTACAAAAATGATGCTGGTCAACGGCGCTCGCTTCGAGCAGCTTTTGGAACACAACGGGCAAGTTCCATCGGCAAAGGAACAAAAGAGAAGCGACGAGGATCTCGAAAAACTGAAGCATGAAACGCCAGATGAGCAGACCGCGCGGTTGCGCAAGGACCAGGAAAACAGAGCTTTCCTTCAGGACATACTCGAGGCATTTGACTTTCGTCTCGTCGGCGAAGAGACAATAGGCGGCAGGCCGGCCTACGTGCTTCACGCAACGCCTCACCCTGGATATCGCGCTCACGGCAAGTACGCCAAGATGTTTTCGAGGGTCGAAGGTAGGCTTTGGGTGGACAAGCAAGACTTCGGCTGGATCAAAGTCGATGGCCAGGTAACGCAGTCCTTCTCGCTGGGGCTGATCCTGGCTCGTGTGGAGCGTGGTTCTCACATCATCATGGAACAGACGTCTGTTGGTGATGGGGTCTGGGTGCCGAAACGGATTGAAATCCGGGCAACGGCGCGAATCCTTCTCCTGAAGAGTCTAGACATCCAAAGGACCCTTACTTACACGGACTACCGCCCAGCGTTCGAAGGGGCATTCTCTGTGAGTAGATAGCGATCGCGTTCCAGGGAGGATTTCATGAAGATTTCTTCAGATAATTTGAACAGTCATCTGGCACCGCTGTGCTCGCGCGACAATCACGTCATGAAGTACGAATCCGGGGGCTCCCGGTCAAATGCCGGATATCAAGCCTCATATCATTGTAGTTTTTCGGGCTGCAGCGTTCGATACGACGCAACTGACGGATATTACATGCTGATTGGAATGCCTGACCATGCAAACCCTGTGGATGAGCCAGGCGTAAACACCGCGAAGTGTCCTAAGCATGGCTACTGGTTGTATCGCCGAAAGAATATTCATCGCGAAACGGGTTTCGACTGGCGCTGTGGGGTGGAGGGCTGCGAATATCCGAGCGGCGCAGCCACAAAGACCGCAGCCTTGAGAACGCAGTAAGAGGACGAGGTCAGCTGTATAGGAATTGGAATGGCACAGGAAGTCGACGATTTTATAATCCCTTGGCAAGAATCGACCGATGTGGGCGCTTGTGACTTGAAGGTTTACAGTGATCTTAATCGACTGTGGCGCATGGTCGACAGATACAAGATGAAGGCGCCGATCTCGATCAACGTGGTTGACCGCAACGAGGTTTGCATTCGGGCAATGTGCGGCCATCACGATCCTGCAACTGGGTGGCATCTGAACGACGAAGCATCGGTTGTGGTTCCCGTCGATGGGCCGGAATTCCCGCTCACTCTGCGCGTGCGAGATGCCCGTGGGAATGTTCTGAAATTGAGACTACAGCTCGAAATACCAAGACCGAACGCGCACTGAATACGGAGCCCGTGTCGCAGGAAGTTTGAAGGCCCCCATGATGATGCGACGGAAAAAGGGTCTAATCCTAGTCGGGTGCGTCACGATACTTTTGCTCGCGCTTCCCTTCATCGTACCCGCTCTCATTAACGTAGACCGCTACCGCCCTCAAGTGATCTCTTATCTTCAACAACAAACTGGAAAGCAGGTCGAAATTGGCCGGTTGTCGCTCACGTTTTTTCCGGTGGCGATTCACATTGATCATCTCGGTGTGAAAAACCCGCCAATATTCCCGTCCGGCTATGTAGTGCAAGTAGCGCGGATCGATGCCGAACTCAGCGTTGGCGCGCTTCTGCAGAGACAGGTAATCGTCAAATCGCTCGTTCTGGACGGACCACTTCTTAACATCACATCCGATCCAGACGGTCCATGGAATTTTGAGAATCCGAAATCTCCAAATTCAAGGGACACTTTCCCACTGGGAGTGATCGACAGAGTGCAAATCAAACGTGGCCAACTGATAGGTTCGAATCTTCTGCCATCCGATGCGGCAGGTCCGAGCTTTTTTGAGGCCCACGATCTCTCCTGTGACCTGGAACAGGTCAATCTAATGGGCATTATCAATCCTGCGTCCTCTTCGACGGATGGTCGTGGCAGCCTGAAGGCCGACCTTGTGCGCTTCGGTTCGGTCGAGGCTAGAAACCTGGAATCCAAAATACTCCTTGAATCGAGACGTGTGTTTTTTCTAGACCTGAAAGCGGAAATCTATGGCGGCAAGGCTGCCGGTGAGCTGTCGTTTGATTTGTCGGGAAAGAACACAAGTTTCAAGACCGACGCGCGATTCAGTGGAGTTAATGTTGCGCAGCTGTTAGCGGCTTTCCCAACTGGCGGGGGAAAGATGACCGGGAAAATGGAAGGAGCAGTAAAGTTGGGGGGAGACGTCGAACATTCTGCCCGGCCACTGGCGGGAATTCACGGAGTGGGGCATGTAACAGTGCGTAATGGACAGGTCCCGAGCCTGAAGCTGAACGCGAACTTAATGCAACTTGCCCATTTCAATGACCTCGGGCCGGCAAAGAATGATCCATCCTCATTCAATTTGATCGCCACCGATCTGGAACTGGCCCATCAGCGTATTTCCAGCAAGGTGATCGACATTGATGGCTACGGAGTGGATGTGGATGGCTCAGGAAGCGTTAGCGTGTCAGGTTCGGATGACCTGGACTATCGCGGGTTGGCCGAGATTACGACCAAGGAAGGCTTTTTTACCAACACCGTCGCCCGGATGTCCGGGGCTTCCCTGAAAGACGGCAAGTTGCAGTTTCCCTTTCGCATCGGCGGAACAATCAACAGCCCAATTTTTAGCAAGGGCAAAGGCGATCGGGACACAGACGCCCCGCCAAAGAAGATCGTAAAACCGAATAAAACCAAATAGTCACTAAAAGTGTCTGGTAGAGGACAACAATGCCAGGGGCAATACCCCATACTCGCTTCGGCCAGGAATCCCGAGGTGGAACTCTTTGAGCCAGGAGGATGAAAATATGCACCGAGCTTATCGATACCTTTTCAGTTCGCTTGTTCTGACGGCTACTCTTGCTGCGCCATCAGCAATGAATGCTGCGAGCAAGCCGCAAGACAACGGACGTCAAGAAGAAAGTCATCGAGACGATAAGGACCGCAACCGGGTCTACGACCGTTATCACAAGGACTATCACAATTGGGACGATCACGAAGATCGTGCTTATCGCGGGTATCTCCAGGAGCATCACAGAGAGTACCGGCCCCTTGCTGAGATTAGGCAGAAGGAGCAGAGGGCATACTGGAATTGGCGCCATAGTCATCCGGACCACGATAACGGCCGCTAATAACTTCTTCACGAGCAAGAAATGAGCAGGGATGTACACTCAGGGGGCGCGACTCTCCGCTCCCTGTCTCAGTGCTGGTCAATTGCTACCGCCGCCTTCTGAGGCCGAGGCCGATTTCGCTCCTCGAAAATGAGAGCTCGGGATGGTTCCTATTACTTTGGTCCCGTACTCGCCGCTTTGGATTTCCAGCCGTCCGCCCAGATATTTCAATCTTTCTTTCATCCCCGCAATCCCTACGCCCACTCCTTTGCCCAGCGGGGACCGCTCGAGCACTCCGGTCGGTATACCTCGTCCTTGATCGCTGATCGTAACTACCAGTCCGTGGGAGACGAGCTCAATCTTGACCATGGCCTTTTTACTTCCTGAGTGCAGGTGAATATTCGTAAGACTGGATTGCACAATCCGAAAAATTGCGAGTTCCGCTTCTTCGGATAGCCGCTCCAAACGGCGGGGTATATCTAATTCAATTTCAAGACCCTCGCGTCGGTTGATTCCGCGCGAATACATCTGAATCGATGTCTCCAAACCACATTCGTCGAGCAGCGGTGGGTGCATCATGTAAGAAAGAGTTCGAATCTCATCGGAAATATCGTTTATAAGAGACGAACACTCGGAAAGCATCTTGTTGGGTGGCGTTCCGGACGAACTGGCCTGATTCTGTACCATTGCCAAGTTCATCGCCAGGACGGAGAGCTTTTGTCCGGTGCTGTCGTGCAGTTCGCGAGCTATGCGCCGCCGTTCATCGTCTTGGGATTGGCTGAGCCGCTTCGAGAACTCCCTGAGTTCTTGCTCGCTTCGGTAGCATTCGATCGCAATCGCCGCCAGATGCACAGCTCGTTCGATCATTTCTGCGTCTGGCTTTGGCCAAGTCGCACGCTGCGGATAAGATAGGGCCAGTGCGCCCAGAATCTGCTTTTCTATCGTTAAAATCGGACGGAAAGACGCCATTCGCAAGCCTTCGCGCAAGGCCGCTTCGCGATGAACCACAAACATGGGATCGCTGTTGATATCGGCCACGGTCAGCGCTCTTCCTTGGTTCTCAACCGCGCCGCACAATCCCTCGTACCGTCCCTCCTCTAGGTTATCGATTTCTTCCTTCCAAGTTCTTGGGGCGTTCGGCCCAGCCACCGGCCGTAGCCGCATTCCGTCGTTGTCTAGCAAGAACACCGTAGAGATCGCTCCGGGCGAGTGAGCATCGAGAAAGTTGCACAGCTCATTCAATACTTCCAACATCGGGGCGCCGTGCCCCAGCATTTCGAGTAGATGCGTTTCGGTTGTCATTAGCTGGGAACTCCTTATGCTGCTTACGCTTATTTGCTTCTTCCTTCTTCCTTTCCTCCTCCGTGACCGCGAATGTAGAAGGGACCCTGAGATTAGAAGGCTCTCGCTTCGATGTCTGTCACGTCCGAGACACCCTTCTTTCGAGATCTGTGCCCTAAAGGATTCACTTGATGTCCCAAAAAAGACACTTCATTTCTAACGTTTCGTGTAGTCATTATCTGTGTTTTCTTGCTCGGAACTGCTTCGCTGGAGCTGAACATGGCGAGTCTACGTTTGTTGCTGGCAGATGATCACCACATCGTCAGAGCGGGCCTGCGCTGTCTGCTCGAAAGTCAGGCCGGATGGGAAGTCGTCGCGGAGGCATCTGACGGCCGCGAAGCTGTCGCGAAAGCCGCAGAAACCCGCCCGGATGTGGCGCTGATGGACATCGGAATGCCGGTTCTAAACGGTTTGGAAGCAGCCCAACAGATTGTTCAAAACGTTCCCAGGACGAAAATCGTGATGCTGACCGTGCACGATTCCGATGCGATGATTCACAAGGTCCTCGAAGTAGGTGCGCGGGGCTACCTATTCAAGACGGATGCGGCCCGCGACCTCGTCAATGCCATCAAGGCTGTACACGCCGACGAGACATTTTTCACCGCCAAAGTCTCGGAGATCATATTAACCACTTTCAAGAATAACGGGGCCGGTCTCCAGGGAGGTGTGTCGCTCGAGGGCCGCCTTACTCCCCGACAGTGCGAAATAGTTCAACTATTAGCAGAAGGGCTCAGCACAAAAGAAGTGGCTTCTTTGCTGAACATCTCGGTCAAGACCGCGGAGACTCACCGCGCCAATCTAATGCGCCGTCTGGGCTGCCACTCGGCCGCACAACTAGTTCGCTACGCTTTGCGCAATCAGATCATCGAAGCGTAGTTCGTGGGGACAACTGGAGCCTGCAGTTTCCCTTACACGTCGTACGTGTCTCGAACGAGACAGATTGGAGATTCGTAACATCCTATGATCTGCATGGAGGGCTCCGAGCCTTGCTCGCTCATCCATATGTGTATGGATGGTTCTGGCGGCTCCGAATACGAGCTTTTGCGTCGAACATTGTGCACAACCAAATCCAATCCGAGCAGAAGAGCGCCCCTCTCGGCGTCACAGCTTCTCACCGGCGCCGCCCCCTCAGTGTTCTCTTTATCCACCGCGATGCAGACGTAGTAGATGCCTGCCAGGAAGAGCTGAAAAAAGCAGGATTCGGCGTCAACGCCGACTTGGTTTTGACCATAGAGCAGTGCACCGAACAACTCCGCACCCACGCCTATAATGTCGTAATCGCTGAATATCCGAGCCCTAACTGGAAAGGGTCACAGGCGTTGCAACTTCTTCGTCAGACGGTGCAGGAAATCCCTCTTCTCTTCGTAACGACGGCGATCAGGAGCGAACCCATCGCGGAGCTGACTGCTCACGGCGCGTTCGATTACGTTGAACGAGAGCATCTTGCTCAGTTGCCCATGGCCGTTCGACGAGTTTTGAAAGAACAGAAGCTTCGCGCCGAGCTGGAAGAGGCCGGAAAGGCTTTGCGGCATTCGCAATCGCTGTATCGCGCGCTGGTGGACAATCCTGCTTACGGGATCTGCCGGTGCGACGCGGAAGGGAAGTTTCTGGACGTCAATCAAGCACTTGTAACGATGCTTGGTTACGCGAGCCGAGAGGAAGTGCTGGTGGCGAATCGTGCGTCTGAAATCGTACTCGATTTCGGCCCCGCCACGCCTTTGGTTAGTTACTCCGACGAGCAGATGCGCATTGAGCCAATCGAAATGGACTGGAAGCGGAAAAACGGCACGACTTTGAAGGCCAGGCTTAGCGGTCGGGGCGTCTATAACGACCATGGAGCCTTCGTTGGCTATGAAGTCATCGCTGTTGATATCACGGAACAACGAGCTCTTGAGGATCACCTGCGACGTCAGGCATCAAGTGACTCGCTGACTGGTTTGGCCAATCATCGCCGCCTTTTTGAAGTATTGCAGGCAGAGATATGCCGATCCAAGAGAACCGAGAGGGAATTCTCTCTTCTCTTGCTGGACCTCGACGGCCTCAAAGAGATCAACGACCGGTTGGGTCATCCGACTGGGGATCGTGCGCTTTGCAGGCTGTCGCAGATTTTGACCGACTGTCGCCGCTTGATCGATACCGCGGCACGGCAAGGCGGCGATGAGTTCGCTTTGGTCCTGCCGGAAACCGGAGCAGCCGCTGCCGCCTTAGTGGCGCGCCGGATTTGCGACCTTCTCGCCAAAGACGCCGAGGAGCCGACTCTTTCCGTCAGCGTCGGACTTGCGAGTTACCCGAGGGATGCCGATACCGTGGGAACTCTTCTTTACGCAGCGGATAGAGCTCTGTACGACGTAAAAGAGATGAAGCCACGAGTGGCTCGGGCCAGTCGCGTCTAGCACTTGACGTCGCTCAATTTGCGGCACGCAACGTGAAAACGAGGGTACCCGAAATGGCTGATAATCGTTTCTCCCTAAGCAACCGGTCACGACTACCTTCACCAAATTGCGATCCTGGAGCTGAAGTTCAGTATTTGTTGAGAGCGGAAGAACAACTTCTCCATTCGATTTCTGCCCGTATGCCTCTGGAGCAGATATTGCACAAGATCTGCAACGCTCTGAATTCCGAGATCGGCAATGTCATTTCCCTAGTTTGCCTGCGAGATGACTCCGCCGCTGGTCTCGCTACCATCGTCAAGAGCGCAGGAACTTTTGGGCTGCACAAATTCTGTTCGGCATCTGTCGTTGGCGGGGATGAGGAAGCGCTTGGATCCATTGAGATCTACTCTTGCAGCCCGCGCCATCCCTTTCTCAACGAAATTCGCTTGATTGAGCGGGCCACTTGCCTGGCCGCTGTTGCTATCAAACGCCATAACGACGCGGGCTGTCCGGTTTGGCGCACCTCGGCTTGCACAGAATTTGCGCTCGCGGAGCTGTTTGAGTTAGTCGTGCAAGACGACACTCAGAAGTGACGTATTCACTTCGATTTCGCCGTTGTACCTGATAAAGCCCAACTTCTTGAATTTGTTCATGAACAAATTGACGCGCGTGCGCGTTGTTCCAACCATTTCCGCCAGCGTCTCTTGCGACACTTTTGGGAGCCGTCTCTGAGGCTGCTCTTGCTTACCGTATCGCGCCAGCAAGAGCAACGTGCGTGCGAGTCTTTTCTCGGTCGAGTTAAATAGCCGGTCGATCAAGTCCTCTTCGATCCGAATGTTCCGGGATAAGACGAAATTGATGAACAGGTCGGACAACTCGTGCTGGTCGTGAAGCACTCGTGTCATCTCATTCTTCTCAATGACGAGCACGGTGCTTGGCATAATGGACGTGGCGTTCCCGACGCGAAGTGGCTGACCCGCCATGCATCCTTCCCCAAAGAAGTCGCCGGCATGCAAGATTGCGATGATCGCCTCTTTCCCAACAGCGCTAAGCGCGGTTATTTTCACCGCGCCCTCCTGTATGTACATGACGCTGTCGGCCGGCGAACCTTGAGAAAAGATAATTTCAGCTTTCTTGAAATGTTTGACTTTTCTGGCCACACCCGCAGAATCGAGAAAAGCCTGCGCATTAAATACTTTCTTTTTGTTTACGCCTTTGAGTTTTCTTTTGCTGGGATTCATTAATTGCTTCTATATCTCTCCGTCAGAAAATTGGTGACCTCTGCCTCCGATGGCTCTTCCGCCCCGGCAAAGCCCTTGCCCGATGCTTCCCTCTCGAGGTCGTCAACAATCATTGGTTTAGACAGGGTTTGTTGTTGCACCATTTTGCGGACTGTTGCCAGCGGCACCTGTTCGAAATGTGTCTTGGATTTAAGCACTGAGCGCCCCTTGCACCACTAGACGCTAGCAAGCCGCAAGTCGTACGGGTCATATCTTTTGCAAAGCGAAGTATGCCGTTAGACCCGCTACCATCTCTTTTAGACAGTTTACCCCCCGATAGTGTCCGAGTTACCCGCGTTTCTTGCGCTGGGTATTTTTTACTTGCAGGACTCGCTACGTTGCGCTACGTTAACGTAGCGTTTGTTTAGTGTTTCATAAGTGAGGAGCCGTATGGGCAGCGCTCAGTCAAAAATGGCGCCGATGCACTTCAAGACCATGGTGCAGGCGGAGGTGCCGCAAGGTCGTAACGGAAAGCACAAAGAAATTGTGACCATCGTCCTTAAGGACCTCGACCGCCTGAAAGCCGGTTCCGCGCTCAAACTCCCCTTGGCTGACTTGGGACAATCAAAGGAAAAAGTTCGATCTGCCCTGAATCGTGCAACCCGCAAAGCTGGTCGCAAGGTTGCCACCGCCAGCGACGCCACTTTTCTGTACGTCTGGAACGTCACGGAGTAAGAACAGCCGGAAGTTTCCTGAGCTCCGCTTCTTGCAGCAGGGAGTTCGCGCCGTCTTCGTTCCTTACTCCTCTTTTATTTCCCCAAAATAAAATCGAAAACTGTACATAACAGCACAGACACACGCCCTTATAACATCTAGGATTCATTACGTAAGCTAACGCGGCTAATCCGCCATATCCATTCCAGGCCACGCCTTCGTCGCTTTAGGGTTCATCAAGCCTTCGTCCAGCGAGTACGCGGAAATCCTCCGGACCGGCGTGGAAGTGTCTCGCAGCAACAGAAAGGAAAAGAGCATGCCCCTTCTTCAGATTTTGTTCGTGTTGATCGTCGTCGGTGTCCTTCTTTGGTTAGTGAACCAATTCATTCCCATGGCAGGCAGCATCAAGTCGATTTTGAACGCGGTCGTGGTCATTTGCGTCGTTCTTTGGCTGCTGAACGTATTCGGATTGTTCCACTCCCTCTCCCGGATCCGGGTTGGTTAGCGAGGCCGCCTAGCAGATTCAAGATCGAGAACGAGCCAGCCGAGTGCGGCGGGCGTATCAGCGCACGTGAATGGAGAACAAATGTTGAAATCAGTTCGAGTAATCCTCGCTACATCAGCAGTGCTCTTGCTTCTCGGATGGGCCATCCCGGTGGAGTCGCGCCAGGATCAACAAGACAAGGGGAAGGGCCAGGAGAAGCACCAAGAGCAGGGCAAAGAGCAACCACAAGCCAACAAGCGGCAAGATCAGCAGCCCCGGCAACAACACCAACAGCCCCAGCAACAACATCAGCAGGCCAGAGGGCAGGATCAGCGGCCCCAGCAACAACACCAACAACAGGGACAGCAGCGCGACAACTCCGCGAAGCAACAAGCCGGACGGCAGAATCAACAGCAAGACAATTCCGCGAAACAGAATCAGCAACAGGCCAAGCACCAACAAGATCAGCAAGCGCAGCAACAGCATCAGCAGCATCAGCAGCAAGACAACTCCGCGAGGCAGCAAGCTAACCGGCAACAGGATCAGCAACACCAGCAGCGTCAGCAGCAGGACAACTCGGCAAAACAAAACCAGCAGCAAGCCAATCGCCAGCAAGATCAGCAAGCGCAGCAACAGCATCAGCAGCAAGACAACTCAGCGAAGCAGCAACAAGGCAGAGGACAACAAGATTATCAACGTCAGCAGCAGGACAACCGGTCTGCGCAACAACGCAGCCCTGCTCAGGCAAGGCAGCAACAGGTAGCTTGGCAAGGTGATCGTGCGCATAGCTGGCAGTCGGAGCATCGTGACTGGCAGCAACGCGGCGGCTACCATGGCTATCGTGTTCCCGAGGACCGCTTCCGTGGCTACTATGGCCAGGATCACGGGTTCCGTATCTACAGCCTTCCGGTAAGGTACGTTGGCGGGCATCGCCGCTTCCAGTACGGTGGCTATTGGTTCGGCCTGGTTGATCCGTGGCCGGAATACTGGTCCAACAATTGGTACGACAACGACGATGTCTACGTGGACTACGACGGCGACGGCTACTATCTCTACAACCGCAGATATCCCCGCGATCGCATCGCCATCAGCTTTTACGTGAACTAGAAGGTCGTCGCCTGACCCGTGCATCCCGGTCCAACTCAGACAGCAGTTAAGTGGGCCGCGATGCTGGGATCGGCGACCGAGCACATAAAGGAGAAACAGCAATGCTTGGAACAATCCTGGTGGTCTTCTTGATCTTGGCGCTGTTGGGCGCTTTGCCGCGGTGGTCGCACAGCCGCAGCTGGGGCTATGCTCCGACCGGAGGCGTTGGCCTTGCACTGCTCATTGTCGTCATTCTCGTGCTTCTCGGTCGCATCTAGATTTTCGAAGCAGGTCGTATAGGCCTGTCGAAAAATGAAATGAAGAACCCTTATGAACCCAGCACATAAAATCATGAAGAAGCTTGCTCACACGATTACTTCCGGTGGTTGGCGGCAGTGGAGCGCTCGGATCGCGATACTCCTCTTGCTGCTGCTGATAGCTGGCAGCGGCGCATCTGGTTACTCCGTTCTTACGCACGAGGAGATTGTAGATCTTGTGTGGGCCAGCGAAATCAGCCCACTCCTTCTCCAGCGATTCCCGACGCTCACCGAAGACCAGCTCAAGGAAGCGCACGGTTACGCCTACGGTGGCGCCGTCATCCAAGACCTTGGCTACTACCCCTTTGGCAGCGTGGAATTCAGCAATTTGGTGCACTACGTTCGAAGCGGCGACTTCGTCAGAGAGCTGCTGTTGCAGAGCCAGGACGCCAACGAATACGCCTTTGCCCTGGGCGCGCTCTCGCACTATGCTGCGGACATCGCCGGCCATCCCGCTGTTAATCAGGCCGTTTCCATCCAATATCCCAGGCTCCGAGCCAAGTACGGTAATTCCGTCCGATACGCAGAGGATCACACCGCGCACTTGAAGACCGAGTTTGGATTCGACATGGTGCAAGTGGCGAAGAACCGCTATGCCTCGCAGCAATATCATGACTTCATCGGTTTCCAGGTCGCCAAGCCTCTTCTGGAGCGGACTTTTCCGATCGTTTACGGTGTCGAGTTGAAAGACGTGTTAACTCCGAGGATCTGGCGGTCGGCTCCTACCGGTTTGCGGTGAGCCGCATGATTCCGGAGATGACGAAAATCGCCCTTCGTACTCACAAAAAAGACCTGATGCGCGAGACTCCCAACTTCGCAAAGCGCAAGTTCCTATATCGTCTTTCGCGTTCCGATTACGAAAAAGAGTGGGGGAAGGATTACAAAAAGGACGGATTCAAGACTCAGCTCTTCTCCATACTTTTGCGATATATGCCGAAGATTGGCCCGTTCAGGGCGCTCGCGTTCAACAACCCGACCGCCCAAACCGAGGATCTCTATTTCAAGAGCATAAACACGACGGTCGATCGGTACCGTATTTTCCTGGCTCAAGTTCGTAGTGATTCGCTCAGACTGACCAACTTGGACTTCGATACAAGCAAGGAAACGAAGGCAGCGGAGTATTCCTTAACGGATGAAACCTACGCAAAGTTGTTGGGACAGTTAGCGGAGAGAAAGTTCGACCTGACCTCATCTGACCTGCGCGAGAATATTCTGACTTTCTATGCGGACTTGTCTGTCCCCCTTGAGACCAAAAAAGACTTAACTCGCTGGCAAAGCGTATTGATGGACCTCGAGCAAT
>Ga0210400_10003609_pt1 | contig 13668 bp, 9 predicted proteins | sample IncBWH26MmetaG_FD_155456 | JGI IMG/M metagenome (GOLD analysis project Ga0210400, IMG submission 155456) | Forest soil microbial communities from Barre Woods Harvard Forest LTER site, Petersham, Massachusetts, United States - Inc-BW-H-26-M | ecosystem: Environmental > Terrestrial > Soil >...
CCAAAAAAATGGCATAATCCGTGGAATACGCTTGTAAGTTACCTCACAATTCTGAGTCGAATCTTCGATCTTCATCACCGGCCGAACTCAACGTAGAAGACGCGATAAAGTATTGCTCCACTCGGAGGTTGGATTTTATTCCGTGTGCGTTGGTGGGTGGCTAGTTGCCTGGCAGGCAGGCCGCAGCGGCTTTAGGGGGCGTTGAGTTCCTCAAGCCGGCGGGTTCTCTGCCAGTCTAGGCGGCTCGCTTTACGCCGGATTACTTTCCACCACGTTTGGCCGCGTGTCAGGTTTCTCCCGGGCCCTTCTTCGAGTTGCTTCTGCATCAGCAGGTTGACGAAAGAGCACCGCAGTCTCGACCATTCCCTCGCATCTGCCGGTAACCCGCCGACACCCGCTTATTGCTTGAGTCCCGATGGACCGCGTGGCACTGTGGGGTCACCTCTGGGACCGAAACACACATGGCAATCACCTGCCGCGTCCTCATGGTCTACCCGAAGTTCGTTCCGAACTCGTTCTGGAACTATCGGGAAGCCTGCGAACTGGTCGGCGCGAAATATCCGGCAGCCCCGCTCGGCCTGATCACGGTCGCCGCCATGCTGCCGAACGATTGGGACATCCGGCTCGTGGACCGTAACACCGAGCCTTTAACCGATGCGGACCTCGACTGGGCCGATCTCGTGATGATCGGGGGTATGCTCAACCAGCAGCCTGACTTCATTCACCTGATTGATCTTGTCCATCGGCGCGGCAAGCCGGTCTGTGTCGGCGGGCCTGACGTCTCGTCAAGCCCGCATCTTTACGCGGGTGCGGACTTTCAAGTGATCGGGGAGGCCGAGGAAATCATTTCAGATTTTATCTCCGCCTGGATGAGGGGCGAGCGCAAGGGCGTGTTCACCGCCGAGAAATTCAAGACCAACGTCGCGGAAAGCCCGATGCCGCGTTACGATCTGATCAAATTCGATCATTATCTGTTCATCGGCGTGCAATATTCGCGCGGCTGCCCGTTCACCTGTGAGTTCTGCGACATCATCGAGCTCTATGGCCGCGTGCCGCGTACCAAGACCAACGACCAAATTCTGGCCGAACTGCAAGCGCTCTACGATCACGGCTATCGCGGGCATGTCGATTTTGTTGATGACAATTTCATCGGCAACAAGAAGAATCTGCGCACCCTTCTGCCGCGGCTTAAAACATGGTTGGAAGAACGCGACTATCCATTCGAGTTCTCGACCGAGGCCTCGGTCAATATTGCGGATGACGACAATCTATTGCAAGCGATGAAGGACGCGAATTTTTTCGGAATCTTCGTCGGCATCGAGAGCCCGGACCCGGAAACGCTCGTGCAGATGAAAAAGAAGCAGAACACGAGGCGCAACATCGCTGAGTGCATCCATAAGATTTACGGTTACGGTATGTTCGTGACTGCCGGATTCATCGTGGGGTTCGACACCGAGAAGGTCTCGATGGGGCGGGCCATGATCGACTTCATCGAGGAGACAAACATTCCAGTCTGCATGGTCGGACTACTGTACGCCCTGCCTGGGACACAGCTGACGCGGCGGCTTGCAGCGGAAGGCCGCTTGCACGAAGGCTATGACCTCATGAAGGTTGAGCAGGCGGGCGACCAATGCACCCTCGGCTGCAATTTCGACACCAAGCGTCCGCTTCGTGACATCCTTGTGGATTACAAAACTGTACTTGAACACGTGTTTAGCCCTCGGGCATATGCAGGACGGCTGTCACGACTCGCCGTCATGCTCGACCGCTCCGATCGCCCCCACGATTTGCCGGACGGCGACATCCGCAAGGGGCTTGCCAGCATAGACGGCGTGCACAGGATCATGCGTGCCCTGCCAGAAGCTCGTGAGCCGTTTTGGACTGCGTTCGTTGAGGTGGCCAAGACCAATCCACACGCTCTGCGCTACATCGTCATGCTGATGGCGCTGTACATGCACCTCGGACCGTTCTCGAAAAATGTGATCGGCGAGATTGATCGCCGCATTGCCCAACTCGACGACGCAAATCGCGGGTCTGCCGCGGAGGTCGCTGTGCCCGGGTTCTACGGTTCGATAGCGTAGTTGGCTGAAGCAAATTGCCCGGAATGCCAACCGGCCACCCGCCTGGCGCGGCCAAAAGTCGGAACACTGAGTTGCTATGCGTCAAATGCGATTACTACCATGGCCTGCCCGATGTCTGGCGGTTCTTATTCACGATAGGGGCAGCCGGCTTTAATTCGCTCGGTGGCACTCGCGATGGGCCAGCACGAGTGCCAACTTGACCTCTGGCGATGCGCCCGAAAAGGCGGCTGCGATCTCGGTTTCACTCCACACCGTGGCGATCACGCCAACAATGTTTTTTCCTTAGCATCCATTAAGCGCTGCGCCCGCTATTTCGCTCAGGTTGACCGAGCCCCCATCCGTTGAGGGGACCGTAGGTGGGCAAATGGGTGAGGCAGCGCTGGGAGCCGTCGCAGTCGTGCCGGCCCCCTGTGTGGAGGTGTCCGGTATTTCTCCCGGTAATAGCAAAGGGGCTTGAGATGCCCCCGAGGCGGAGCTTGTTGCCCCGCCGCCACCGCTCGCCGATCCGGCAGTGGTCGGCGATGCCGACGCTGTGCCGAGCTGCGATGATGGCGAAGGCGACGACCCTGATGGCAAGGAAGACGGTGGCAAGGAGGACGTTGGTGCATTGAGGGGGGCAGACCCAACGATACTGCTTCCCCCAACAGCACTTTCGCTACTGGTTGTCTGGCCGTTCCGTTGCAACACGGTTTGGCCTTGGGCCGTCGTGATGCCGAGAAACATGATCGCAATGATGAAGACACGTTTCACCGCGCTCTCCTGCGTCGAATGCCGCAATGCTGCGCTGTCGCCCGTGCTGCCAGACAACGCCCGATCTGCAAAAAATGAAAATGAAATTTAAGAGAGGTGCAGCCGGGAACCGCGAGGATGGACTTGGGACGCGGGCCTCACATTCGCTTGAATGCCGGAGCGTCCGATGAATTGGCGGCTAACGGCTATCGTGAAAGCCTCGCGTTAGGGTCCCGCGCGCTAATACCTCAGCAGACAATCCCGACGACCCCCTCAAGGCTTACAGGTCTTGGCTCCGGCGCCTGGGCGGAAGGTCCCGTTCCGTTTTGCGATCCCTGTCGATCCGCTTCGCGCTATCACCGCGCGGGAAGGACAAGGACTTGGCCGGGACGAATCAGATTCGGATTGCGGATCTGCTCCCGATTAGCCTTGTAGATGACGGCGTAGTGCGTGCCCACACCATAGGTGTGGCGGCTGAGGCGCCAGAGATTGTCGCCGCGGGAGACGGTGGTGGTCGCGATTTTCGGCACCACCACGGTGGAGGCCGAGCCTCCATTTGGCGGAACGGTCGCCATGGCGGCCGCCAGCTGCCGCTGCTGTGCAGCGGCAATGTCCGGCCGCTTGGAGGCCGTGGCCTGCGCCGGCACTGACGTCGTGACCATCGTGTCGGGAACGTTGAAGGGTACCTCGGCGCGTGCGCGCACCGTGCCGGAGTTGGGCTCCACCTCGTCCAGCCTGACGCGGTAGCTGCTGCCGGGTGCGACCGCTTCATTGATCGTGACCGCAAAATGCCCATCCGCGCCGGCCGTCACTGATGAAACAAAGGTGTCGTTGAGATAAAGCCTCAGCGTGGCGCCGGGGCGTGCGCGGCCGCTTGCGTGGAACTTGCTGCCCGGCTCGATCTCGACCAATTCCACAACCACTGCGCCGGCCATCGACTTTGGCGGAGGCGGCTGCGAGAGCACGACGGTGGGTTTGCCCGGCGTCATCAGCGCCACGACCGGCCGGTCGGTCGGTCCCGGCTCAATCGCCACCGCCACGCTCTGTTCGGACGTCGCCTGCTTGCCGTCCGGCTGCTTGGAACGCAACGTCAGATCATAGGTGCCTGAGGGAAGCCGGGGCGGGACCATGACGAATTGTCCGGATTGATCCGCGACCGTGCGATCATGCAACTCGCCATTGCGCAACAGTTCCACTGTCGCGCCCGCGGTCGCCCGGCCCGCGATGACCGCTTCGCCCGTCGGCTCGATGCGGGCAATGTCGAACGTCGGCACGCCGTGGTCGCTGTCCGGCGGTACGGGCGATCCGGCCAGCGCGCCCGCCATGGCGTCTGCCTTTGCTTGCGCCGCCGCGAGCGGGTCCGGACCCTGATCCAGCGTGCCCGATGCTGGCTTTGAGACCGCCGGTGCGGCGGTTGCAGCCTTGGCATCAACCGGCGGCTCGCGGCGGAAGTGCTGGATCGCGAAGACAAGCGGGATACCACAGGCCGCAACAAGCGCCAGCAGAACCATGCGGCTCATCGACGTGGCGGGCATGATGTTCCTCCTCGGCAGGAACGCTAGCTCGTCGGCATTATACAGCGTTTTCCGGCCAAGTGGCGACCGGTTCTGCGCGCCAGGATACGCGACTAAAGGAGGAACAGGCTCCGAGCGACGCTAACCCAGTAAACCGTCAGTGTCATTCGCGGTCATAATGCTGGTGCCACATTGGTTGGGGTCGCAAGTTTGCGGAGCACTTCAGCCCCGCTGCAGTCTATTCGAGATGCATGCCGGATTTGGCGATGACTGACCGAAAGATTGCCAATTCGCTCTTCAGCCGCGTCGCGAGTTCGCTTGGTGTTGACGGAATGACCTGCACGCCTCCCGACGCAAAGCGTTCCTTCACGTCGGATGAATCGAGAGCTCTCACGACGTCAGCGTTGAGTTTATCGACGATCGCCTGAGGCGTTCCCTTTGGCGCGAACAATGCCGTCCAATTTGAAGCGTTCACGTCCGCCACGCCCTGCTCCTGGAGCGTCGGCCACTCCGGGTTGAGTGTCGACCGCTTCGCCGAGGTGACGCCCAGGACCCGCAAGGTCCCGCTTTTCACGCTCGGCGCGACCGAGGAACTGGCAACTATGCCGAGCGGCACAACGCCGGAAATAAGCGCCTGCACAGCCGGACCGCCCCCTTTGAAGGGCACATTTTGAAACTTCGTGCCCGTGCTCAGGGCTAGCCACTCTAAAACGAGGTGTGTGATGCTGCCGATCCCGGGCGTGCCGATGTCGACTGAGCCGGGATCTGCTTTGCTGGCTGCAATCACATCCGCCAGCGATTTGTACGGGCTGCCGCTGTTCGCCGTGAGCACGATTGGCGCGTCGCTGACGCTCGTGATCGGAACGAGATCGCGCTCGACGTCGTATGGCATTTTCTCGAGCAAAGCCGGGTTCAGCGAGACATCGCCGCCGCTGGCCATCACGAGGGTATAGCCGTCCGGGTCCGCCCTGACGGCGGCCGTCATGGCGATCAAGCCGTTGCCGCCTGGCCTGTTTTCCACGACGACTTGATGGCCCCAATACTCACCGAGTTTGGCGCCTAAAAGTCGTGCCGCAATGTCGGTGATGCCGCCGGGCGCGTAAGGGACAAGGATGCGAACGGGCCGGTCTGGAAAGGTCTGGGCATTCACGGGAGCGGCAAGTGCAACGAAAAACGCCGCGACTCTCATTATTCGAAACATTGCGAGCCATGCTTCCTGTATTTAGAAGGGCTGGCGAGAGCGATTCTCGCTGTCGCCAATTCGCCGGTCAGTGTGCGAGCGGATCGGGGCGAAGCTGCATCCGCACCGCGCGCGGGCGATTCGCCGTTCCGCCTTCAAGATGGAACATGGCTCTCGTTCCATAGGTGGACCACAACCCGCTGCCCTTCCAGCCGGCAGCGGCATCGTCGATCCGGCCATCCACGTTTTTGGGGAAGAAGCCCATCGGATAGGGAACGGTGAAGTTGACGAACTTGCCGTCGACGAGCGCCAGGATCGAACTGTTCAGGTTACCCATCACGATCGGCACGTTCCGCCCCAGACCGAATGTGTCAAACCAGTCGATCCAAACATAGTAGCTCGCTTCAGCGCTGCCCGCGTCTTTCACGTCGCGCATTTGAGGGCCGGGCAATTGGTACAGCGTCCAACCTTCGGGGCAGTGTTTGCCCGTCGCGTTCGGACCGTTCAGCACCTTGCACTTGCGTCGATCGAAGCTGCCGACGTGCCCGCTCGCGAGTGCCACCCAGTAAACGCCGTCGGCATCGATGTCGCCGCCACGTGGGCCATAACCAAGCAGCGGCGGTTCATAAATCTCGGAAAGCGCCGTCTCGATTGCGTTTGAGCCGAGCGTGGTCCGCACGATCGCGCCCGGATACCCGATGACGGTACCCCAGACCGATCCATCAGCAGGGCTGACGGCTACCGCGTACTCATTTACTGCGATGCGCTTGTCCTTCCCGGGCTCGACCGGCTTGTCAGGCTCGACATACTCGCCTCGCTTGCCGTCACCCGACGTATCCAGGACGAATGGCGTCCATCCCTGCGACTGCACCTCATCACCGGTCTGTTCGAACTTCTTCACGTCAAGCCAGCCCAGTACGGCGGGGCCAGTGACGCCGGCGCTGAAGAACAGCATGTCGTGGTCGCGGGAGAAGGCGAGGTGGTGGGTGGGGAAGCATGTGCTGAGCAACGTGAATTTCTTGGCCGCGGGATCGTACATCGCGATATTGCGGTTTGACATGTTGATCGGGAACGCCTTTGCGGATGGTTGGGCCGACCCGGCCTTGCACCAGTCAGGGTTTGTCGGCGGCCGAATCTGCGACGTGAGCCAAATCCGGCCTTTTTGGTCCATCATCGGATTGTGCGTGATCGTCTGGCTGCTCCAAATCGTGTTGGGACCCCATGACGGCGAGAATCCATGCGGGCGAGCGGTGACATTCGGCGTGTTCGGATCCCGCACCGGAATTTGGACTTCACTATCGGCGTTGGCCGCCGGATCCAGCACGGGCATAAAATCCGTGCTGTCCTCCGCGGATCCATAGATCTTGCCGTTGCCGTTCACTGACGGATTCCACCGGTCGGTCGAGATTTCATCGTGCAGATAGGCTGTGGGATCGCTCCATTCCCACTCGGTGACCACGACGTTGCGCGCGATCCCCTGCGGACGCGATGGGGTCGCGAACGGGAGTTCGCCTGCGGCGATGGCGTCCGTCCATTTGCCGAACAGTTCGAGCGCCCTCTGCGGGCCCAGGCGGGTGATGTCACGCGCCATGAACGCAGATGCGCTGCCGGCCTGCAGCCGTTCCGCCCAGGCGTCTGCCGAGTCTTTGAAGGTACCAAGCCGCTTACTAATGGTCCGGGTGCCAGGAGTGCCCAGGGCGTGACAGGATTGACAGGCACCGCTCTTCACGATGTTCAGCCATTCTTCCTGAGTCTCGATTTGCTCCGCGGGGAATTCGTTTTTCCCGGGCACCCGCAACAATGAGAACCAGTAGATCGGCGGATAATATTGCGCCGCCGCAGCCGGCGTAGGAGCAGGCACTGCAGTCAGGTCGAAAGTCTTACCCGGGCTCGCCTGAACTTTTGCGGAATCAACGAGCCCGTACCCGCGGACCCATATCTGGTAATTGCCGTTTGGCAGGTCCGGAATCAGATAACGGCCGCGATCGTCGGTGACGACAATCTTTGTGTATCGGGTGGGCGTATCCGTCGTTTCGGCAATCACCCAGACGCCAGCCTCGGGCCCCTTCGCGCTCCTGACGACGCCTCCAATATCTTTGCTGCCGACGCTTACCGCAGCAGCACTGCGCTGTTGTGCGTTGGCGCTGACGGGGATCGCAGCCGTCGCCAAGGCAGCCATAAAGGCAGCCATAAACATCGAGGCTACCATGTATGGCCGCCCCACAAACGTTCGAGATTTCATGCTGTTTCACCCCCGGATACCGGTAATTCTGACCCGCCGAAGCAATGTTGTCTATCTAGATAGCGTAAAGGAATGGCTTCCATGCGTGCGGAGGTGGTTACTAGTTCGTGTCGCCGATCCGTTGCCTCCGCCGAACCATCTTGGCTGCGCCGAAGCCGTTTTCGCTCTCGATCACCCCGGCGACGTCGGCCGCCAGATCGTGCATGGTCAAGCCGTCCATAAAAACGGGATCGGTCAAGCGCCGCCATGAGGGATCCGGACATTTCCAGATATATACAAATGTCAGCTAGGGCGGCATCATGATCGGCGCCAGCGGGATACTCGCGGTCGCGTCATTTGATGGCGCCGATTTGCGCAAGCGGATTTCAATGCGCCGTCGTTGCTGGATATCCCCAGGCGATCCGGCTATCGCAAGCGTCTCATCGACATTCACAAGCTGCGCGCCGGACAGTGGAATCAGTTTGTAGCCGGCCAGCAAAGGGCTCTGGCGCAGCACGCTCACCACCGCGACGGCTCGCGCGAGCCCAAGTCCCGCATTGTCCGCCGGGATCAGACTGACGACCCCGGCCGTGTTCTTCAGGACTGCCAGCAGATCCCGGTCGAGATTGGAGTACTGGCGTATTCCAATCGGCCGCTCGTCGGTGTGGCCGACGACCTCGATGACGTCGACGTCATATTTCCGGATGTATTTGAAAATCTCGTTGGGCGTTTCATTGACAAGCGCATCACGGAAGGTCGGAGACAGTTCGGCGCTTCCGGATCGGAAGAAATAGCCGTCGGCTTCGCTCATCCTGATGATGGGAGGCCATTGATGGCCGCTGGATCCAGCGGGGGTCTGACCTCGCGCGATGGTATCGAGCACGGCCTGCATCGGGACCGGCGGTTCGCCGGGCTTTGTCATCGCGCGGTTGATCGCGGCAACAAACTCCGAATCATGAATGGCTTTGCCGACATCGATGCCGTTAGCCTGGAGTGCTGTGGCGTTCGCGATGCCTTCGCGAAGTTCCGTCACCGACACGCCGCTTTTCTCGATCTCGTTCACGACACTTTTGCTGTCGACAAGTTCACGCCAGTACTGGTCGATCGCCTGCGGATCGCGGAGGCCGGACAGGCTCTTGAATTTTTCGGCGAGGTCGGCACTTTTTTGAAGCGTCGCGACGACGTCGCGCGTGCGCTCATTCTGGAGAATCTGCTGTTGAAGCTGCTGTTCGGCGGCAACGCGCCTGGTCTCTTCCCGCTTCAGAAATGTCGCCATAGCGATCAGCAGGCAAAATACCAGCAGGATCATGATTTCGGCCATGGTCAGGCCGAGTACCAGGCCTCGCTGATACGACGAGCGTTGCTGCACTATCTGTTCGTTCATGGCCGCACTCGCTTAGCAAGGGTTATCTTTCACGACTTCTCGTACCCAGCGTCTTGGTAGATCGTGTCGTCTCCGAGGCATGTATTTCCTGCAACAAACGATCGACGGCAGCAACCACGCTCTGGGCGTGGTCGAGATTGATCTCGGCATTTTTGGCCTGAGTTTCAGCGCTGGCGTTGAGCGAATTGACCGCCCGGGTCAGACTATCAATCATCGGCGCCAGCTTGGATTCGATGGCCTGCTCGGAGCTTTGATGCGATGCGAGCTTGGCGAAAAGGGCGTCGATCGACTTGACGATGCGCGTGGTGCTTTTCGCGAGCTCTTCGCCCTCCTGTACCAGTCGCCTGGACACCTCGAGGACCTGAACTGTCCGTTCGTTCAAGCCGTCGAGGGTTTCCCCGGACCGCCTGGAGGCCTCTTCGAACGGGCTGCTCGTCGTCGTCGCAAGCTTCTTGAGTTCGCCGGTAAATTGCTGATGGGCCTGACCGATGCTTTCCCGCACTTCGTCCATCGCGTCGGTGACGGATTGCTGGGTCATGCGCCGGAAGTAGCCGAATTCCAGCATGACGCTTTCAAGTTCGCGCTTCACCCGCCGCGAGGCTTCGGCCAATTCCATCCGTGCCGTCGCTTCGACCTCGACCGGATCGCGCCGCATCTGGTTGAAAAGAATCCGCAACGTAATGCCGGCGATGGTCGAGGCGATCGCAATCCCGAAATTCTGCACGATCTGCTCGGCCGAGCCGGCTGCGGAAAACTGATAGAGCGATACCGCCAGGCTCGTCAGCGTGAACAGGAATCCCATGTAGTAAAGATTGTCGCCGGCTTGGTCGTCACGCAGCCGGAACAGGCGTGCCCCGAGCAGAACGGCATATCCGACCATGATCAGAACCGGCACCGACGTGACCGCGACGGCGCCAAAGTCGTTGAGCTTCGAAAAAATGATGTAGCCGCTGCCGACGATCACGACGGCAAAGAACAGCAGCCCGCTCTGCAGGCCGGGCGGCAGAACGGGTGTGGTTTCGGAGGCCGCCATGCCCTTAAGCTCCCTGGAGCCGCTTGACCCCGCCAAACGTTCCGCGGTTTTCTTCGATCCAGTCCTTCCAGAACTCCATATGTTTCGTGCCGTCAATCAGCGGCTGGCCGTTCGACTGTCGGGTCACGTAGCGGATCATGACGGTAGCGCCATGCAGGTCGGTGCGAAACTTCAGGTAGGCCGGGGATTGCCGGTAACGCTGAAACGACAAATCACCCGCGCGGGGATACTGGCTGTAGTCTTTTGTGAATTCGATCATGTCAGAAATGATATAGAGCGTTTTCCTGACGCTCTGGCTCGTTGCGCTGGAGAATTGATCGATCGCGATATCCTGGATCGCGGCCATGATGGGTGAGCTGTTCGTCTTCGCGGCTGCGACGCTGCTTTTCACCGCCTCCGCGGCGGGCTTGCGAAAATCATCGATCCACCGCAGGCGTGCGATGCGCGGATTATCGGTCCACTCGCTCAAGCCCGCGCCGTCGCCGGGATTGCATTTCGAGAACAGCGAGCGGCTGCGAACACCCGCGATATCCAGGACGCGAATGTCGAGCCGGTAGAACGGTGGCAGCATCGTGATCATGTCGTCGAGCTGGCCGAGAACCTCCCGCCGTGTCGTCTCCGGCAGGTCATCCGACGTGTCGACCAGCACAACCGTAATACCTTGCGGACCCTTGATGGGACATAGCGTCTGAGGGTCGAGGACCGGTCGTTCGGGCGCCGAGAAATAGAAATAGCTGAGGGTTCCGCCGCCTGCGATCGCCAGCAGCAGCAACAGGACTCCGCCCAGGCCCGACCAGCCAAGCCCCGGTCCACTGCGTTTCCTTGGGCGCCGCCTAACCATTCTTCTTCTCCGGCAGCAATTCGTCGATCTCGCGATAGGTGCGAACGGCGTTATCGAAGGCTTCGTGAATGGCCTTGATCTGCTGGTTCAACAGCTCCTGGGTTTCAGCAATCATTTGCCGGAGGTGCTCGCGCGCGCTGGTGTTTGGTTCGCCTCCCGCATAGGCTATGCGCGCCACTGTGTAGGCCTTGGTAAAATAATCCGGAGCCGGCGTCGAGCGGGCTCTCCGGTTTGCCTCGCGATAGATCTCGAGCAAGGCGCGACACGTCTGTTCGATCTGATTTTGATGATGGTCGAAACGTTGCGCGAGGCGTGCGCGCCCTTGCAACAGGGAGTCATATTCACTGCGCCGAACCGAGAGGTCACGCGCGGCCTCGTTCATGGCCTCCGTTGCATCCTCGCGAATGTCCCGAAGCCGCTCGATCAGCTCGCTTCGCGCGTTTGCGAATTGCCGGGTCGCGTCGATCCACCGCCGCTCCAGGCCGGCATAGCCAATGTAGGGATCGAAAAACAGCAGGCCATCCGCCATCGCGATCAACGAGAAGATAAAGCCGATGGTAAACAGTATCCATGAGTTGATGTCGGTGAGCCCGTAGGGCGCCGTCAGCAACCGATGCAGAACTTCCTGCCCCACACGGTCACTCACGCTGACTGCGGGAGGAATCTCGCGCAGATGTGAGAGGGTGAGATTGAGCGCCGTTGCAAACGCGAGGTAGGCTAGGAACGACAGCAGGCCGATAAGCTTCAGAAAGTAATTTCGACGATTGACGAGCCTGATGAGGACCATTCCCCAAAAAAAGCTGGCGATGATATTCAACGCGGCAAACGTCACCGCCTGCGCGGCGCCGCCGAGCAAGCCGCCGACGTTGGCCCTCGCCAGAAAGCTGCCGTTGATCACGACCTCGATGATAAACAGGATCGCCAGCACGCCGGTCTTCAGGATGACCTTGCCGGGGCTTGCCAGGCGTGCCGGCCGCTCGATGCGGTGGCGCGCGCGAAAACGCTCGCGTTCGACCTCCGATTCATTGAGGCGGCGACGCAACACGAACAGTTCATCGCGGCCGACCGTGGCTTCGGCGCGGAAATCGCCCACCGCTTCCGGCGCCGCCTGTTGAATGGTCGCAAAGCGTTCTTCGAAACTGAGGGCGGTCAGGCGTTCGTCGTAGATGTGAACGTGGTCGAGATAGATGGCGTTCGCATCCTGCTTGTGCGCCTCGATGCGTTCGACCACCTGATGTTCAACATCATCCAGTGTCTGCACATCGCTTGTCGGCCGGTTCTGCGCGCCGCGTTCGCTGCCGCGCTCGGCGAGCCGTAATTCGTCCGCGACGCGATCCACATTGAGGTCGAGAAAAACCGTTGTTGCCGGACGATAGTGATGGGTCGGCTGGTCCAATAATGCCCGAATTCGCGCAATGGCAGATGGGCGGGTCGCGGGGGCACTCACAATGATCTTAGCCTGCGGTTAGAGTCTGGATTTGCAGCAGCTGTCCGTCTCAGGTTTCGGGATCCCGCGGCATCGCGCGATGTTGATGGCCTGATTCGTGGTGAAAGAGTATACAGGCCTTCATCTGCGTTGCCCGACCGCCTGTCGGTCCGCCATTCCCAGTATCGTACGTCATGGCAGGCCAAAGGCGACATTCGTGGCGTGGTCTCAACGGGCGCTCTACTCTGTTCCCTTTTGCATATTCAGCCAAAATGCCGAACTTTATGTGTCACCGGCCGTTCACGGCTGCCTGAGTTCCGCCTGCATTCGCTCAGGCGCGGCTCGCCTTCACCAGCGCGATCAGTTCGTCGCCGTAATGTTCGAGCTTCTTGTCGCCGATCCCCGGGATGTTACGCAGTTGCCCCGGCGTGGTCGGGCGCGATGACGCGATGCCGTCGATCGTTGAGTCGTGCAGCACGACATAGGCCGGTACGCCGCGCTGGCGCGCCACCTCCGAACGCCACGCCCTGAGGGCGCCGATCAGTGAGAGATCGCCGGCCTTACCTGGTCCGGCCGATGCCAAAGCGAGATCGCCGCGCCTGGACTTGGTCCGGCTGGGACGAGCGCGGGAACCAGCGGCTTCCTCCCGCAGCATCACCTCGGTCTCGCCTTTCAATACGCCGCGCGCGGTCTCCGTCAGTTTCAGCGCGCCAAAGGCCTCGGCGTCGGGCTGTAGATGGCCCATGGCCACCAATTGCCGGATGACGGCGCGCCACTGCTTTTCATTGAGTTCGGCGCCGATGCCGAACACCGAAATCTTGTCATGGCCGAATTGCTTGACGCGATCGGTCAGGCGGCCAATCAGCACATCGATCAGATGCATGGCGCCGAAGCGTTGTCCGGTGCGATAGGCGCAGGACAGCAGCTTTTGCGCGATGACTTTGCCGTCGCGCACCACTGGCGGCGACAGGCAGTTGTCGCAATTGCCGCATTTGATAGCCGCGACGGTTTCACCGAAATAGCCGAGCAGGCGGGTGCGCCGGCAATGGGTGGTTTCGGCCAGCCCAACCAACGCCTCCAGCTTGCCGATCGACACGCGCTTGAACGCTTCGGCGCCGCTGGATTCGTCGATCATGCGCCGCTGCTGCACGATATCGGACAGGCCATAGGCCATCCAGGCGCTGGACGGCTTGCCGTCGCGGCCCGCGCGGCCGGTCTCCTGATAATAGGCCTCGATGCTTTTCGGCCGATCGAGATGC
>Ga0210400_10003611_pt1 | contig 13658 bp, 14 predicted proteins | sample IncBWH26MmetaG_FD_155456 | JGI IMG/M metagenome (GOLD analysis project Ga0210400, IMG submission 155456) | Forest soil microbial communities from Barre Woods Harvard Forest LTER site, Petersham, Massachusetts, United States - Inc-BW-H-26-M | ecosystem: Environmental > Terrestrial > Soil >...
GGCCCGGCCCGGTGCAGGGCGTCCAGGGTGGCGAACAGGTCGCCGCTGAGCTCGATCTCGCCGGAGACGTAGGCGCGTCCCAGGCCCAGGTCGCCCGGCGCCCACATGATCCGGCGGAGGGCGTCCACCGATCGGACGTACACCGTGCCCACACTGTCCCCGGGTCCGATGGCGCTCCCGTCCCAGAATTCGAACCGGACCGGCACCGGATCGCGCAGCAGCGATCGGATCAACGGGGTCAGCGTCTCGGCCACGGTGGCCTCGGCCGGGCCGGGACTGCCGGCGTTGCCGGTGGGATCGGGCTGACGATCCATCGGCGATGCAGCTACCTCGTCGCGAACTGCCACTGTCATCTCCTCCTCACCAACGCCGTGCACCGGAACCCAGCCCTCGTGCTGGAATGGCGCCGTGCTGCTCTCACTGAAAGATAACCAGGCCTCCGTTCTACTCGGTGCCGCCCGAATTGTCGCCACCGCTCGTGGAACCGCTTCCCTGTCGAACGAGGGGGCCGGGGCCATTGTCTCGTTGGCCCAGCTCGTTCTGGGTGCCGACTCCCCGGACCTCGGTTCGCTGTCGCCTTGCCCGCCCGAGGACCTGGCTTCGGCGCTGAACGACGCCGACCAGGCGGCCACGGCGGCCGAGCTCCTCGCCATCATCGCTCGCTGTCGCTGATCCTCATCGGTGCCGGGCTCCTCACGCCCAGAAACCGGGCCACTGCTTGCGCGTCGGTGGCGAGCGCAGCTCGGTCCTTCCTCGACAACGGGGCGAATGGCCTGAGCACGATCGACGGGCCAGGCATGGTCCACGTGGCCACCGCCCGCCCGCGGACAAGGGCGAAGGGGCGAAAGACCCCGTTGACGGTGAGGACGGCCTGATCGCCCCCCACCAGGGCCTCCCGCGATCGCCAGCCCAACAGGACGGGATCGAAGGGTCCGAGCAGCCGAGGCGGCGGCAGCTCGGCCATCGGCACGCGCCTCTTCAGGTCCACCAGCCCGTCGGGACGGTCCTCGAGCTCACCGGCGATGGCCGAGAGACCGGCCCGCGAGTCGCGGAGCGGAAGCCCCGACCACCGGGCCAGATCCCGGGCATCGGCCGGTCCGTGCCCGGCCAGGTAGCGCCGGGCCAGCTCGGCCAGAGCGACGTCCCGATCGATGGGCCCGGGCTCGTCGAGCCAGTCCTTCACCAGCACGTAGGCATGCTGGCCGTCGATCACCGGACCGCGCACGGTCAGCCCTCGCAGGCTGGCCAACAAGAGCACGTGCACCAGGGCCTGGCCTTTCGTGGGCACGTTGGCCTGCTCGAGCCGTTGCCGCAGCTGGTCGCGAGACAGCGGACCGTCAGATTCGAGTGACCGCCTGATCACGTCGACACCTCGGTCGGCTGCCCTGACGGTGACGCCCTCTTGGGCCAGACGGCGGGCGTTGCCCCTGGCGATGGGCGGAGCGGTCAGGGCGTGAAGCCACGGATAGTCCTCACTGCGAACCAGGTGGAGGGTGCCCCGGTTCACCCAGGTGAGCACGAGCGAACGATCGTCGGTCAGGGCGCGGTCGACGTCGACGGCGGACAGGCCGGTCGACCGGGACCGGACGGCCAGCCGGAACCCCCGCTGGTCCTGACCCTGGACGGCCAACAGTCGCTCGACGACGGCAACCGGGTCCCGGGCCGGCGGCCCAGCCAGTAGCTGGGCGGTCAGGCGATCAGCGATCATCGATGAGCGGTCGGGCCGCGGCCGCCATCATCCGGGCTGCTTGGTCGGCACCGCGGGTCCGCACCAGCTCGGGGTTGAAGATCTCGGTGGCAAAGAAGGGCTGGGCGCCGATCGCCTCCAGCTGGTCGAGCAGGGCTCCGAAATCGACCACTCCGTCACCGGGAAGCAGCCGATGGGCCAATGCCTCGTCCATCACGTCATCGCCGGGCTGGGCCGCGGCGTCGCATAGCTGGACGTAGCCGATCCGTTCGCCGGGGATCCGGGCCAGGAGCTCGGGGTTGGGCCCGCCCGGTTGGCGTACCCAGTGCCACGCATCGACCAGGATGCCCGCGCCTGCGCCCAGCGGCTCGACCAGCTCCCAGGCCGTGGCCAGGTCGGGGATCCCGCTCCACGGCAGGAACTCGACGCACACCTGGGCCCCGACATCGGTGGCCGCGGCGACCAGGAGGGCCAGGTTGTCGCGGGCGTGGTCGAGATCGTCCAGCTTGGGCTCGAGGGTGATGGCGGCGATCTTCGAGGCCCCGACCTCCTTGGCCATCTGGGCTATCTGCTCGGCCTCGGCCGCCGCTTCGGCCGCACCGGTACCGGCCCAGCCCGATGCCGCCTCGACCACTTCGATATTTAGATCCAAACCGGCCAGGGCGGGAAGGTGGAAGGTCCACACCGAGGCCTCCCGCACATCGGCGGCGACCAGCGCCTCGCCCGCGGCGCGGATGTCGGCCTCGGTCGCTCCCAGTGGATCGACCATCACGGTCGCCGTACAGATCCCCAGTGCCATCGCATCCTCCTCTCGCTGACCGCTCGGCCCCACCGGCTCGCGCCTGTGTCGACGACGTCGGTGCACTCACGTTTCTACCGTCACCAGCGCGCTGGTGACGGCCAAGGGCCGACAACCGAGCGTCAAACCAACAATTGTCCAGTATCTGCAGTATGTTCACGTCGCAGGCCCACTCGGACCGATACCGTCCTCGAACAAAGGTGGACACCCAATGACCGCAGCCCCTCCCCCGGACCAGCCAGGCATCATCGTCAAGAGCCGAGTGTTCCCCTTGGCCTTCCTGCTCCTGTTGTTCAAGACCACGGTGACCATCGACGGCTCTCCTGCCATCGTCAAGTGGGGCGAGCACTTCTTCCCCGCAGCCCCGGGCACCCATGAGGTCCGCGTGTCGTTCAAGTACATCTTCGGTGACATGGGCGAGAACCGGATCAGCGTCCATGTTGCTCCCGGCCAGAACCCCCGGGTCGAATACCGCTCACCTTTCATCGTCTTCTTGAAAGGCAAGATCGCACTCGCGGCTTAGTCGCACGCCGGACCCGAAGCCATGACCGTCGAGGTAGTGCTCCTGGGAACCGGCAACCCCCTGCCCGACCCGACCCGTGCCGGCGCCGCCACCCTGGTGCGGGCGGGCGAAAAGACGTTCCTGATCGACGCCGGGCGAGCGGTGTGCATGCGGCTGGCCGCCGCCGGCGTGCTCCCGGTGATGCTCGATGCCGTGCTGCTCACCCATCTCCACAGCGACCATATCGGCGACCTGGGCGACGTCCTCGCTACCCAGTGGATCATGAGCCAGCACGCGCAACCCCTCCCCCTGTTCGGGCCGGCGGGCACCGGCGAGGTGGCGGCCGGGATCATGATGACGCTGGGCCCGGACATCCGCTATCGGCGAGCCCACCACGACGACCTCAACTGGGACCCCCAGTTCGACGTGTCCGAGATCGGGCCCGGCCTGCTCTCCGACGAGGGCGGCGTGCGCATCACCGCGGCGGCCACCGATCACCGCCCAGTGGAGCCCACCCTCGCGTTCCGGATCGACCACGACGGACAATCGGTGGTGCTCGCCGGTGACACCGTGCCCTGCGCCGGTCTCGACGAGCTCTGCGCCGGAGCCGACATCTACGTCCAGACCGTGCTGCGCGACGATCTGGTCAACCTGGTGCCGATGCAGCGCTTCCGGGACACGATCGACTACCACTCGACCGTCGAACAGGCGGCCCGCACCGCCGCCCGAGCCGGCGTAGGGACCCTGGTGCTCACCCACCAGGTCCCGACTCCGTCGCCCGGCTCGGCTGACGAATGGTCGGCCATCGCCGGTCGTCACTTCGACGGGCCCGTGGTCTTCGGCGAGGACCTCGTCCGGGTCTCGACTTCGTCTGATTGACCGCACCCGTCGGCGAGCGACCCACTGGTCAGACGATCAACAGCGTCTTGCCCACGACCGCTCGCCCCTCGATGGCCGCATGGGCCTCAGACGCGGCGCCGAGCGGAAAGACCTGGCCGATGAGGGGTCTCAGCCTGCCCGCCGCCCCCTCGGCCAGGGCCCGGGCCGTGAGGCGCCTGCCCTCGGCCGGCTCGAATTGGATGGCTCCGATGCCGAACACGGCGACCTGGCGTCGAGTCGGTTCCTCGGGATCGATGGCGGCAAACCCACCACTGGGCGCGCCGTAGCCCACGAATCGACCACCGGGTCGGACCGTCTCGAAGGCTTCCCGGCCCAACTGCCCGCCCACCCCGTCGAGGACGACATCGAATCCGACGCCACCGGTCGCCTCGAGCGCGCGCCGGGCCCAGCCCGGTTCCGAGTAGTCGACGGCCACCTTCGCACCTGCGTCGCCGGCCACAGTCAACTTGGGCCGGCCTCGTGCTGCGCCGACGACACGGGCGCCGGCCCGGTGAGCGAGCTGCACAGCCAAAACGCCGAGACCGCCGGCCGCCGCCGTCACCAGTACCGTTCCACCCGGCTGGACCCCGGCCACCTCGAACAGCTTGAGCGCCGTCCGACCGTCGTTCTGCAGCGCCGCAGCCTCCTCCACCCCCAGTCCGTCAGGAATGGGGATCAACTCGTCGGCCGGGACCGCAGCTTGCTCGGCATAGCCACCACGACCGCCGGTGCCGGCGACCACCGACCTCCCCACCCAGCTACCGTCGACATCCTCGCCGACGGTAGCCACCCGCCCCGCCACTCCGACACCGGGCACATAGGGCGGCTTTATCGGGAACCAGTCCGAGGCATGCCCGCTGCGGATCTGCGTATCGAGAAAGAGGACGGGGACGACGGCGACGTCGATGACCACCTGCCCTGGCTCAGCGACCAGGTCCGGCACTTCCCGACCGACCAGCACCTCGGGTCGGCCAAATGCTTCCACTTCGACGATCAGCATGATTGCGCCTCTCCTGACCGCTCAAGCCTGCGCCGAGACGGTTCGTGGGGGACATCGGGGCTCACGGTGAACCTCGATGGGGACTGTAAATGTTGAAGTTCCCTTTAAGTCAAGGTGGCGGCCCCGGGCGCGGCGGCCAGCGAGGGGCGATGCATGTCCCGGGACGGCGGCGGCTACCTTCCACCTCGGGCGGGGGCAGGAAGAAACGCCGTCCCGACCCGGAGGAATGATCGTGCCCAGGGACCACCACAGAGCGAGGGTCCCCGGTGGTTGAACTTCTGGCTGTGGCCTTTCTCGGGGGGCTCATCACCGGTATCTCACCGTGCATCGTCCCTGTCTTGCCCGTGGTCGTGGCCGGCGGCTCGACCGGAACCAGTCGCACTCGCCCATTCCTGATCATCGCCGGCTTGGTGGTGAGCTTCAGCGTGACCGAGCTGGTCGGCAGCACGGTGCTCAGCGCCATCGGCCTCCCGCAGAACCTCCTCTTCTGGCTGGGCATCGCCCTGCTGCTCATCCTGGCCGTGGGCCTCATGGTCCCGCTGATCGGCGAACGCCTCGAACGACCGTTCGCCCGCCTCGGCACCTCTCGCTATGCCACCTGGGGCGGCGGCTTCGCCCTCGGCCTCAGCCTGGGCCTGGTCTTCGTACCCTGCGCCGGCCCGGTACTGGCCGCCATCTCAGTGGCTGCAGCCAACCACCGGATCGACGCCTCCTCGTTCTTTGTCACCCTCTCCTACGCCGTGGGCGCCGCGCTTCCCCTTCTGATCTTCGCCTTGATTGCCCAACGGGCGGTGACGGGCTGGCAGAAGCTGCGCACCCATTTGCCTGCCGTCCGGCGCGTGGCCGGCGCCGTGCTGGCGGTCACCACGTTGGCCATTGCCTTCGGCCTGTTCGACCCGCTCCAGCGGTCGGTGCCCGGCTATACCAGCGCGCTGGAGAACAACATCGAGACCAATGCGTCGATCGCCAAGCAGCTCCGGAACTTGAGCGGCGAACGGGCCAATAGCTTTGCCGCCAAACAGGCCAAGACGGCGACCCACGCCACGGCGTCGCTACCCGACCTGGGCCAGGCGCCCAACTTCACCGGCATCGTGGCCTGGCTGAACACACCGGGCCACAAGCCTTTGAGCCTGTCCCAGCTACGGGGCAAGGTGGTCCTGGTCGACTTCTGGACGTACTCCTGTATCAACTGCCAGCGTTCGCTGCCCCACGTCGAGGCCTGGGACAACGCCTACAAGAACAACGGACTGGTGGTGGTGGGGGTCAGCACACCCGAGTTCGCCTTCGAGCACGTCGTGTCCAACGTGGCCGGTGCGGCCGGCAGCCTGGGCGTCGGGTACCCCATCGCCATCGACAACAACTACCGCACATGGAATGCCTACAACAACGAGTACTGGCCGGCCGAGTACCTGATCGACCCGACCGGGCGGGTTCGCGCCTACGACTTCGGCGAGGGCGGCTACTCCACCATGGAGTCCAACATCCGGTCCCTGCTCACCGCCAACGGGGTGGCGCGTCTCCCAGCTCGAACCGACGTGGCCAACAAGACCCCGACCACCCAGACGACCCAGGAGAGCTACCTGGGTTACAGACAGCTGCAGTACGCGGTGGGGACGACCGCCGTCCACGACCGGGCCGCCGAGTACCAGGCGCCGAGGACGATCCCCTCCGACGCCCTGGCCTTCAACGGGACGTGGACGGTGCACAAAGAAGAAGCCACGGCCGGCGACAGCGCCCAGATCCGGCTGCAGTTCACCGCCCATGATGTTTACCTGGTCATGAGCGGGCAGGGCACGGTGGGCGTCTCGTTCAATGGTCAGCCCCTCAGCACCGTCGAAGTCAATGGGATCCCCAAGCTCTACACCCTGTACTCGGGAGGATCGCTGCAGACCGGCGAGCTCACGCTGAGCTTCTCGCCGGGAATACAGGCCTACGACTTCACCTTCGGCTGACCGAGGGGCCGGTCTGGTCAGTTCGCCGGGGCGGATGGAGTCCGATTCTCCGTGCGCCACACAAATCGGAGGCCGGACCAGTCGTCGTCGATGGCCGCCACTTTGACGTCCACCACGCCATGGGCCAATGCCTCCCGGCGTATGACGTTGTCGGTGATATCGCTCTCATGCCCTCCTGCCCGTCGAGGCCAGGCCATCCACAGAGCACCGGAGGGAAAGATCCGTTGCACCAGGTCGGGCAGTCGATCAGGGATCTGGACGGCCTCGGTGAAAAAGGTGATGATCACGTCGGCCGCCTCGGGTGCGGCGACAAGGGTGAGGTCGACCGGCGGGCCGATCAGGCTCCAACCCGGGGGCGGATTGTCCAGGGAGAGCCGCTGGCCCGATTTGAGCCCGAGCTTTCGGGCCTGGGGCGAGCTGGAAGGCCCGGTCGTCACCAGTTCACCTGGAGCACGGATCTACGCCTGACGGCCAGCGCCGAGCGGTTCCAACCCCCACCGATCCTGGTCTTCATCGTCCCTCCAAGACGTCGCACGCTGCCAGCTCACACGTGATCGATATTCGGCCCTGATCGATCGTGAACGATCGATCGCGTGCCCAGTCTCGCAGATGCGCGGCACGCTCCGGCAGGGTCACCGCGCTCTCAATGCACAGGCACCAATGCCCAATTCTTGGGCATTGGTGAGGACGGCGCGACGGCCGATCTACTCGTGGAGCTCGGTGACCGGCCGGCTCCTGCCGGGGTCGAGGACGCCGAGCTCAGCCATGAACCGGTCCCGGAAGGCGTCGAACTCGGGCCCACCGATGCGACGGGGCCGGGGGAGGTCGATACCGAGGTCGAGGGAGATCCGTCCGTCCTTGAGCACGAACACGCGGTCGGCCAGGAGCACGGCCTCTTCGACGTCGTGGGTGACCAACAGCACCCCGGGGCGATGACGGGCGCACAATTCGGCCACCAGGGCCTGCATTTTGAGGCGGGTCAGGGCATCGAGGGCGGCGAAGGGCTCGTCGAGCAACAAGAGCTCGGGTTGTCGCACCAGGGCTCGGGCCAACGCCACCCGCTGGGCCTCTCCTCCCGAGAGCGTTCCCGGCCATGCGTCGCCATGGCCTTCGAGCCCCACCTCACGGAGAGCAGCGAGGGCGACCTCTCGGGTTCCCGACCGTCGAGAAAGGCCGATCACGACGTTGCTCCACACCCGCATCGATGCGACCAGCCGCGGCTCCTGAAAGACAGTGGTCCGCGCCTCGGGTACGAACACATCGCCTTCCGAGGTGGCCTCGAGCCCCAAGAGCACGCGCAACAGCGTGGTCTTCCCGCTGCCCGAAGCACCGAGCAGGGCCACGAACTCACCCCGGCCGACGGTCAGGTCCAGGTTGGACAGAACGTCTCGTAGGCCGAAGGTCTTGGTGACCCCGTGGACGACAACGGCCCGGTCGTCGATTCCGGTGACGGTCATCGCATTGCCATCTGACGCCGCCATGGCATGGACAGCTTCTCGATGGTCCGAACCATGAGGTCGGCCAGGATGCCCATGAGGGCGTAGATGATGATGCAGACCACGAGCACGGAGACCTGTTGGAAGCTGGATGCCTGGTTGGCCAGATAGCCGATGCCCTTGTTGGCGTTGATGGTCTCGGCGAACACCAAAGCGACGATGGAGATGCCGGTGGAGAACCGGAGCCCGGTCAGGATCGAGGGCATGGCCAAGGGGATCATCACCTGGCGGACCAGTCGCCGACCCCGGAGGCCGAAGGAACGAGCGGCTTCGACCACCCGCCGATCCACGTTGCGCACCCCATTGGACGTGTTCAGGTACATGGGGAACATGGTGGCCAGCGCGATCAGGGCCACTTTGGCCGTCTCGCCGATGCCGAACCAGACGATGAAGAGAAAGATGACGGCCGGGAAAGGGATGACCCGGAACATCTGGAGCGAGGAGTCCAGCAATTCCTCTCCCAGCGAGAACAGCCCCACGGTGATGCCCAGGACGAGGCCGATCCCTCCGCCGATGGCCAGGCCCACGCCGGCCCGGGCCAACGACACTCCGATGTCCCCCAGCAGGTCCTGATGGGCCAGAAGGTTCACGAAGCTGCTCCCCGTGGCCGAAGGCGAGGACAGAATGGTGTGGTCGATCGCTCCGGTACCGGTGAGCAGCCACCACAAGGCGAAGATGGCCAGGGGCACGAGGATCCGGAACAGGAGCGAGATCCGCCTGCTCCGATTGGCCCGGTGCTGGACGACCGGCCTGATCAGTCCGGGTACCACCTGATCCGCCGGTTCGGTTGCCGGTTCCCGATCCAACGGGATGAGACGCGATGGCCGGTGGGCGAGGTCTGTCACAGCCGATCACCTCCGTGTCGTGGCGTCACGGGGTCAACCCCGCGGCCGCCGAGATCTGCTTGTTGAAGTTCAGATCGAAGATCGAGTTGACCTTGATCGTCTGGGGAATGAGACCGAGCTTGTAGAACGTGCCCGCTTCTTGCTGCTGATACTCAATGATGGCCGGAGTGATGGGAGTCCCCACCGCCTGGACCGATGCGGCCGCTTGCTGGGCCACGGCCAAGGTGACGCTGTAGGTCTTCACGTAGGTCTGGGCGGCCAGGTTCGGGTTCTTCTTGAGAATGGCCATGGCCTTGTAGAAACGATTGACGAAATCGGCGATGACGGCCCTCTTTTGGGGATTGTCGAGCGCCGATTGGCTGGCGGTCAGATAGCCCAGCTCCAGGATGGCCCCGGCGCCGTTGGTCACCTGCTTCACCGTGCCCGCAGCCAGGCCAATACCGATCAGCGGCTGGATCGATACGGCCGCGTCCACCTTTCCGCTCGTGACTGCCGTTGTCGCCGCGGTAACGGACAGATTGTCCACCGTCACTGCGCCGTAGGGGATCCCGGCCTTCTTGAGGATCTGGATGAGCAGGTATTGCTCGACCGTGCCCTCTTGCACGGCGATCGTCTTCCCGCGGAGCTGGGCCGCCGTCTTGATGGGCGAGTCCTTCGGCACCAGGATGCCGAATGGCGAGATCTTGGGGTTGGCGCCCTTGGTCAGAGCCACCACCTTGACGGGATCGCCGGCGGCCTGGGCAAAGATCGTCGGCGTCTCGGCCATGTCACCGAGGTCGACGGAGCCACCGGTCATGGCTGCGATGATCGGGGGGCCCCCGACGAACTCGCTCCAGTTCACCGTGTACGGGGCGCCCCGCAATGCCCCGGTGGCCTCGAAGATGGTCTGGTACTCCTTGAACTGGTCGGCAAAATTGAGGGAGGCTCCGGACAGCTTGACCGAGCTGGTGGTGGAGGCTTTGGTGACGGCGGACGCACCCGAGGCTGGGACACCGACGATGATCGAGCTCAGCGACAGGAACGCCGCCAGCACGACGGCGACGGGGCGGCGCCGGAGGGAGCCGATCACGCTTTGGGATTGTCGAGGCATTCCTGTCCTTTGTTCCTGTACATATTCGAGGGGTAGAGAAATGACCGAGGTCGTTGATGGACAACGAAACGAGAGGTGCCGGGAATCGGCACGGTTCAGAACGGCTTGTCGCCCTTGATCGTCACCCGCTGGATGACCCGGTGCGCATCCCCGTAGTCGGAGATGGCGTAGTGCATCGTCGTCCGGTTGTCCCAAAAGCCCAGGTCTCCCTCTTCCCACCGATAGCGGACCACGAATTCGGGTGTGGCCATGTGGGCATAGAGGAATCGGAGAATGGTGTCGCTCTCCTTCGTCGTCACGTCCTTGATCCTGATGGTGAAGCCGGGGTTGACGAACAGGCTGCGTCGTCCCGTCTCGGGGTGGGTGCGGACCACTGGTGCTCAACCGGCTCGAGCTTGGTGAACTTCCGGCCCTCCCACTCGCCTTCGCCGATCTGGTTCAGAAGCTTGCCGAAGGCATGGTTCCCGTCGTGTATGGCGCTCAGACCATCGACAAGGTCCTTGATCGGTTGCGAGAGCCCCTCGTAAGCCGCGTTGGTGTCCGCCCACAAGGTGTCGCCGCCCGCAGGGGGAATGACGATGGCGTTGAGGATGGATCCCAACGGGGGCGTCTCTACGAACGTGACGTCGGTGTGCCACTTATCGCGTTCGCCGTAGTCGTTGCTCAGGCCGACCTTGGACTTCTTCTCGCCCTCGACCACCTGGCGAGCCTGGGTGTAGTCGATCTCGAAGACTTCGCGGTGCTCACCGAGGCCGGGGATCACCGGATGGGCGTTGGTGATCTCTCCGAAGTGGCTGGCGAAGCTCTTGTGCTCCTCGGGAGACAGATGTTGGCCGGGGAGAAAGATCACCTTGTAGTCGAGCAAGGCCTGACGGATGGCCGCCACCACCTCGGGGTTCAGCTCATGGTGAAGATCGACGTTGCCGATCTCTGCGCCGATCGTTCCCGACAGGGGGGCGATATCGAGTTGGATGGGTGTGTCGGTGGTTGTCGTCATGGGTGGGCCCTCGGATTCAGTTCGCAGCGGGTAGGAATGGCATGGAGTGGACTCGGGATGCCGTGGATTGGTTGGGACCTAATCCTGACTATACCTGTCAACAATGTCAAATCAATAGGAATTGTTGAGTAGACCGGGCCCCCGATCGGAACCCTGGCCTCAAGACAGTGCGACAATGGGTCAGGCGCCGGCCCGGTGAGGCGTCTTCGGACCCTTGCGCCGCGATGGCCAGGCAACGATGAGGAGCCATGGGCATGGACACACAGACCACCGAAATCGCTGACGGCATCTACCGCTTCTCGACCTTCGTCCCCGATGTCGGTCCCACCGGCTTCACCTTCAACCAGTACCTCATCGACGACGACCAGCCGTTGCTCTTCCACACCGGGCTTCGGGCCATGTTCCCGTCGCTGGCCGAGACCATGGCCCGGATCACCGCGCTCGACCGCGTCCGTTGGATCACGTTCGGCCACGTCGAGGCGGACGAGTGCGGCGCCATGAACGAGCTCCTGTCCGTGGCGCCACACGCCGAGGTGGCACACGGCGCCTTGGGCTGCTTGGTGTCGCTGAACGATATGGCTGACCGGCCGCCCGTGCCGCTCACCGACGGCCAGGTCGTGGAGCTGGGTGCCCACCGCGTCCGGCACATCGACACGCCGCATGTCCCCCACGGCTGGGAGGCCCGAGTCCTCTACGAGGAGACCACCAACACGCTGCTGTGCGGAGACCTCTTCACCCAACTCGGCCGTGGCCCGGCCATCACCACCGACGACATCGTCGGCGCCGCCGCCCAGGCGGAAGATGTCTTCGGGGCCAGTTGCCTCACTCCGAACACCGGTCCCACCATCAGGCGCCTGGCCGACCTCGCCCCCGGGACGCTCGCCGTCATGCATGGGTCCTGTTTCACCGGAGACGGGGAGAGCGCACTCCTGGCCCTGGCCGACGAGTACGACAGCCGTCTCGCCGATGGCAGCTCTGCTTCAACAGCCGGGCCTTCGCCGAGCTGATCCGGCCCATCAGAGTTTCCGGCCCGGCTAGCTGGGGCGCCGCCGACCTGCTCCAGTCGGCGTCAACGCCCGGTCAGGTTCGAACCTCGCCACAGGACCTTCTAGCGGCCTTGATTACCCTGACCGCCCTGGTTGCCACCTGACCGCCCTGGTCACCTTGGGCGCCCCGGTCAATTCCCGTCCCCGTCCCCGTCGCCGTTGCCGTAGCCATTACCGCCGCCGTCGGAGTTGCCGTGGCCGTTGCCGTGGCCGTTGCCGTTGCCGTGGCCATCACCGTCGCCATTGCCGTTGTTGCCGATGCCGGGTAGGACTTGCGTGCCCTCTTGCTGGACGGCTTGAAGCGAACTCGGAGAGAGTCCCAGCAGCTGCAAGATCGTGGGAGCGACCTGGGTCGTTTCCACCGCGTTGCCTGACTGGCCAGGCTGGACGGTGCCCGGCGCATAGACGACAAGCGGAACGCCCCGATCGCCGGGATTGTCGCCGCCGTGTTCGGCGATCTTCGAGCCGGTCGTATAGATCGTGCCGACCTGCGCGATCCCGAACACGTCTGGGTGGTGCGGGTCGCTGCTCGAAACACCGAAGAACTGCGCCGACTGCTGCCCGGCGAAGATCTGCTGCAGGCCGGAGTGCTGGACGGTGACTGTCTGGCCGGCGTAGTTGACCGCCGGGGCAGTATGCGTCCACAGGTAGTTATTGACGAAGTCAGCCGCCGCCTGCGACTGGTCCGACAGCCACCACAGAAGCCCATCGTCATCGGACTGTTGGACGACCAGCTTCGGGTTGCTCGGATGCTGTGCGGCCCAGGCGGCGTTGACGCCGGCAATGATCGGGCCGTCGTCGATCTTCTGCAGCTGGTTGTTGTTTAGCGGTGACTGGCCGTGCTTGGCCGTCAGGATGATCGCCGTCGAGTCGGCCTCGCCGTTGGCTTGGATCGCGTCGGCCATCTGCTGCAGGGAGTTGTTGACATAATCGAGCGCGCCCTGGAGCAGCGGGCCCGGCACCTGTTGGCCGTTCACGGTCACGTACCCGCCAGGCAGAGATGGGCCATCGGTGTAGTTGCCCTGTGCGTCTGGCCCAATCAGCACCGCCGGGGAGCTCTTCAGCTTCTCGGCCGTCGAGACTGTTTGAAAGTTCATCCCGTAGATCGCCGGAGTGCCAACCTTCGGACCCGTGCCGGAGTGGTCAAAGCCGTTGATCCAATTGACGACTGCGTTGACCTTGTAGGAGTCGTACTGCTTGGTCGCCGCGTTGTCGGCCGTCCACGCGCCGTCGACCGGGTACGGCACGCCGTTCGGCTCGACTGCCTCCGAGTCGATCTCGGGCCCGAAGAAGTCGTCGATGCTCGTGCCGTTGGAGCCCGGGCCGTTGAACGAAGTGTAGATCGCGTGCTTGTACGACCCCGCC
>Ga0210400_10003612_pt1 | contig 13657 bp, 8 predicted proteins | sample IncBWH26MmetaG_FD_155456 | JGI IMG/M metagenome (GOLD analysis project Ga0210400, IMG submission 155456) | Forest soil microbial communities from Barre Woods Harvard Forest LTER site, Petersham, Massachusetts, United States - Inc-BW-H-26-M | ecosystem: Environmental > Terrestrial > Soil >...
ACGAGACCACGTTCCCAGCTTTCCGAATCCGTCACTCAGCGCCTCAACGGCTACGCTCTCGCGGCGGGAGCGGCGGGAGTGGGAGTGTTGGCGTTGGCGCATCCCGCAGAGGCCAAGATCGTTTACACCCCCGCGAACATTCCCATCGTGCAGAATGGCGGGCCCGTCGATCTGGATTTGAACCACGACGGCATCAACGATTTTCAATTTTCTAACTTCCTGAGCACTCCAGCCATGCGCAAGCCCGAGGGATTCCACCAGTCGTCTCTGGGGGTCTACCCAATTCAGCTTTCAAACCGGGTGGTCGCAGTTAAAAGCAACGGTATCTTCGCCGCGGCGGCGCTCCACAAAGGCAAGACTGTAGGACCGCATAGCCCATTTCAGCCGACCCACGTCGGCCTGAACATGTGGGCTTGCGCCGGGGGCACGTCCGGCTTTGGTTGCGACGGTCCGTGGTACAAGGTGAACCAGGGTTACCTGGGTTTGAAGTTTGTCATCAACGGAACAACCCACTTCGGATGGGCCCACATCAAGCAGGTTGGCGTAACCAGCCCAACCATAACCGGCTACGCCTACGAGACCGTCCCAAATAAGCCCATCGTCACGGGCAAAAAGAAGGGGACGGAAAAGATCGGAACTGAGCAAGCAGTCTCTGCTCGACCAACTCAGGCGCCTACGCTCGGTCTGCTGGCTATGGGAGCGCCGGGACTGTCCGTCTGGCGACGGAAGGAATTGGCACTCGAAGAGAACTGATCCGACCGGCCATTAAGGCCCGCGCACAACTTATTCGCAACCCGCATCACTTACCAGCGTACGCGGAACGCCTCCATTGACATCTCGCGCCAGAGAGAGAATTGGTTTGGCGTCTGAGCGGGAGATCGGCCAGCGACGAACGCGGCGGAATCATGGTGTGATCTCGAATACTACGCCGCAGCCGTCTGCGAACTCCCCGCAACCAGCTTGCCCTCCAAACTCTGTGGTTCCGAACACGTTCCCCTCCGCATCGAGAACTACGCCAGCAATTGGCCCGCGTCCATCACCGCCTCCCGTGAATCGGTGCAACACCGCCTCGCTCCAACGGCCGCCCGAACTGGGTTTCAGCTTGAAGACGGTACCAAAGTCTTGGGCACCGTACCCGCCATAGGTCGTGCCGTAGAGATTCCCGGCTTTGTCGAAAACCAGCGAGCTAAATGGCCGCGCGCCGTCGCTGCCTCCCTTGAAGCTATAGAGCAGCGTCTCTTTCCACTTGCCTCCTGAGAAATGCGAAAGCTCGAAAACTGTGCCGCAGCCGCCCGGGCAACCCCCGCTGCCACCGAAGCTGGTCGTGCCATAGAGATTGCCAGACTTGTCGAAGATAACTCCAGCTTCAGGATTCCAGCCGTCTTTAGATTTGCATTGGCTGTTATAGCATTTGAAGTCGTAGAGGGTTTTCTCTTTTTTGGTATCACGCATCCACTCAACCACGGTACCCCCGCCCGGAGTGCCACCCCATGTTGCTGTGGCATACACGTTGCCCGTGGCGTCGAGGACCACCGGACCAGGAGGTTCGTATCCATCTTCGCCGCCAAACACGAGTAGGGTCTTTTCACCCCAGCCGCCCTTATCTTGGATAAGCTCAAACAGAGTGCCGGAGTCGTATAATCCGCCCGCGTTGGTCATGCCGTAGAGACGGCCGTGCTTATCAAAGGTCAGGCCGCCATACGTAGGTCCCTGTCCCTCGCTACCCCCCGTGAAACTGTGGAGCACACTCTCAGTCCAGCCACTGGAGCCTGGCATCAGCTCGTAGGCTGTGCCAACTCCGGCCTCGCCGCCTGCGTATGTGACTCCATAGAGATGGCCCGGAGCGTCGAAGATCACTCCAGAGACCGCGTAGGCTCCATCCGTCCCACCAGTAAAGGCATATACAACGCTCTCCGTCCATTCACTTCCTGAGCGCACCAGTTCGTAAACCGTTCCACAGCCGAGGCCGCCCGAGCATCCTGTTCCTCCACCAGTGTCGGTGGTACCAAACAGATTGCCTGCCTTGTCAAAGATTGGCGGCGCAAAGGGTGCCTCTCCATCGGTGCCTCCAGTGAATGTATGCAGCACTTTGTACTTGGGCGCAGCCCAAGCTCCAGTAGCAAGCATCGCCAGAATCAGGCATGTGAGACCTACCGAAATCGTCCTGCACCGCATACTATCTCCCGATCGCTTCAGGGCTGAAGCTCAAACGCCGTACCACACGCCTAGCATCCGGTCCCGCCTTCCCCTGTCACACCATAAACGTAGTTCCACTTTCCCCAAGTCAGGCCGCTGGCGGGCAAGGGCTCCGTCGTCCTTGCGCGAACGGTCAAGAGGCATGAACTATATATCACGATAAATGCTTGGACTAAAGGGGAACATACCGGCCTTCTTTTTCAGCCGATTAGGGCTCCCGATTCGGCGTTTCCTGAAAAGAGGGGTGCAGCGGCTTCTGCCAAGGCAGGCGGCCAAGATAGCGATTGTTGTTTTTCGTTGCCCGTGGCGTACGGATAAGGGACAATGCACAGGCGGGGCAATCAAAGAGGTGGATGTCTGAGGCAACGAGAATTGCAAATCGCTGTGGTGGCTGGGCTGGTTTGTGCGATGTTGGCGATGCCCAGCGGCTCCTGGGCGGCGAGCCAGTTCAAGGTGCTCTATACGTTTACCGGCGGAACTGATGGCGGAAACCCGTATTCTGCTTTGATCTTTGATGGGTCTGGAAATCTCTACAGCACGACCTATTCTGGCGGACAAGCTGGCTGCTATGGCGGTTTGGGTTGTGGGACGGTTTTTCAGCTCGCACCCAACTCGGGAGGAGGATGGACCGAAAACGTTGTCTACGCCTTTGCCGGTCAGGGCGATGGAGGTAACCCTGCATCCCGTTCACCGCTAATATTTGATGCGGCCGGGAACCTGTATGGGGTGACGGTATTTTATGGAACTGGGACAGGGTGCGAACCCTATGGATGCGGTACGGCCTTCGAAATCACATCAAATTCTGGCAATTGGACTCAGAGTGTTCTGTACAACTTCACCTATAACGGGGGGGACTATCCTTCGGGCGGACTCACCTTTGACAAGCACGGCCATCTTTACGGTATGGCTGCGGGAGGAGGCCAGTACAATACTGGCACGGTTTTTGAGCTTATTCAAGGGATGGGAGGCACGTGGCAGGAGAAGCTTCTTCACACATTTGGGAGTCAAGACCCAAACTTTGGTGAGGCTGCGGGTAATGTGATTTTCAACGCAGCAGGGGACCTGTTTGCTACGGCCTCCCTTGGAGGCACTCACACCGGGGGAGTGGTTTTCGAGTTGATGCGGAACAACAGGAAGGAAAAGACCCTTTACAACTTCAAATGCAATTTTCAAGGCAAGTGCACAAAGGATGGATTCGCCCCGGAAGCGGGGTTAATCTTCGATGGTCAGGGTAGTCTTTATGGCACTACCAACTACGGCGGTCGTCATGGAAACGGTACGGTTTTCAAGTTGACGCCATCATCGGGCGGAACATGGAAAGAAAGCATCCTATATAGTTTCAAAGGAGGGAGCGATGGGGCGCAACCCGTGTCAAGTTTAGTTTTTGACCCGTTCGGAAACCTGTACGGTACCACCGATGCCGGTGGGATTCCTGCAACCGAGTGTGTTCTGGGCTGTGGGACAGTATTCAAACTTACGCCTTCCGGCGGACGCTGGACTGAAAGCATAATGTACGCCTTCAAAGGGGCAAGCGACGGAGCGCAACCTTACGCCCCCCTAATTCTCGACAGCGCCGGGAATCTGTACGGGACTGCTGCATTTGGTGGCAATGCCGGATGTTTGTATCAATACGGCTGTGGCGTCGTATTTGAAATCTCCGCCCATTGACCGAACCAACTCCGACGTTCCATGTCACCGCATTCAGCGTTATTGTGCTGTCCGAGACAGAATTACATACGCGGACGCTAACCGTGTTCGCTTCCTGCACCGCATGCTATCTTCCTATCGCTTCAAGGCTGAAGCTCGAACGCTGTGCCGCAGCCCAGACAAAGCCCGCCTTCCCCCGTCACACCATAAAGGTAGTTCCACTTTCCCCAAGTCAGGCCGCTAGCAGGCAGGGCTCCGTCGCCATTGTTGCCGGTGAAGGCCTGGAGGACGGTTTCCGTCCACGCACCGCCCTTGCGAGCGGGAGGCTTCAGTTGATAGACAGTACCACCCTCCGTCGCTCCGCCGCCGACTTCGGTTGTACCGTACAGATTTCCCTTGCTGTCGAATACCATGTAGCCCGTTGGAGTTATCCCGTCGTTGCCACCCTGGAAGGCATACAGCGCAGAGTAGGCCCAGCTTGCCCCGTCTTTCGCCGGAGGTGAGAGCTCGTAGACGACGCCGCACCCGATGCCACCCTGGCAGTTAAGATCACCCCCCGCTACCGTTGTCCCGTAAAGCTTGTTCGAGCCGTCAAAGATCACCGGACTCACGGGGCTATAGCCCTCGTTCCCGCTCCGATCAAAAGAGTAAAGCACAGCTTCAGTCCAAGACTGGCCTCGTTTCGCGGGTGGGGTCAGACGATAGGCAGTACCATAACCAAAGGCTCCTCCCACATGCGTGGTGCCGTACAGATTTCCCGTTTGATCGAAGGTTACCCCCGCGAAAGGTTCTGCTCCGTCGGGGGTTCCCGTGAAGGTGTAGAGTACGCTAAAATGCCACTTCCCGCCGCTCTTCGTTGGCCGCTTCACTTCAAAGACCGTGCCACAGCCGCTATTGCCACAGCCAAGATCGCCGGCAAGCCCGGTTGCCCCGTAGAGATTTCCCGCGGCGTCGAAAACCAGGTTGCCTTGAGGCGCATCGCCGTCAGCGCTAGACTGGAACGTGTACAGCGTTTGGTACGTCCATGGACCATCGCCAAAGATAGGCGGCGTCAGCCGGAAAATGAAGCCGCGAATACTCGGCCCCGCCCCCGTTCCATACAGAGCGCCGTCTTCGCCGATAACCAGCGATGCTGGAAACTCCTGGCGATTGCTGGGAAAATCATACAAGATAGTCTTTATCCAGGTCCCGCCACGAGTTCGCGGCGCGGTCAGTTTATAAACCGTTCCCCAGTTGTATGTGCCACCCGAGTGGGTGACGCCATAAAGATCGCCATTCTTTGCGAGCGCTGGTACTCCCACAGGAAACCAGCCATCGGAGGATGGTGTACCCAAAATCGTAGATCACTCGGTAGAACTGACCCCATGCGTTGGCTGCCCCTCCCGAAAGAACGATAGCGACGAGGGTTGCCAACGTAAGGATTGTTACGCGAGAACATCCGCCGAGCTGCATTGAGGCTGCCTGCTTACGAAGATGAGTTAACACCGACGGTCGATCAGTCTACACCCGCAGGCATCCTCAAACTATCCATTTTGCAAGAGAGTCGTCGCACAGTTTTTTCGTTGACTCTGAGTTGTCAAGTAGATAAGATATTGATATTAACCATTAGCTGTTTGATAACGGCAAGGTAGTTCCGGTTCTTTGACAATTGCAGCAATGCAGGCGCGGGTGTCCACGGGCGCAGTATCCGTGGTATCCCCCAGACTAAGTCCTTTAAAAGGGATATTTTGCGAGGGTATCTCGTTTTCTGACCCAATCAATTCATAGATTTAGGAGGAAAACGCATTTTTTGGAGTATATACCCGGTATCTGATAGTAAACATGCCATGGTCAGTGTTTATAGATGAGTTATCAGGTCGGCTGATGGTTTAATACTGCGAGCCGTTCGCAATCGTAGTCGGTGGGATTCCCTTCGCCTCGACAATCGCCCAGTGCCACTCTTGACCGTCCTCGAGCACGGCATCCAACTTTTCGCGATAGACCGTAGTCGCTAACGGAGCGGTCGAGCCTTTCAAGTGCAGAAGCAACGTCGAGTCGGGATGTTTCTCGGCGGGGACTGGCTCTCCGGGAACTGCATCTGCGGCGACCGTGGGTAGCAGCTTCGCAGGTCCGAAGCTTGCCGCATTCGTATCATCAGAAGCGCGCCGCACGATGGTCAGCCCGACCGTGATCTCTTTCACGTTCCACGCGCTCGCGTTGTACAGCGAAACTTCGAGCGTGCCTCCGTGAATGTTCGCGGGGCCGTCCAACTTCGCGAGTTCCGTCTGCGGCAGATCCTGCGCCACATAAGGCGTGGAGACAAGAGCAGTCGCGTTGGCGTTGAACGACAGGCTGCAGGTGCCGTCGGGCGAAGACATCTCGAAATTTCGTCCCGCCCCGTCAAACGAAAATACCGGCTTCGCGGTCTGCCGGAAATGCTGGACATCGTCAATCACCTTCAAAAGATTGTCATTGTCGATGACCTCGGGCGCGGCCGGTTCTTTTGGCGCCTTGCTCTCCCGCAGGGTGCGGGCCAAGTCACCCAGGGATATGGGATCGTCCGATTGCGCCTGTGCGCACACTGAAAGCATCATGGCAAGCGAGACGATGCCCAGAAAAACCCGAAAGACGCGGAGATAACCCTGAAGCCTCATGAATATTCGTGTGCGCGAAGTTCTCCCAAGACAAATTGTAGTCAGAAAGTAGTCAGGGATTCAGCACCGAGGGACGAACGTTGGTCGTAGAACCTTCAGACGCCGGCTACGGAGCGGAGTAAGAGATCACGGGCGTGCGCGACGAAGTAGCCCGCGCAACAGGGGCAGCGTACGCCCGTGAAATCTAAAGCAAGCCCGAGGAGCGGAAACGAGTGACCGGATCAGCCAGCTGCATTGGCTCCCGCTTGAAGATCCAGCGAGCCACCGCAAACCCCAACGCCGCGTAGCATAGATGAACAAGTTTCATAACTCACCCCCATTGAAGATGCGTCACAGCACCTAAGGGGAGGCTCAATGTCGTCAAGGTAGCAAGCCCACACCACTAGTGCAACGCCCGAATGGGCCATAGACGTAGCACGAAAGTTTGGCAGAGTAACCTGCGAAGTAACCGGAAACGTAATCGTCTTTGACGCTGCAGGGGGTTGCGGAAAGAGCTTTGGATCAGGTAAAAGCGGTCTGAAGCTGTGCGCCCCACCCTTCCCGCAAGAAACGAAGAAGGGTGGGGCACGCGGCTGTTGACTTTACCGTCCCTTGGGCCGAGGCGGCTGCTGCTTTTCCTGCAAGTGCTGCTGCTGTTGCTCGTGTCTCTGCTCCAATTGCTGCGTCTGTTGCTGGTGCCTTTGTTCTACCTGCTGCCTCTGCGGTTCCGGCACGTTCCTTTGCGCCAGACGCTGATGCTCCTGCTCCTGTTTCTGCTGCAACTTCTGGTGGTCCTGTTCCTGCTTCTGGTACAGCTTGGTCTGCTGTTGCTGGTATTTCTGGTCCAGTTTAGGGTTGCCGGTGTTTGGCGCGGGCGGACGCTCGTGCGGCTGAAGGTCCTTAGCATGGTTTGGGACCTGCGGCCGTGGAACATTGTTCTCCGCGCGAGCCTGCGGCCCATTGCCCCGGTTCTCCGGACGGGGAACATTGTTCCCTGTGCGGCCCGGCTGAACTCCGCCGCGCTCGGCTGGAGGATGGTATGGCGCTCCGGCTTCTCTGGCCGGCACCGCTCCCGAACCTCTGAATTGCCCCGGCCTGTCGGTAGCGGCTACGGCTGGCCTGCCATGGTTAACCGAAGCCCGTTGCTGAGGGTCGCTGCGGGCAGCTTGCTGATGCTCCCTTTGAACAGACGCGGGTGCGAGGTGTCTGTCGTGTTCAGCCTGTATTTCTTCAGCTCTGGGGCGGTCATTGATCCCGCCGTTGCCGCCGTTGTAGCTGATCCGATTCGTGGTGTTGTTGTTGATTACCGTGGTGTTGTAAACGTTATGAATGTTGGTGACGTTCACGTTGTTGACGGTGCGGTTGTAGAAAAAGTGGTCGCCATCCCAGCGGCCACCTTCGTAGCCGTGGCCAAAGTAGCCGAATCCGTAATTGATACCGCCGTAGAATCCGATATGCGGGCCCCAATAACCTTCATGGAAAATGAAGGCTTCGCCGCCCCAACCCCACCAGCCCGGAGTCCATAGGAAACCGACTTGCGGCGCCAGCACCCATGTACCCGGCACCCAATAGTAATCGCCGTCACCGTTATCCCAGGCCCAATATCCGGGAGTCCAGATATAACCTTCGGCGGGGCAAGGAGGCTGCTCGTACACGGGAATCGCGGGCGGGCCAAACCCGACCGATATGCCAATCCCTATTTGCGCGAACGAAGCTGCAGACATCGTCAAAACTACGATTCCCAAGAACAAAATGCGAACATAGCGTGCAAGACGCATTGCGTTTCCTCCGCCTGAATCCTTCGATTGCCCGGTGCTGCTTTGCTGCTGCGGGTTTCATGGATCGCCAGGCGACTTTTTAAAGATCCCCAACAAGAAAGCCCACTATAACAAACCCCGAATTGTTGATTTTGTAGCGCGAGATTCGTAGCGAAGACTGGTCGTGCTTCTCGCTTATTAGTGAGTCAAAGTCTCTTCGCCATCAGCGTGACGCAGGCCCTGTACTCCGGTTGGTGATTTCCTTGCTTTGCGAACGCGCCGGCGGACTTGCTTAGCTTCGTCGCGCTTGGATTGTGAAACCGTACTTCTGGGTTGCTTGCCGCCTAAAGATCATCGTGGGCAGCTGCACGGTCATGCACGCCCGCGCCTACCTTGAGTCTAAACTGATGTAGACTTTTCTTGCCGCAGATTGAGGGCAACACTGCGCGGTGGAGGTCGCGAATGAGTTGGGCAAGCAAACTGGTTAAGCCCTATCGAATCGAGGACGGCTCGAAGTTCCGGCTAAAGGATTTTGATCCTGCGGATACAGAGAAAATTCACTCCAAGGAACACGCTGAGCAACTTCTGGCCCAGGGCATCGCTTCACTGGCCGAACTGCAGGACAAACTTTATGCCCAGAACCGTTGGGGCATACTGCTCATTTTTCAGGCCATGGATGCGGCCGGCAAGGATGGCGCCATCAAGCACGTGATGTCGGGCGTAAATCCGCAGGGCGTTCAGGTGTATTCCTTCAAGACTCCGTCAGCGGAGGAACTGGATCACGACTACCTCTGGCGCACTACGCAGCGTCTTCCTGGACGGGGCCGGATCGGCATCTTCAACCGCTCTTATTACGAAGAGGTGCTGGTGGTTCGAGTTCATCCCGAGCTCTTGAAGAACGAAAGAATTCCTCCGTCTTTGGTGACCAACGACGTCTGGAAGGAGCGTTTTCAGGATATCCATTCGTTTGAGCGTTATCTTTGGCGCAATGGAATTATTGTCCGCAAGTTCTTCCTCAATGTTTCGAAAGAGGAGCAGAAGAAGCGCTTTTTGGACCGACTGGATCATCCCGATAAGAACTGGAAATTCTCCGCAGCCGATATTCGCGAACGCCAGTGTTGGAAAGATTACATGAAGGCTTACGAAGACATGATCGGTCATACCGCTACGGAGCATGCGCCGTGGTACGTGGTGCCGGCGGATAATAAATGGTTTACCCGGGTAGTGGTGGCGGCGGTGATTGTGGATACGCTGGAGGATTTGAAGCTGACTTATCCTGAGGTTGATGCTGACAAGCGCAAGGCGTTGCAGGCAGCGCGGGCACTGCTCCGGGGCAAGAAGAAAGCGTAAAGAAGGGCTTTGAGGAAAGTTAATCTTGAGATGTGTTTCATGAAACAGGCTCCAGGCGCTCTTTCGCCGATACGAGTCCAAGCAGTACACTGAGGTTTCTTTCTTTTTCGGGAGATGAGTTATATGGGCTTTGCCGGATCGAAGCTTTGTCGAAGTGTCTTAATTGCTGGGGTGCTCTTACTCCTGGCAAGCACGAGCTTTGCCCAGACTCGCGAGAAAGAACGCAAGCCGGCTGAGCTTCAGAGTGACGCGCAGAAAACTTCCAGCGCCGATACCGAGAACGAAGATCCGCAATTCAAAGGCATGAAGTACCGATTGGTCGGGCCTTTTCGCGGCGGGCGGTCGCTGACTGCGTCGGGCGTGGCGGGCGATCCTAACACTTATTATTTTGGCTCGACCGGTGGCGGGGTGTGGAAGTCCACTGACGGTGCGATGACTTGGGCCGCGGTCTTCGACAAGGAGACGGTCGGTTCGATTGGAAGCCTGGCGGTTGCACCTTCGGATCCGAACGTGGTTTATGTGGGAACGGGTGAGGCCTGCATTCGAGGCAATATCTCGCATGGGGACGGAGTTTTCAAGACGGTCGATGGCGGCAAAACGTGGAAGAACGTCGGCCTGCGTGACTCGCGGGCAATTGGCAAAGTGATTGTCGATCCCAGGAATGCGGATGTGGTTTATGTGGCGGCGCTGGGCCACCCTTTCGGCCCGAATACTGAACGTGGAATCTTTCGCACTACCGACGGAGGAAAAACCTGGGAAAAGGTTCTGTACAAAGACGAGAACACGGGCGGAATCGATGTTGCGTTCGATCCTCACAACTCTCACATTCTTTTCGCGTCGTTGTGGGAAGCGCGTCGGACGCCGTGGGGGCTTTCCAGCGGCGGTCCCGGTAGCGGACTCTATCGGTCGAACGATAGTGGAAGCACATGGAAACGGCTTGAAGAACACGGATTGCCCAAGGGGCCTTACGGTCGCATTGGCATCGCCGTGGCGGCGAATTCTGATCGCGTGTACACGCTGATCGAAGCGCCCGAGGGCGGTCTTTACCGCTCGGACGACAGGGGGGAAACCTGGCAATTATTGAACAACGATCGCGCGTTCTGGCAGCGGGCCTGGTATTACATGCACATTATCGCGGATCCTCAATCTGCGGACGTGGTTTACATCGCGAATGTGGATTTCTACAAATCCACCGACGCCGGACACACCTTCAACAAAGTGAAGGTCCCGCACGGGGACAATCATGCGATGTGGATTGATCCAAAAAATACGGATCGCATGATCGTCTCCAATGACGGCGGCGTCACTGTGAGCCTGGACGGTGGCAAGAACTGGACGCGCCAGGATAACCAGCCGACGGCGCAGTTTTATCACGTGATCGCGGACAGTCGTACACCTTACTACCTGTATGGCGCGCAGCAGGACCTGGGCTCGGTCGCGATTGCCAGCCGCAGCGACGACATCGCGATTGAGCGATCCGACTGGTATTCGGTGGGCGGCGGGGAGGCTGGCTACATCGCGCCGTATCCGCCGGATCCCAATATTGTTTATGCCGGCGAGTACGAAGGTGTGATTACCCGCTTCGACAAGCGCAACGGGCAGACCAAAAATATCACGGTGCAGCCCGAGATTAGCGATGGCGGCGGGGCGGCGCAACTGGAGCACCGTTTCCAGTGGACTGCGCCTATCTTGATCTCGCCGCATGATCCCAACACGCTTTACCACGCGGGGGAACGTTTGTTTAAATCCACCGATGGCGGCGTGCATTGGGAAGCGATCAGCCCCGATCTAACGCGCAACGATAAGAGCAAGCAACAGGTTTCAGGTGGTCCGATCGACAAGGACGACTCCGGCACCGAGTATTACGACACGATCTTCGCCGTGGCAGAGTCGCCGCGGGCAAAGGGTTTGATTTGGGTGGGTGCCGACGATGGGTTGGTTCACATCACTCGCGATGGGGGAACGAGTTGGACGAACATCACGCCCAAAGACCTGCCCGATTGGAGCCGCATCAGCCAGATCGATGCTTCCCCGCATGATGCGGGGACGGCTTATTTGGCTGTGGACCGGCATCAGTCGGACGACGTGCATCCTTACATTTACAAGACCAACGATTACGGCAAGACGTGGGTGAAACTCACCAAGGGGATTCCGGAAACTACGTTTGTTCGCGCGGTGCGGGAAGATCCCAAGAAGCGGGGCCTGCTTTATGCTGGCACCGAAACTGGCGTGTATGTGTCGTTCAACGACGGGGCTGAATGGCGCGCGATGCAACTGAATCTGCCTACGACGCCGATTCATGATCTGGTGGTGAAGAATGACGATCTCGTCGTAGCCACGCATGGGCGTGCATTCTGGATTCTCGACGATGTTTCGCCATTGCGGCAATACGGCGATGAAATTGCCAAACAGGATGTACACCTCTACGCTCCTGCAACCGCGGTGCGATTTCAGGATTCGAGCGAAGAACCTCCCAAGCCGGTATTGGTGGGGGAGAATCCTCCGGCGGGGGCGCTCATTTACTTCTTCCTCAAGGAGAAGCCGAAAGGCGAAACGACGATTGAGATTCTCGACTCCACGGGCAGCGTGATTCGGAAATATTCGAGCAATAAGACGGAAGAATTGGAAGAGCCTCTGACTCCGGAAGACAAGAAGCCGGAAAAAGAGATCAAGGCGGAAGCCGGGCTCAATCGTTTCGTTTGGGATCTGCACCACGTGGGAAGCAGCCGGGTGCCCGATTACTATCTCTGGGAATACAAGGACGGCAGCCGGGGTCCTCTGGTTTTGCCAGGCAAGTACCAGGTGCGTTTAAATGTCGACGGAAAGAGTCAAGTCGCGCCCTTCGAGGTGGCGATGGATCCGCGGGTTAATGTGTCTCGGGCCGATTTGCAAAAACAATTTGATCTCCTGATTCAGGTGCGAGATGAGCTTAGCCGGGTCCACGACACCGTGAACCAGATTCAGGACGTCCGCGGGCAAATGGACGGACTGCGAAAGCGGTTGCCCGATAACGACGCCGTCAAACCTATGCATACGGCTGCCGTCGAACTGGACAAGAATCTGCTCGCAGTGCGCGATGATCTGATCCAGATGAACATCAAGTCCAACGAAGATTCGTTGGCTTATCCTCAGCGGATCGATAGCAAACTAGCGGCTTTGGCGATCGCGGTTGGGGTCGGAACCGATTCCGCTCCTACCGAGGCCGAATATCAAGTCTTCGATAAGCTGAAAAAGCAGGCAGACATTTCCATCGCGCATTGGGCGGAAATCCAAAGAACTAAATTAGCCGATTTTCAGAAGATGATGGCTGGCCAGAACATTCAAGCGATCGTGGTCCCAGCGGTTGAGAATACCGGGTCTGCTGGAGAGAGTCCGCGGTAAGCGGAATCAAGTTCCCGTTGCCCTGAGCGGGTGAGTGTTAATCTGACTGATCGGCCGCGCGCATTCAACCGCAATCGCGAACCGTTGTGCTGCCGCGGGATCAACCCTCACAACCTTACCCTCGCCTACAAACCGAATGGGGCGATGCACCTTTCCGCCTTCCACGGTCACAACAAAACTCACTGGAGTGTGCTGTGGAATCATGGCAGAGCTTTCCAACAGCACGCCGCAAATGCTGATGTTTCTACTGATGGCCTCGAACTCAGCGACCAAGTCAGCGGAGTGAATTTTCAGCCGGACCGGGTATTGCAGAGTGAAGCGGCGAAACTTGCGCTCTGGTGTTCGAGACAACCCCGCAAAGTCGTTGAGCTTGCCCATAGTATGAGTCGCTTCCGCAACAGGCCCTGATCCTAATCGTGGCTGCGCATTCGTCAAAAGAGCACGAAAGGCGCTGCCCAAGAAGCCAGTGTGTTCGCTCATAGTGTTCAGTACGTCCTCGGGAAAATCGGAGTAACCGAGTACCACCCTTGGGACCTCACGGTGGCTGTCCGCTTGCGATGTATCGGTAGTGAATTCAGAAGTCTCCGAGACGGCCCTCCGCTGTTTGCCGGCACGTCCTTCCGCGACCTATCTAATACCCCGTCGCGAGTTCAAACTACCTCTTCTCCCCTGGTGAATACACGCACTGAAGGCAACCCGGTCTTCTATGACAAA
>Ga0210400_10003614_pt1 | contig 13656 bp, 9 predicted proteins | sample IncBWH26MmetaG_FD_155456 | JGI IMG/M metagenome (GOLD analysis project Ga0210400, IMG submission 155456) | Forest soil microbial communities from Barre Woods Harvard Forest LTER site, Petersham, Massachusetts, United States - Inc-BW-H-26-M | ecosystem: Environmental > Terrestrial > Soil >...
CATATGGTTTCCTCGGTACGGGCTGGAAGCTCAAGATTGCTCGGCCAAGCCGTACACACACCTCTTCCTGAAACGGATCACCCGTCAACTGGGACAACGAGCGCGAGTATTCAGGACCAAATGACATTTTCGACGTGGATTGTTGTAAGACGTTGAGTTTATCAGAAATAGCGTTTTTGATAGAACAAGCGCATTATTTACATACACATTCGCCGGAGGGCTGGCCTGTTCGGGATTAAAACGGCACGGTCGTATTCGCTGGACAGGCCATGCGAAAACGCCTAAAGCGTTCTATTTGCGATCAATAGGAATCTGGCGTTCCGTGCGCGGTTCTGAACTTACAGGCGCCCGGACTTCGGCAGCCTCGGACCGCGGGCGTTCACAGTTTGGGCTGTGGAAACCGCTATTGTTGACGCGTTGTTGATCTTTGGGGCTTCTGCATCTACAAAAACGTCTACAGCCGATTTCTGCCGGGCTCGGGGAATGCCCGCATCTTATTAAGGGGATTGGTCGGGCTGCCGGGATTTGAACCCGGGACCTCTTGCACCCCAAGCAAGCGCGCTAGCCAGGCTGCGCCACAGCCCGAATGTATCAGTCTAGCACCTCGCAGTTTACCTTCCAGATCGCGGGCAGTGTCCGCTCCGCGCTACCATCGCGATATGGAGCGAGACGGTATTAGAACCTGCGACTCCTGCGGCCAGAGAATTCCTCCGATGTCCAAGCTGGCCGCGCGTCAGGATGGCAAAGACTTGTGCCTCGCTTGCCAGATCCGGCTCGCCCAGATCGAAAAAGGACTCCGGCACTAATATCCTCATGAAATATGCTCTTCTGATCTCTCTTGTGGGGCTACTCGCCTCCGCCCAGATGACCGAAGTCTCCGGTGAACGCATCCGCGCGCACGTGAAGTTTCTGTCGAGCGATCTGCTCGAAGGCCGCGCTCCCGGCTCGCGCGGCGGCGACCTCACCAGCGAATATCTTGCCACGCAGTTCGCTCTGCTCGGCCTGAAACCGGCCGGCGATCAGGGAACGTACTTCCAGAAATTCGCGCTGGTGGGCGTCGAGCCGCAGCCGGATTCTCAGCTCGTCTTTTCTCCCGATAAGGGCGCTGCTACGTCTCTAAAATGGCTCGACGGGTTCGTCGGCGTCACCTATCAGCAACGCACCGATGCGCAGTTCGACGCGCCCGCCGTGTTCGTGGGGCACGGCATCGTCGCGCCCGAGTATAAGTGGGACGACTATCAGGGTATCGACGTCCGCGGCAAAGTGGTCGTGTTGTTTACGGGCGAGCCGCCCTCTACCGATCCCAAATTCTTCACCGGGCCCGCGCTCACCTACTACGGGCGCTGGACCTATAAATATGAAGAGGCCACGCGCCATGGGGCCGCCGCCGTCATCATCATCCACACCACTCCTACGGCCAGCTATGGCTGGGAAGTGGTTCGATCCTCATGGGGGCGCGAAGACCAGGAAGTAAAGCTGGCCCCCGGCGAGCTTGCCTTGGCCTTCGCCGGCTGGGTCACCAAGGACATGGGCGAGAAGATCGCGGCCAGCGCCGGCAGCACGGTTGATCAGCTCCTAAAAAGTGCAGACACGCCCGGCTTCCGCGCCATGGACCTTCCCCTGCGGATTCACGGACGCGCGCCGGCCAAGGTGCGTACCGTCGAGACGAGCAATGTGATCGGCAAAATCGAGGGTAGCGACGCCAAACTGAAGGAAGAAGCCGTGGTCTTCAGCGCGCACTGGGATCACCTGGGTATCGGCGAACCGGTCAACGGAGACCGCATCTACAATGGCGCTCTCGACAATGCCTCCGGCTGCGGCATGCTGCTCGAAATCGCGCGGGCGTGGGCCGCGCTGCCCCAGAAGCCGCGCCGATCGGTGATCTTCCTGGCCGCGGCGGCGGAGGAAGCAGGCTTGCGCGGGTCCTATTATTACGGGCAGCATCCCGTGGTTCCCGCCGGTAAGACCGCCGTGGGTCTTAACTTCGATATGTTCCTTCCCTACGGCCGGGCGCGCGACGTCACCGTAAATGGCGCGGAACGGACCACCGTTTATCCCATCGTGCAGGAAGCCGCGAAGCGCATGGGGCTCACTATTTCGCCCGATTCGCGCCCGGAGGCCGGCCTCTATTACCGCTCCGATCATTTTTCGTTCGCGCGCGTCGGCATTCCCTCTTTTTCCGTCGAGCCGGGCGAAGACCTGGTGGGCAAACCCCCCGGGACCGGCCACAAGCTTATCGAAGAGTTTAATGATAAGAATTACCACCAGCCGTCGGACGAATACCACGAAGATTGGGACTTTTCGGGTATGGAGCAGTACGCGCAATTCGGCTTGCTGATCGGCGTGAACGTCGCCAACTCGCCTAAACTGCCCACTTGGCGCGCCGGCGACGAGTTTCTGCCCGCCCGCCAAAAGAGCGGCGTAAACTAGTACACTTACGCGATATGCCACTCGATCCTGGAACCAACCTGGGTCCCTACGAAATCCTGAGCCTGCTCGGGGTCGGCGGCATGGGCGAGGTGTACCGTGCGCGCGATCCGCGCCTGGGCCGCGATGTCGCGATCAAAGTCTCCGCCCAAAAGTTCAACGAACGCTTCGAGCGGGAAGCGAAAGTGGTCGCATCGCTCAACCACCCCAATATCTGCGCCCTCTACGACGTCGGCCCGAATTACATCGTCATGGAGCTGGTGGAGGGCGAAGCGCCCAAGGGGCCTATGCCCGTCGATGAAGCGCTTGAAATCTGCCGCCAGATTGCCGCCGCGCTCGAAGCCGCGCACGAAAAAGGCATCGTCCACCGCGATCTGAAGCCTGCAAATATCAAGCTCACTCCAACGGGCACCGTGAAGGTTCTCGACTTCGGTTTGGCAAAGATCAACCCGCTCACCCCCGCCAGCGGTTCGAATCCCGAAGAATCTCCCACCATCAGCATGCACGCCACGCAAGCCGGGATGATCCTCGGCACGGCCGGGTACATGGCTCCCGAGCAGGCCAAGGGCAAGACGGCCGATAAGCGCGCCGACATCTGGGCGTTCGGCGTCATTCTGCATGAGCTGCTCACCGGCCAGCGCCTATTCATGGGCGAGACGGTCACCGATACGCTCGCGGCCGTGGTGCTTACACAGCCGAAATTGGAGGACGTTCCGATCCAGGTCCGGCGCATGCTCAAGCGCTGCCTCGAAAAAGATCCTCAAAAAAGACTGCGCGATATCGGCGACGCGATGGCTCTATTGGAAGAGCCTCCTGCCGGGGCGCTGGCCCTCCCGGCACCCGCGCCTCCGCCGTCTTTGATGGGAAAGCTCGGTTGGGCTGTAGCTTCGTTGGCCCTGGTGGCCGCGGCGGGACTCGCGTTCGTCCACTTCCGCGAAACGCCGCCCGTAGCCGAGACCGTACGTTTCACGGCCGCGCTGCCGGAGAATGTGAACTTCACGATAATAGGCCTCTTCACCCTCTCCCCGGACGGGCGCCAGCTTGCCTTTTCCGCCTCCGGCGCGGATGGCGTCCCGCGGATCTGGATCCGTTCCATGGGCTCGCTGACGGCGCAGCCGTTGCCTGGGTCGGAGACGGGTCCGGCTCTGGCGTCGCTGTTCTGGTCTCCCGATAGCCGCTTTCTTGCTTATCAGAGCGAAGGAAAACTCAAGAAGATTGACACCGCCGGCGGTCCGGCCGTGGCGCTGTGCGATGCGCCCGATCAGGTCGTGGGAGGATCCTGGAATCGCGATGGCGTGATTCTTTTCAGGAAAAACGGAGCCCTCATGCGTGTTTCGGCCGCTGGCGGGACGCCTTCCGCAGTGATTCCTGCCGGTGAAGGCAACAGCTATGCATTTCCGGCATTTCTGCCGGACGGCCGGCACTTCCTGTATCTCCGCGGTTCGCCGAAGCCCGAAGCTACGGGATTTTATCTCGGTTCGCTCGACGTCAAGCCCGAACAGCAAAGTACACAGCGCTTGATGGAGGGCGCGTTCCAACCTGTTTTCGTGCCTTCTTCGGATTCCAGCGCTGGATATATCGTTTTTCTTCGCGACGGCACGCTGCTGACCCAGCCTTTCGATACAGGGCGCCTCCAACTGGCGGGTGAAGCGATACCGATCGGGGAACAAGTTGCTTCGATCCAAGGCCTGGGGTATTTCTCCGCTTCCGAAAACGGCGCGTTGGCTTACCGGACCGGAGCGATGCGAGGAGTAGGCCTAAGCCTGCAACTCTCCTGGTTCGATCGCATGGGAAAGCCTACGCTCACCGCCGCCGAGCCATCGCGTTCCGCCACGGTGAAGGTTTCCCCCGATGGCAAGCGGGCCGCGTTGGTTCGTACCGATCCGCAGAACAACGCGGACATCTGGATCGTGGACCTTATGACGGGAGCCAGCAACAGGTTTACATTCGATCCCGCCCAGGATGCGAATCCTCTTTGGTCGCCCGACGGGAGCCAAATCATATGGGAATCCATGCGTGGCGGCTCATGGGGAGTGTACAGGAAAGCGTCGAATGGTTCCGGTAATGACGAGCTGTTGTACAAGTCGTCTGCCAGCGGCACCTTCGCTCTCACGGACTGGACGCGCGACGGGCGTTTTGTCCTCTTTCAAGCGTCCACTCCGCCGGCCAAGACTGATATTTTCGCGCTGCCGGTCGGACCGGGTACATCTGCGGATCGTCAGGCGATTCCCGTGATCCAGACGCCAGCCTCGGAACTAGGCGGCTACGTGTCTCCGGACGGCCGCTGGATCGCTTACATGTCCGACGAATCCGGCAGGCAAGAGGTGTATGTTCAGGCCTTCAACGCGGGCTCGAAAGCGGGATCATCACCAGTCTCGGGAAAGTGGATGGTATCCAAGGGAAGCCTGGGCATGGCACGATGGCGTTCGGACAGTAAGGAACTCGTGTTCATCAGTGCCGATGGAGCCATCATGTCGGTAGACGTCACTGCGGGTCCAGTATTCCAAGCCAGTCAACCGAAGCAGTTGTTCCAGCTCCCGAGCAGCGTCCTCGCCTTGGGCGGCGCCACGCCGGGCGCCCGCATCGACGCCGCGCGGGATCTGCAACGGTTCCTGGTCACCGTACCTGCACAGAGCAATTCCCGCCAGGAGTTCACGATGGTCTTGAACTGGCAGGCGGCGCTTAAACACTGATCGCTCAGCGCACCTGAGGCGAATAAAAAGCGTAGTCAAATCGGGACAACAAATCTCTTGCAATCAGCAAGAAGCCGTTATAAACTCGCTCAAGTGGCCTGATGTGGGTTAAGGTGTCACAAAGTGGGCGACGTGCAGAACAACAATCTCTTGACGGCGGAGCCTCCCCATTCGATCGCCCAGGCGAGCGTCGACGAGAAGGGCCGCCTAAAACTGCCGGCCGAGTTTCTGGAGTATCTGGAAGCGCTCAAGGTCACCAAGGTTTTTATCACTACGTTCGATCTGCGTCAGGCTCGAATTTACCCGATGCGCGTGTGGGATGTCAACGTAGCGCTGTTTCAGAACTCCGGAGAGAATGCCGCGGCCGCCGAACGGCTGGCGTTTCTGGCGAAAGTTTACGGCGGCGACGCGGAGATCGACAAATCGGGACGTGTGCTGCTGCCGGCCAAGCTGCGAGAAGCTCTGGGTCTGGAAAAACAGCCGGTGTGGATAGACGAGTATCACGGCCGGATCAACGTCGTCAGCAAGAAGATTTACGACGAGCGCATGCAGCTGGCGCAGGCCAACATGTCGGACGATTTGAAGATGCTCGAGAAGATGGGTTTGAAGTAAAAGATCGCCTTGAAGTAAAGGATCGCCTTGAAGTAGCGGTTATGTATGCACACGCCAGTCATGCTGAGGGAGTGCCTGGAGTATCTGGCGCTGAAACCGGACGGCGTGTATCTGGACGCTACCGCGGGTTTGGGGGGGCACACCGGAGCGATCGCGCGTCAGTTGGCAGAACTGGGCGGCAGCGGTCTGGTGCTGGCCTGCGACCGGGACGCAGAGAGTCTGGAGCTGGCCAAGGCCAGCACGGCCGACATTTCGTCCAAGATCCGGTTTCATCAGAGTTTGTTTTCCAAGCTGGGAGAGAGGCTGACGGCAGAAGGGGTTTCACAATTGGACGGACTGCTCGCAGACCTGGGCGTTTCGCGCTACCAGCTCACGGACGGTGGGAGGGGTTTCTCACTGATGGCGGATGGTCCCTTGGATATGCGCATGGGGCGCGATATTCCGGGGACCGCCGCTGATTTTGTCAATTTCGAATCCGAGAAGGATCTTGCCGACCTGATCTTCAGGTTTGGCGAGGAAAGGAGGAGCCGAAGAATAGCCAGAGCAATCGTGCGGGCACGTCCCATAAAGACGACCGGTCAGTTGGCCAAGCTGATCGAAGAGGTCGTGCCCCGCACGGAAAAAATTCATCCTGCGACGCGAACCTTCATGGCTCTGCGCATCGCTGTCAACCGCGAGCTGGAAGAGCTGGACGCACTGCTCGAATCCATCCCCAGGCTGGTGAAGCCGGGTGGACATGCCGTGATTGTCACCTTCATGTCGCTCGAGGACCGCAAGGTCAAACAGAGTTTTCAGGCCATGGCGAAAGAGGGGCGGGCGCGGCTGCTCACCCGGCACGTCGTGCGGCCTGCGGAAGAAGAGATCCAGAACAATCCACCGTCGCGAAGCGCCAAGCTGCGCGCGCTTGAGCTTTTGTGAACAGATCGGATTGCTGTAGAGAGGGAGTAAGGCCGCCAAGATGGCTACGCTAGCAACTGTACTAGACAGGCTTTTCGAGAACGGAACCGACCGGCCCGGAGCGGCTGCGCACATCGCCGAGGCCAGCGAGCCGGTGCGCCCGTTCGCCAACGAAGACATCTTTTTCCACGTCAAGCGCATTGACAACAGCCGCGTGGTGCGGGCCGCCGATCCGCAGGCGCGCGAAGCGTGCTGGAAGATGATCGGCTCGGTGGTGGCCGCGGCCGTGCTGCTGATCGCCGTGCTGCTTCCGGGCGCCTATAGCCTGCTCGCCGGTTTTCAGATTCAAACTCTGCGTCAGGAAGCGCACAAGCTGGCCAATGAACAGGCTTCGCTCGAACTGCAGGAAGCCAGCCTGCTGTCGCCGGCCCGCATGCAGGAGTTGGCCCGCGACCAGCAGTTCGTCGATCCGCCGCCGCAGAAAGTCGTGTACCTGGATGGTCAACGGGACGCTCAAGTAGCGCAGAACGCCGGACAGCACGAAGTGCTGCCTGTAAATCCGAGCGTTGAGGGGACCGCGAAGTAATTCCCCCGGAAAACGTGCGATGCTCTCCTCTCCCACAACCCAGCGTCTCCAGTGGCTGCTCTGGGCGCTGCTCGCGTGGGCGGGAATCATTTTCGGGCGGCTGATCTGGCTGCAGGTAATCCGGCACGACGAACTGCTCCGGCTGGCCGAACACCAGCAGCAGAGAATCGAGGAAGTGCAGGCCCTGCGTGGCTCCATCCTGGACCGCACCGGGCAGCCCCTGGCTAAGACCCTGCCGGCCGATTCGGTGGCTGTCGACCCGCAGAAAATTCCGGACCTCAAGATCGCCGCCGATCTACTTTCACGCACTCTGAGCGTGGACCGGTCCCAGCTTTACCAGCGGCTCCGTGATTACCAAGCGCGCGGCAGTCATTTCATGTGGGTCGCGCGGAAACTGGATGCCAAACCGGCCGAACGCCTGCGCGGCAAGAAGCTTCCATACGTCGAGTTCCGCACCGAACTGCGCCGCTTCTACCCGCACACGACGCTGGCCTCGCATGTCGTGGGATCCATCGGGTATCTGGAGGGTAGCGATGCGGAGCGCGGCAGCGCCGGGATCGAGGCGGCCTTTGAAGAAGACCTGGCCGGGCGTCCGGGCTTGGCGCGCGTACTCACCGACGTCCACCAGACTGTGTACGATTCGTTCGTGACGCGGGCTCCCGAAGCGGGGGCTGATCTCACGCTCAGTATCGATCCCAATCTCCAATATGAGGCGGAGCGGCAACTGGACAAAGCCATCGCCTCCAGTCACGCGCGCACCGGCTCCATCGTCGCCATCAATCCCTATACCGGCGACATTCTGGCGATGGCGAATTATCCGCGTTACGATCCAAATCTTCCGCCCGGGCCCGGCGAGGATCCCGCGGCGCGCAGCAATCTGGCGATTTCAACGCCTTTTGAGCCTGGCAGCGTCTTCAAGGTGGTCACGCTCTCGGCAGCCTTGGAATCCACCAATCTGACGCCCGATTCGCTGATCAACTGCGGCAACGGGAGCATTAATCTGTATGGCCGCGTGATTCACGACGATCATCGCTACTCGGTGCTGAGCATGGCCGACGTGCTGGCGAAATCGAGCAACATCGGAGCGATTCAGATCGCTCTGAAGACCGGAGAGCGGCCGCTCTACAAATATCAGAGGCTGTTCGGATTCGGCCAGAAGACCGGAATCGAGCTGGCGGGGGAATCGGGCGGCAACCTGCGCGACGTGAAGCAGTGGATGCCCAGCTCGATCGGATCCCTGGCCATGGGCCATGAAGTCAGTGTGACGTCTTTGCAGTTGGCCGTGGCTGGAGCGGCGATCGCGAACGGCGGCTTGAAGGTAAAGCCCCGCCTGGTAATCGCTCGTAAAAAGGCCGGCCAGCCGGTGCAGCACATTGCTCCCGAGCAGCCGGTGCGGATCCTGCGTCCGGAAACCGCCATTACCATGCGTCAGTTGATGGAAGGCGTCGTACTGCGCGGCACGGGCCGCGGCCACGCGAATCTGAAGGGCTACACCTCCGGCGGAAAAACCGGATCGGCGCAGATCTACGACGCCAAGGCGCACCTCTACACCCATAACTACAACGCGAGTTTCCTGGGGTTCGCGCCAGTGGCGAATCCGCAAATCGTGATCGCGGTGACGTTGAACCACACCACCGGCGGTTCAGCCGGCTATGGCGGACCGGTGGCCGCGCCGGTCTTCCGCGAGGTTGCCATGGATGCGCTGCGGATGCTCGACGTGCCCAAGGATCTTCCGGAAGGCGCCTCCGGCGCCGCTGAAGGCGGGCTGCGCGTAGCCTCGAACGATTTATCCAACAAGGCGGGGTTGTTCGCCCCGCCCGGACAACGATCTGTATCCTCCGTCACTCCGCCGCCGGTTCAGGAGGACGCTTCGGCTTCGGCCGAGACGGCCTTCCCGGACCGGCGGCCTTTTTTAACCGCGAGCACGGAGATGTCGGGCGGACCCCGCGTTCCCAATCTCTTGGGAAAGTCGTTGCGGTCGGTCCTCGAAGAATCGGCCGCTGCCGGCGTCCCCGTGGAAGTGCACGGTAGCGGACTGGCGCGCAGCCAGGACCCGCCACCCGGGACTCCCTTGCGCCCCCGCGCATCTATTCAGGTTCAATTCGGGCGATGAAGCTCAGCCAGCTGTTGGCGGGGGTGGCGCTCCGCGAAGCGCTTCTGCCAGCGCTGGCCGATCTGGAGGTGACCGGCCTCGAATACGATTCGCGGCGCGTAGGAAAGGGTTTCTTGTTTTTCGCGTTCGCCGGGTCCCGTGTCGACGGCCGCCAGTTTGCGCAAGACGCCCTGGCGCGCGGTGCGCTAGCGATCGTCAGTGAATTGCCCAAGCCAGCCGGGTTTCCTGGCATCTGGATTCAAGTGGAACACGGCCGTCACGCGCTGGCTAGTGCCGCAAAAACTTTTTATCAACAACCTGACGAACGCGTCCACTTTACGGGAATTACCGGAACCAATGGCAAGACCACAACGGCGTACCTGATCGATACTCTTCTGCGCGCCGCGGGCAAGGTTACGGGACTTCTCGGAACCATCGAATACCGGCTAGCGGGCGAAGTGTTGCCATCTCCTAATACGACGCCAGAATCACTGGATGTGGTGCGTTTTGCGGCGGAACTGGAAGCGCGTGGAGGCACCCATCTGGTCGCCGAAGTCTCATCTCACGCGCTGGTGCTGGGCCGGGTCCACGGATTCCGGTTCCATACGGCCGTGTTTACCAACCTGACCCGCGATCACTTGGACTTTCACGGCACAATGGAAGAGTACGAGGCTGCCAAGCGGCGCTTGTTCACACCTACAGACCCAGGCCAGCCCGGACCTCGATGGGCCGTGCTGAACGCGGACGATCCGGTGTCTAAAACCATGGAGCCGGAAGACTCCACTTCGCGGGTCATCTGGTACGGGCTCACGGACAAAGCCGGCTTGCGCGCGGAAGACATCGTCTCCGGGGTCTCCGGGTTGGCTTTCGAGGCGACCTGGAACGGCCGCCGTGCGAAAGTGGAATCACCGTTGTTGGGTCGTGTGAACGTGTCGAATATTCTGGCGGCATTGGGCGCCGGTCTGAGTTACGGTCTGGATCTGGAGGCGATGGCGGACTCTATTCCCGGCCTCCGCGTGGTACCGGGCCGCTTCGAACCCGTCACTTTTTCAGCGGTAGACCAAGGCCAGCCCTTTTTGGTTGCCGTAGATTACGCCCACACCGACGACGCGCTCCGGAACGCGATCCAGACCGCTCGCGCACTCTCAAGAGACGGCTTGGCGCAAGGCAAAGTGATCACGCTGTTCGGCTGCGGCGGCGACCGCGACCGCACCAAGCGCCCGTTGATGGGCATGGCCGCCGCCGAACTGAGCGATTTTGTGGTACTGACGTCGGATAATCCCCGCTCCGAAGACCCGTTGTCGATCATGAATGACGTCATGGTCGGCTTGCGGCGGTTCGATACGCCGCACGTGGCCGAGCCCGATCGCGGAAAGGCGATCCAACTCGCGATTCAGCGAGCCGAGCCTGGCGATATTGTGCTGCTGGCGGGCAAGGGCCACGAGACGTACCAGATCCTGAAGGACCGGACCATTCATTTTGACGATCGAGAAACGGCGCGCGAGGTTCTTCGATCATTCGGGTACAAGGTTTCCACAGACAGGAGTCAGAAGGCAGAATGAACAAGCCGCTGAGGTGGGTGGCGGCGCAGCTCGGGCTGGCATTGGAGACGCATGCGGAGGTGACGGGCTGGAGTGTCGATTCGCGGACACTGCGCCCAGGCGACTTGTATTTCGCCTTGCGCGGCCCCCATCATGACGGGCATGCCTACGTCGCCGAAGTGCTGAAGAACGGCGCGGTGGGGGCGATTGTGGATAGGGGTGTGGACGGCTTAGCGCCTGCGGCTTTGAGAGTAGGTGACTCCCTGGCCGCGCTCCAGACCCTGGCGTCATCGGCACGCCGGGAGTGGGGCGGGGACGCGGTCGGCGTCACGGGCAGCGCTGGGAAGACCACCACCAAGGATGTGATCGCGGAAATGTTGTCCGAAGGATTCAAGACGGCCAAGACGGAGGGAAATCTGAACAACCATGTGGGGCTGCCCCTGTCCTTGCTGCGGATCGACGATCAGGCCCGCGTCGCGGTGCTCGAAATGGGGATGAATCACGCCGGCGAGATCCGCGAGCTGGCCGGGATCGCCCAGCCCAACGTGGGTGTGGTGACCAACATCGGCTGGGCGCACGTCGAAAACTTTGATTCGATTGAGGGTATCGCTGCCGCCAAGCGGGAGTTGATCGAAGCGCTTCCCCCCGATGGAACCGCCGTTCTAAACGCGGACGATCCGCACGTGGCGGCGTTCGCGAGCGTGCATAAGGGCCCCGTGGTGACCTTCGGCGAATCCGAGAAGGCCACCGTGCGCGCCGAAGATGTGAAGTTTTCTGAAGACGGCCTGGCGTTCCGCGTAGGTGGGACACGCTTTGAGAGTCCACTGACCGGCCGCCACAGCGTGGCAAATCTTCTTGCCGGGATCGCGGTAGCTGGCATATACGGAATCACTCCCGACCGCCTGACGGATCGGGTCCGGAACATCCGGCCCGGCAAGATGCGCGGGGAACGCTTCCGGCACCAGGGCATCCTTGTGTTTAACGATTGCTACAACTCCAATCCAGACGCGGCGCGGGCCATGCTTGCGGTTTTGCGCGATACTCCGGCACGACGCCGGTTCGCGGTTCTGGGGGAGATGCTAGAACTCGGCCGCTGGGCTGAGCCGCTTCATCGCGAGGTAGGCAACTACGCAGCGGAATGCGGAATTGATGTGCTCGTTGGATTACGCGGCGCGGCCTGTTACATGTTGGACGCGGCCAAACGATCCGGCCTTCGGGACGACGCCGCGTTTTTTTTCGACGATCCGGTACCAGCCGGCCAACTGGTGCGCTCACTAGCGCAGCCCGGAGACGCAATCTTGTTCAAGGGTTCCCGCGGTATTCATGTGGAGCTCGCCATGGAGCAGTTTCTCGCCTCCCAGGAAGCGGGAGGAAGTTGACCTATGCTGTACTGGCTCGGATACGAACACCTGTATCATCTTTTTTCGCCGTTCCGTATCTTTCAATACGAGACGTTTCGCACCGCCATGGCCAGCCTGACGGCGCTCCTGATTTTTGTCCTTCTGGGTCCCTGGTTCATTGCCCGGCTGCGTAAGTTCCAGATCGGCCAGCACATTCGCGAAGAAGGCCCGGCGTCGCACCAGAAAAAAGCCGGCACTCCCACCATGGGCGGTCTGCTGATCTGCGCGGCGATCGTAATCTCGACGTTGCTGTGGGCCAAACTTTCCGTACCGGCCGTGTGGGTCGCCCTGGCGGGCCTGGTGAGCTTCGGGGCCATCGGATTCTGGGACGATTACGCCAAGGTCAAGCGCAAGCGAAACCTGGGCCTCACCGCGCGCCAGAAGTTGATGCTGGAAGTCCTGGCAGCCATGCTGGTGGGCGTGCTGCTCTTGGGTATGAACGCCAAGCGTCTCTACACCACGGAAATCAATGTACCGTTCTTCAAGTCTGTCCATCCGGACCTGCTGATCCACGCCTGGCTGAACAATCCCTGGACCTATCCGCTGGCGTTCAGTTTTTTCTTCGCTTTCGTCGCACTCGTGCTGGTGGGATCGTCCAATTCGGTGAATCTGACCGACGGCCTGGACGGTCTGGCTATCGGACTGATGCTGATCGCCGCGGGAGCGATGACCGTGCTGGCCTATCTCGAAGGAAACGCCGACTTCGCGCGCTATCTGGAACTATCGCGTCCGCGCGACGCCGCTGAGCTGACCATTTTTTGTGCGGCCATGACCGGCGCCTCGCTCGGTTTCCTCTGGTACAACGCTCATCCCGCGGAAATCTTCATGGGGGACGTCGGGTCGCTGGCCCTCGGCGGCGGGCTGGGAACGGTCGCCGTCTTGTTGAAGCAGGAGCTGCTGCTGCCGTTCATCGGGGGCGTCTATGTGCTCGAGGTTTTGTCGGTCATCCTCCAGGTCGCCAGTTTCAAGCTGCGGGGCAAACGAATTTTCAAAATGGCCCCCTTGCACCATCACTTCGAAGCGCTGGGGTGGGCCGAATCCAAGGTGATCATCCGCTTCTGGATCGCCGGCCTGGTGATGGCGCTGTTCGCGCTGACGACCCTGAAGTTGCGATGAACAAAGTCCCGATGAAAGTGGAAGGTGCGCGAGCAGTGGTCGTGGGTATGGCGCGCAGCGGCGTTGCGGCGGTGGAGTTGCTGATGGAACAAGGAGCGCGGGTGACGGCAGTGGATCAGGCGCCTGTTTCGAACGCGCGTCTCGCCGAACTGGGCGTTTCCGTCCAGCCGCAGGGAGCTTCCGCTTTCGAGCGCGCGGATCTGATGGTGCTTTCGCCAGGAGTGCCCGCCGACCTGGATTTTGCGGAGGGAGCCCGCCGGCGGGGAATCCCGGTCGTCGGCGACCTGGAGCT
>Ga0210400_10003615_pt1 | contig 13652 bp, 9 predicted proteins | sample IncBWH26MmetaG_FD_155456 | JGI IMG/M metagenome (GOLD analysis project Ga0210400, IMG submission 155456) | Forest soil microbial communities from Barre Woods Harvard Forest LTER site, Petersham, Massachusetts, United States - Inc-BW-H-26-M | ecosystem: Environmental > Terrestrial > Soil >...
TGGCCAATCTGGCCATTGTTGGAACGCACAGCACCAATGGGGTGTCCGCGATTCATTCCGAATTGTTGCGGCAGACCACGGTAAAAGACCTGGCCGATATGTTTCCCGAGCGTTTCAACAATAAAACCAACGGCGTGACGCCTCGGCGGTGGCTGCTGCTTTCGAATCCGGCGCTGTCCCGAACGATTACCGAAGCTATCGGCGACGGGTGGATCACGGAGCTGGATCAACTGAAGAAGCTCAAGCCGTTGGCCGACGACAAGAGCTTTCGCGATGCCTGTCTCCGGGCCAAGCGCCAAGCCAAATCGCAGTTCGGCGACTGGCTCAAATCCACGACGGGCATAACGATCGACCCGGAAACGATTTTCGATTGCCAGATCAAGCGGATCCACGAATATAAGCGCCAACTGCTGAACGTGTTGCGGATCGTGGTGCTCTATAACCGGCTCCGGGAGAATCCCAACCTCCAGATGCACCCGAGGACCTTCTTTTTCGCGGGCAAGGCCGCGCCGGCATACTACTTCGCTAAACTCATCATCAAGTTGATCAACAATGTGGCTGGCACGATCGACGGAGATCCCATCGTGCGGGACCGTCTCAAGGTGGTTTTTCTGCCTGAGTACGACGCTACGCTGGCGGAGAGATTGATTCCCGCGAGTGACGTCTCGAATCAAATTTCAACCGCCGGCTACGAGGCCAGCGGGACGAGTAACATGAAGTTCATGATGAATGGGGCGTTGACCATCGGCACACGGGACGGCGCGACCATTGAGATGGCTGCCGAGGCCGGCGAGGAGAACTTTTTCCTGTTTGGTCTGACCGCGGAGCAGGTTGCCGGCAGCCGCGGCTGGTACAATCCGCACTGGCACTATGACCACGAGCCCGAGACGCGTGCGGCAATGGATTTGATCTTCTCGGACTACTTCAGCCGCAATGAACCGGGTGTGTTCGCGCCCTTACGCGAACACCTCCTGACTCAAGGGGACTATTACATGCATTTGGCGGATCTGACGTCCTACTTGCAAGCGGATCAACGGCTGACCGCTCTATATGCCGACCTGGATGCCTGGGCTCGCAAGACAATCTTGAATGTCGCCGCGTCCGGAAAATTCTCTAGTGACCGGACCATCGCCGAATACGCCGCGGAAATATGGAATGTGAAACCGTGCCCGGTACAATAGCGCTGAGGTCGCAAAAGTTGAAATGACGACACCCGCAGAACCACTCAAGGCGCGCCCGGTCACGGAACACGAGGCCTGGAAGGCGCTCAAAGCGCACCATGCGAAAATCCGCAAAGTGCATCTCCGGAAGCTGTTTGCTCAGGACCCCGAACGCGGTGATCGCCTCAAAGTCGAGGCGCTAGGCATCTACCTGGATTACTCCAAGAACCGCATCACCGATGAGACGCTGCAACTTCTCGTACAACTGGCCGAGGAATCGGGGTTGCGGGCGAAAATCGACGCCATGTTCCGCGGCGACAAGATCAACATCACGGAGAACCGCTCCGTTTTGCACGTGGCTCTGCGCGCGCCCAAAGGGACGTCCATTTTCGTCGATGGTCAGGACGTTGTGCCGGGGGTTCATGCCGTCCTCGATAAGATGGCTGATTTGTCAAACCGCCTCCGGGGCGGGGAATGGAAGGGTCACACCGGTAAAGCTATCCGAAACGTCATCAATATCGGCATCGGAGGCTCCGATCTTGGGCCGGTCATGGCGTATGAGGCTCTTCGCCACTATAGTCAGCGCGATTTGACGTTTCGTTTCGTTTCCAACGTCGATGGGACCGATTTTGCCGAGGCTGTCCGGGATCTCGACCCGGCGGAGACCCTGTTCATCGTTTCATCGAAGACCTTCACCACACTCGAGACCATGACCAACGCCCACACGGCTCGGGCATGGTCGCTCGCGGGGTTAAATGGCGACGAAACGTCGGTGGCGAAACATTTCGTCGCGGTCTCTACAAATGCCAAGGAAGTTGCCAAGTTTGGTATCGACACCGCCAATATGTTCGAGTTTTGGGATTGGGTCGGCGGACGTTACTCGATGGATGCCGCGATCGGCCTGTCCACCATGATCGCGATTGGTCCGGAGAACTTCCGCTCCATGCTAGATGGATTCCACCAGATGGACCAGCACTTCCGCGAGACGCCGTTCGATCGCAATCTGCCTGTACTTTTGGGACTGCTGACTGTCTGGTACACGGACTTTTTCGGCTCGCAAACGGTTGCGATTCTACCCTACGAGCAGTATCTGAAACGGTTCCCCGCATACCTGCAGCAGTTGACGATGGAAAGTAACGGCAAGCACGTCACGCTCGACGGGGCCGAAGTCGCTGGCGACACCAGCCCTATCTATTGGGGCGAACCGGGCACCAACGGACAGCATTCGTTCTATCAGTTGATCCATCAGGGGACCCGCCTCATTCCGTGCGACTTCATCGCGTTCGGGAAACCGCTCAATCCCGTCGGCCGCCATCATGACATCCTGCTCGCCAACGTGTTTGCGCAGGCGGAGGCATTGGCTTTCGGCAAGACGCCCAGGCAGGTTAAGAAGGAGGGTACTCCGGATTGGCTCGTGCCACACCGAGTTTTCGAGGGAAATCGGCCTTCGAATACAATTCTCGCCGAGCGGCTGACACCTCAAACGCTCGGGGCACTGATCGCCCTCTACGAGCACAGCGTGTTCACACAGGGCGTCATCTGGAACGTTGATTCGTTCGATCAATGGGGAGTGGAACTCGGCAAAGTCCTGGCCCAGCGGATAGTTCCGGAGCTGGAGAGTAAAGAGGAGCCTGCGCTGGCCCACGACACTTCCACCAACAATCTGATTCACCGTTACCGGATGCTCAAGAGCGCCTAAACGAGGGTTTCCGGCGCAAAGAATCCTGGGGGAAGGGTCCCGCATCAAATCGGGATATGATTCAAATCCGAAAAAGTGAAGAGCGCGGGCATGCCAACCACGGCTGGCTGGATTCGTATCACACGTTCTCGTTCGCCAACTACTACGATCCGAAGCACATGGGGTTTCGGAGCCTGCGTGTTATCAACGAAGATCGCGTCGCTCCGGGGCGGGGTTTTGGCTCCCACGGACATCGCGACATGGAAATTCTCAGCTACGTTCTGGAAGGGTCGTTGGCTCACAAGGACAGCATGGGGCATCAGGAGGTGCTGGGACCGAACGAAATTCAGCGGATGTCCGCCGGAACCGGGGTGATGCACAGCGAATTCAACCCATCCGGCACCAAACCAGTTCACTTTTTCCAAATCTGGCTGGAACCGGCGGCTACAGGCACTCCCTCGAGCTACGAGCAAATCCGTTTTGACCCGGAAGAAAAGAAAGGCAAGCTTAAACTACTGGCTGGACCGGACGGCGGCGATGGCGTGGCGCGAATCAATCAGGACGCACGGGTCTTCGTTGCGGAATTGTCTAAAGGCGGCGAGATCGCCTACCCGCTCGACTCGCAGCGGCACGCCTGGATCCACGTTATCCGAGGCGGCGTGACGCTGAATGGAACTACACTTTATACAGGCGATGCGGCCGCCGTGGAGAGCGAGGAAAAGCTCGTCGTGGCCGGGACAAACGCTGAGCCGAGCGAGATACTGCTGTTCGATCTCGCCTGAATGCTGGTACAGAGTGTATGCAAAAACCGGTCATACTGACGGTCGACGACGATCCGGATGTGCTCCGGGCCATCGAGCGCGATCTAAAAAACCACTACGAGGATCGCTACCGCGTGCTGCGCGCGGATTCCGGAATAGCGGCTCTCGATCTTTTGCGCCGGCTGCAGCGGCGGAATGAGAGCGTGGCGCTCCTGTTGGTGGATCACCGAATGCCGCAGATGAATGGCGTGGAGATGCTCCAGGAAGCCATTAAGCTTTATCCCGATGCCAAGCGTACGCTGCTTACGGCCTACGCGGACACCGATGCCGCCATCAAAGCGATCAATGACGTCCATCTTCATCACTATCTGCTGAAGCCTTGGGATCCGCCGGAAGCTCAGTTGTTTCCCGTTCTCGACGATCTGCTGAACGACTGGTACGCCGGTTTTCATCCGCCTTTCGAAGGGATTCGGGTGCTGGGCACTCGTTGGTCCCCGCAGTCCTACGACGTTCGTAATTTTCTCGCGCGCAACCAGGTGCCCTACCAGTGGCTGGACGCGGATGCCGCGGGCAGGGACCAGGAAGTCGGGCGTGTCATGAAGAGTGTCGCGCCCGAAAGTCTTAAACTGCCGCTGGTGCTGTTCCCGGATGGCACCAGCGTATCCGAACCCGAGACGCAGGACCTCGCGGAAAGGCTCGGGCTGCGAACGCGTGCCGGTTTGGAGTTTTACGATCTCGCGATTGTGGGAGGCGGCCCCGCCGGACTGGCAGCCGCGGTCTATGGCGCCTCGGAGGGATTGAAGACCGTTATGGTGGAGCGCGAAGCGCCGGGAGGGCAGGCGGCGCTTAGCTCGCGGATCGAGAACTACCTGGGCTTTCCGTCGGGCCTGACCGGGGGCGATCTCACGCGCAGGGCCGTCGCTCAAGCGCGGCGATTCGGCGTGGAAATCGTTTCGCCGCGGGAAGCCACAGCCTTACGCGTCGATGGTCCTTATCGCTATCTGCGGCTGAATGACGGGACGGAACTCTCCTGCCACGCGATGCTGCTGGCCACGGGCGTTCAGTGGCGCAAGCTGGAAATACCGGGGATGGACCGCCTGCAAGGCGCGGGCGTTTACTATGGCGGCACGGCCACCGAGGCGATTTCCTGCCGGGACGAGGACATCTATATCGTCGGAGGCGCCAATTCAGCAGGGCAAGCGGCAATGTTTTTTTCAAGTTACGCGAGACGCGTGGTTATGCTGGTGCGCGGGGAGTCGCTCGGAGCGACGATGTCCCAGTATTTGATCGAGCAAATCCAAACCACTGGCAATATCCATGTCGAATACCGCTCGCGTGTAGTGGAGGTGCATGGCGAAGACCGCTTGGAGTTTGTCTCCATCAGCTGCGATTCCACGGGCAGCGTGAACCGCGTGCCGGCGAATTCGCTGTTCGTGTTCATCGGGGCGGAACCGCGCACCGCCTGGCTGGACGGAACCGTGGAGCGAAACGAGCGGGGGTTTATTCTGACCGGTCCGGATTTGCTGAAGTCCGGCAAACGGCCCAACGGCTGGTCCTTGGAGCGCGACCCAAGCTTGCTCGAAACAAACATCCCCGGTGTCTTCGCTGTGGGTGACGTTCGGTATGGCTCGGTGAAACGGGTCGCATCCGGCGTGGGCGAGGGTTCTGTCGCCATCCAGTTTGTTCATCAATACTTGAGTAACGTATCGTAATGCCCACGGACCCGTCCGCGATTCAACTGTTAGAAGCCGCGCTTCGGCGGATCGAGATATTTGCGGATCTCCACGACGATCAGTTGCAATGGATGGCTGCCAATGGGGATGAGCTTCGATTCGTGGCCGGCGATACGCTGCTTCGCGAGGGCGATCCAGCGGACTCTCTGTTTGTCTTACTCGAAGGCGAGGTTCGGGGGCGCCGGGAGAACGCGGGAGCGGATGGTCCCGGCTTTGTAGGACGGGCGGGCGAAGTAACCGGTCTGCTGCCGTTCTCCCGCATGACGACTTACCCGTTGACCGCCCGGGCCACGATGCCCACCTGGGGTCTGCGGCTTCACAAAGACCACTTTCAAGAGATGCTTCAGCGCATTCCCCAGCTGCTGCCTCGACTGATCGCCGTTATGGCCGACCGGATTAGGGAGTACAGCCGCGCACAACAGCAGCGCGACAAGCTGAGCGCGCTTGGCAAGCTCTCCGCCGGATTGGCTCACGAGCTCAACAATCCCGCTTCCGCGGCAGGCAGAGCCGCCGAGACTCTTCGGCAGCACATGCGGGATCTTCGCCGGATCAATAAGGAACTGGACGAAGCATCGCTTTCCTGCGAAGAGCGCTCGACGCTCGCTTCCTTTGAAGACACTTTGGTCGACCAATTGGCCTCCACGCCAGTGCGGGATGCGCTTGAACAGAGCGATCTCGAAGAGGAGCTCGCCTCCTGGTTAAACGGCCGCGGTATCCCGAATGCGTCGAGGCTGGCCTCCGGGCTGGTCGAAGCCGGCGTCGATCAGGCCTCGCTGGAGAAGCTTGGCGCGAAGTTTCGGGGAGATATTCTCTCGGGGATTCTGGCGCGCGTAGTGGCGTCGGTGGGCGCCGAGAGACTGACGCGGGAAATCGAAGCCAGTACCGGGCGGATCTCCGAATTGGTGCGCGCAATCAAGGAATACACTTACATGGACCAAGCCCCGGAGCAGGAGGTGGATGTTCACCGGGGTATTGAGAGCACGCTTACGATGCTGAAATTCCGGCTCAAACACGGCGGCCAGGTGAAGCGTGACTTTGCCGCCGACCTTCCCCGGATCTTTGCCCACGGAAGCGAACTGAATCAGGTCTGGACCAACCTGATCGACAATGCCATCGATGCGATGGCGGGCAAGGGTGAACTGACCATTCGGACTTCGCGGGAACTCGATTGCGCTCTCGTCGAGATCATCGACAGCGGGCCGGGCATCGCCGATTCTGTAAAAGCTCACGTTTTTGAGCCGTTCTTTACGACCAAAGGCATTGGCGAAGGGACCGGAATGGGACTCGATACCGTTTACCGGATCGTGCGCGCGCATCGCGGAGAGATCTCTGTTGACTCCCAGCCGGGGCGCACCAACTTCCAGGTTCGGCTGCCGTTGAAGGTTAAATAGGGGAGTATTGGATATGAGCGAATGTACGCACTTAAATCAAATTAAGGACGTTCAGCCACATACGCAGGGCTGCGAGGAATGCTTGAAGATGGGGGATCGATGGGTTCATCTTCGGCTTTGCCTCATCTGCGGGCATGTCGGCTGCTGCGATTCATCCAAGAATAAGCATGCCACCAAGCATTTTCATCAAACCAAGCACCCGATCATGCGGTCCCTTGAGCCCGGGGAGGACTGGGGATGGTGCTTCGTGGACGAACTAGAGCTGGATTTCGCGTAATGTTTGAAAGTATTCTCTGTCAAGTTACCGAGTACGACTCCGAGATCCTTGAATCGCTGATCGAGCTTGCTGTCGAAATCGCGAGGGAAGGCCGGGAAGGCAGGCGCATCGGCACGTTATTCACTCTGGGAGACGAAGACGCGGTTCTGGCAAAGTCGCGCTCCCTGATTCTGAATCCTCTGGAGGGACACCCGGAGAGCCTTCGCCACATCGTCGATCCGGATCTTCGTGGAACGGTCAAAGAGCTGGCGCAATTGGACGGCGCGTTCGTCGTCAGCACGGCCGGCGTGGTGATAGCCGCCTGCCGCTATCTGGATGCGGCCGCTTCGCCGATTGACGTTCCTCTCGGGCTCGGCAGCCGTCATATTGCGGCCGCCCACATCAGCTCAGCCACGCGCGCCATTGGAATCGTAGTGTCGGAAAGCGCTGTCGTCCGGCTCTTTTGTCACGGCGCTTTGATTGGCGAGATCATCCCGGAGCTTTGGATGCTGAAGCGCTACGACTTCCAGGCCAGCAATTCAATGGTGAAAGAGACCGTGGGGGATCTGGCCGTGATCACGCCGCGCCGGCGAAGAGGCGCATCCTAGGGGAAGCCCTGGAGCCGGCTCTTAATTTCAGAATCTTCTGAAGCCGGTCGCCGCCCAATCGAATCTAATGTGTTAGGTGACGCCGGGTCGCCTCCGACGCAGATGTTAGTAAGATCGATTGCCGGTTCGTCCCGAGAAAAGGCGGGCTGGTTCCATGCGTGCGTGCTTGCATTGATTCCAGCTTTCGCATTCTTTTCTCCGGGGACCGCGACCGCCGCAAGCCTTGAACCGGCCACCTTGCGCGCATGGGACGAATACGTTGAATCCGCGAACATGCGGATGGAGCTGCGTCTAAGTCCCGGCAAGACCTTCCTGTGGGTGGACGAGGCGCCGGACCGGCTTGCGCGCGTTCGCGCGGGCGAGATCATCGTCTCGCCAGTCGGTCCGCAGAACCCCAGGAGAGCCCCGTCCGGACTGATTCACGACTGGTTCGGCGCGATGTTCATCCGCAACGCTTCGATCAAGGATGTCCTGGCAGTCCTGGGCGATTATGGGCGCTACAAAGAGTTCTATCAGCCCACGGTGATCGATTCCAAGGCGATCACGACCGGCGAAGCGAAAGACCGGTTTTCGATACTGCTGAGGAGCAAGTCATTCTTCCTAAAAACCGCGCTCGATACGGATTACGAGTCCTGGTACGTTCGCGTAGACGAGCGACGGGGATACAGCGTTTCCCGGTCGACGCGAGTCCAGGAGATCGAGGAGTACGGTGCGCCTTCCGAGCGTATCTTGCCGGAAGGTGAGGGTCACGGTATTCTTTGGCGGCTATTCGGCATCACGCGCTACCTGGAACGTGACGGTGGGGTGTATATCGAGCTCGAGGCGATCGGCTTGAGCCGGGACATTCCGGCTTCCGTTCGATGGGTCGCCGAACCGATCGTCCGGCGCGTTTCACAAGGGTCGATCTTGACGTCTCTTCAGCAAACCGAACACGCGGTGCGCTCACGCGTCGAATTCGCAAAAGGCACGGCTGGGGGCGGAGGATCCGTTGTCTCGGCAGCTCGCGGCAGTGCTGGCGGCGCGGCACCTACTCATTCGCTAAGGTTGCAACACTCTCCTTAGCGATTCTTTGTCCCATTCACGATCGTAACGGACGCCATTCAGAAACAAACCTGGGGTGCCGTACACTCCGTTCTGGACCCCCGCAAGAAAATCGGCCCGGACTCGCTCGCGATACGTTTCGTTCTTCAACTCCTGGCGGAATCGCGCGACGTCCAAGGCGAGCTCCTCCGCGTAGCGAATCAGATCTTTTGTCGTTAGAGCTTGCTGCCGTTCGAAAAGCAGGGTGTGCATTTCCCAGAATTTGCCCTGAGCCCCGGCCGCCTCCGCCGCTTCCGCTGCCTGCTGTGCGTGGTGATGGACGCCGGAAAGAGGATAGTGCCGGAACACGATCCTTAACTGGGCCGGAAGCTCCTTGTGCAGATCACGCAGGATCACATACAGACGCCCGCAATCCGGACACTCGTAATCCCCATACTCGACGAGCGTATAGGGCGCATCCTCGGGACCCTGCACGTGGTCCATGGGACGAATCGGAAGCAAAAGGCGGGAGAGGTCGGCGGATTCCATGCAAAGCTACGGACGGACTGTGGGTATGGTGGAGGCGGCGGGAGTTGAACCCGCGTCCGAGAAAGTCTACCGCGAAAGACTACGTGCGTTTCCGATTCGTTGGTTTTAGACCGCTCCGTGCGGAACCGGCAAGAGCGAGGCGGCTTAGCCTGATTGATTTCGGTCTTCAGCTCCAGGCGGAAGCTTTGGACCTATCCTGCCAAGATGACGCCCTTGGACCACCATGCAGGCCTAACAGCCCAGGGCGGCTACCTATTTAATTAGGCAGCGTATGCAAACTGCTGATTGGCAGTTGTTGTTTTCCGATCGTTTTACGGGAGCTCGGAACCCGGCACGACTTCCTACGAAAGATGCAATCCCGTCGAATCCGTTACGCCCCCCCTTTCGCCCTCCATTGTACTACGAGCCCGCCGCCAGCCTGAAGGTGAAAGCGCAGCTGAAGGCCCGTACTCCGGCCAGCGTTCCGACCTCCCGGCCACGTGACGGAAGGCGAAACTGTGATATGCTGATGCGCTGACATTTTCCATAAATAGAGCCATAAGATATTTAGTTGTTGGAAAGGTATAGATAACTCATCATTATGAAGTTCTTATTACCTGTTGTTGCTGCCGTGGCCATTGTGAATGGACAGCGAATTGTCGAAACCAGGCAGACCACCCGCCCGGAGCGGATTGAGCCCAAAGTTGCAACGGCGTTAATTTCCGGCGTGACGTTAAACATATCTGTCCCGGCTGTCCCGATCTCAACGCTCTTCTCAGGCGATTTTGGCTACACGATTGATGTGCCGCCCGGAACCACGGTGCTGGATGTCGTACTGAACGCCAGCGGCAATATCGGTCTGTACGTGAGGTACCAGCAGGACGTGGACCTGGTCAATGGTCAAGTGCTTGCTGATTACAGTTCCGCCTTCGTGGGTACAAGCGCGACTGTTCATATCACTGGATCGCCGATTCCTTCCGGCAGGTACTACGTCGGGTTCGCCGTTTTTACGACAGGCGTCGCGACAACCGGAACACTGTCGGCCACCTACACCATTGGCTGCCCCTACAGTCTCGACAGTCCAGGAGCCTCGTTTCCGGTCTCGGGGGGCGCGGGTTCGGTGACCGTTACCACGCCGACCGCGTGCGCTTGGACCGTGACCAGCAGCGTGCCATGGATGATCCTCACTTCGGGTAATTCAGGCGTTGGACAGAAAACCGTTCAATATCTGGTTCCAGCGAACACGGGCCAGCCTCGGGCGGCTACGCTGACCATCGGTGGGCAGGTGTACACCATCAACCAGGCAGGCGCCCAAGCTCCCCTGATTTCCGACAACGCGCTCCTGCTTTCCCAATTGGTGGGCGGCGGAGCGTGGGGACTGACAGCCTTTCTCACGAATCTTTCCACCAGCCCGGAGGGATTCACGCTCCGCTTTTACGATTTAAACGGCGCTCCGTTGAGCATGCCGATTGACCAGCTAGGAACCAAAGACACCATTACGGGGACATTAGCCGGCGGAGAGACCAGGATTATTTCCACCGCGGCCGCCCCGAGCCTGCAGCAGGGGTGGGCGGTATTGACTCCGGGCACGCCCACGGCGTCCAAGCTATCGGGCTTTGCGATATTCCGATTCCAGCCGCCGGGGGCTCCGCCTTCGGAAGGGATTGTTTCGTTCATTGGGCCCAAGGACCAACGGTTCGTTCTGATGTACGACAACCAGAACGGATCTGAAACCGGCGTAGCCTTGGCAAATCCCAGCGCCACCAACACGCTGGCCATTGCCGTAACTGTGCGAAACCTGTCGGGACAGACCGTTGTGATCGACACCATCACGCTGGCGCCGCTGGCACGGACCACTTTCGTCATGTCATTGAATTATCCGGCGACCGCGGGCCAAAGAGGCAGTGTGTACCTTTCCGCGAGCCCTTCCGGGATGGCGGGACTGGGGTTGCGCTTCAGTCCGTTAGGAACGTTAACGTCGTTCCCGCTCCTAACGTCGCCCGATATTCAGTAGCCGCAGCCCCCCACCAGCCGTCCCTCGGTCGATATCGACTCAGCGCTGGACGGTGAGGAGATTGCCCGCGGGAGTGACCGTATTCTGATAGGTGCAGCTGACCGGATTGTCCCCAGTGACCGCTCCCGCCGGTACGACCACGAAAAACGCGTACAAGCCTGGGCCGACCAGGACGGCCGCGCTGACGCTCGCCGGAAGACCGCCGACGGTGCAAACCGGGAACTGCAGCGATGCGGACTGAGTGGAAGAACCTTCGACCAGAGGGGCCGGCGGAAGGCCGAATCCAACTCCATAGATGATCACGGTCTCTAGCGGGCGTGCCGGCGTTGAGGCGTTGGGATAGAGAGTGGTCGGACCCAGCAGACTCAAATCCGTGTGGGTTGCCACGACGTACCCCTTAAAACTGAACTGCAAAAACGACGGAACCAGGGGCTGTGCCGTCACGGTAAACGGCGGGGACGATACCGCGCCGTTGGTCACGACGATTTGCACCGGGCCCGTGGTGTTGTCGAGCGATGTCAACATGTTGATCTGATCGCTGTAACAGGAAAGGGCGGTGGCAAGGCTGCAAAAGAAATAGATATAGGCCGGCTTTCCGTTGACTTTGGCGCTGATGCCGCCCAGTTGTACCGGCATCCGGCCGGCCGCGAATTCAGGCGCGCTGCTCCAGATCACGCCGTTTGCCGCGGTGTTCGCTGGTACCAGGTTCTTGCCCTTGATCACAATCCATGTGTTGGGAGCTATCGCGGCGGGACCGTTGGCCGTGCTCACATAAGTGATGACCATCTTGTTGGCATCGAACAGCTCGCGGACGCGGTTGTTGCCGGTATCGGCGATCAGGACGTTGCCGGCTGCGTCCACAGCCACGCCCTGCGCGTTGATCTGAGCCACCAGGGCTGGCCCACGGTCTCCGCTGAAACCTGATGTAGCGCCCCCTGCAATCGTCGTGATAAAGCCGGAGGCGGCGTCCACGCGCCGGATTTTGTTGATTTCCGCGATGAACAGGTTACCCGCTGCATCCGAGGCTATTCCGAAAAACGCGTCAATCGCGGCGGAGGTGGCTATTCCGCCATCCCCGCTCAAAGGAGGCTGGCCCTGCAGTCCCGCTTGCGTGCCGTTGCCTGCGATGGTCTGGATCATATCGCCGGACGGCGATATTCGCCGGATGCGCGCATTTCCGCCGTCCTCCACGTAAACGTTGCCGCTGCTGTCGACAGCGACCGAAACCGGATCAAAAAGTTTGGCCTGATTCGCGGGACCTCCGTCTCCGAAGAATCCGCCGCCGACCGTGGCGCCGGGCACACCTTGCCCGGCGAAGGTGGTGGCAACTCCAGTCGTCAGGTCTACCTTGTCGACTCGGTTCCCGTTTTGCTCCGTTATGTAGAGAAAGCGTTGGGTGGGGTCCAAAGCGATTCCGCCCGGGATAGCGAAGTTGGTGGGGCTCACGCGGCTGACCGCGCCGCTGGTGTCGATTTTCCGCAACCTGCTCAAAGTCGGGTCCGAAAAATTAGATTCCGCGAAGTACAAGTTTCCGGCAGCATCATAAGCCATACCCCCGCTATGTATGAACCCGAGAGTAATGGCAGTAGCGCCTCCGGCGATGGTGGTGATCGTCCCGTCCGCGGCTACCCTCCGGATGCGCGCATTGGCGGCGTCACTAATCGCGAAGCCGCCCTTCCCATCGGATGCTACGCCGTTAGGAAGCGACAAGCTGGCGAAAACCGCCGGACCGCCGTCGCCGCCGGACTGATCGATGCCCGCGATCGTGTTTATATTCCCGGCTGAATCGATGCGCCGCAGCTGGGTGTTTTCCAGCAACAAGAGATTCCCGTTCTTGTCGAAAGCCAGGGCTCCAGGCGAAATTTGCGCCTGCACCGCGGGTCCGCCGTCTCCGGTGTGGCCCTGCGTCCCCGTGCCGGCATAGGTAGTGATTACGTGCGTGTCCAAGTTGATCTGCCGGATGCGGCTGGTCTCCCCGACATATAAGAGGTGGCCGCCAGAATTAACCACGACGGCGGCCGGCGAATTCAACTGTGCCGCGGACGCGGGGCCGTTGTCTCCAGAGGATCCGCAGGTGGTGCCCGCGATAGTCTGGAGCGTGCCGGCGGCAACTGAAATGGAGCGCACCAGGCAGTTTCCAGTGTCGGCAAAGAAAAGATTGCCCAGCGAGTCTCCGGTCAGAGCAGCGGGAGCATTGATCTGAGCGGCGGTAGCGGGTCCGCCATTGCCTAGTATTCCGGCTGTGCCCGTGCCTGCAATTGTGGTGATGGTCCCGGCAGACAAGTCTATTCGGCGAATGCGGCTGCCCTCGACGACCACCAGGCGGCCTTGTGGATCTAATACCAGAGCGCCCGGAAAGTTCAGCGTCGAAATCGGTCCATCCGGACTGAAGCTGCAGGTCCCGTTTCCCGCAACGGTTGTGATGATGCCGCTCTGGGGATTGACGCGGCGAATGCGGCAATTCTGGAATTCTGATAGGTAAAGATTGCCTGAAGGATCGGTC
>Ga0210400_10003617_pt1 | contig 13650 bp, 10 predicted proteins | sample IncBWH26MmetaG_FD_155456 | JGI IMG/M metagenome (GOLD analysis project Ga0210400, IMG submission 155456) | Forest soil microbial communities from Barre Woods Harvard Forest LTER site, Petersham, Massachusetts, United States - Inc-BW-H-26-M | ecosystem: Environmental > Terrestrial > Soil >...
GACGAATTGTTGCAGTAATATTACAGGGTCTGTCGGAGTCCTGATTGCCCAATATTTTGCTATATATATCACATGCTGCGGCGGTGATCACGCTTGGTTGTGACATTTTAGCAACAACCACTTCCTGACTGCAAATTGCGCGCCATGTGCCGTGCTGGGCGGCAGCGGTTGCTTTAACGTCGAGTTAACGGCGCTCTAATCTCGAGCGAGTACGGTGATATCCGAGAATGGTCAATCAGGAGCACCGAAATGAAAACGACCCTACTGCTTCTACTAGCACCCCTTGCGTGTCCTGCCGCCTCCATCGCAGGGTCAGCGCCCCAGCAGTCCTCATCGGGGCTGGCTTGGCAGCAGTCGGAAAGGACCAATACCGTGGATGCCTTTACCTTTTCGCGATTTACCTTGGTGGGCAAATTCGTGACCCCATTACGCGAGGCTGGCCCAAATCGCCCCGCTCTCGTGGTGGACTGCATTCCGGCCGAGCAATCTCCTCGTGGCAGGGGTACGTTCCTGGCCGGCAACCTTTCCGTCGGAACCAACCTGAAGGTCATGTACGTCGAGTCAGAAGAAATTCCGAGTGGGATGTCCGGGATGTTTTATTTCCCCAAGATTGCCGTCCGATATCGCATCGACAATGCAAAAAAAGAAGAGCAAGCCCAGTGGTCGCCGACCTCGGCCAAGACCGAGTATCAATGGTCACCGGCATCGGACCAGACATCAGCCTCCATCCCCAAACATTCACTCGAGGAAATTCTTCGTGCACGCAGCGTTGCGATAACGACGAGTGACGAGCAGGGAAGACGGGTTGTCGTGCAGTTTGACATACCGGACCCGACGCAAGTCGAAAACGTATGCCGTGTGGATGAGCGCAAGGGATGAGACGTTTCCGCGTTACTGCAAGGCACCGCGGGGATGCGCGCAGCAGCAGTGCGCCCGCTCCCTGCAATCGAGGAGGAGGCAACCAGAGGACGCATCGAAGCCGCGCTCCATAGCGACCCGTACTTGTACGACGCGCACGTCACGGTTTCGATGTATGAGGGCGACGCGCAGGCCTTGCGACGTCCGCAGTGGCTGCCACAATTGAACGCCGGGGAAATCTGACGCGAAAAGTGCTGCCGACACGCGGACGGCTCTCCACATCGACCTCCGCGCCATGTGTCGAACAAATGGACTTGACGATCGATAGCCCGAGTCCGGCACCTCCGTCTTCACGCGAGCGAGCCGCGTCAACACGATAGAATCGATCAAACACCTGTGGAAGCGCGGCGGCAGGAATGCCAATCCCTGTGTCGGATATCTCGAGGACGCTGCCACTGTCATCCGAGGCCGTGCGCAGAGCGACTTCGCCGCCTCGAAGTGAGAAGCGAATGGCGTTATCGAGAAGATTGACGATGATTTGCTTGAGCCGCCCCCGATCCCCCCACACAATGGCGCTCTGCAACCCCGACAAGTCGATGTCCACATCGCGATCCTCCGCCATCAAACGCATCTGTTCCGCGGTGCTCAGCGCCAATTGCGCCAAGTCGACGTCGATCCATTCGCTCCGCGTTTCCCCCGCATCCAGCCTCGACAGCGCCAGCAATCCGGAAACCAAGTGTTCCAAACGCGCGACTTCTTCGAGAACGCTGCCTACGCGTTCGCGCAGGTCGCTCTGCGTCACGACCGCTTCATGTGTGAGCTCCTGCAATTCCCCCTTGATCACCGTCAACGGTGTGCGCAGCTCATGGGACGCATCTGCAAGGAATCGCCGCTGCGCCTGCACCGAGTCGCGCAATCGTCCCAACATATTGTTCAGCGAGATCGAAAGACGCTCCAGGGCGTCGCCGCTCGGTTCCACTGGAAGCCGCAGGGTCAAATTCTGCAGGCTCATCTGTTCGGCTGTCTGCGACAGCAAATCCACGGGACGCAGCGCCCGGCTCACCAGCCAGTAGCCGCCGCCGGCGGCGCAAACGATAAGCACCGGAAGAAGCAGCGCCAGCAGATCCAGCAAGCGGTTCAGCACCTCATCGATCGAGTCGATGGATACACCCAATTCGACGAGGTACTTGCCGGACTTCGCATCAACCGGCGTCGCGCGAATCATCATGTGCTGGTCGCCGACGATCTCTGTTTTTGGTGCCGCGACTGCCGTGGCGCTAGGCACCGCCACAACGGTCAAGGCCGAGGGATCGAAGCTCCGATCCGCGGGTGACCCGGAACGATAGACCAAGGTCGCCGGTTCTCGAGTGACACGCACAAAGCGATTGTTGAATTCCGGGGCGATCCGCGTGTCGATTTCCCTCACAATCGAGCTGTCGGTCGCGACGACCGGCGCCTGCATGAGTATTTGTTCCACCTGCGTCGAGCGTCGGCTCAATGAATCGCGCAGATTCGAGCGCAGATATTCTTGAAGACCGTAGAAAGTCCCCATCCCCACCAGGACAAACGTCGCGCTCATCAGCAGCGTGTATAAAGCACCCAACCGGAATGCGAGTGAACGATGATTCATTCGAGTGCCGCATGCCGCTCCGGCTCGGCCTCACGCACGCAATAACCCACGCCGCGTACGGTATGAATGAGCTTGATCGGGAACGGCTCGTCGACCTTTCTGCGCAAGTACCGGACGTAAACATCCACGATATTCGTCACTCCCTCGAAGCTCTGGTCCCACACGTGATTGAGGATCATGGTCCTCGAGAAGACTCGTCCGGGTGAGTGCATGAGATATTCGAGAACCGCGTATTCCTTGACCGTGAGGTCGATTCGGTGGCCGTCGCGCGTGACTTGTTGAGTCAGTCGATTCAGTTCAAGGTCGGCGATGCGCAGCACATCGGCGCGCTCGACGGGTGTGCGCCGCAGGAGGGCCTTGATCCGCGCCAACAATTCTGCGAAATCGAACGGCTTGGTCAGGTAGTCATCGGCACCCGCCTCGAAATGCACAACTTTGTCCTCAATCACATCCCGCGCCGTGAGCACCAGCACCGGCAGCGATGCATGAGAAAGGCGCACCCGGCGCAGCAATTCCGTGCCACTCATCTGCGGAAGCATCAGGTCCAATAGCAGAAGATCGTATGCATATGAGTTGATAAAATTCTCGCCTTCGCGGCCGTTCACGGCGAGATCGACGGCGAATCGTTCGGCGCGCAGCCCGCGAGCGACAAACTCAGCGAGTTTGCGATCATCTTCAACGATCAGTATTCGCACGGGAAGTTCCTCAGACGGTATTTGCTTCCACGCGGGTCCTCGACTCAGCGCATCAGGGGGCTGAGCTCTGCAACGTGCGCCGAAATGCCGCTATGATTGCCGGCTGCGGCCGCCGGATCGGCGGCACGTCCTGATAGCCCTGCCATCCGCCTCCCAGGCTCTTGTAGAGCTGCACGAACTGCTCGCCCTGGGCCACCTGCGCCGAGGCGTACTGTTCTTGGAGATCGTAGAACTGGCGTTCGGCGTCCACCACGTTGAGGAAATCCGTCAAGCCGCGGTTGTATCTCGCCGTCGCGAGGTCGACTGCGCGCTGGCCGGCAATCATTGCGTCGCCGAGGTTCTTCAATCGGTCCTGTTGTGCCGTGTACGATTCGAGAGCGGTGTCCACCTGCTGTACGGCGTCCAATATCGTCTTGCGGTAGTTCACGAGACTGGCATGTGCAGCCAACTGCGTGATATCCACTTTGGCGTCGAGCGCACCGAAGTCGAGCAGCGGCCAAACGGCGGCTGGTCCGAATGACCAGATATGGCTCGAGAGGCGCGGACCGGTGCCGAATTGTCCCTGTGAGCCGATCGCGCCAACCAGCGCCACTTGGGGAAAAAGATCCGCGGTTGCGACGCCGATGCGCGCCGTGGCTCCCGCGAGTTCCCGCTCGGCCTGCTGAATATCCGGCCGGCGCTTCAAAAGATCCAGCGGCACTCCCGCCGCCACCGGGGCGGGCATGGAGGGGATCAGATTAGGGTTCGACAATTCGTGAACCATGTTCTCCGGATACTCACCCAGCAGCACGGCCAGTGTGTATTGCACCGCGTTCACCTGCGCGTCCAGCGGTGCGATTTGCGCCTGCAGCGTGTCAAGCTCGCGGGTTGCGAGCGCCACGTCCAATTCGTTGGTGATGCCGCGCTCGTAGCGGATGTTGACGATTCGCAGGGACTCGCGCAGGACATCGCCGGCGCTGCGCAATATGCCCGCCTGGACCTGAAACCCCCGCAAATCAATGTACGCGCGTACCACATCGGCGATGAGTGAGGTGATGACGGCATTGCGGGCGGCGGCGGCGGCCTGCATGTCGTAGTGCGCCGCTTCGACCTCGCGCCGGTATTTTCCGAATAAATCGAGTTCCCACACTGCATCGAATCCAGCGAGGGTATTGATGTGTTGCAGGCCGCTCCGGTTGTCCGCGGACACCAGGCCCGATTCCGCACGTCCTCTGCTAAGGTCCGTACCCGTGCCGCGTGCTTCGGCGGCGCTCGCATCGACTTCGGGCAAGGCATGACCCAAGACCACCGCCTCGTAGGTTCGAGCCTGTTGCAATCGGGTCAAGGCAATTTCGAGATCCGGATTCGATTTGATGGCTCGCTCAACCAGCGAATCGAGTTCGGGGTCGTTGAGGGCGTGCCACCAAACCGCAAGGTCCGGCGCGGCGGCCGGCGTGGCTGTTGCCGCGCTCCCAACTGCCGTGATCACGGCGAACGCCGGCGGCGCATCGGGCTTCGGCATTCGATAGTTGGGGCCCGCCGCGCATCCGCCCAGACAGAGAGCCAGGCCGAAGACGATTCGCGGGACCGTCCTTGCAGCGCCAACCCGGAGGGACCGGACGGTTTTGCCTTCACTCATCGTTTCGCACCGAGATTGCGGTTGGCGGCGACCTCGGCCTCGCTCGCGGTCACGGCTTGACCCGCGGCAATCTGGCTGCTGATGTTCAATACCAGCTTGTCGCCGGGTTCCACGCCCGACCCTAGTTCGACCAGACTGCCGTTGTCGCGCACGATCGTGACGTCGCGAAAAGTGATCTTGCCTTTGGCATCCACCTGCGCCACTTGCGTACCGGTGGGGCGAAACACCAGGGCGGCGGCGGGAACCTCGACCAGCCCGCGGGGCTGCAGCCTGAATGCCACGTTGACGTAGGTTCCCGGCAGCAGCTTGTGGTCGGCGTTCGGCATGTCGACTTCCACGCGCATGGTGCGCGCCTGCGCATTGATCGATTCCGCCGAGCGGGTAATTTTCCCTTCGAATACGCCGCCCGGAGAGCCGGTCGAGCGGATCTCGGCGGGCACCCCGGCCCGGGTCAACTCCCCGGCCGAACTCTGCGGCACATCAACAAACACTCGTAACGGATCCGTTTGCGCCATGTGGTACATCGGCGTGGTCGTCGTCGAGCTGCCGGCGGTCACGAGATTGCCGATGTCGATCTTGCGTTCGGTGATCGTGCCGTCGAACGGCGCAACCACCTGCTTGAATTGAGCGAGCGCAGTATATTGATCGACTTTGGATTTATCCGAGGCAACTTGGGCATTTGCCGCATACAGTCGCGCCATGGCGCTCTCGTAATCCGCCTTCTTCGCTTCGCGCTCCTGCTCGGAGACCACTCCCTTGGGCGAGTCGCGCCAGCGCTCATTGGTGGTCTTGCTGAATTCCGCTTCGGCCTGGCGCGCCGCAACCTGCGCCTCCGAGGTCTTCAACTGCGCCCGCGCGGCGGCAAGTTCCGCGTCGAGTTCGGGAGTCTCGATGGTCGCCAACAGTTGGCCTTTCTTGACGTGATCACCAATATCCACCAGCCACCTGGCGACGTAACCGTTGACCCGCGCATAAATCGTGGTTTCGTACCAAGCCGCCGTCTGTCCCGGAAGCACGAGGTCCTGCCCCACCGCGGCTGGCCGGGCAGTAATGACGTCTACCGGTGGTGGCGCGGTATAGGCGGCGTTCGAGGCCTTTGCCAGCGAATGGGCGTCGACGAGACGGATCACCTTGACGACGACGAACAACAGCAGCAGGACGACTGCCGCGGTCCCCGCGCCGAGCTTCAGCGTCCTGCCGGTTCCTGGCTCAAAGTCCGTAGACACCGCATCGCTTTCCGTACGCGAGGTGTCGTCGGGTATTGCGGCGCGCGGCGAACGATCATCGGGGTTATGCGGTTGCATTGGCTCTGCCTATAACATCCGGTTCGGAAGCTGGGGCCGGCCGACGCCGGAGCAGTCGGTACATCGTTGGCACGAAGATCAGGGTCGCGAAAGTCGCGAACAACAAGCCGCCGATCACCGCCCGGCCCAACGGGGCGTTCTGTTCGCCGCCCTCGCCTATGCCCAAGGCCATCGGCACCATCCCGAGGATCATTGCGCCGGCGGTCATCAATACGGGCCGCAGGCGGGTGTAGCCGGCGGAAGCGGCCGCTTGCAACGGGCCGTCGCCCGCGTCCATGCGCTGATTGGCAAAGCTCACGACCAGGATGCTGTTGGCGGTGGTCAAGCCGATGCACATCAGGGTGCCCATGAGGGCGGGCACGCTCATCGGCGTTTGCAAGAGGAACAGCATCCAGAGCACGCCGCCGAGCGCGAACGGCACGGCCATCAGCACGATGAGCGGATCGATCCAGCTCTGAAAGTTCATCACGAGAAACAGATATACCAAGATGATGGCCAGCGCGATGCCCGTAAACAGGCCCGAATAACTTTCCCGCATGGTCTCCACTTGGCCGCTCAAGGTGACCGTCAACGCTTTGGAGGCGTCCGGCCGGTGCTCCGCCAGTACTTTATCGATATCGTGCGCGGCCGAATAAAGGTCGCGCCCCTGCACATCGGCATGCACATCGAACACCGGTCGAATGTTCAACTGCGAAGCGACCAGCGGTATGGCATCGCGCCCGAAACTGGCCAGATTGGCGAGCAGCTGACCCTGTCCGTTGCCGGCGCCCGACGCCAGCGGCATGGTCTGCAGATCCTGCGAAGAGCCAATACGATACGTCGGCACCTGCACCACCAGCGGATAGCTCACGCTGTTGCGCGGATCGACCCAAAAATTCGGCGCACTCTGTGCGCTCGAGTTGGTGGCGACGAGCACGTCGTTTGCCGCCTCCTGTTGCGTGACACCGGCTTCCGTGGCGAGCGCCCGATCCATGTCGACGGTGAGTGACGGTGCATTCGGCACTTGAAAGACGTGCGAATCCACCACACCAGGCACCCGCGTCAAATCGCGTGCGATGGCAGACACGACGGTGAACGCCTCCGTCTGATCCGGTCCCGATACTCGCACGTCGATGGGCGCCGGCTGGCCGAAGTTCAATACTTGATCGACGATGTCGGCGGGCTGGAAGAAAAATTGCAGCTGCGCGAAATGCGCCGGCAGGTCGCGCCGCAGCGAGGCGATCAATTGCGCCGTCGGACTGTGCTTTTCGTTCAAGGAAATCAGGATCTCGCCGTCCATCGGGCCCACGGTGGCGGAATCGCTCAGCGCGATGTTGATGCCGCTGTACGGCAGGCCGATGTTGTCGAGCATGACGCTGATCTGCTCGTTGCCGACGACGCGCCGGATCTCGGCCTCGACCGCAGCAAAGTATTCCTGGGTCTTTTCGAGCCGCGTACCGGCGGGCGCGCGCACGTGCAAGCGCATTTGGCCGGCGTCCACTTGCGGGAAGAAATCGCGTCCGAGCTGGGGAAACAGGCAGACAGACACCACGATCAGCATGAGGAATGCCGCGACCGTCATCACCGGCTGCGACAGAGTCCACGCCAGGGCGTTGCGATACCGGTCGCGGAATTTCTCGAAGCTGCGCTCGAAGCGGGCTTGCAAGCGCACCAGCGGATTGCTCGAGACAGGCAGCTGCCCGACGGGCCGATGGTGCGCCTCGGAGTCGAAGGCGTTCACGGAATGGCGCATGAGCATGTTGAACAGCACCGGGACCATGGTAAAGGACAGAGCCAGGCTCGCGAGAAGCGCCCCGATCACCGACAGCGACAGCGGCGAGAATAGATATTTCGCCGTCCCCTGCAGCAGAAACACGGGTATGAAAACGATGCAGATACACAGGGTGGATAGAAACGTAGGTACAGCCACTTCCGCTGCCCCGACCACGATGGAACGGCGCAGCGGTTCGTTCATTGCGACATGCCGCTCGATGTTTTCGATGACTACGGTGCCATTGTCCACCAGGATGCCGATCGCCAGCGCAAAGCCGCCCAAGGTCATCGTGTTCAGCGTTTGACCGGTGAGATAAATGAAGAGCACGGCGGTGATGATCGATAGCGGAATCGCCGCGAGAATGATCAGGGACAGGCGCATGTTGCCGAGGAACAGGATGATGACCAGTGCCGTCAATCCGGCCGCCATGCATGCGCTCAAGGCCACGCTGTTGAGGGCGGCCCTGACGAAGACCGACTGATCGAACAGGGCTTTGATCGAGACGCTCGGCGGCAGCACCTTCTGGATGTCCTTGAGCGCAGTGCGCACCCCGTCGATCACCGCCAGGGTGGATACGCCACCGGTCTTGCGGATCACCATCAGCGCACCGGGTGTGCCATTGACCGAAACCGAGTTGGTCTGCACCTGGAATCCGTCGTGCACGTGCGCCACATCGCGCATGAACACGGTACGGCCGTCGACTTGCTTGATGGGAAAGGCATTGATCGAGTCGATCACGTCCGGGGAGTTGTTCATCGTCAAGGCGTAATCCTTGTCCCCGATCTTGACGTCGCCGGCCGGCAGGATGACGTTCTGGTGTTGCAGGGCCGCGCTCACATCGGAGGGCGACAGACCGCGCGCCTGCAGGGCTTGCGAATCCAGATCCGCCATGATCACCCGCGGCTTGCCGCCATAGGGGTAGGGAACTTCCGCGCCGTGCACCACGGCGAGCGCGGGACGAATGATGTTCTGGCCCAAGTCATTGAGCTTGGTATCGGGCAGCGACTTGCTCGATAGGCTGAGTTGAATGATCGGCACATCCGTGGCCCCGTAGCGCAATACCAGGGGCGGCGTGATGTTCGGCGGCATGTACTTGAGCACGACCAAGGCGCTGCTGGCGAGCTGCGAAACGGCCCGGGTCACGTCGGCGCCCTCACTCAAGTAGATCTTCTCCACGCCGACACCCTGGTAGCTCACCGCCTCGATGCGCGAAATGTTGTCCACCAGGGACGCCAGCTGCCGCTCGTGCAGCGTCAAAATGCGGTTCTGCATGTCCTGCGCGCTCATCCCGTTGTAGGTCCACACGACCGCAACCACCGGGATGTCGATTTCGGGAAAAATGTCGATGGGCATGCGCAGCGCGGCGCCCATCCCCATCAGGCACACGAGGATCAACGAAGCCACGACCGTGTACGGCCGCTTGAGAGCTATTTCGACGACGGACATGCCAGGTTCTCTATTGCCACTCGGATAAATTAACGCAGCCATAGAAGGTCGTCAGGAGCCGAAAGTCATGATCAGGCATTACTTTCGTCACTTCTTGAGAGTGACTAAAGTCACTTGGCGCAGACCTGGCCTGCCGACGAGTCATTCCGGTTGCCGCTGCTTTCGGGAGAGAATGGCGAGTTCGGTCCGCGTATTGGCATGCAACTTTTCCATGATTCGGCTCACATAGTTTTTGATGGTGCCTTCCGCGAGAAACAAGGTGGCGCCGATCTGTCGGTTGCTCATGCCTTCGGCGATGAGTTCGAGAATTTTTTCCTCCTTGTCGGTAAGCGCTTCCGTGACCAGCGCGGCGGCCGCGGCCGGTGGTTCGCGCGTTCGCGCCGCAGCGGCATCCGCGCCCGGGGAATCGCTGCCCGGCGGCACCGCTTTGGACGATTGCGCCAGACGCCGAAATTGATCCATGACCTTGCGCGCAATCTGCGGTGTCAAACGTGATTCGCCGTGCCGCAGGGCGCGGATCGTTTCCAGCAGTTCATCCTCCGCCGCGTCTTTCAATAGGTACGCATGCGCGCCCGCGCGCACCGCCTCGAAGACGGTCTCGTCGTCATCCAACGTGGTCAGCACCAGCACTTGCGTGCCCGGCAGCGCGCGGGTGATTTCACGGGTCGCGGCCACCCCGCCCTTGAGCGGCATGTGCAGGTCCATCAGGACCACGTCCGGTCGGAGCAATTGTGTGAGCTCCACCGCTTCGACGCCGTTGCACGCCTGACCGACGACCTCCATGTCCGGCTCCATTGAGAGCAACAGGGCCGCACCGCGTCGCACGAGCGCTTGATCTTCAGCTATCACGATTCGAATGGCCGGCGAATCGGCGGTTTGTTGAACCATCATGGGCACCTCAGGTAGACGGTCTTCGAATGCCATCATGCGGCTCGACCGGCGTCGTTTGGAAGTGACTTTAGTCACCTGTTAACGTAGCAACATGAACGGTCCTGCCATGACTGGACAAAAGCAGCCGAATCGCTGGGACATCGACCCGCGCCGCAGCTTGGCAGCCGGCGCCATGTGGCTGATCATCGCGTTGGCGATTACCTTCTCGATCGCGGCCGCGGTTTGGGTGGGCAGTCTTGCACGGCGCGATGTCTTCGAGCAGCACGTGCGGCGACTGTCGCTCGAGACCGATCAATTGAGCTCCGAGCTGGGTCAAGCCATCGCTGCGCGGCTGGGCGCAGTGCGGGCCGCCCGCATTCTCCTGGATGGTGTCGGCGTCGCGAGCCGGCAGAATGGTCTCGCCGCAGTATTCGATGAGTTGCAATCCGCTTTTCCGGAGCTGGAATGGCTGGTGATCGCCGACACCGGCGGCAGGGTGGTGAGCGCCAGCGGGGCATCGATCAAAGACAGCCGCGTCGATTCGGCCACCTGGTTCACGCAGGGAGTGCAGGCGCCCTGGCTCGGCGTCATCGAAGAGTCTGCAGCGTTCGGCGACCTCGCCGCTCCGGTGCGCGACAAGTCCGGTCAGGTCATCGGGGTCGTGGCCGCGCACTTGAGCTGGCGGCGCGCTCCCAATCATCCGCTGCGGCTCACGGATGACACGGACCCCAAAAGTGCGGCACAGGCGGCCGTGCTCGATCGCGGCGGAATCGTGGTCATCGGACCGCAGGAGAACCGCGGCAAGCCATGGAGGGGCATTCCCACGCACGGCGTCGACGACGCCGCGTCCACGCCGCACTTCGAACGCCTGCCCGATGGCTCGCAGGTCCTGGTGTCACGCGCCGCATTGAGTGTGGGCGGATCAGTGCCGTCACTGGGTTGGCAGGTCCAATTGTGCGAACCCAATCAGCGCGTTTACCAGCGAGCCAATGCGTTGGCGCTGCGAATTCTCTGGGTATCGCTGGGTCTCGGTGCGGCGACCGCGCTGCTCGGAACCTTGGGGACACTGCAGCTGACCCGGCGCCTGACTCGTTTGACGCAGTCCGTGGCCGCCGTCGGGCGCAGCGAAGTGTCGCGCATCGACGTGCCGCCGGGACGCGACGAGGTCGCGGAGCTTGCCCGCGGATTCGCCAAAATCCTCGACGACCTTCAACAAGAACGCAGCGAGCTGAAATCGCTCAGCAACGAGCTCGAACGGCGCGTCATGGTGCGCACGCGCGAAGTCGAGCGCCTCGCCGAGGAATCCCGCTACGCCGCGGTCGTGCGCGAGCGCCTTAAGATCGCGCGCGGTCTGCACGACACGCTGGCGCATTCGATGATGGCGATGCTCAGCGAGATTCGTTTCCTGCGCAAGCTTCACTCGCGCGATCCGGGTGCGGTGGCCGCCGAACTCGCCCATGCCGAGGAAGTAGCGCACGAGGGCCTGAAGGAGGCACGCTCCGCAATTACGCAAATGCGCGTCAACGCGGTGCGCGAAACGGGCCTGGGTCCGACACTATCGAACGTCTTCGATCGCTTCATCGATCGGACCGGCCTCAGCGGCGAGTTCAGCGCGGATCCGGAAGCGGCGCGCTTCGGCGATGAGCGTGCCGAGACGCTGTTGCGGATGGCGCAGGAGGCACTGCGCAATGTAGAGCGGCATGCGCGCGCGACGCGGGTGCTCGTCACGCTGGCGGCCGCCGGCGGAACCCGCCTGGAACTCACCATCGAGGACAATGGAATCGGCTTCGACCCCCGGGCAAACCGTCCGGATCACTACGGCATCGTTGGACTGCGCGAGCAAGCGGATCTGATCGGTGCGGAGCTCACAATCCTCAGCACCCTCGGCGAGGGAACCAAGCTCGTGGTATCGCTCAACCTCTCACCGATACCGTTTGGTCGAGCTACTCCGCCAGCATGAGCTGCAAAATGCGCAAATAAATGCGCCGCAGCGCTTCGATGTCCGCGACGCACACGCACTCGTTCACCTTGTGGATGGTCGCGTTGATGACGCCGATTTCGATGACCTGCGCGCCCATGGGGGCAATGAAGCGCCCGTCCGACGTGCCGCCACCGGTCGATAATTTCGGCGTAATCCGCAATTGTTCCTGCACGGCGCGGGTGGCGGCGAGCGAGAGTTCGCCGGGAACCGTCAGGAAAGGATATCCGGAAACGAACCATTCGAGCGAATAGTTGACTCGATGGCGCCGTAGAATCTCCTCCACCACGGTCTTCAAGCCATCGACGGTCTGCTCCGTGGAAAAGCGCAGATTGAAGCGTGCCTTCAATTCGCCCGGGATCACGTTGGGCGCGCCCGTGCCGGCGGAAATATTCGACACCTGAAACGTGGTCGGCTGAAAATGCTGATTGCCGCGATCCCAGCTGCGCGCGGCGAGTTCGGCGAGCGCCGGCGCCACGGCATGCACGGGATTATCGGCGAACTGCGGGTAGGCGATGTGCCCCTGTACGCCGTGCACAGTGAGGCGCCCGCTCAAGGAGCCGCGTCGGCCGATCTTGATGGTATCGCCGAGCGTGTTCTCACTCGAGGGCTCGCCGACCAGGCACCAGTCGATGTGCTCGCCGCGTTCGCGCAGCACCTCGACCACCCGGCGGGTGCCGTCGACCGACGGCCCTTCTTCATCGCTGGTGATCAAGAACGCGATCGTGCCGCGGTGGGAGGGATGCCGAGCCACGAATTCTTCGCAGGCCGTCACCATCGCCGCGAGTCCGCTTTTCATGTCGGCCGCGCCGCGCCCGTACAACACGCCCTGCTTGACCACGGGAACAAAGGGGTCGCTGTGCCACTCGTCCAACGGTCCCGAGGGCACCACGTCGGTATGGCCCGCGAAACAAAACACCGGGCCGCCGTGCCCGCGCTTCGCCCAGAAATTCTCGACCGGTCCGAATTTGAGCCTCTCGACGCTGAAGCCGATGGCCTCGAGCCGCTCGATCAGCAGTGCCTGGCAGCCGCCGTCGACCGGACTCACCGAGGCCCGCGCGATCAATTCCTCCGTCAGACACAGCACGTCTGCGCTCGGCGCGGTGCTCATCAGAAACGCAATACCGGGGGCTGGCGCCTCAGATTGACCCACAGCCCGAAAATGCCGAGAACCACCGCCGCGATCAGCACCCAGCCCGGCATCGCGAGCCCAAGAAAGCGCCACGTCACCTTGGCGCACTCTCCCGAGCCGGTCAGTACCTTGACCAGTACTTCACTCAAGGAAAACACCTTGAGCATGAAATCGAGCGACGCCCCGCAGGCCGGGACACTGCCCTCAGGCAGACTCTGAATATATAGATGGCGCAGCGCCACGCCGCCGGTGGCCAGCGCACCCGCGCCGAGCAGCACGGCGTAGACGCGTTTGGCGGCACCCACCGGGTCGTGGGCCGCGGCGATCAGGAACACGAGTCCGATCGCAAATATGCCGACGCGCGGA
>Ga0210400_10003618_pt1 | contig 13645 bp, 10 predicted proteins | sample IncBWH26MmetaG_FD_155456 | JGI IMG/M metagenome (GOLD analysis project Ga0210400, IMG submission 155456) | Forest soil microbial communities from Barre Woods Harvard Forest LTER site, Petersham, Massachusetts, United States - Inc-BW-H-26-M | ecosystem: Environmental > Terrestrial > Soil >...
GATAGACCGGCGACCAGCCCGACGCCAATAGCGCAATCAGTGCGGGCTGCGGCCGCTTCAGACGGAAAGTGACTTCGTAATCACCCTTGACGACGACATCCTCGAGGTTCGTGTACCAAGACTTGCGGGGATTGATCCGCAGCTTCTCACTCGCTTTGCCGGTCAGCAGATCCCAAGTGCACTTGACGTCCCGGCCGGTGAACGGTTTGCCGTCGTGCCATTTGACGCCCTGGCGCAGCGGAAACGTCAGTTCGGTTCCTTCCTCGTTCCACGACCAGCTCGCGGCGAGGTCCGGGACCACCGATTGCATGCTGGTCTGCGGCACATCCTGCTTGTACATCACGAGGTTATTGAACACCCCCATCACCGGCCGCAGTGCAGCGACCGTCGATTCCTCGAGGACCGACATACTGGCCGGGCTGTCGAAATGCGACATCCTGAGGATGCCGCCCTGCTTTTGCGCGAGTGACGGTTCAGCCGCGGTGAGGGCTGTCAAAAATCCGGCCGCAGCCAGTCTTCGTGGATTTACAATCATGTGCCTTGGCCTCCCTCGCCTGTTGACGTGACTAGCGGCTATTTGTCGAGCCAGACGTCTTCCCGGCGGTTGCCGTTGAAGATGCTGTTGACCATCATGGTTTGCCCTTTGACGTAGGGCTGCCAGCAAGTCGCAGCGCGCTCGTAGAAGATGATCGGCCGTGCGACATCCTCGGCGAGCTTTCGTTCGATCTCCCAGACCAGCTGTTTGCGCCGTGCCTCGTCGCCCTCCTGCGACTGCTGCGCGATCAATTTGTCGACCTCCGGATTGCAATAGCCGTCCCAGTTGAGGCTCGACCCGCACCCATAGAACAGATCGAGGATTGGGTCGGGATCCGGCCCGCTGGTCTGCAGATTGAGGCCGACGGTGAATTCCTTGCGCATGATCTTCGGGAAGTAGCGCGAGGTGTCGATCAACTCGAGCTCGCCATCGACATAGATCTGCTTCAGCTGGTCGATCAGGATCACCGACGGATCGCGGTACACTGGCAGGTCGCGCGTCGAGAGCTTGATCGGCAGCCGGTGGTTCGGACCGTAACCGAGCTTTTCCATAATCTGACGGGCTTCCGCACGGTTCTTCTGCACATCGGGGTTGTAGCCGGTCAATGCCTTCAGGGGCTCCAGGGGCATCCCCCATAATCCTTCGGGCGGTGGTTGCAATACGCCGCCTATATCGCCCTGCCCTTCGGTAATGATGTCGATGAAGGCCTTGCGGTCGAGGCTCAGTGCCATCGCTCGGCGTGCGTCGAGATTGTCGAAGGGTGGCGCCGTCCGGTTGACCAGTACGTGGCGGTTGACGCCGCCTGACGGCGTTATCTCGCAGATTGCCTGCGGCACCTGGTTCCGCACATCCTTCAGCAGTGGCATCGTTAGGTTGAACGGAAATGTCATGTCGACCCCCGAGACGAACGCGAGCACCGCCGTCGCCGGATTGCGGATGATTGTGTATTCGATACCGTCAAGGTAGGGCAGGTCCGGTTTCCAGTAGTCCGGATTTCTTGTCACCTTGATGTCTTCGTTGGCCTTGAACTCGACAAATTTGAACGGGCCAGTGCCGATAGGATGCTGGCGCATCTGGGCCGGCGACACACCGCACGGATAGATCGCCGAGAACCCGCTGGCGAGCAGCATCAAAAAGGCCGGCTGCGGCCTCTTCAGGTGGAACGTGACTTCGTAATCGCCATTGGCGGTGACTTGATCGAGGTTCTTGTAGAACGATTTACGGGGATTGAAGCGCAGCTTTTCCGGGGACTTCTCCATCAGCAGGTCCCAGGTGCAAACGACGTCGGCCGCGGTGAACCGCTTGCCGTCATGCCATTTTACGCCCTGGTGCAGCGGAAAGGTCACCTCAGTGCCGTCCTCGTTCCAGCTCCAGCCGGTCGCCAAATCGGGAACGATCGATTTCTGGCTGTCCTGCTTCACGTGCTGGTCGAACATGACCAGGTTGTTGAAGACGCCCATCAGCGGCCCTTGCGAAGTCAGCGTCGCTTCCTCGAGGATCGACATGGTCGGTGGGCTGTCGGGGCTGTACATCGTGAGGATGCCGCCACGTTTTTGGGCGGACGCAGTGCCACTTTCAGAGATCGCTATCAGCAACGCAACCGCCGCTGCGGCGGCGCGGAGGTTAAACGCCATTTTCTTTCCTCCCTGTCTCCTGCATGATTACAGCAAATCCCGATCAGGTTGCACATCAGCTCCAGTCATTGCGAGCGGACCGAAGCAGTCTCGGGCCGTTGAATGCTCATCCCGAGATTGCTTCGTCGCTGCGCTCCTCGCAAAGACAGCACAGATGCAATATCAAGCGCAGCGAGTGAAACCGCCGCTACTCGTCGAGCCAGACCTCTTCCATGCGATTGCCGTTGTGGAGGCTGTCGATCATGATCGTCAGCCCCTTGACCCAGGGCTGCCAGCAAGTCCCATAGCGGTTGTAAAAAATGATCGGCCGGGCGCCGTCCTCGGCGAGCTTGCGCTCGATTGACCACACCAGCTGCTTGCGCCGTCCCGCGTCGGCCTCGATCGATTGCTGCTCGATCAGCTTGTCCACCTCAGGGTTGCAGTAGCCGTTCAGGTTCAGGCTTGAGCCGCATCGATAAAGCACATCGAGGATCGGATCGGGATCGGGCCCGCTTTGCGAATTGTTGAGAGCGACGGTGTAGTCCTTGCGCAAAATCTTGGGATAATAAAGGGTGGTATCGATCGTTTCGAGTTCGCCATCGAAATAGACTTCCTTCAACTGGTCGATGAGGATCACCGCCGGCCCCCGGAAGTCGGGATGGTCGCGCGTCGACACCTTGATCTTCAGCCTGTTGTCGGGCCCGTAGCCGAGTTGCTCCATGATGCGGCGGGCCTCCGCGCGGTTTTTCTGCACGTCGGGGTCATAGCCCGGCAGCTCTTTCAGCAGATCGGCCGGCATGCCCCACAACCCTTCAGGCGGAGGCTGCAGGACCCCGCCAATCTCACCGTGCCCCTCGCTGAGGATGTCGATGAACGCCTTGCGGTCGAGGGAGAGCGCCATAGCATGCCGTAACTCGGAGCTGTCGAAGGGCGGCTTATCGCGGTTGACGAGCAGGTGGCTATTGATGCCGCCGTTCGGCGTCAGCTCGCAGATTGCGTCAGGCCTCTGGCTCGTCACGTCCTTCAAGAGCGGCACCGAGAGGGTATACGGAAAGGTCATGTCGAGCGCGCCGGAAATGAACGTCAATGTTGCCGTCGACATGTTGCGGATGATGCTAAATTCGATGCCGTAGAGATAAGGCCGACCCGTCTTCCAGTAATCCGCGTTTCGCGTCACTTTGATCGACTCGTTGGGCTTGAATTCGACGAATTTAAAGGGGCCGGTGCCGATCGGATGCTGGCGCATGTCGGACGCCGGAACGTGGCAGGGATAGATCGGCGCGAACCCGTTGGCGAGAAGCATCAAGAACGCCGGCTGCGGCCGCTTCAGATGGAAGGTGACCTCGTAATCGCCGTTCGCGCTGACCTCTTCGAGGTTGCGATACCAGGATTTGAGAGGATTGACACGGAGCTTGTCGCTCGACTTTTCGAGCAAGAGGTCCCAGGTGCACTGAACGTCCTTGGCCGTGAACGGCTTGCCGTCATGCCATTTGACGCCTTGGCGCAGCGGCAAGGTGAGCGCCGTCCCTTCCTCGTTCCACGACCAGCCGGTCGCCAGATCGGGCACGATCGATTGGAGGCTGCTCTGCTTCACGTGCTGGTCAAACATGACCAGATTGTTGAACACCCCCATAGTCGTCCGCTGGCCAATCGGGTTCACCCCATCGAGCATCGACACGCTCGGCGGGTTGTCCCAGACGTACATTTTGAGAATTCCGCCCGGTTTCTGGGCGAAAGCCGGGCCGCCGTATAATAGCGCCATCAGCAACGCACTCGCCGCCGCGGTACGAAGTATGGGTGTCATTCCTTTGCCTCCCTTTGTTCATTGGCCGTGTCGCGCGCTTGACGGGCGCTGTTATTTATCGAGCCAGACGTCTTCCATGCGATAGCCGTTGTAGATGCTATTGACCATCGTCACGAGCCCTTTGACGTAGGGCTGCGTGCAGGTCCCGCCGCGCGGGTAAAAGATGATCGGCCGGGCGCCGTCTTCGGCCAACCGCCTTTCGATCTCCCACACCAGCTGCTTGCGCTTGTCCCGGTCGGGCTCGGCGGATTGTCGATCGATCAGCTTGTCGACCGCCGGATTGCAATAGCCGGTATAGTTCCGCACCGCGCCGCAGACGAAGTTCTCATAGAATTGCTGGTCGGGGTCGTCGACTCCGCTCTCGGTGCCGTTGATCGCGATCGTATAGTCCTTGCGGTAAATCTTGGGGAACCAATTGGCGGTCTCGACCGGTTCGAGCACGGCGTCGATGTAGATCTCCTTCAGCTGGTCGATCAGGATCACCGCCGGATCGCGGTAGGCCGGGATGTTGCGCGAGGACAAGGTGACGGCGAGCCGTTTGTCGGGCCCGTAGCCGAGCTTCTCCACGATTTTGCGCGCTGCGGCGCGGTTCTTCGCGATATCAGGATCGTACCCGGGCAATGTCGCCAGCATCTCCGGCGGCATCCCCCACAAACCTTCGGGGGGCGGCAACATGGTGGCGCCGATATCCCCCTTGCCCTGCTGCAGGATGTCGATGAAAGCCTTGCGGTCGAGGGTCAGGGCTACCGCCCGGCGCAGATCCGGGCTGTCGAAGGGCGGCTTCTCCGGGTTGAGGATCAGGTTGCGGCTCACATTCGTGGACGTCAATTCGCAGACCGCCTGCGGCACCTGGCTCTTGACCTCATCCAATAACGGGACTGTCGTGCCGTAGGGGGAGGAGATGTCGTGTTTGCCGGCAATGAAGGTCAGGTTTCGCGTAGCGATGTCCTTGATGATGTCCCACTCGATTCCGTCGAGATAGGGTCGGCCCGGCTTCCAGTAATCCGGATTTCGCGCGGTTCGCACGACCTCGTTCGGCTTGAACTCGACGAATTTGAACGGGCCGGTGCCAATCGGGCGGGTGCGCATCTCGCGCGGCGGCACATGGCAGGGATAGACCGGCGACCAGCCGGATGCCAGCAATGACAGGAATGCCGGCTGCGGCCGCTTCAGATGGAACGTGACCTCGTAGTCACCGTTGGTCGTTACCCGGTCGAGGTTGAGGTACCAGCTCTTGCGGGGGTTGACGCGCAACTTTTCGCTGCCAATTCCCAGCAGGAGATCCCACGTGCATTTGACGTCGGCAGCGCTGAACGGCTTGCCGTCGTGCCATTTCACCCCCCGGCGCAACGGAAAAGTCAGCTCCTTGCCGTCTTCGCCCCAGACCCAGCCCGTCGCCAGATCGGGGATGATCGAATCCGGGCTGTTCTGCGCCACGTGCTGATCGTACATGACGAGGTTGTTGAAGACGCCCATCATCGGCCGTAATGCGGCACCAGTCGCTTCCTCGTGAAGCGACATACTGGCGGGGTTGTCGAAAAACGAGATCTTGAGAACGCCGCCAGATTTTTGGGCCAGCGCCGGTTGCATTGTGAATAGGCCGATCAGCAATGGCCCGGCGACTGCCATAATCCCCAGTCGGTGCATGAGTTTTGACCTCCCTCGAGGTTGCGGATCCCCGCCATCGCCGGCTCATTTGCTGGGCCCGTCTCGTCAAGGCCGAGTTGTCGTCGGCGGCATCCGCCGCCGCGGTCTATTTGTCGAGCCAGACGTCTTCGAAGCGCCAGCCGTTGTAAATGCTGTTCACCATGATCGTCAGTCCCTTGACCCAAGGCTGTCGGCACGTGCCGCCGCGGGGATAAAAGATCACCGGCCGCACGGCATCCTGCGCCAGCCGCCTCTCGATCTCCCAGACCAGCTTTTTGCGTTTGCCCGGATCGGCTTCCGTGGATTGCTGGTCGACCAGCTTGTCGACCTCCGGATTGCAATAACCTGAATAGTTGCGCTCCGAACCGCAAACATAGCTCTCGTAAAACGCCTGGTCAGGGTCGTCGACACCAGCCTCGGTTACCTGCAACCCGACGGTGAAGTCTTTTCGCATGACCCGGGGGTACCATTGCGTCGTATCGACGACATCGAGCTCGGCGTCGATATAGATCTCCTTGAGTTGAGAAATCAGCAGCACGGCCGGGTCGCGCCAGCTTGGGATATTGCGGGTCGATACCTTTGTCTCGAGGTGCTTGTTGGGCCCGTAACCGAGCTTTTCCATTATAGTACGTGCTTCGGCCCGGTTCTTCGCGACATCGGGATCATAGCCCGGCAATGTCTGGAGGACCTCCGGCGGCATCCCCCACACGCCCTCAGGCGGCGGCAGCATGATCCCGCCGATATCGCCCTGCCCGTCGGTGATAATGTCGATGAACGCCTTGCGATCGAGGCTCAATGCCATTGCCCGGCGCAGATCGATATTGTCGAAAGGCGGCCTCGCCGGGTTGATGATCATCGTTCGATTGACGTTCGTCGATGTCACCTCGCAGATCGCCTGCGGAGCCTGCGCCGCGAAATCCTTTAAGGTTGGGATTGTCACGCCGTAGGGCGAGTTGACGTCGAATTTGCCGGCAAAAAAAGCGAGGTTGCGCGGCGCGATTTCGCGCATGATCGTATATTCAATGCCGTCAAGATATGGCCTGCCCGGTTTCCAATAATCGGGATTGCGGACCAGCTTGATCGACTCGTTCGGTTTGAAGTCTACGAACTTGAACGGGCCGGTGCCGATCGGGTGCTGCCGCATCTCGCGCGGCGGGACATGGCAGGGATAGACCGGCGACCAGCCTGAAGCCAATAAAGTCAATAACCAAGGCTGCGGCCGCTTCAGGTGAAAGGTGACCTCGAAATCGCCATTTGTCGTCACTTCCTGCAAATTGCTGTACCACGACTTGCGCGGATTGACGCGCAGTTTCTCGCTTGCCTTGCCGGCCAGAAGATCCCACGTGCACTTGACGTCCGCGGCAGTGAAGGGCTTGCCGTCGTGCCATTTAACACCTTGATGCAGTGGGAAGGTCAGTTCGGTGCCTTCCTCGTTCCACGACCAGCTGGTTGCCAGATCCGGGACGACCGATTGCAGGCTGGCTTGCGCCACATCCTGCTTATACATGACGAGATTGTTGAAGACGTGCATCATCGGCTGCTCCGCCGCGCGCGTCGATTCCTCGAGGATCGACATGCTCGCCGGGCTGTCGAAGTGCGACAGTCTGAGAATGCCACCGCTTTTCTGCGCTACGGCTGGCGGTGCCGCTGTCAACGCCATCAGCAGCCCGCCCACAACCATCACGCTTCGCACAATCCCGGCCATTCTCGTCCTCCCTCCCTCCGCATGCTCGACCGATCAGGCGCGCTGTCGGTTCGCCACGGACTGACGGATAGCATGGATCGCGCGCGAAGCGATATCCGGAACCAAGCGCCGGATCTGTCGGACGCTTGGCGCATCTAGTGCGGCCGAGGGATTTGGCGGGCTCGAGGCGCCGTCAGAGTCGGCGCCCCCGAGACAGTACTTCTCGCGAAGAGCCTCGCTCAAGAGATTTGAGGTCCGCCGCATATCGAGTGCAGCCCTCAGCTTGGAGAATTCGGTTTCTTCTTCGCGTGAAAATCGACGAAAAGTCGTGGCTGCGCGCCAATACTAACGGTCCAGCCACACGTCTTCCATGCGCCAGCCGTTGTAGATGCTGTTGACCATGACGGTCAGTCCTTTGACCTTGGGGTCCCAGCAGATGCCGCCGCGGTTGAAGTAAATCAGCGGCTTGGCGTCATCCTCGGTCAACCGCCGCTCGATCTCCCAGACGAGCCGTTTGCGCTTGTCCTGGTCGGCTTCCATAGATTGCTGCTCGACTAGTTTGTCGATCTCGGGGTTGCAGTAGCCGTTGTAATTGCCGACCCCGCCGCAAGCGTAATTCTCGTAGAGCATCGCATCAGGGTCGTCGACCAGTGTGCCTGTCAGATTGAGCGCGACGGCATAATCCTTGCGCTGGACCTTGGGGTACCACTGGGCGGTGTCCACCGGATCGAGATCACCCTCGATGTAGATCTCTTTCAGCTGATCGATCAGGATCACGGCCGGGTCGCGATAGGGCGGAATGTCTCGGGTGGTGATCTTAATATTCATTCGCTTGTCCGGCCCGTACCCGAGATTCTTCATGATTTCGCGGGCCTTGTCACGGTTGGCCGCTACGTCCGGCCCGTAGCCGGGCAGCTTTTCTAGCATCTCCAGCGGCATACCCCATTGGCCGGCCGGCGGGGGCTGCATCGCTGCGGCGCGGAGCCCTTTGCCCTCGGTTAGGATATCGATAAAGGCCTGCCGGTCGAGCGCCAGCGACATCGCCCGGCGCAGCTCGGGATTGTCGAACGGCGGCTTCTCGCGATTGATGATCAGATTGGTGCTGACGCTCCCGGGCGGCAGCTCGCATACCGCGTCGGGCCGCTGCTTCTGCAGGTCACGGGTCAGCGGAATCGTCAGTGTGCCGGCGAAGGTCAGCTCGTATTTGCCGGCAACAAAAGCGAGGATCGCGGTCGAGCGGTTGCGCAAGATCGTGTATTCGATTGCATCGAGATGAGGCACGCCCGCCTTCCAATAATCCGGGTTCTTCACCACCTTGATGAACTCGTTGGGCTTGAACTCGGCGAATTTGAACGGGCCGGTGCCGATCGGGTGCTGGCGCATCTGCGCCGGCGAGACGTGGCACGGATACACCGGAGACATGCCGGTGGCGAGCAACGCAAGAAACGCAGGCTGCGGCCGCTTCAGCACAAACGTCACCTCATAATCGCCGTTGGGGACAACCTCGGAGAGGTTGGCGTACCAGGCCCTGCGGGGGTTGACGCGCAGCCGCTCGGTCCTTTTGCCTTGAATCAGGTCCCAGGTGCATTTGACGTCCGCGGCGCTGAACGACTCTCCGTCATGCCATTTGACGCCCTGGCGCAGCTGGAAAACCAGCCTCGTGCCGTCTTCGTCCCACGTCCAGTCGGTGGCGAGCTCGGGCACGATGTCGGCGAGGCTGTTCTGCGCGGTGTGCTGATCGAAGATCACGAGGTTGTTCATCACCGCCATCATCGGACGCTCGGCAACCACTGTCGTTTCTTCGTGAATCGACATGCTCGCGGGGCTGTCGATGATGTACTGCCTGAGAACGCCGCCTTGCTTCTGCGCGGGTGCCGGCGCGGCGGCGACGATGATACCCAGCAGTCCGCCCGCCGCTGCGAACGCGCACGGAACTCGCTTCATCCTGCTCCCTCCCATTGGCCGAACCAAGCACCGACCCCGCCGTAGCGCCCCCTGTTTGCGGGGCTGCTCCGCTGTCTCGGAACAGGCTAACACGCATCAAATGGGAGGGACAGAGGCGGCGCTTTCCCTCGCCAAGTAGGGCCCGCCAAGCGGCGGCGCATTACTGCGGCGGCGCAATACTAAAGAAGGTCGGCGACTGCGTTCCAGTAACGCTTCATCGCGGCGAGGTGATCGCTCATCGAGCGGCCGGCGATCCGATGGAGGTGGCCGCCCTGGTAGTAATTGGCCAAGGTCAGGTGGGTCACCCCGATCGACTTCCAGAACCGCACCTGCTCGCGCCACTCATTCTCGGTGCCTGCGCCGGCCGAGACCCGCGTGTCGATGCCGATCGTCGCCGGATCCCGACCCGCCTCCTCGGCATAGCGGTGCAGCGTGGCAAACGCCGCTTTCGCTTCGTCGCCAGGCGGATAGGCAAGCGGCATCCATCCATCGCCCCATTTGGCGCAGCGGCGCAATGTCACCTCGGCGTGACCGCCATACCATAACGGTATCCTGCGCCCGGTCGGCAGCGGGTTGATCCCGGCATCCTCGATCGTGTGCCACCTGCTCTTGAAGCTGACATGCGGTTGCGCCCATAACGCCTTCATGACCTCGACCTGTTCCTCCGAGCGGCGGCCGCGATTGTGAAAATTCTCGTTGAGGCCGACAAACTCGATCTCGTTCCATCCGACCCCGATGCCGAGCCGGAACCGGCCCCCGGACAGCACATCGAGACAGGCGGCTTGTTTGGCGACGAGCACAGTCTGGCGTTGCGCGAGGATCAGCACTTGCGTGGAAAAATCGGCGATCTTCGTGCACCCGGCGAGAAACCCGAACAGCACGAACGGGTCGTGGTACAGATCGGTCGATCGGGCGCGCGGCTGGTTCCAGCCCGGGCGGCTCGCGACATTGATGCCCAGCACGTGGTCCGGCGCCGCAATCCCGTGGTATCCTATTTCCTCCGTCGCCTGGACAAACTCCCGCAGGGTTGCCGGCTCGCCGCCGATATCGACGATGGGAAGGGCCACGCCGAGTTTCATTTGCCGCTCCTTTCGCTAACGCCTACTCGTCCAGCCAGAGGTCCTCGAAGCGCCAGCCATTGTATTGGCTGTTCACCATGATCGTTAGTCCCTTCACCTTGGGCTGCCAGCAGGTCGCGGCGCGGAAGTGGTAGATGATCGGGCGCGCCCCGTCTTCCTGCAATTTCTTGTCGATCTCCCAGACGAGCTTGCGGCGCTTCTCCGGGTCGGCTTCCATCGATTGCTGCGCGAACTGCTTTTCGAGCTCGGGGTTGCAGTAACCGGTGTAGTTGCGTTCCGAGCGGCAGCCATAATTCTCATAGAACTGCTGGTCCGGGTCGTCGACGCCGCTGCCGGTATTGTTTTGGCCGATCTGGTAATCCTTGCGCGCCACCATGGGAAACCAGTTGGCGGTCTCGACCGGGTCGAGCGCGCCGTCGATGTAAATCTCCTTGAGCTGGTCGATCAGGATGACCGCGGGATCGCGAAAGATCGCAATATTTCGTGCCGAGACTGTCAGCTTCAGCCGATTGTCCGGTCCGTAGCCGAGCTTTTCCATGATCTGTTGGGCTTCCGCGCGGTTTTGGCGCACATCGGGATCGTAGCCCGGCACCATTTTCAACAGCTCCGGCGGCATGCCCCAAATCCCGGCCGGCGGTGGCTCCATCGCCCCGCCGATATCACCCTGGCCTTCGGCGAGAATGTCGATGAACGACTTCCGGTCGAGGCTCAGCATCATTGCCCGCCGGATTTCCGGATTGTCGAAGGGCGGCTTGTCGCGGTTGACGATCAGGTTGGTGCTGGCGTTGCCCGGCGCCAGATCGCAGATCGCCTGCGGCGCCTGGGTCTTGATGTCCTTCAACAGCGGAATCGAGACCTCGAACGGGAAGGTCATGTCGAATTTGCCGGCGATGAAGGAGAGGATCGCCGTCGAGCGGTTCGGGATGATCGTGTATTCGACGCCATCGAGATAGGGCCGGCCCTTTTTCCAGTAATCGGGGTTGCGCGCGATCACTATCCTTTCATTGGGCTTGAACTCTACAAATTTGAACGGGCCGGTGCCGATCGGGTGCGTCCGCATGTCGCGCGGCGACACATGACAAGGGTAGACCGGCGCATAGCCCGAGGCGAGCAGCGCGATCAGCCACGGCTGCGGCCGCTTTAAAACAAAGGTGGCTTCGTGGTCGCCGTTAGTCGTGATCTCTTCGATATTGCTGTACCAAGACTTGCGCGGATTGAGGCGGAGCTTTTCGCTCGCCTTGCCGGTCAGCATGTCCCAAGTGCATTTGATGTCGTTCGCCGTGAACGGCTTGCCGTCGTGCCATTTGACGCCCTGGCGCAAATGAAAGGTCAGCTGCTTTCCGTCCTCGCCTGTCGACCAGTCGGTTGCGAGATCCGGCACGATCGTGGACAGGCTGTTTTGCGCGACGTGCTGGTCGTACATGACGAGGTTGTTGAACACCCCCATCATCGGAATCTCGGTCGAATTCGTCCCCTCCTCGAGGATCGACATGCTCGCCGGGCTGTCGCGGTGGTAAACCTTGAGTATCCCGCCCGACTTCTGCGCCACCGCCGCGTGCGCAACGAGCATGACGGGAAACAGGCAGCCAATGACCACAAAACCTCGAACAAGACGCTTCATCATGAGCGGTTCGCCTCCCTGTCCTTATCGCTCGCACCGCAGCTTCGCCGCCGCATCGCGTTGTAGATCAACGGGGCAAGGCGAACAATCACCGTAGCATCGTGAAAGCATCTGGCGGCATCGTTCAGTGGCTGAAATTTACGCACTGCAATAAGAAAAACCATCATAATTTACAGAGAGATTGACAATTTCATACTGCAGTGCAACATACAGGCCTATGTCCGCAGCCTGGAGATGGAGGGATGCGTTCCAGAGAAAGGCGACGGAACTCGACCGAGCCGCGGGGTGAGCTGGCCTCGCGCACCCTGGCCATGCCCGCCGACTGCAATCCCAGGGGGGACATCTTCGGCGGCTGGATCATGGCGCTGATGGATTCTGCCGGAAAAATGTCGGCGACACCGCCTGCCGGCGGGCGGGTCGTGACCGTTTCCGTCTCGAACATCACCTTTCTCCAGCCGGTGCATGTCGGCGACACGGTCTGTTGCTATACCGAAGTCACGCGCACGGGACGGACCTCGATCACACTCGACGTCGGGGTATGGGTGCTTCGCCAAGGGCAAGGCGAGCGGGTCAAGGTGACCGAAGCCGAGTTCACCTTTGTCGCAGTCGGCGAGGATGGCCGCCCCCGAGAACTGGCGAGCTCCGTCGCATTGGCTGTCGGCAAAAGAGCGCGACAATCGGGCGCGTCGCGCTAATCTGTCCGGCAAAGTGGATGCAGGGATAGGCCTATGCCGGACCGCATCCTGGTGATCAACCCAAATTCTACCAATGCCGTCACGCGCGCGATCGATGACGCGATGGCCCCGTTGTGGATCACCGGCGGGCCCGGGATCGATTGCATGACGCTTAGCGAAGGACCGCCCGGCATCGAAAGCCAGAGCGATGCGGACGCCGTCATCGCGCCGCTCTGCCGTGCGATCCGCGACGCCGAACCGGAGACCGCTGCTTTTGTCATCGCCTGCTTCAGCCATCCGGGCCTCTTTTCGGCGCGCGATGCGACCGCGAAACCAGTGCTCGGCATCGCGGAGTGCGGGATCCCGACCGGGTTGGCCCTCGGCTACCGCTTTGGCGTGATCTCGATCCTCGCCCGCTCGGTGCCGCGGCATTTGCGCTACATCGCCGCGATGGGAGCGGGGCAGCGGCTCACCGGCGACCTGCCGATCGGCCTCGGCGTCACCCAGCTCGCCGACGCCCGTTCGACCTTGGGCCGCATGATCGACGCCGGTACCCGGTGGCGCGACGACCACGGCGCCGACGTGCTGGTCATGGGCTGCGCCGGCATGGCCCGCTACCGCGCCGATCTCGAAGAGGCCGTCCAAATCCCGATCGTCGAGCCGACCCAGGCCGCCGTCGCAATGGCAATCGGCCGCATCCGCCTCGGCTGGTGATTAGGCTTGTACTTGAACGCCTGGTAGATAGGCGAGTATCCCTTACGACGCTTGCGGTTGGCTGCCGCGAGTTCGCGCCTCAGCGATGTGTCGGGCTTCGAGGGACCCATGTTCGAGCCGAGTAAGAAACGGGGTGGGTGGCGTTGGTGGTATCTGCTGCTTCTCATCCAATTCGTCGCCGTACTGTGGCCGCCCTTCTACAACAAAATAGAACCCTATTGGGCTGGCATACCGTTCTTCTACTGGTATCAGCTCCTTTGGGTAATCATCGGCGCCGCGCTTACCGCGATCGTGTATTTTGGGACGGAAGACTAACACGGACGACATAAA
>Ga0210400_10003619_pt1 | contig 13644 bp, 13 predicted proteins | sample IncBWH26MmetaG_FD_155456 | JGI IMG/M metagenome (GOLD analysis project Ga0210400, IMG submission 155456) | Forest soil microbial communities from Barre Woods Harvard Forest LTER site, Petersham, Massachusetts, United States - Inc-BW-H-26-M | ecosystem: Environmental > Terrestrial > Soil >...
TGCTTTCACGGAAACATTAGCAGTTTTTTGTGCTGCTTTTTCGGTGGCGTGGCCGGTGGCCTTGGCCGCGTTGCCGACATCCGAAGCCACACCCTGCGCAAACCCGAGTGAACCCAACGTGAGAATTGTTACGAGGACCGTCAACGATTTAACTTTCATTTCTCATTCTCCTTGTTTTATGTGCGCACACTTGCCTCGATATTTTTTGGGTCATGACTGCTGGACTCGGCAGTGGTTGAGGCGATGCGATCTTTTGCTTCTGGCCGAGAGGCATATATCCACCAGATGCCACGCAACTGCCGAGTCCAGGCTCCCGAGTGTCAGTAGGCCTTGGACGCGACCTGGCGTCCCGTCCGGAGGAAGAAGAGGCCTGCTCCCATGGACACGGCGCCCAGCAGAGTCCAAAGCGGCAGCAGACTCGCCGTTTGGGGGAGTCTTGCCATAACCACGTCTGACGGTGGCTCGGACGTGTCTGACGGTGGCTCGGACGTTGCCGCAGATGTTGCCGCGGGCGTTGGCTCGGAGGCGATGACCTGAGACACTTCCATCTTTTCATCATCCGCAGCCACTGCCTGCATGGCCTGCGGATCAGTTGGAGCCGTATCGGCCGCGGAGTCGTCCGGCATCGATAGCACAGGCTGCTGCGTCTGCTCCGACAGCTCTAACGCCTGGGATTTGGGGTAGACAAATTCATGACCATAAAGCGCGCCGGGGTAGAACCACGCATCGATGGCTTCCGGCTGGTCAGCAGGTCTTTCCTCGAAGTTGATTACCGTGTTGCCGGTAGGCTCGGAACGGTAGTCGGCGATTGTGAAAATGGTCGCGACAAGCTGTGTCCTGTCCTCGTTCCATATCTGGACCATGTTGCGATCTGCGGAGTTGTTCAGCAGGGTAAACCAGTAGGTCCCGGCGGGCAGGACGTGCCCTGGTACCTCAACCGATTCGTTAAAGGTCATTTTTGTGGCCTGGTTGTATTCATCGGCCATCAGGGTGACTGGCAATGCCAGCAGACAAAACAGTGCCAGGTAAATTCCTAAGGTAAGAAAATTTCTTGACTTCATTCATGTACTCCTTGTTCAGCCCTTGGGTTGTCGCCCGGCTGACGCTTAATTGCGAACAGATTTATGATTTTGAACAAACGGTGCGACAGCACGGGCCCGCGAAAAAACGCTGCCCTGGCTTTCTCACCTACTAGAGAGAAGGCATTTTTTCTGCCATCTTCGAATGACGGAGACATCAGCTAACGTATTGAAAAAGCAAAGAGTGGATCGGCGTGGAACCGTTGCCGCTGTTGCGGTTTCGACATCTGCTCGGCATCTGTCGAGAACCGCCGACACCTGAAGGGTGGCGGCTTTGCCCAAAAACCCGTCTTTCAAAGGCTTCGGGGAGAAACCTAAGACCTTTGAAACAGAGCGCAGCACAGCCGCAACCAAAACCTAAAACCTTGAAACACGGAGGAACGGAGTAAACGGAGGAAAACAAGGAGGAACCCAAAACCATTTACCACTGAGGTCACAAAGGGCACACGAAGGAAAAGCAAAGAAAATCTTCGCGGGAAAACAAGATTTTCATGATTAGTAATACCGAGGAAAGGAGGAAGCGGAGGAATAGAATGAGGAACTTTTGCCGAACATGAACTCACGGCGAACTCTGCTTTGCCGGGGCCTTCAGGCAAGCACCGCACTGTCAATGAGTAACAGAAGAAACACCGATGGGAGATAAATGATCGACGCGAAAAGGAGTTTTCGCGCAACTACGTTGGTCCGGTGAATCGCAAAGCGCGCTCCGTGGTAGAGAAAGCCCAAGCTGAGCAGGGCTGCTCCGCCAAGGTAAATCATGCTGGATGATCCCAGAAATACCGGCGCGAGACTCAGAGGCGCCAGAACGAGGCTGGGGCCTACGCTGAGCCACGCGACCATTCGTTCCCGTTGCTTACCGCGCGGAAGGACCAAGTACCCGGCCCGGGCATAGTCTTCGCGATACATCCATGCAATAGCCATGAAATGTGGGAATTGCCAAAGAAAGAGCATGCCGTATAACACCCACGCTTGCGCGTCCAGACGTCCGGAGGCCGCGGCCCATCCGATCAGCGGAGGCATGGCGCCGGGCAACGCGCCTATCAAAGTGCAAGCCGGCGTCTTTCTCTTGAGTGGAGTGTATAGCAACAAATAGGTCGCCCAAGTAAACACGGCCAGCAGACTTGCAAGCGCATTGACGGCGACGGCGAGATAGAGAACGCCGGCGCAGGAGAGAAGGAGCCCGAACAAGAGAACATTCGTGGGCTTCAGTCTCCCCGCAGCAAGAGGACGTCTCGCGGTCCGCCGCATCCGGGTGTCAAAGTGCCTCTCGAGATATTGATTCAGAGTGCCCGTACCACTCGCTACTAAAAGCGTACCCAGCACCGTGTGAAGGAGCAGGAAGACGGAGAAGCGGTGAGACTGCGTAAAGCAACCCAGGCAGAAGCCGGTAAGAGTTGAAATGGCAATCAGGGAATTCACTTCCGGCTTTGTCAACGCCCAATAATCGCCGGCCACTCGCCAGGAAGCGCACCAACGAGAAGCCGCCGCGTCTTGAACCGATTCGTCCTCAACCTTTGCGAGGGGCGTGCTCGTGATCATCCTCATCCTGTGTTCTCCTCTTGGAGAGAGTCCAAGGCCCGCGCTATGCGGCCGGCAGTGGCCGGGCCTTGCATCCGCACGGAGCTGGCGGCGGAATCCAGAAGTTGCACAGTAATGATGATGGCCGGCACCAGATACACGAAGGTCCCAAACACCCACATAAGAGCTCCCGCAAAAGCCTGATCGTTAAGCGGCGCAATATTCAAGAGCCTCGGAAGGACTGCATACGATGGGTAGAGAACGTGATCGGAGAACGCGAGAAAAGCCGAAGGCGCATCGTTCACAACCATTCCCAGAAACAGGTAAAGGGGAATCGACCAGCGGGGCCACCGCGCTCGTGCTGGCCAAGGTTGCACTACGGGCCACCAGAAGAGCAGGGATGTTACGAAGAAGCATGCATGTTCAACGTGGTGCCATGCCTCAGAGCGAAGGGCAAATTCAAAAACGGCAGGTATGTGCCACGCGATAAGAGCGATCATGGCTGCGAGCCAGCAGAACAAAGGGTTGGTCACCACGTGGCCAAGGAATGCCACTGGTGGATAGCGCAGCAGCCTGCTTAACGGACCGCGAACGAAGGACCGCGGAAGGCCGTGCAACATTGGCAGCGTTGGCGCTCCCAGCAGGATCAAAGGAGGCGAGACGATCATCAGCAGAATGTGCTGGGCCATGTGGATTGAGAGGAGTTCATCATCGAAGTCCTGCAGCGGAGATGCGATGGCCAGCCATAGCGTGAACAGGCCGCCCATGAATGCAGCAAAGCGCCAACCAGAGGTGAAGGCCGGAAGAGTTCTGCGCAGACGAAACCAGCCACGGACATAGACGAGCAACACAAGAGCGAGAGCGGAGTTGATCGGGATCCGACTGGACCATGATTCGAAGCCGGCTTGGATGACAGACGACATGGTTGACCTTAGTGAGGAGGAGACGAGGATGTATCCTGCTGCTCGCCGAGGGCGACGGCGCGGGAGGCGTTTTGCGCGGGCGTCCGACCCTCCGGATGAAGCGTCTTCAGGAATGCCACCAGCGCGGTCGTCTCCGCAGGGCTCAAGTTTTTTCCGTAGGCCGGCATGTTCCCGCCGCCCTGGATGACCTGCCGGATGAGTTGGTCTTCGGTGAACTGCAGAGCAACGCTGTCGAGCGCGGGGCCGCGTTTCCCACCGTCGTCATTGAGGGAATGGCAGTTGTGACACTGCTTGGCTTGAAATACCAGCGCGCCCCGGCGTTCCAGCGCAGTCCGTCCTTTCAGGAATTGAGAGCGAATCGGCTCGCTGGTCCCCGCATTCATCACTGGACTCCAGGGCGCATGTATCGCCATGCGCGTGAAAGTTCCCAACGCTACCGCGAGAAGCAGGATGGTGAGGACGGCGATCGGCCGCCGCTTCCAGCTCTTCTCGCCCTCGCCCGCGAGGAAAGGCAGCGCCACGAGCACGAGGATTCCTATTACCGGCCCGATCAACAGGACCGGCGTTTCCGCCGACGCCGGCAGCAATGAAAGGACCGCATAAAGCCACAGAAAGAAGAAGTCGGGACGCGGTATGGTTTGGATGATCGTGGGATCGGGTTGGCCGCTTGGGCCAAAGGGGCCGAGAAGAACAGCGCAAGCGGCAATGGAGAGAAGGACACAGCCGGAGAAGATGATGTCCTTCCACGCGGCATAAGGAACGAACGGAACGCCCGCCTTGTGCGTCAAGTCATGGTATTCCGCAAGATAGGTGGCGCGGCGAACGATGCGTCCCGGCATGGGCCACTCATTTACACCGAGCTTCAACACCATGAGCAGATGCAGGCCAACAAATGCAATCAGCAATCCGGGGATGACAAAGACGTGAAGCGCAAAAAATCGGGAAAGCGTTGCGCCCGCAATGATGGGACCACCGAGCAGCAGATTCACCGCCCAGGGGCCGATGTAGGGAACGCGGCCGGCGATAGACGCGCCGATTCCCAGACCCCAGTAAGCATCCTGATCGAAGCGCAGCACCTGCCCGGTAAATGCCATACCCAGAGTCATGAGAAGAAGAAATACGCCGACGACCCAGGTAAGCTCTCTTGGGAACTTGTAGGCCCCGAAAAGAAAGACCTGCACCATATGTATGAGGACGATGGCGACCATGAAATTCGAACCCCATCCATGTAAGGCACGAATGAACCATCCTAGAGATATCTGGTAATTGAGGACCTGCAGGCTATTCCATGCCTGCCCGGCCGAGGGCACATAGATCAACGCAAGAAGAATCCCGGTGACCACTTGAAGAATGAGGATGGTCAACGCCGCGCTGCCGAAGACATAGAACCAACTGGCGGTGTCGCGCGGGACAGGGTGGCCTGCCATTTCCCGAATGTCGCCCCCAATCTTGAGCCGCTCGTCGAACCATCCGCCGATTTTTTGGATCAGGCGCATCTGGATTTCCCTCCGCCCCTGATCGCGGCGCGCGGCGTCGGCATCTCGCCCGCCTTAATGAAGAGTTTTCCATCCTCGATCTTGTAGAGGTATTCGAACATTCCGCGCTCAGGAGGACCGGAGGCGCGCGAACCATCCTGATAGTAGGCGCCGCCGTGACAGGGGCACATGAAAAGATTGGACTGCGGAAACCAGCGAACCGGACAGCCCAAGTGCGCGCAGTTGATGGCAAAGACCTGGAATTTCTGACCATCTACATTACGGACCCAGCAAGGGATATCAGCAGTTTCGCCGTCCCATGCATCGGCCACAGGATTTCGATATGTTGCCAGCCTCGTCTGGCCGGCGGGAAACTGTTCCACTCCTCCCAAAGACAGCCATGACTCATAGCCGTTTTTCTGCCCGCGAGCTACAGGAGAGAAGAGGTAACGGAAAATCGGCACACCCAGCAGCGCGACGATCGCGGCGTTAAAGAGCGCTCCCAACTTCAGCAGCATGGCGCGTCTCGACATCTTTGTTTCCGACATTGTTTCCGTCATCTTTGTTTCCATCATTGAAGTCCTCCTTTCGAGCGATCTTTGGACAGTTGCCGGTATGGCTGCCCCGGGAACGCTGGACGCTGTGCCGAAAGCCAGGAGACAACATCGGAGATTTCCTGCGTTGACATGGGGTGACCAGGAAGGTCGTTGCGCCAATCCGGCGCTTCCAACTCAGGCCGCCCAGCTATTACCGTGGTTCGAAGATCCTGATCGCTGACCAGGGCAAGGAACGCCCCACTTACAATCGATCCTGCCTTCGGCCCTCCCTGTCCATTCGGGCCATGACAGGAGAGGCAATAGGTTGCGTAAACATGAGCGCCGCGCTGCGGATCGCCGGCCGTCGCCGCCGCGAGCGGAGGAAGATCCCGCGAGACCTCAGGTTTGGCCCACGATCGAATTCCATTGACGATCGCGTCTATTTGTTTGCTGGCCAGCATGCCCCCGGCACTCTGCTCGAACGCAGGCATCGCAGTGCCGGTGATTCCGTTGGCCGTGGCCCGGCGAATGGACGCGTCGTCTGTGATGGCGAGAAACACGGCATTGTTCAGCGGCAGGGCGGCTCCGCCTTTACCTTCGAGGCCATGGCATCCCGCGCAGTTTTGTTGATAGAGCAAGCGGAAGTCCATCAACTGATCCGGGGGAGCGACAACTGCATCGGGCCCGGGCCGGCCGGGCGAACTGTTGCACCCTGCGCCCACAGCAATGGCGAAAACCATGATGGCGAAGAGCATGAAACCTGCAAGGATGGATTTGCGCTTCATGGCAGATGCTGCTCTCCATCTTCCGTGTCCGTGGTGTCCGTCGTGTGAGTCGCTCCCCCTATCTCAAATCCTGCGCGGACGACAAAGGGAAGATACTGCCAGGTCCGCACACGGTGTTGTCTGGCAACAACGATGCCTGCGACGACGCCAAAGGCTATTTGAGAAACGACAAACCAAAGCCAGTTGACACGCTGATTGAGTACCGGGTCAATGAAATCCAGAAATTCGTACAACAGACCAGACCACACGAGCGGAGCTATCAGGCCGCCCAGGAGAATTGGATGACGCGGAACCATGGGAAGCATTGCGCCGTACAGAAGACCGACCAGCAAAGAAACGAGCAAATGAACGGCCGCAGCGACCAGCAGGCCGTCCCAATGAAATGCAGCAAGCGCCGCGGTGGTGTTCCTTGCAGGGAAAAATCCAGCAGACAAGAGGTTGATGGGATACCAGATGCTGTGCTGACTGATGATTCCATAGAGGACTGCCGGAATGGCCATGGCCACACTGCCCACAAGTCCGCCCCGAATGCCTGCGGAAATGGGATAGATCTCGATGGGCAAGCGAGCCCGGTGCGGTGCATTCACGAGCCGAGGCCTGCGATCTACAATTTCGGTTATTGTTCTGACTGGCTCAATGCTCTCCACCGCTACGGGTTCATGCCTCTCAACGGGCAGCAATTCGCGAAACCATCCTACGCACCCGGTGACTGCCAGGATTGCTCCCAGAATGCTGATCGATGGACTGGTAACTAAGCCGGCGACGAGCAACGTAGCGCCGAAGGCCAGAATGAACGGCCATGCCGTCGAGGCCGGCAACTCGATCGAGCTGGATGCTTTCTCCGGCGTTACGTCTCTTTCTATGACTTCCGAGGCCATTTTCCACTCCATTCCTTAGTGCCCCGCTTCCTGGCGTCCGGCTTCTTAGCGTCCGGCTTTCTAGCGTCCAATCAGGTAGACAACGGTGAAGACCACTACCCAGACCGCGTCGACGAAATGCCAATAGAGCGACAGTACATCGAGACGCTCGGTGTGCCCTTGGTTGACTTTCCCCAGCAATGAGAAAGCCGCAACGATCGACAAGCAGACCAGGCCCAGGATCACGTGAAAACCATGCAAGCCAACCAGGGAGTAGTACGTTGTTCCGAACAGGTTTGTGCCAATCGTGAGGCCGTGCTCATAGATGAGGCGATGCCACTCGGTCGCAGTTCCAAAGAGAAAGGTTGCACCAAGCGCAAGCGTGGCAATCCACAACATTGCGAAACTTCTGCTGCTTCCCTGGCCTAGCTTTTTAAGCGCCATGTGAATCGTCACGCTGCTCGAAAGCAGGCAGGCCGTATAAAAGATCGGCATGCGTAGAACGCTCTGAGGCGTGGGCCCGCTCACGCTCTTGCCGATGTAGAAGAGGTATGCCACTACGAAAATAACGAATATCCCAGACTCCGCGGCAATCAGGGCAAACATACCCACCCGTCCCCGCGAGGGAAGCACCCATTGAGTCTGGAGTTTCTCTGCTGTTATGGATGTCATCGAGATGCCTCACTCATTCGTATTTCCAGTCCGGGTCATCCGGATGTTTCAGGTCCCATAGCGGGCGGCGGCTTCTGACCGACGGAATCACAGCGAAGTTGTAGACTGGCGGCGGTGAAGGAGTGGACCATTCGAGCGTCCAGGCATCCCATGGATCGTTGCCAGCGCTTTTCCCTTTGAAGTAGGCCCAGAGCAGGCCGCCTATAAAGACCAGAACAGCGGCTGCTTGAAAGAAGACGCCAATCGTGACGATCACGTTCCACACGTCCCAACCGCGTCCGGGCTCATAGGTATAGATTCTCCTTGGCATTCCCAGAAGCCCGGGCACATGCATGAAGTCGAACGTGAGATGGAACCCGATAAAAAACAGCAAGAAGTGCAGCTTGCCCAGCGTTTCGTTGTACATCTTGCCGGACATTTTGGGGAACCAGTAGTAGAAGGCAGCGAAAGTCGTAAAAAGAATCCCACCCACAATCACGTAATGAAAATGCGCAACCACGAAATAGGAACTCCCCAACTGCCAGTCGAAGGGCGCGGTGCCCAACATGACTCCCGTGAGGCCGGCAATCAAAAACTGAAAGAGAAACCCGATGCAGAACAGCATCGGCGTCTTGAATTCAATCTTGCCTCCCCACATGGTAGCCAGCCAATTGAAGATCTTGATTCCAGTGGGAACGGCAATCGCCATGGTCGAGAGCACAAAGAACGTGTTGGCGGCCGAACTCATGCCTACCGTAAACATGTGGTGGGCCCACACGCTCATGGCGATAAATCCAATGGCGACGGTTGCCGCCACCATCACCGGGTAGCCGAAGATTGCCTTGCGCGAAAACACGGGAATGATTTCCGAAGCAAACGCGAATGCGGGAAGCACCAGCACATAGACTTCCGGATGGCCGAAAATCCAGAAGAAGTGCATCCACATCACCGCGGACCCGCCTGCCTGCGTGTCAAAGAAGTGGCTGCCCAGATAGCGGTCAGCCACCAGCATGAGTTGAGCGGCGGTGAGTGGACTGATGGCCAGGATCACCAGGACCGCCATCACCAGATTGAGCCAGGCTAACAATGGCATTTTCCCCAGTGTCATTCCGGGGCAGCGCAGAGATATGATCGTGGCAATAATATTGACCGCGGTGCCGATGCTGCCGAAGCCCGAAATCAGCAAGCTCAACGACCAAAAATCGGTGCTGTGCCCTACGGAGAACGTTTGCGAAGTCAGAGGCGCGTAGGCGAACCATCCTACGTCTGGAGCGTTGCCGGCCCCGTAGAGACCGTTCGCGCCCACCAGGCTGAAATAGAGAAAAATGCCTCCGAAAGCCGTCAACCAGAAACTCAGCGCGTTCAGGCGCGGAAAGGCCATGTCCCTGGCGCCGATCATCAGCGGAAGCAAGTAGTTGGCAAATCCAAACACGAGAGGCATGATCACGAAGAAGATCATTGTGGTCCCGTGCATGGTAAACATGCGATTGAACACTTGCGGCGAGACAAAGCTGTTGTGGGGCCGGAGCAATTGGACGCGCATGATGGCCGCTTCGAGCCCGGCAATCAGGAGGAAAACCAACGAATAGAGGATGTACAGCAGGCCTATGCGCTTATGATCGACTGTGGTGATCCAGTCGTGAAGGGTGTCGACGAACGGCCGAATCGCAGTCTTGCCTTGGGGCCAAAGGATCGAATCAGTCGACATCGGGCGTTCTCCTTATCCGCTCATTGGAGCGTCTGCAAGTATGCTGTTATCGCGTCCACTTCCTGGTCGCTCATCTCCATTGCCGGCATCAGGCATCCTGGTTTCAGGGCTCCAGGATTTCGAATCCAGAGGCGCAGATTTTCAGACGTGTTCCTGGCTGCGCCTGCGCCTATGGTTTCCCGGCTCATCAGGTGCGTAAGGTCGGGACCGAAACGGCCATTCGCCACCGTGCCGGCCACGGCGTGGCAATTGATGCAGGCGGTTGTCTGGAATATCCGCTGTCCCCGGGATATCGCATCATTCGCGCGCGCGGGCTGGGCCTGTTCCTTTATCCAGCGGTCAAACTCATCGCGCGACTGCACGTAGACGCGGAGCAGCATCTTGGCGTGTTGAACTCCGCAATATTGCGCGCACTGCCCAAGGTAGACGCCGGTCTGGTGCGGATCGATCCACATTCTGTTTGGGTGATTCGGAATCAGGTCCGTCTTGCCGGCCAGGCGCGGGACCCAGAAGCTGTGATCGGTGTCGGCGGAAAGCAGCCGGATCAATGTTGGCGTGGGGTGCTCAGGATCGCTGACCGGCACGTGGAGTTCGTTGGCGGCTACCACGTTGAGCCGCGGATAGCGGTACTCCCACCAGAATTGATGGCCGACAGCGACAACCTCGATTGCATTGGCGGGCAGTCCTGGCCTTTGCACATTCGCGATTACCCGCGCCGCAGCTAGAAACAGAGCCACAACAATGAGGAGCGGAATGATGGTCCAGGCAAGTTCCACTTGCATGCTGCCGTAAACCTGCGGAGGATCGCGGCCGTCATCGTCCGCCCTCTTGCGGAATTTCAGCACCGCATAAGCAAGCAGAGCAAACACGATGACGAATATGACCGCTGTTACGGTCAGCACGAAAATCGAGAGTCCAAACACCGAATCGGCCGGCGTGGAATTGGGCGCGAATATGTTCGTCGGACTCCAAGAGCTCCTGGCAGGCTCTGCAAAGCAGGACGTTGCCGGCCACGCGAAGGCCACCAGAACAAGCCTCAATATGCGTCCCACGCACCAATTCTTTGAGACCGAGCTTTGCATTTCCAGCCTTCTCCTCGGGGGAGTACTTGTCAAACGGTTTGGCCCGCAAGTGGTTTGTAAGATCAGGCACGCATCATGCGGGTACTCAAGAGCAATCCCGCTTCCAAATACAGGCAATGGGTACTCGGCTCCAGGCGTGTACTTCGGGGCGAATCTCGGTCCGTTGGCACCGGTTTTGCATACGGCTGGAGTCATTCCGGCGACGCGGGAGATGTCGAAGTGTCGAAGTGTCGAAGACGTGACGCGGATTACGCCGCTATGGATGAATCAACGACATCGACAGAATCTGCCGCGACGCGAAGCGCCTCATTGATGTCCGGTCCGTTGATGCCCTGTCCGTTGAATTGCATATAAGGCCTCTGTATCCTCCGCCGAGGCGGTTCCAGCCGCAATCCAGGCATAACGGCTGACGAGCGCGCCACCGATGAAGCAGATGGCAGCAGCCCACCGGCCGCCGGGAGTTGAGCCGAAGAAAACGCGCGTGAGTAGAGCCAGAGGACCTTCGAAGAGTCCGGCAAATCGCAACAGACGGCCCGACTTGCCATGAAGCAGCGGAGCATCCGCCGGGCCACGACGGACCTCTATCAAAATTGCGATCGAGGTCTCAATGCCGGAGCTGATAAAGCCCAAGACCTGCGTTACAGGAACCAGATATCCCAGCAATTCCAGCAAGCCAGACACTGAACCGAGAGCGGATGTCAAAAAATGCGCGGGTATAAGGCGCCGGTTTTCCGACCAGACAGGCACGGCGGTCACGCCGAGCAAGACTGCGGTATAGCTTGCCAGGATTAGCCCGGTCAGCGCTGCCAGGGCCGATACGAGCCATTGCAGGAGAATCACGGCTTCACTATGGAAGCCGCGCAGGATTAGTTCATTGCCCGCAACCGCAAAGAAAGAGAAGGTAGAGAATGCTACCAGAGTCCAGGCCCCAACCGACATCACCGATCTCCACTTGAAAACGCGTAGCATGTTCATAAACCGGATGGGCCTTCCCAGGTCGGCGATCAGCAACGGAGGGCACAGGAGAGCTGCAACGAACGAAATCCAGAGCGCGGGTCGCACCAGGTCCGCGTGAACTCGAAAGAATTGTGCCAGAAAACCGATATTCGCCGAGACCCCCGCGATCCCGCCGAAAAAAAAGTAAAGCGGAACCTCCCACGTCCACGTTGGCGATTTGAGCAAAGGCAAACCGTAGTAACTTTCTGCGACGTGACCGGCGCGGGGTGGCACTAAAGCTGGGCGGGAGGCCGCCGCTCTGCGGATTTCGTCGAGTCGATCTTCCGTCGCCCGATCCGGCCGTACCTTTCTCGAACCCGCTAAATTACTCATAAGTTCCTACTGTATGGTTTCGCTATCCTGGTTGCGAGCGTTGTTCATGCGACAAGGGCCAGACCGATAATCGTGACCAAAGCCGCGGCAGCAGCGAAGGCTGACATCCATGCGCTTCGCAGATGGATTGTTGGTACTTCCGGCGCAGGAGGCAGATTGTACGCTTCGGGATTGCCTAGAATGACAAACGACGCATGAACGCCGCCGACGCTGGTTGCTGTGGGATTGTAGAGTTGCGCATCCGCATAACCACGTTGCTTTAGCTCCCGCACGCGGTTCTCCGCATATTGCGCAAGCTGGTCCACTTCGCCAAAACGAATGGATTCTGTCGGGCAGGCCTTCGCGCAGGCAGGAGTCAACCCATCGCGCTGCCGGTCATAGCACAAAGTGCACTTGAAGGCGCGTCCGTCTTCCGGACGCTTGTCCACCACGCCAAAGGGGCACGAGACTACACAATAGCCACAACCATTGCAGACATCGGGCTGAACGTAGACGGACCCGAACTCGGTTCGCACAATCGCGCCCGTCGGACACGCTTCCAGACATCCCGCCTGCTCACAGTGTTTACAAACATCGGAGAGGAAGAGCCAGCGAAAGGGATCGTCTTTGCCTTCTACGACCTGCGGTCCGGCCGGCGCCGGCTGCTCGAGGAACAGGACATGCCGCCACGTCGAGGCGCCCAGGCTCTTGGTGTTGTCATAGGACAGCCCGGTCCACTCGAAGCCGTCATCGGGCACCTGATTCCATTCCTTGCATGCCACTTCACAGGCCTTGCATCCGATGCAGACAGTAGTATCCGTCAAGAATCCAGTAACGCTCATGGCTGGGTTACCTCCTGGTTGGTAAGTTGCTGGTTGGCAGGCTGCTGATTGTTAATTTGCTGGAGCAATGCCTCGTTAAAAACTCGTCGCCCGGGCAGCACATTGCAGAGAAGGCCCTTGGTCTCCATGATGCGAACGTTAGGCTCTTCGGAAATGGCAACCAGATCGTTTGCGCTGTCGCCCTTGACCAGCCCCGAATATCCCCAGTGGATTGGGATTCCCACTTGATGGACATGCCGGCCGTCGATATCCAGCGTTTTTATCCGGCGTGTCACCAGGGCGCGCGCTTCTATAGCGCCACGCGCTGTGACAATGGTCACCCAGTCGCCATTCTGAATTCCGCGTTCACGCGCCAGCTCCAGCGAAATCTCGCAGAAGCATTCAGGTTGCAGCTCGGCCAGATGAGAAAGAAAGCGCGACATTCCGCCTCCGGCATGATGCTCGGTGAGCCGGTAGGTATTCAGGACGCAGGGGTAGCGGGGATCCGGGGAGACGGCATACTCGTTATCCGGGCGCTCCCGCTTTTCGGCAGTGGGGTTCGATTGCACGCCAGGATAGATTGGGTTACGAGTGGGGGACTCGAGCGGTTCATAGTGCGTGGGCAACGGGCCGTCTTTCAACCCAGTGGTGACCCAGATCCACCCCAGGCCATCAGCATGCAAGATGAACGGACGGTCGCCCGCCAAGGCCGCATCGCCCACCGCGTCGGCGGGTGGCTTGTAGTCAGGGCGCTTTGTGGCGGTGAAATCGGGGACGTCAAGACCAGTCCAATGCCCTGCGGCTTCATCCCACCAGACGAGTTTCTTGCGCTCACTCCAGGGCCTGCCGTCAGGCCGGGCGGAGGCGCGATTGTAGATAACGCGCCGGTCGGCAGGCCATG
>Ga0210400_10003620_pt1 | contig 13640 bp, 15 predicted proteins | sample IncBWH26MmetaG_FD_155456 | JGI IMG/M metagenome (GOLD analysis project Ga0210400, IMG submission 155456) | Forest soil microbial communities from Barre Woods Harvard Forest LTER site, Petersham, Massachusetts, United States - Inc-BW-H-26-M | ecosystem: Environmental > Terrestrial > Soil >...
TCGTATTGCCCCAACGCAATCCGATCCTCCTGGCAAAGCAAGTCGCGACCCTCGACGCCATCGCCGGTGGGAGGGTCCGGCTGGGCGTGGGCGTTGGCTGGTTGCGCGAAGAGTTCGAGGCCCTGGGAGCCGAGTTCGCCCAGCGCGGGGCCCGAGCCGATGAGTACATCGATGCCATGCGGGCACTGTGGACGGAAGACGAGCCGCGATTCAAGGGAGAACACATCGAGCTTGACGGCAGCTTTGCCCTGGTGCCCCGCCCGCCCCGGCCCGGTGGGGTCTCCATCGTCGTCGGCGGTCACAGCCCAGCTGCGGCGCGGCGGGCGGGTCGGCGTGGTGACGGGTTCTTTCCGTTCACGATTGATCCGGGCACGCTGACACCGCTGTATGACCTCGTACGCGACGAGGCGGCCACCACCGGACGTTCGATCGACGACATCGAGCTGATCGGACCGACGACGACATTGCCGGGGTGGATGCAACAACTCGAGGACATGGGGGTCACCCATGCGGTCATGCCCAGTGGCCCGCCCGATGCCGACTTCGAGCGCTTGAAGTCGCGACTGGGCCGTTTCAGCGAGCGCGTCATCGAGCCTGCTCGGTGAGCATGCGCTTCGTCCCCGTGCAAGGGAGTCACGGCGCCTTGCTCGACATCCGCAACGGCATCAACGTCCGAGCGGAAGCGTATCTTGGGAGGCTTGAGGCGCGGCAGGCCGATGTCCCCTGGTCCTCGCACTCACCGTTTCTCAGCGGGCCCCGGGGCACTGCAGACCTGCTCGTAACGATTGCTTGGTGGCGATGAAGGGAGTCAGAGACATGTCGGAGAAGAAGGGTGTGCTCGTGACCGGTGCGAGCAGCGGCATCGGGGCCGCGATTGCCGTCGAGCTGGCCCGCCAGGGGTACGTCGTCGGGTGCGCGAGCCGTAGGGGCATTGTGCCCGAGGGGGATGGGTCGTTGATGCCGATTGCCTTGGACGTGACAGACGCAGAGGCGGCGGCTGACGTGCTGCAGTTGGTCGCTGACTCCGGTGGCGGCCTGGTCGGCGTGGTCCATGCCGCGGGCCGATACAGCGACGCGTCGGCTGCCCTCATCGACATGGCGGAGGTCCGATCGGTGTTCGAGACCAACCTGTTCTCCGCGATCAGGATCTCACAGTTGGCTTATCCCCACCTTCGTGGCGGCGGTGGCTTCATCGCCTTCATCGGCTCGATGTACGCCCAGCTCGGCGTGAAAGGTGCCGTCGCCTACAGCGCGACGAAGGCGGCCATTGCCAGTGTGTGTCGAACGCTTGCCGTCGAGTGGGCGCCGGACGGTATCAGCATTCTGAACTTCGCACCCGGTTGGGTCGAGACCGGCTTCAACGACGAATACCTGGCCGACGACGCCCATCGAGCCCGACTTACCCGTGGGATCCCGGTTGGCCGCGTGGGTCGGCCAGACGAGCTCGGGCGGTTGGTCGCCGCGGTCGTCAGCGCTGACTGCAGCTTCCTGACGGGTGAGACGATCGATATCAACGGCGGCCATCGCATCCGCCTTTAGTGCGGCGTGGCGTGAAAGGAATGGAAATGGCTGACGAGCCGAAGGTGCTGTTCGAGCGGCGGGGGCCCATTGGCCATGTGGTCCTGAACCGGCCACATAAGTTGAATGCCATCGACACCGAATGCGTCGATCTCATCGAATCATTGGTCGGAACCATCGAGGTAGACGACGAGGTGCGCGTGGTCGTCGTGTCCGGTCGGGGCCGGGCATTCTCAGCAGGTGCCGACCTGGCCGAGGTCGAACAAGCCATCGCCGAAGATCGCTTCGACGCCTTCCTCCAGCGTTGGCATCGGAGCTTTGGCGCTCTGGAGCGGTGTTCCAAACCGACGATCGCCGCAGTCCACGGATTTGCCTTGGCCGGTGGGTTCGAGCTCACGCAGGTCTGCGACCTCTTGGTGATAGAGGAAAACGCCACCATCGGAGACCAGCATGCCAACTTCGGCCTGTTCCCGGGCGGCGGGAGCACGCAGCGCCTCCCACGAACGATCGGGTGGCGTCAGGCAGCCTGGATGCTGCTGAGCGGCGAGTCGATCGATGCCGGGACCGCCCTGGACATCGGCCTCGCCAACGTCATCGCTCCCGACGACCAGGCCGTCGAGGCGGCCGAAGGACTGGCCCACGTTCTAGCCCAGCGCAGCGTCACTGCATCTGCCGCGATCAAGGATGCGCTACATCGCGGTCGGCACTTAGAGCTAGGCGACGCGTTGGATCTTGAGCGGAGTATCGCAGTCCCCCACATGAAGTCGGCCGATGCCGCAGCCGGTTTCTCCGCCTTTCGGAGCCGGGTCAAGCCGGACTTCGGGTGGTCACCGGAGCCGGCGTAATGCGTCATCGTCCGGACGGCGGATATCTCGTCACGGATGGAGAGCCATGAAGGTCGGGTTTCATGACGAGTGGTTCGTAGCCCGTATTCCGTATCCCCGTAGAGATCCGTCGAAGGTAACGTGGACGAGCCGCGCCCGGGCAAATCCGTCCATCAGCGAACAATCATGTGGTTGACAAACGAAGCCCCGTTGGCGAACTGCAGCTTCGCTACCCGTGGACCATTCAGTTGCCGCCTACAGATCGCCTGTTCAACCGCGACCGCCGTCTCTGACCGGGGCAGCGCAGTAATGAAGCGAACGACGATCCCCCCACGCCGATGGTAGTAGGACACCAGGAGTCAACGCCCGAAGGCGAGCTGACTTGGCCGACCCGTCAGGCATCGGTTGCCACCTGGTTCGCACAACTCGCCGGCCTAGCCTGGCACACCGACGCGGCCTGCCGGGAACACGCAGAAGTTCATTGGGTCGGCTCGGACAACTCGGGCCCCGAAGCAAGAGCGGCCAAAGCGATCTGCGCTACTTGTCTCGTTCAGGCCGAATGTTTGGCTGTCGCTATGGCTGACCAAACGCTGGTCGGCATATGGGGGGGCACCACGACCCGCGAACGGCAGGTGCGACACCGTTCTAACCGACGTTAACTCAGCCGAGACGATCGAGAGTCAATCAACCGGTCCGAGACATACACCCATCCCGTCGTCCTCGGCAGCCATCTCAACTACTCGATTTCCTAGCGAGAACCAGCAACGGCCTTATCATGAATTGATCTCGCACCACTTTGCTCTGGCAGACATCGATGAGGCCTTTGACAATCAGAATGGAAGCAAAGGACATAGCGGTCGTCCGCGCCGTGGTGATCACCTTAAGCCAGCACCACAACGATCCAGGCGCACGGTAGACTGTTGGGATGGCTAGGTCAGCAGTGGAAAAAGTGGCAGTGGAAAAAGTGGCAGTGGACAAGGTGGCAGTGGACAAGGTGGCACCTAAGGAAAGCACGGCGGACCGTGTGTTGGTAGAAGGCGCCCGCCTCTTTCGAGAACAAGGGTACTCCGCGGCCACCACACGTGAACTGGCGAAGCGGCTAGGCATCAACAAGGCATCGCTCTACTACTACGTCGCGAAGAAGGAGGACCTGCTCCATCGAATATGTATGGTTGCAATGGACCGAATCTACGACGAGGTTTCGTCGGCCGTCGACAGCGAAACTGATCCAGCGAAGCGTGTTAAGGCCTTGATTTCATCGCATCTTCATTCCACGCTTACCGATCTTGATCTGCATGCAACCATGATGTTGGAGATGAAGCATCTGACCGGTCGCCAGCGCGAAGAAGTCATGGAAGCTCGCGACCGTTTCGAGGGCCTTGTCGGCTCAACCGTCGCGGCAGCCCAACGAAAGGGGGCCATCCGCAGTGACATGCCAGGCAATTACCTTCGGATCCTTATGCTGAATTTGCTTAACTGGCCGCTGACTTGGTACACCCCTGACAAAGGAATGACGCCAGAAAGACTGAGTGGCTACACGTACGACCTCTACATGGACGGCGCATCGCCAAGGGAGGGCAAGAAGTAGGTCTACTACCGGGCGACCGCCTTGACGGAGGCGGCAATTTAGGTACAATCGGAGAGTGGAATTGGCGGCGATGTCGTTGGTCGGGGCCGCCCCGCCGCTCGACATGATTGGCGACAGCGGTACGTGCTTAATAGCCGTTGAACCGACCGACGCTACCGACTGCATTCTGTGGAATGTACCAGATGCATTTGGACAGAATGGAGAAGGGTCGAAATGATTGAACGTGATCGACTCTTCATTGGCGGTGACCGGGTTGCCCCCAAGGGGGAGGGAGCGAATTGATGTCATTTTGCCTTACACGCAACAGCCGATCGGCTCTGTTCCGATGGGTACCGCGGCGGACATAGATGCGGTCGTGAAAGCAGCGCGGTCAGCTCTTGATTCCGGTCCGTGGCCGAAGATGAGGCTCGGGGGGCGTCGTGCGGTATTGACACGTACTGTGGAGGCAGTGCGCGCTTGATGAACTCGTGTGCAAGGAAAACGCGTCGCCGATTCGTTTTCACCATGGAGCATTAGGGCCTTGAGTAGTTCACATCGCTCGACCTGAACTTCGAGAAGATGCGCAGGGCTCCGAATGGAGACTTTGCCCTCGTAGTCCAAGAGCCCGTCGGCGTGGTGACACCGATCGTTCCGTGGAACCTTCCTCTTTTAGGCAGTAGCCAAAATCATTCCTGCCTTACTTGCCGATTGCACCGTGGTGTTGAAACGCCACGCAAGCAGCGCCGTATGTCGGTCGTGAGATCGACGCTATCAACCGGGCGCCCGATTGACAACCAAGAGAGAAGAGCGTAACGTCCTTCCGGTGCCTGCAATTTTCCAGCGTATGGATCTGGACGGTCAGTTCGACGAAGTCGAACAGGAGTTCGTGACGCAGTTGCGCCGGGTCGTCGATCGCGAGATCGCGCCACGGGCAGAAACCATCGATCGGGACGCGAGCTTTCCCTGGGACAACGTGCGCGCACTAAACGAACTCGGCATAAACGGAGTCTTTATCCCACGAGAATACGGTGGCACGCCCACCTCTTACCGCTGCATATTGCGACTAGTAGAAGAACTGAGTCGAGGTTGCGCTGCGACTGCAAACACGTGGACAAATACCTACCTTACCGCTCACGCAATCACATCCTTTGGCACATCCGAGCAGATGGCCCGCATCCTTCCACGGATAAACACTGGAGGCCTGGCTGCCGTTGCCTTTGCTGAGTCCGCCGGTGTAGCCGATGATGTCTCATCGAGTACCACGCTGACTCCGCACCCTAAAGGGGGATGGCTTCTTCGTGGGGAGAAACGGTTCATAACCAATGGTGACGTCGCTGAAGTGATTGTCGCGTTCGCGAACATCCCCGAACCGGTGGGAGATCGGAAGCACCTTACGGCCGTAATTCTCGAAAGGGATACACCAGGCCTGGTCATCGGCCCAGCTGAAACGAAGCTTGGCTACCGTGCTTCTTCAACCGTCTCACTCTTTTTTGACGATTGCGCGTTAACAACAGCCGATATTCTTGGTGTCGAAGGCGCGGGTTACCCTATCCTTCGGCGAATTCACGCTAAATCGCGACCTTGCCTGTCCGCTCAAGCAATAGGTATTGCCGGCGCAGCATTTGACGAAGCAGTGCGCTCCACTAACGATCGACAAATCTTCGGACAGCGAGTTCTAGACTTCCAAGGTGTGCAGTTTATGTTCGCCGATATGATCTCAAAACTTGCACTTGCTAGATCATGGATGCTGTATGTCGGGCGGCTGATTGACGAGTATCCGGCCGAGAACCATGAGCTTGAGGGGAGCATCCTCAAAATTGCGGCCTCGGACGCGGCTATGAGTATTACGACCGACGCTGTCCAGGTGAACGGAGGAGCTGGATATATGGCAGGCGCCACCGTGGAACGCCTCTATCGCGATGCGAAACTTACGCAAATGCTTGAGGACGCTAACGAATGGGATCGAGCTCGGATCGGCAGCTCGTTCCTTAATGCGCCTTAACTGGCCCCACCGTGATCAACCTGGGATGTCGACCTCGGATTCTCGTCGTCCGATGAGTGTGCCACGTGACGCTGGCATCGAGTAGTAGGTGCAGTCGGTAGTTCGAGAAGTTGCGGAAGCCACGACGGCGACACTTCACAGCCTTGATGGTCAGGTTGACGGCTTCGGTCGGCCCGTTCGAGACCCCGGTCTGGTGATGGGCAGGGATCTCGGAACGCCAGCGCCGGAGTGTTTTCCGACCCGGAGTGTTTTCCGACCCGGAGTGTTTTCCGACCCGGAGTGTTTCCCAAGCGGTTCCGCCTCCGGGCAGTCGAGGCAGTGCACGAGGCGATGGCCTCCTCGAGTCGGTTCGCGGCTTCGTCTGGCTCGCCGATCAGGTACACCGAGCGTGCCTTTCGTTCGCGGTCACGGATCTCTCCTTCGTCGAACGGGTCACCCAGCTTGAGTGCTTCGTGGAGTACCGCGCAGCCTCGCTCGTCCACGCGCTCAGCACCGAGGAGCAAGAGCCGGCGGACGCAGTAGAGGTGACCCTCCATCCAGACCCGGCGGCCGAGGGACTTCCGATTCCACCTCGACCACGCCGGTGACGAGCACTCGGTGCCGACGCCTCATGGCGTGGAGGTACACGGTCTCATCTGCCCACCTGGGTGACCCCAGCACTCCGTTGTGGGTCGTGGACGACCCCCACCCCGAGTGCTCGGACCGTTCCCCCCGCACAACGCCAACCCGCTCCGACGTGTCGAGCTTCTTCGGCCACCGAGGTGATCTCTTCACCCTGCCCGCCTGCAAATCTCGCTGCGGGCCGCGCTCGGTCAGCACTCGCGTGGGGGCAGCCGACCAGGACCGCTCGGTCCAAGCCCTTTTCGCGCTGTCAGGATGGGAACACGATCAGATGCGTCTCCGCCAGGCCAATCTGACCGGCCAACGGCGAGCGGGAAAGTCCCGCAAGGTCACCCTTTCGTCGGTCCTTCGGACGGGCGGCTGTCCTACGTTCCTGCCCACCAGACACCGCCTCGGCAGTCACGATGATCGTGACCAGCTGGCTGGAGTCCTCTTCAGTGCTGACCAACGCGAAGCGGCGCATTGCTGACGTTGCGTTCCTCCATTGAAGGGGTCTCTAATCCACTGGTAGCCGTGACAGCCACGAAAGTGGCGAGGCCCCTGCTTCATGTGGTGGATCCACATCGTGACGGCCTGGGGAGTCGTCCCAGGTTCAACGCGTTGAACCACTTTGCGCCGGCTGACGGCGAAGCGTCTGCATCGTCGTACCGACGTCAGCTCTGAGCCCGACGGGCCGACCTTCCTCCTCCTACCAGGAGACTTCGAGGGCTCTCAACGAACGGACATTGATCGCCGGAAGATATTCGAGTTGATCGGTCTCCAGCTTGAACCGCCCAAAACGAGCGGCCAATGCAGGGAAGATTACTTGGCCTTCAGTTCGGGCGAGGTAGGCGCCGAGGCAGAGGTGGATGCCATGGCCGAAGGTGAGGTGGGTGTTCGGCGAACGCGTGATGTCGAAACTCTCTGGGTTCGTGAATCTCTCGGGATCACGGTTGGCGCCACAGGCGGACCAACGTACCCGATCTAGAGGTTGGATGGTTTTGCCACGCAAATTGATCTCTTGGGCGGCAATCCTCTCAAGACCGATAGCTGGTGGGTCGTACCGGAGGCACTCCTCGGTGGCGGTCCCGGCGTATTTGTCGGGATCGCTGCGCATGAGGTCCCATTGATCTGGGTTTCGAATGAATGACAGGATCCCATTGCAAATCAAATTGATCGTTGTCTCATGGCCAGCCATGACGAAGAAACTGAGGTTTTGCAAAACGAGATCTCGTGTGAGGATCCCGTCGCGCTCGGCCCCTGCGGCCAGGGAGATGAGGTCGTTACCTGGTTGGTCGATGCGCTCCTCTACGAGTGGTTCTATATAGGCATCCATCGCCCGCAGTGCGTTGGCGAGAATGTGCATTCGCTGGGCACGCTTCAGGGGACTCGCGTCCATTTGGTCAGCGATAGCCCGAATTTCGTAACGCTGCTCCTCGGGGATCTCCATGAGCTCGCAGATAACCATCAGGGGGAGCGGCACCGCAAAATCCCGCATGACGTCCATCCGGCCGTTGCCCTTGCTCTGGACATCGTCAAGTAGACGATTGACAGCCCTGGTGATCATCGGGCGCCAATCCTTCATGTGGGCAGCAGAGAAATATTTCTTGAAGACTCCCCGACGATCGGTGTGGGCTGGTGGGTCCGTCTGAATGATCCGGCCCTGGAGACTCTTCTTCACGTGGGCCGCGTCCTCCTCCTCGCCGGGTTCGATCGGCGGATAGGGAGGAAGAGGGTCCTTGGCATCTATCGCGGACGAGAACAATTCTGGATGAAGAGTTAGCCAACTGCAATCGTCGTAACGGGTGACGATCCAGAGCTTGTATTGCTCGTTCCGGTGGACTGGGTCGACTTCCCGTAGATGGTTGTAGTACGAGTACGGATCGGCGATTACTTCCGGGGCAAAGATATCGTCATCGATCTCCGGCTGATCAGTATTCGTTGGCACAGTGGGCTCCTCTGGCAGTGCAATTAAATGCTACATGTTTCAACATGGACCACATATGCCGAGCAGTCATGAGTAGCCAGTACTCCTTCTTCGGTGTGGCTGCAGGAGCCTAAGTTGAGTAGTGCACTACTCAGGACGGCCGACCTCGTCGACTTTATTCTGGGTGTGTTGTTTCCGACGACCGCAGAAGAGGATTGCTGATGTACGGTGCTGGTCCGATCTCGATGTTGCGGTTTGCGAGCGCGACCTTGCAGGTCGTGAGTACGGGGCCATCGACGTAAGGGCAGGTACGATCGAGATCAAGGATCGTAGGAGCAGGTGATTCCTGAGACGACCCGACACGGAGGATCGCGGATCGGCATTGCTGACGACGCGAGCGCTCCGATCGAGGACTCCGCAGCCGATGCCCTCGTGCGTGCACTTGTCGGCAACGCGATCGACATGGTGTTTGGCGTCGGTGGCACTCACACGCTCGTGTTGCTCGGTGCCATCGAGCGATCTGCGAAGCTGCAGTTCGTGGCCAGCCGAACTGAGCTCGGTGCAGCGTACATGGCCATTGGCTATGCACGCATCTCAGGTCGGCCAGCGGCACTGCTCACCTCGACCGGACCCGGCGCTCTGAATGTGACCGCCGCGCTCCAGGACGCGTGGTCGTCGTCGGTGCCAGTGATCCACCTTACGACCCACATAGCAGAGCCCGGGTTCGCGGGGGCGATCCATGGGACGCCTCAGCAGAACGCGATCCTTCGAACCGCATCGAAGGGTCTGATCGAACTGGATGGCAACTCCGTGGTGGAGGCCGTCAGGGCGGCGGTCCATAGGGCGAGATCTGCACCTGCGGGACCAGTGACGCTTACAGCGAAGGTTGGCATTTGGGCGGACTGGCCGGGATCAGATGCGAACGTACCTCGCGCCGACGAGGAGATCCCCGAACCACCTGATATCGCGGAGCTCGTCGAGGTACTCAGCAATGCGACCAGGCCGCTGATGTATGTTGGTGGGGGACCGCTGAAGCACGATCGCGGTCGTGCTGCCTTGGAGTGGGCAGAGGTATTGCAAGCACCTCTGCTCACCAGCAATGCCGGTAAGACGCTCGCAAGTCGAGATCATCCTTTCAATCTGGGTCCGTGGTCGACTGAACCGCTCGTCGATGAGTTGTGCGCCAAGGCCGATCTGGCGATCGCCTTGGGGTCAAAGCTGTCGACAGCATCGACGAACTACTGGAAGGTATCGTTGCCCGAGCGTACTTACCGGACCGGCTTCGCCGACGAGACCCACCGCTTCTTTCCTCGAATTCGCGAATTGCGCGGGGCCGCAGCCGAAGCGGCGACTGCTCTCGCCGGGCACGTTCGTCAGCGTGACGCCGGTTGGGCGACCGACCAGATCCCCGGTATCCGCCAGGCCGTTCTCCGTGCTGGTCGGGATCGTTCCCCGGAAGACATGGCCTTCATCGATGCCATGGACAGCCCCGACACGCCGACACTCGTCGCTTGCACACTGCGAAGGCCGGTTTCTGGGTCATGAAGTCTCTTGACGTTTCCTCGTCAGTGGTGATGCAAGGGAGGCTGGATGGCTATCGTCGCCATGATTGAGTCTCTGCGTCGGTGGGCGCGGGAAGCGCCTGACCAGCCAGCGCTTACCGTGGAGGACCAGACGGTAAGCTTTCGAGAGTTCGAGCTTCGTTCTCAGCGACTTGCCCACACTTTGCTGGGGGTGGGTGTCGCAGTCGGTGACACCGTCTGCATTGCATTACCGAATTCGATCGACTTTGTTCAGACAGCATTTGCTGTCCTAAAGGTGGGAGCCACACCGCTCCCTATCTCGAGCCAACTTCCGGCGGCTGAGCGCCGGGCGATTGTCGAGTTGGCCGAACCACGACTGCTCGTGGGCATCGACCCGATTGATGGGTACGACCTGCGCTGCGTCCCGACTCTTCCCGAACCGAGCCTTGCGGACATGGCGCAACCGCTGGAGGTACGCGTCAGTCCTGCATGGCGGGCGACGACTTCGGGGGGTAGCACTGGGCGGCCGAAGCTCATTCGCGGCACGGTACCGGCAACGATCGACGAGAACGCATCGCCCGAATACCTCCTGCCCCGCAGAGGCGTAGTGTTGGTGCCGGGTCCGCTGTACCATACGGCGTCCTATACGGACACTATCCTCGCAATCGTCCACGGCAATCACGTGGTCCTTCAGCGGCGATTTGATCCAGTCGAAACGCTTCGGCTGGTCGAGAGATTTCGGCCGGCTTACGTCCTGCTTGTGCCGGCGATGATGCACCGGATTATTCGGCTGCCCGAGGAGGATCGAAACGTCAACATGTCGTCACTAAACGTCGTCTTCCACATGGGAGCGCCATGCCCACCCTGGCTCAAAGAGGCTTGGATCGACTGGATAGGTGCGAGCCACATCTTCGAGCTCTACGGCGCATCAGGTTCCCCCGGATATACGACCATAAGCGGCACTGAATGGCTTCAGCATAGAGGGTCGGTCGGGCGACCGCAGCCGGACCTGGTTAAAATAATCACCGACGAGGGGCAGCCAGTGGCCACTGGTGCAGTGGGCGAGATTTGGATGCGGCCAGTCCAGGGTCAACCCGTCCGAGCGGTGACCGTCGGTGGAGAGGCACGCCAATGCGACGGGTGGACTTCGGTCGGCGATCTCGGGTGGATGGACGAGGACGGTTATCTCTACATCTCGGACCGCCGTACCTGAGCGGAGGACCGACATGGTGTTGAGCGGACGTCTTCAAACGCGGTCGTGGTCTTGCCTTGCATGATGCCTTGGATCTCGAGCGAGGGATCGCGGTTGCCGATACGACATCTTCGGATGCAGCAATAGGGTTTGCGGCATTCCGAAACAGGACGACGCCGCACTTCGGGTGTCCGCCAGAGGCGGAATGGATTACCCTCACCGCTCCTCAACTAGGGGGGAGGGATCCCCGGGACGCCCTCTTCGCGTTGCACGCCGACGGTGTTCACGAAGCAGGAAACCATCCGGTAGAAACCGACGACGAAGAGAAGTTCGATGAGCTGGTCTTCCTCATAGCGTTCCGCTAGCTCGCCCCATATCCCGTCCGACAGTCGGCTCTCCGCCGTCAGCTCATCTGCCGCGGACAGCAGCAAGGCGTCCTCAGGGCTCCACTGGTGCTCGGGATCAGCGACCCCGAGGGCAAGCGCGCGATCGAGACCTGCCTCCTCCCAGAGGAGTACATGATGCCCAAAGTAGTAGTCGGTCTCTGTCCGGTAGCACGTCCGAAGTGTGAGGAGCTCTCGGTCGCGCTGCGGAAGTGTGCTGTGTGTGAGGAACGTGCCGGTGAAGAGGGTAAACCGCTTTAGTAGCCTGGGGTGATGGGCGAGTGTCGCCGCCGCATTGAAGGGCTTTCCCGCATACGTCCAGCCTTTGGCGAGGATCTCAGCCACTTCTGGTGTGGGATTCGTCACAGGCGCAATACGGGACGTCACGTGAGTCGAACCTCGATGGGCTCAAAGGACGGAGCATCGGACACGCTGACGATCCAGCGGTTCCCTGCTTTTGACGGATGGGCCCCGCGGGTGAGGGCACCAGTCGCAATCGCATCTCCCGCTCGAATCGGATTTACGTCGGCGTTCGCTAGCACCGCGTACACCGCGTCCAAGTTACCTCCGAACACGTCTGTGACGCTGCTTGTCCCAATCGCCTCCTCGTCGCACAGCGGCGTGATCTGTCGTGCCCACGTCACCGCATCAGCAAATTGATCACGGTCGGCACCAAGCGCCACCGGTTTGTCGAAGCCGAGGACGGCTTCGATCTCAAGCTTTGGGGCAACGATCCGAGTGACCACGACATCGTCGCCGATGTGGACACCATCCTCGAACACCGGGGCCCAGACAGGATGGTCCAATCCGACGCGGTCCCAAATGGCGGCGTAGGTGAGCCCTACCCTTTGTCCGGCGATACGTTCGCCTGCCTCAGTGCGTCTCATTGCAATGCCGGCTCCCACGGCATGGCCATCAGACTTGGAGAACCCGTCGATCGTTGTGGTGGACACGCCGACCGTCGATCCGGATGATCGTGCGTGAATTGGCTCCACCGCCAACGCGTGGATCTCCGCTGCCAGCACCATGATCGAGTGATCCCCCTTTGTCGATTTTCGAAATCTTATCAACCGGGCGCCCGAACCCCAACGGGTCGAACGGTAGCTGTTGGCAATCCTCCCAATTTTATGGCGTCACGCGTTTCAGGCCCAGGACCAGTTCCAAATGGATGCCACCCTGCGGACTCGGTGCCGACGGCCTGGCGGGTGGTGCATGCCTCGACGGCCTCCGAGCTGCGGGAGATCCCGGGGGCGGTGGCCATGGCGAGAGAACGGATCTGGGTGGCGGCCCCACCCGATCGGTTGCTGACGCTGGGCTTCGACGGCACCCACCAGGCGTTCAGCTCACTCTCTTCGATGTGGCCCAGTGTACGTAGTGCGCGTTTGGCGCGCAGAGGTCACCAGTTCTCGCTCAAGGTCGCCACGGCCTTGGGCATGGAGGGCCTGGAACACCTCAAGACTGATCGACTGATCCCCATCGACTCATCGTGGGGGATATCGAGCCCGAAGCGCTCGGCCGTCCGCTCGAAGTTTCGCGCCTTCACCGTCCACGGCGCTGATCTGTTGCGACCGCTCACTGCAAGGCGGGATTGCGCGCTAGAACTGTCAACCGGGCGCCCGCTTGACGGATGAACGGGTGAGCGCTACCATAAATCACGTACCTGATAAATCTACGTCTAGCGTGGACAGAAGGGGGGATCGGCGTCAGTGGTTTTTCTTTTCTCAGGCATTGTCCTGGGTGCGATTTACGCTATTTCAGGCGCCTCTCTGACCCTTCGCTATGCAACCTCGGGGGTCTTGAACCTGGCCTTTGGTGCTGAGGCCTATTTCATTGCCCGCTTGTTCTATTTTATGAACACACAGCACGGAATGTCGACGTGGCTGTCAGCCCTCATCTCCATCCTGGTTGCGTCACCGCTGATGGGAATCATTCTGTATGCAGCGGTCTACTCACGGCTTCAACTAACCCCCTCCTCGGTCAAGCTCACCGCAACTATCGGGGTGTCGATCGCCTTGCCGGCGCTGGCTGCGATGCTGTTCGGTAGCCCAGTCATTCTGACAGCGCCGGGAGTTGTGTCGTCCGTGGAAACAATACGGCTCTTCGG